>Ga0335074_10007478_pt1 | contig 15153 bp, 11 predicted proteins | sample Lox_Sample_23_FD_206715 | JGI IMG/M metagenome (GOLD analysis project Ga0335074, IMG submission 206715) | Soil microbial communities from Loxahatchee National Wildlife Refuge, Florida, United States - Lox_Sample_2.3 | ecosystem: Environmental > Terrestrial > Soil > Wetlands | place: USA...
AGGCGCGAGTTCCCGGCCGCGTCGAACCGGTCGAGGCCCAGGTCGGCGACGTCGACCACATCTGACGTGCCGGTGAGCGCGACGTCCGCGGTAGCCCGCGCCACGCCGGGACCCCACATCATCCCGGCACCGCCGGCGCTGGCGACCGTGACTCCGGCGATGACGCCGTCGGCACCGGTAGCCGGCCCGATGATCGGCAGATGGTCGGGCGTGTAGTCGATCGTCGCAGCCCAGACGCGGCGCAGCCCGAGCCCGGCAGTGACCGGGACAAGCTCAGCCAGCCGACCGCGCATCGCCGTGAGGTAGGGCTGGTCCACGCAGGCAGCCTCGCCCGGCGCCTCTTCCGGGTTGCTCATGCCGAACAGCAGCCCGTCCTCCTCCGGCCGCCAGTACAGCCCGGCCGACAGGTCGAATACCATCGGCACCCGCTCGCTGGCCAGCGCAGGATGCGGCTGCGTGACCGCGACCTGATGGCGCACGCCGCCGGTCGGCACGGTGATTCCGGCCAGCCCGGCCACCGTCGCCAGCTCAGGGCCACCGGTGAGGACCACCAGCGGCGCGCTAATAGCGCCCGCACTCGTCTGCACTCCGGTCACGACATCGCCGCTGGTTATCAGGCCCAGGAACGAGGTTCGCTCCCGCACCTGCACTCCGCAGACCGTCAGCGCGACGGCGTAAGCAGTGACGTTGCGGGGCGGAGTGAGGTAGCCATCCTCGGCGCAGTAGGTTCCGCCGAGGGTCTTGCCGGGGGCGAGGGCCGGATTTAGCTCGTCCAGCTCGGCCGGCTCCAGCCAGCGGACGGTGAGGCCCAGAGAGTTCTGCATGGCCATCCGCTCGCGTGCGGCGGTCACGTCGGCGTCGGTGAAGCATGGCAGCACATAGCCCTGCGGTATGAACCCGGAGTCGATCCCGATCTCCTCCGCCTGCCGGAGGTAGAACTGGCGCGACCACTCGCCGAGCCTGACGGCCCACGGCGTCCCGCCCTGGGTGCGCACGACGCCGGCTGCCCGGCTGCTAGCGCCCTGACCGAGAGTGCGCTTCTCGACCAGGATGACCCGGTTCAGGCCGCTGCGGCGGAGGAAGTACGCACACCAGGCGCCGATCGTTCCGCCGCCGATGACGACCGCGTCCGCGGTCTCCCGGTTATCCATGTGCACCGCTCTCTCTGTGCACGAGCTCCTCGCCGACCGGGCCCCATCATGCCCTGAACTGAACATTCAGTCAAGAACGCAGCTGAAGAACTGAGCTCCGTGAAGAGCTCTGCGCATGTGCGGCCATGACCGTCCGCGACTGACAACCCAACGCAGGGCCGATGCGTCTGGTTTGTGGCCCATTAACCTTCGAACGGAGAGAGATGATCAAGCACATCGCGCCGGTCATGGCGGTGGGAGCAGCATCTGCCCTGCTGTTCGCCGGATCTGCGTCAGCAGCGGCACAGCACCATAAGCCCAGGACGTTTGCTGCCTGCAGCGCACGGGGAGCGTACGCGATTTGCGACGCCGGGGGAACCGTCAACCATCCCTCCAGTCTGTGGCTGCACGTTCGCGCGAAGCCCAGGCAGCGGGTGACAGGGGCGTGGGACGTCACGTGCTCCAAGGGTGAGGGCGTGGGCGAAAGGGGCGGCTCGTTCACGGGGAAGACAGTCCTGACTCGCCGGATGACGATGAACTACAAGCACCCCGACCAGTGCATCGTTGCGGCGGACGCGCAGCTATCAGAAGGCGGGAACTCGGACTCGATCCACATGTGGCTGACCGTCGGCAATTAGCGCCAGTAGCGGGTTAGCCGAGCACGTGGCGCGAGATGACAACGCGGCGGCGGCCGCACATCGCGGCCGCCGCCTCCGTGCCCGTGTCCTGCGAGCTGCTGGTACCTGCTAGCGGTGCCGGGCCCGCCTGCCGCGGCGCTTGCCGTTGCTGCCGTTGCGCCTGCGCCTGAGTCCCATCATCGCGAGCATGGCCGCGCACATTGCCGCCATCGCCGTGACGGCCTTCGTGGAGCGCATCTTCGAGTTCCTCTCCCCCACGATCTACCCGCCCCGGCTGTGCAGGTGCGGCCGATCCGGACGGTCCGCCGCGACAACGCCGGCGCAGTAGATCAACAGCCTGTAACTCAATCCGCAGGTACCCGGCAGTTAGCCGCAGCAAACGGACGCGCACCAGCGCTGCGCCGGTGTCGCGAGACCGAACGTGACCGCCGCACGGCTCCGCTTGACTGCCGCGGTGCTCGGCAGTCAAGCGGCGCGCCGTTGCCGTTTCACCGCCGCAGCTTGCCTTCACCAGCGTGCCGCGTAGACGAAATGGGCGGCCGGCTGGCCGGTCCACTGCGCGATCTTCATGGCCTGGTTGATGCCGGTGGCAAACTTCGCTGTGCGCAGGCCGGTCAGCTGGCTCGGAGTGCAGCCGAGAATGGCGGCCAGCTCGGGCCAGGTGAGCCCTTCCTCGCGGCGCCTCTGATCCATCGTCTGGTGCAGCAGCTTGAGGTTCCAGCGCAGCCGCCGGTCGCTTCCCGCTGCCGGAAGAGCGAACCGCGGATCGTCAGCTACTCGGCCCTCGAGGAAGCTCTCGGGGGTCCGGCCAAGCCAGCGCAGCATGAACAGCACATGCTGGCACGTGGCCCTGGGCTTGCTGGCCATGCCGGTCAGCGTCGATGGGCTGATGGGATGGTCGCGCCGGCGGTCGTTAAGGTCGGCCGACAGTTCCCACAGCTGATCGGCCACCCCGCGCCAGCTCAGCCCGAGCTCGGTCCTGCGCGCATCGAGCGCGGCGTACAAGGCGGACACATCGAAGGGGCGGATATCCGCGTCAGCCACGTTCTCATTGTGCCTAGCCAGCGTGCGGCGCGGCCTATAGACTGAACATTCAGTCAGGCGACGGCAAGGCGAGCTTGCTGGCTGTCACCGCAGCACCGGACGGAAGGCACTGCGCGCGATGTACGGATTGTCAGCGGAGGATCTTGAGATCCAGGCCCGGGCAAGGACATTCGCCGACGAACTCATCCCGTTCGAGGTCGAGGCCGAGATGAACGGCGGCGACCTGCCCAAGGACGTCGTCGCCGCGCACAAGTCGCGCGCTATTGAACTGGGCCTGTACGCCACCAACATGCCGAAGGAACTTGGCGGGGGCGGCCGCACCTCGCTCCAGCAGGTACTCGTTCAGGAGCAGGTCGGACGGGTCACGAACGCGCTGGCGTGGGCGGCCGCGACACCGCCATCCTGGCTTCCGGCGGTCGCGACGGCCTACCAGCTGGAGAAGTTCGTGCGGCCGACGGTGAGCGGCGAGCGCGAGGAGTGCTACGCCATCACCGAGGAGGGCGCCGGCTCGGATGTTGACGCAATCGTCGCGACCGCCCGGCGGGACGGCGACGACTATCTGCTGACCGGCGAGAAGTGGCACGTGACGTCTTACAACTCGGCCGACTACGCGTTCTTCCAGGCCAAACTGGTCGGCGGCGAGCACGACGGTGAGCACGCCATGTTCCTCGTGGACCTGCCCAGCCCGGGCGTGACGGTCGTGCGGACACCGGCCTACAGCCACACGATCAGCCACCATCACCCGATCGTGTCGTTCACGGACGTGCGCGTCCCGGCCGCTCACCTGGTCGGCGCCGAGGGCGACGGGATGAGCTTCGCCTACGAGTGGTTCAGATTCGAGCGGATGATGGTCGCGGCCCGCTGCCTGGGCGGAGCGCAGCGGCTTGTTGAGGAGATGACCGCGTTCGCGCAGAAGCGGAAGGTGCAGGGCCGGCCGATCGCCGCGCTCGGCGCCATCCAGCAGATGCTCGCCGACAGCCTCACCGAGCTGTTCGCGGCCAGAGCAATGGTGTACGAGACGGCGCGCGGCATCGACGCAGGCTCTGACGTCAAGATCCAGCATGCCCAGTGCTCGATGGCCAAGCTTTATGCGTCCGAGATGGCCGGACGGGTCGCTGACCGGGCGGTACAGGTCTTCGGCGGCCGCGGCTACATGCGCGAGAACGTGGCGGAGCGCTTCTTCCGCGAGCTGAGGGTCGAGCGGATCTGGGAAGGCACTAGCGAGGTCCAGCGGGCGATCATCGCTGACCAGATGACCAAGCGGGGCCCGCGCTCGCTGGCCTGAGCCTGCACGAGCCAGGCTGTCGCGGCTGTCGCCGGCCCATCGGGGACTGTCAGACGTCCCTCGTAGGCTTGAGTCATGACCGCGCTGCTAGCCGATGAGCTCTCGACCCCCGGCTACCGGGAGTGGCTGCCGTCTGCCAGCTTGAGGCACGCCCTCGCGTGCTACTGGGTCGCCGTTGTTCCCCAAGATGCCGCGCCGCGGCCCGCCAACGTGCTGCCGGACCTGTGCACCGACCTGATCTGGGAGAGCGGCCGCGGCGCGTTCGTGGCCGGTCCCGACACCGGCCCAGCACCGACCGTCACCGCGCCCGGCACTGTGCTCGCCGGCGCCAGGTTCCGCCCTGGCGCTGGCGGACCTGCCCTTGGTCTGTCGCTGGCTGAGCTGCGCGATCAGCGCATCGACTTCGCCTGCCTGCAGCCCAAGCTCGCCGAGGCGCTCCGGCCGGACCTTACGCCGGCGCAGGCAGTCGGCGCTGTGACGCAGCTGGCGGCGCGACTCGTCGGCGAGCACCCGCCCGACGAGCTAGTCGTCCAGGCCGGCACGCTGCTCGCGATCCGCCGGACGAGCGTCGATGACCTCGCCTCCGCTGTCTGTGTCAGCGACCGCCAGCTCCGGCGGCGCTTCGCCGAGGCGGTCGGCTACGGGCCGAAGGTGACCGAGCGCGTGCTCAGGTTCCGCAGGGTCATGAAGAACTTGACGGACGGCGGCGACACACTCGACCTGGCCAGGCTGGCCGTCGAGGCGGGCTATGCCGACCAGGCTCACCTGACCCGCGAGACGACTCGCCTGTCCGGCCTCCCTCCGCGAGCGCTAGCCAGGTCCCTCCGCCCAGCGCCCGCCGAGGCTGGGAGCATGGGATAGCGGCCGAGCCTGCGAGAGGGTTGTTCATTCCGGCTCTGTCGACTCAGGCTCGCGAACGCAGTGGTCGGGAGCCAGCCGAGTACCCGATTTAGCTAGCCAGCCGGACCGCCTGAACTTGCGTTGTCTGCGCCACCAGGCGCTTATCGGAGTCATGCAGGCTCGTCTGGACCGTGACAACAGAGCGGCCGCGGTGCAGCGGCACCGCTACCGCACGCACCGAGCCGGCGCTGACCGGACGCAGCAGCTGCGTAGTCGAGGTGACCGTCGCCGTGCTCGCTCCCTCGGGCAGTCCGAGGAACGCCACCAGCGCCCCCGTGCTGTCGGCCAGCGACATCAGCGCACCGCCGTGCATGATGCCGCCCGTGGTGCACAGCCGCGGCGCCCACGGCAGCACCGCGACGACCCCGTCCGGGCTCGCCTCCTCAAGGCTGATCCCCATCTCCGCGGCAAACGGCATCATCGCGATCAGTTCGTTAAGTCGGTCAGCAGGCATGACAGCAGTCTTTCAGCGCGACTCAGCGGTACGTCGATGCCATCGCGAGCACGCGGAACCCAGTGTGTACGAAGAAGCCGACCGCCGTGCAGGTGCGCCCGGCGCAGGCGACCGCGTGCAGGAAGCCCTGGAATTCCGAACCTGTGCCGTGGCCCGCTGGCAGCGTCACCGGCACGGCCCGCTTCCATCGGCCGCCAGACTCAGATACCGCTACCGGCACAATCCTCGCACTACCCCCGGTGTATTCGCCCACGCCCGTACAGCCATCAGCAGTGCACGCGACCCAGTCGATCTGGGCGAGCGGTTGCGCGCCTGCACCGCGGGGAACGCCACGGAGCGCGACGGCCGTGTGCCAGCGACCGTTGTGGTAGGAGACCGCCATAGGGCGAGTGGCACCGCTCGCAGCCGAGTAGCCGCCGACACCCACACAGGAGGACGACCAGCAGCTGACGCCGGTTAGGTAGCTGCCCAGTTTCGGCTCGGCATCGGCAGGGGGAAGCACGGCCGTGCCCCGGTGCCACGTCCCGTCTGACTCGATCACCTCCATACCCCGGTCCGGCCCGGTCCGTGGCTCGTAGGAGCCGACGGCAGCGCACGACCCGGCAGCCCGGCAGGCAACACCGATGAGCTGCGCCTCGGGCGCCGCTGTCGAGTTCGCCGGCAGCTTGATCTCCTGCGCCTCGCGCCACCTCCCATGGGACTCGGTGACCACGACTGCTAGCGAAGAGCCGGCGCTGTTGTCGTACGAGCCCACCGTCACGCACGACCCTGCACTCGGGCATGCCGCACTATAGAACTGGGCCTGCGGACTGGCAGCCGCGTTCGCCGGCAAGGGCAAATCTGTCGCCTCGCCCCATGAGCCCTTCGACTCGGTGGCAACGAAGCCAGGGCCGACCGTCGTCGCGGTGTCGTACTGACCGACCGCGATGCATGAGCCGACGGCCCAGCAAGCCACGTCGCTGACTGCGCCCTGCTGGCTCCGCCCGGCACTGGCCGGGAGAGTCAGCCTGATCGCACGCCAGCGACCATGCGACTCCGTCGCGATCATCGGGAGCAGCGCCCCTGCGCTGTTCTGGTAGTAGCCACCTGCCACGCAGGCGGTCGCTTTCGGGCAGGCGATCCCGTCGAGTTGCGCTTCCGGGTTCCTGGCAGCGCCCGGCGGCGCCACGACCGCGCGCGACTGCCAGCCGTTCGCCGCAGTCGCGCCCGTCGCCACGCTGGCCGTCAGCGCCAGTGCGCTGGCAGTCAGCGCAACCGCCAGCAGCGAAACCGTGATACCTGCACGCACCGGCGCCGCGCCGGTCCGACACGAGCCCGACACGCGTCGCGCGGCCTGCCACCGCCATCGCACACCCTGCCCGAGCATTCCCACCGGCCTGCCTCCGCTAAGCCCGACGGTCCCCGATGGCAAAGATGTACATCCTCTGGCAGGCCTATGCAAATGGCACGGTCATGGCAGTACGCGCCACTACTTACCGTGAGCAGCAAGTCGCTGCCCGGCCGCAGCTACGGCGAGCCGCGCACGTCGGCAGCAGGGCGAGAAGCGAGGCGAGAAAGGTCCGCTAGGCGGGCAGGTTCTCCTCGATCGCGGAGACCAGTTCCGGGGCGTCCGGCGTCGTCCGCGGCCGGAACCGCCCGATCACCGAACCGTCCGGCGCAACCAGGAACTTCTCGAAGTTCCACTGGATGTCGCCAGCCTCACCGTCCGCGTCTGCTGTGGCGGTCAGCTCGGTGTAGATGGGGTGCCGGCTCGCCCCGTTGACGTCGATCTTCTCGAACATCGGGAAGCTGACGCCGTAGGTCGCCGAGCAGAACTCGGCGATCTGCTCCGCGGTGCCAGGCTCCTGGCCGCCGAACTGGTTGCACGGGAAGCCGACCACAGAGAAGCCACGGTCAGCGAACTGCTTCTGCAGCTCCTCCAGGCCCTCGTACTGAGGGGTCAGACCGCACTTGGATGCCACGTTCACGATCAGCAGGGTCTTGTCGCCAAGATCGCCGAGCGACGAGGCCTGTCCAGCAAGGGTGTTCACGGGAATGTCTCGCAAGCTCACGTCGAAGTCCTTCGGTCGGGATCGGGTGACAGATGCCCCGGTAGCGGCGGCACCCGCTGACAACGCGATGATCGCAGCGGATATGCCGTCCGGCGCGCAGAATAAACGACGTGGATCAGCGAACCGAAGCTGCCGTGAGCTGGCTGTTGCGCTCCGATGAGCCAGCTATCCGGCTGATGGCCGCGCGCGACCTCCTCGGCGAGCAGCCCGCAGCTGACCCGGCCGAGATCCTCGCCGGGCCGAAGGTGAGCGCCCTGCTGTCCGGCCAGCAGGCAGACGGCGGGTTCGGCGTGGGCTACTACAGCAAGTGGACCGGCGCCCACTGGCGGCTCGTTTCGCTGGCAGAGCTGGAGGTCCCGGCCGGCGAGCCGCGTGCTGTCGCAGCCGCAAACACGGTGCTCGAAGCCCTCACTCCGAGCCGCCGCCGGCCCACGATGAGAAAAGGCCTGCCGCTCACGCACGCCTCGGTCTGGGGCAACGCCCTGGCCGTCTCCAGCCGGCTCGGCCTGGCAGAGGATCAGCGCGTCGGCGACATAGCCAGGGCGATCGTCAGCTGGCAGTGGCCGGACGGTGGCTGGAACTGCGACGCCAGGGCGACCGGCAACCGCTCGTCGTTCCACGAGACGCTGTGCACGATGTGGGGCCTGCACGAGTACTCGCGAGCGACCGGTGACGCCGAGGCAGGCGCTGCCGCGGACCGGGCGGCAGAGCTGTTCCTGGAGCACCGGCTGTTCCGCAGCCTGGCCACCGGCGACGTGATCAGCGAGCGGTGGCTCGCTCCGCGCTACCCGCCCTACTGGCATTACGACATCCTGCAGGCGCTGCTCGTCCTGTCCAGGATAGGCAAGGCGGCCGATGCGCGCGCCGCGGACGCGCTCGACGAACTGGAGCGACGCCGCCTGCCCGACGGCCGCTGGCGGCCTGGCGGATCGTGGTGGACAGGCGCTGGTGCGCGCACAGCGGCGGAGGTCGTCAACTGGGGCCGCACCGGCCCGAGCGAGATGATCACGCTCAACGCCCTGCGCGTCCTCAGCGCCGCAGGCCGCTAGCGCCGTCAATCCATGATCGCGGTGATCATGGGCGTGGACCGACACCTACGGCTGCGGCCTGACGAAGCGCGCTCCCAAACTTGCTCTTGAGCGATTACTCATGTAAGACTAATCGCGTGTCATCGATTCGACTGTTCATCCTCGCCACGCTCTCGACCACCGGGCCGCTCCACGGGCACCAGATCCGGCAGCAGGCGCAGTCCGACCACACCGAGGCCTGGAGCGACATCAAGGTCGGCTCGGTGTACGGCGCGCTCAAGCGCCTCGCGGCCGAGGGGCTAGTCCGCGAGGTGCGCACCGAGCGAGTCGGGAACCGGCCCGAGCGGACGATCTACGAGATCACTCAGGAGGGACGGCGCGCCCTGGCTGCCGTCCGCGACTCCGCGCTGCGGCACCTGGAACGCCGCGACGACCCGTTCGACATGGCACTGGCGCAGTCCAGGGATATCGCCGAGGAGGACCTGGAGGCCATCGTCTCGCTCCGGCTTGCAGCCCTGCGGGTGCAGCTTGCCTCCTACCGCCACCAGGCCGAGTCCGCCGACCCGTACGTGAACGAGGCCGAGCGCATGGTGCTGCAGCACGTCATCGCGCGTACCGAGGCCGAGGTCCGCTGGCATACCGAACTCGCAGCCCGGCTGCCGAAGATCGCGGTGGACTTCCGCGACGGTGTCGGCGGCCCGCACCACCTGGCCAGTCCCGACTCGCTGCCTAACACTGACTCGACGGGGGCCAGTTCATGACCACTCCGCCCACGCCCGCCACACCGCCCGCGGACCCAGCCACCACGGACGTCGACGCAGCGACCGCCCAGCCCGCCGACGCAGCCGCCTGGCGGCCTTCCGAAGGCTCAGCCGCCAGGCCGGCCACACCTCCCGGCGGCGGCTGGCGCGCGGTCTCGATCGTGCTCGTCGGCGCGTTCATGGCGCTGCTTGACACCACCATCGTCAACGTCGCGCTGCCGACCATCCGCACCGGGCTGCACGCCTCCCCCGCGAGCCTGGAGTGGATCGTCTCCGGCTACGCACTCGCCTATGGCCTCGCCCTGGTACCCGGCGGCCGGGCCGGCGACCGGTTCGGCCACAAGAACCTGTTCCTCATCGGCCTCACCATCTTCACCCTCGCCAGCGTCGCCTGCGGCGTCTCGGAGACCCAGGGCGAGATCGTCGCGGCGCGCATCGTCCAGGGCGTCGGCGCCGGGCTGTTCTTCCCGGCGATCAGCGCGACCATCCAGCACGCGTTCACCGGCGCGGCTCGCTCGAAGGCATTCGGCGTCCTCGGCGCGGTCATCGGTGTGTCCACCGCCATGGGACCGCTGCTCGGCGGCGTGATCATCGCCGGCGCGGGAACTGCCGACGGCTGGCGCTGGGTATTCCTGGTGAACCTGTTCATCGGCGCCGTCGCGATCCCGATGGCCGCCTGGCGCCTGCCACGCGCCGAAACCCGTACCAGGCGCAGCTTCGACCCAGTGGGCCTGATCCTGCTGACCGGCGGCCTGCTTCTGCTGCTGATCCCGCTGGTCGAGGGTCAGCAGGACGGATGGCCCCCATGGACCTGGATCTGCTTCGGCTGCTGCGTCGTGGTGTTCGCCGCGCTGGCCGCATGGGAGCTGCGCGGAGACCGTCGCGGCGCCGACCCGCTGCTCAAGCCCAACCTGCTGCGGCAGGCCTCGTTCTCGGCCGGCGCGATCTTCGCGATCGCCTTCTTCGGCGGGTTCACCAGCATCTTCTTCACGCTCTCGATCCTGTGGCAGGAGGGCCTGGCGCACTCGGCGCTGCTCACCGGCCTGCTCATCGCTCCGTACTCCGTCGGCACCCTGGTGTCCGCCGCCAACAGCGACAAGCTGTCTGCCCGGCTCGGTCGCGGCGTGCTGGTACTCGGCTGCACCCTGCTGCTCATCGGCCTTACCCTGGTCGTCGTCGTGATCCACCTGACCGAGCCGGCGGTGAACGGCTTCGCCCTGATCGGCCCGCTCCTGCTGGCCGGCCTCGGCACGGGGATGACCATCGCGCCGAACCAGGACTTCGTGCTCGCGACAGTGCCGCGCCGCGAGGCTGGCACTGCGGCGGGCATCCTCGGCACCTCCCAGCGCCTCGGCCAGGCGATTGGCATCGCGATCATCGGCACCGTGCTGTTCGGCAGCCTCAGATTCACATCAGCGCCGCACTCAGTAGCCAGCGCGTTTACGCACAGTGCTCAACTGGCGCTACTGGCGAACCTCGGCTTCATGGTCGTGGCGCTAATACTCGTGCTCGCGCTGCCCAGGGAAATTCCGAACCATTAACCGGGAACGTAGCCGCACCCGGCGATCGCCACTCGCCGGGTGCGCTGTCGTTACCGGCCGGTGGTTAAAAACCACACGAGCCCTCGTGACAGCCTGCTAGCTCGCCACCGCCGCCGGGGCAGGATTGCGCCAGGCCGGCTGCCCCGCATACCCGCGGGCGACCTGGGTGACGAACTGGTACACCGCGTCCTCGTCCGGCGACAGCGGGCCGGGCACCGAGTGCGCCGAGGTCAGGCCGCGCTGCACCGACTCGCAGGCATGCCAGTCCTGCTGGTTGGTGATGTCCCAGAACTCGACCGCGTAGCCGGGGTCGAAACCGTCCTGCTCCGGCGACTCGGGTGCGAACGCCCAGCTGCACTCGATCAGCGTCCGGTCGACCGCGAGCGGCGTGAGAACGTGCGTCATGACATAGTCCGGGTGCAGGCTCAGCAGCACGTTCGGGAAGATGTTGACGTAAATGACGGTGCGCAGACCGGTCGCGTCGAGGCCGCGCAGCGACGCTCCGTGGCTCGTCCCGTCGAGCGACATGGTGTCCATGCCGTCCCGCAGGTCCATCCAGCCACCGACCCACGGCCCGGCGCTGCGGTAGTTCTCGCCGCTGTTCGGCGGGCTGACCTTGCACAGCTCGGGGTGGATCATCGGGCAGTGGTAGCACTCGTGGTAGTTCTCGGTGAGGATCTTCCAGTTCGCGGCAGCGTCATAGGAGTGCCGGCCAGCGATGACCAGCCGCTGCGGCTCGTACGGCGCGACTAGCTCGTCCAGGTCCGCCAGCGCTGCCGCCATCGGGGCGGCGGTGCCGGAGCCGTCAACGAACAGCAGGCCGTGCCAGTCGGTGACGGGCAGCTCGAGCAGGCCCCACCGGGAGTCGTCGAAGCCGGCCGCGCCCTTGAAGCCCTTCGCCGTCTTCAGCTGGCCGGACAGCTCGTAGGTCCATGAGTGATACGGGCAGACGACCGAGGGGCGCTGCGCCGACCCGCCGCACGGGAGCAGCTCGTGGCCGCGATGCCGGCACGTGTTGGCGAACGCGTGCAGCCCGCCGTCGCGGTCCCGGGTCAGTAGCACGCTGCCCGCGCCCACCGGGACGGCGCGCTGGTCGCCGGGGCTGGCCAGCTGGCTGGCGAAGCCCACGCAGGTCCAGCCGCCGTCGAAAAAGTACTGCTGTTCCCAGGCGAACACGGCCGGATCGACATAGGCGGCGCGCGGCAGCATGCGACTCTCGCCGAACGGGCGGAGCGCGTCCGCCACGCCGGCCGGGTCAAGCGGAGCAGTGGGAATCCTCGACTGACTGACCATACAGTCAATATTAGGCGCAGGGTGCCGTACGTGTCCAGCAAACAGTGCCTGCGGCAATCACAGGCGCCCTGGCGGCAAGCCTAACCGGCGCGTCGCATTCCGGGCATGACCGCCAGATAACTATCTATCAGCTAATTCACAGCAGCCATTCAGATGCACCGTCTTGCGGTCTATGCTCGCCTCACGGGTGGAAGATCCGGGTTCCACGACTTACATTCACGGGGAGAAATCGTGCGAATCAATGCCCAGCTGAAGGCTGCCATCAGAGGCAGTCTCACCGCTGCCACCGCAGCCGGCCTGCTCGCGGGGATGGCGCTCGCAGCATCCGCCCAGGCTGCGACGGCGCGATCGTCCTCAGCAGAGCGCGCGAGCCGGTCGTCAGCTTCGAGCAGGCCGTCGGGGGTTTCGGCCAAACTGCCGCTGTCGCCCGCGCAACTGCGGGCCGACCGCCGGCAGCATGACATATCGAAAAACCCGACCAGTACTGTCAGCGGAATCGTCAGGACTGCGGCCGGCGCTCCGCTGGCTGGCGTCTGCGTGACCGCATACGGGCCGTCCGTTCAGAAGTCGGCCGTCACGAGCGCCGACGGCCGCTATTTCATCAGCGGGCTGCGAGCCGGGCGGTACCAGTTCGGGTACCGCAGCTGCGGCGGGTCGGCGACCGCGTACCTGCCGGAGTGGTACGGCAGCGTGCCGACCCAGGCCGAGTCGCCGGCAGTCGTGCTCGACACCTCCAGCCTGCAGCTGGTGCGGCCGCTAGCGCCGGTGACGCTCTACCCGGCCGACAGCAACCTCGGGGACCTGCCGTCTGTCGTGCCGCAGCACGGCTCCGACGTGCTCGCCAGCGATCCGTTCGGCTCGCATCACCAGATCCCGGCAAGCGCCGCAGCACTGGTGCAGTCGGTGATCGCCGCAGCTCGTCACGCCGCACACGTCACCGCGGCTGTGACAACTGCAAAGAAGGTCAAGGGCACGATCTCCGGCGTAGTGACGAGCCAGTCGGGCCAGGCCCTGAAAGGCATCTGCGTCGAGGCGGCCTCGCTCACCAGCTTCTCGTTCGCCAGCGCCAAGACTGGCGCTGGCGGCCGGTACAGCATGAAGGTTGCTGCCGGCCAGTACGAGCTCGTGTTCTACCCGGGGTGCGGCAACTTCGGCAACTGGCTGGTCCAGATTTACAAGAACGACTACAACCTGGAGAAGCAGCCGACCTTCGTGACCGTCAAGGGGCATCACACCACTAGCGGCATCAACGTCGTGATGAAGCTGGGCGGGGAGATCTCCGGTACAGTCCGGGGCCCGAAGGGACAGAAGCTGTCTGGCATCTGCGTCGAGCCGCTGCAGGTGCGCGGGACCGACGAGCTGTACTTCAGTACGGTCGCGCGCGACGGTGTCTACCACGCCCGCGGGCTGCCGGCCGGCACTTACCAGATGGGATTCGAATCCTGCAAGAGCTCGGCGTACGCTCCGACGCTCTGGCCGGACACGCAGAGCTACCGGGCCGCCGCGCGCATCGTGGTGACGCCGCCGCAGACGATCAGCAACATCGACGAGGTGATGCAGGTCGGCGGAGTTATCACCGGGACGGTGACGTCGAAGACCACGCCGCCGGTCGCGCTCGCGGGTATGTGCGTGTTCATGCAGGAAGACGCCGGCCTGGGTGTAATCGGCCAGGCCTCCACCAACGCCTCGGGCGCTTACACGGTCAAGGGACTGGCGGCCGGGCCCTACACGGTGGTGTCGTTCCCTGGCTGCGAGGAGAACTCGAACTACGTGCAGGCCACGTACCCGAAGAAGGTGACGGTCTACGACGGGGCGACCCGCCCCGGCATCGACCTGGCCCTCCCGGTTGGCGACATTGTCTCCGGAACAGTGACCAGCGCCGCGACCGGTCAGCCGGTCAAGGGCATCTGCGTGGATGTCTTCCAGCCCGATGGCTTTGGCAGCCAGGTCACAACGAAGCGGAACGGCACGTACTCGGTCGACCAGCTGACGGCGGGCAAGTACGAGGTGCAGTTCTTCGGTGGCTGCGGGAATGCCGGCAGCTACGCTCCGCAGGGCTACAACGACACCAATGTGTTTGACCCGCAGGTCTTCCGCATTAAGGGACAGGGCGCGACGCTGACCGGCATCGACGCTGCGATGCAGCCGGGTCCTGTGATCAAGGGCACCGTCACGGACACCGCCGGGCATCGCCTCAGCGGCATCTGCGTCGAGGCCATCACGCCAGCCGGGATCGCGTTCTCCGGAGCTGTCACCACCCACGGCTCGTACAGTCTGCCGAACCTTTCGCCGGGACAGTACTACGTCGGCTTCGGACCAGGCTGCGGCAACAACAAGAACCTGCTGACCGAGTACTACCCGTCGCAGGTCAGCCCGGCTGCTACGGTGTCTGCCGGCAGCGGCACGGTGACCGGTATCAACGCGGCCCTGCCGCCGGCCGGAGGCATCACCGGGGCGATCCGCACGGCCACTGGCAAGCAGGTGGAGATTGCGTGCATCATCCTGACCGGGCTCTCCGGTGACGCCAGGGGACTGATCGGCGAGCTTGTGGTGCTCGGCGCTCAGTACGACGTCACTGGCGTCCCGACTGGCCGGTGGCAGGTGGCCTTCAATGTGTCATGCGTCGGCCTCAAGTACGAGACGCAGTACTACAAGGACAAGCCGACGCCGAGGGGCGCCACGGACATCACCGTGCGGCCGTTCGGCACTGTCAGGCACCTCGACGGCTCGCTGGTCGACGGCGGCTCGATCTCCGGGCGCCTGACGGCCAGAGCCGGCAAGCGTGCCAACGAGATGTGCGTGTTCGCGCAGAACGTCACCGCTGAGGACGACTTCGGCGGCACGAGCACCAACCGCAACGGCGACTTCAAGATCTACGGACTGAACACCGGCACCTACGAGCTCGAAGCGCTTCCGTGCGGTACCGCCGACAGCGATCTGTCGACCATCGTTCTGCCGCGGGTCGTCCACGTGACCGCCCCGCGGAACACCGGCCATGTGAACGCGGTCATTCCCGTCGCCGGGACGA
>Ga0335074_10007479_pt1 | contig 15152 bp, 13 predicted proteins | sample Lox_Sample_23_FD_206715 | JGI IMG/M metagenome (GOLD analysis project Ga0335074, IMG submission 206715) | Soil microbial communities from Loxahatchee National Wildlife Refuge, Florida, United States - Lox_Sample_2.3 | ecosystem: Environmental > Terrestrial > Soil > Wetlands | place: USA...
GGTACTCGCACGAGATGGCCGCGGCGCTGCCGTTCGCCGCGGTGCTCGCGGGCAGGCTGCTCGCCGGCCGGCTGATCTCCGCCCGCCTGGTCACCGTGGCGGCGGCCGTCCTGCTCGGCTACGTGGTCACGCTGGGCGGCAACGCCCTGGCACGCCCCGCGCAGTCCGATCCTCCCCAGCTCACCTCGTTTCTGGCCCGGCATCACCTGGATTACGGCCTGAGCGGGTACTGGCAGGCCAACGCGCTGACGCTCGCCAGCGGCAACCGGGTCCAGATCAGGGCGCTGGCGGTGAACCGTGGCCGTCCCGGCAGCGTCGGTGCCGGCCACTATTATTCGGATGCGTCGTGGTATGACCCGCGGCTGCACGACGCCACCTTCGTGCTGCTGTTCTCCGGGAAGCCCGGGTTCACCGGCGAGGCGGGGCGCAAGCCGTTCGACCCGTCCGGCGAGATCACGGCCACCTTCGGGCGCCCGGAGCGCGCTTACCACCTCGGCCGCTACACGGTTCTGGTCTGGCGGCAGAACCTGCTGCAGCGCCTTTCCTGAGCGCCGGAGGGGCGCCGGAAACAGAGCGGGTAGGCTGGCTGGGCTCATGACCCAACTTCGAGGATTCCCATGCGACGCATCGCTGTTGCGCTCTTTCTACCCCTGATCGCCGCCCTGGCCCTGGTTGGCTGCGGCTCGTCATCGACGCCGCCGTCGAGCCCCAACGAGTCGGTGACCGCGACCGGCGCGTTCGGCAAGGCGCCGACCGTCAAGATCCCGTCCAAGACGGCGGGCAAGAATTTGTACGTCAAGACCGAGATCCAGGGCAGCGGCCCGGCCCTGTCGAAGAGCGACGCGTTTCTTACCAACTACGTGGTCTACATCTGGAGCAAGACCACGCACAAGCTCGTGCTCAGCACGTTCACCAGTACGCCGCAGGTACTCTCGGGCTCCCTGCTCCCCGGCCTGCAGACCGCGCTGGAAGGCAAGAAGATGGGCAGCCGGGTGCTCGCGGTGCTCCCGCCAAAGTACGGCTACGGCTCGTCGGGCAACACCGAGGTCGGCGTCACCGGGAGCGACACGCTGGTGTTCGTCGTCGACATGATCAAGTCTTACTCCGGGACCGCGTCGGCGTCCGGCACGCACGTCTCCAACGGGGGCGGCAGCCTGCCGACCGTGACCCAGGCGACGGGCAAGGCGCCGACGGTCACGATCCCGAAGACGTCGCCGCCCAGCGGGCTGATCGTGAAGACCCTGATCAAGGGCAACGGCCCGCCGGTCGCCAAGGGCCAGGAGGTCGTCACGCAGTACGTTGCCTATAACTGGCGGACCCGCGCGGTCTTCGACTCGTCCTGGTCCAGGGGCGCGCCGTTCGGCTTCCAGATCGACGCGTCGCCGGCGCAGATCATCCCGGGCTGGGACCAGGGCCTGCTCGGCGTGCCGGTGGGCAGCAGGGTGATGCTGATCATCCCGCCGAAGGACGGCTACGGGTCGGCCGGCGAATCGTCGGCGGGGATCAAGGGGACCGACACGCTCGTGTTCGTCGTCGACATCCTGGACGCCGTCAACGGCACCTCCAAGTAGGCCCGCCCGCCTCTCGTCAGGTTTTCGAGCCCGCGGGCCGGTCGGTGAGTGCGTCGACGGTGAGGCCGATGCCGATGCCGAGCATCCATACGTCCTTGGCCAGCGGGGTGCCCTGCTGGCTGGGCCGGATGCCGTCATCCTTCGTCATGCCGGGCGTGCGGGCGTACATGCCGAGCAACCCGGCGGAGAACGCGGTCAGGCCCGCCCCGGCGATGGCGGCGGGCACGACCGGCAGCAGCAGCGCCGAGCCGAGCGCGATCTCGCCCACCGACAGCAGCCGCGCGAAGTCCTTCGGCTTCAGCCGGGCAAGCAGCGGGTAGGTGCCCACGGCCATGCCGTGCAGCCGGGCCGCCGTCTCCTCGTCGGCCGACCACTTGCCCAGGCCCGCGTTGAGAATGAACGCGCCGGCCGTGACCCGCCCGGGCAGCCTGCGTGCCTTCGCCGCGAATCCCATCAGCCCTGCCTTTCGTGTCGCCGGAGTTTCCGGCTCGGTTCATTCTTCCGCAGCGCGCCGGCCAGTCAGCACCGCGGCGTGCCGCCCGGCGGCCGCGGCGGCCAGGAAGTATGCCAGGTCCTCCTCTAGCCCGCGGCCCATCGTGGACAGTGGCACCGGGCAGCCCCGCAGCGCGGCGGCCAGCCCGCCGATGCCCACGACCACCAGGTTGTGCCGGCCCGCCAGCGGCGCGGCGGCCGCGGCGACCTGCTCGCCGAACTCGCCCGGCAGGTCGGGCAGCACGACGTCGGCCCGGGCCAGCGCCACCCGCCCGTAGCTGGTCAGGCTGTGGTGTGAGACGCCGCGATGCCGCTGCCGCGGGTCGGCGTCACTGATCCTCAGCGACGCCACCGGCCTCCCGCCGAGTACGGCCGCCGCGTTGACCGCCTCGCCCGCGGCCACCCCGGAGAATCCCCACCTGGTGCCGGTGCCCAGGTTGCCGGGTCCCTGCGACACCACGATCAGGTCGGCGCCGAGCACATGCCGCGCGGCCAGCAGCCCCGTGTGCAGCGTGACCGCCTCCAGGTCACCGCCGAACGCCTGGCCCACCGTCACGGTCGCCGTCAGCCAGCCGGCGTCCCGCAGCGCCGCGGCGGTCCGGGAGAACCACGCGGGCAGCGCGCCGCCGTCCAGCATGACGTAGACGGCGCGCGCAGAGGTGCCACCAGCGGACCTGCGTTCTTGCCGGTACCCGGCGAGGATCGCGGGCAGGGCCGAGTGCAGGTCGGCGACCACCACCGGGATGCCGTCCAGGTCGTCCGCGTCGCGCAGGATCTCGTGATGCGGCGACCCCTGCTCGTCGGCGCCGAGAACGGTGGCCTGCAGCGGCGTGTATCGCGCCTTGATGAGGTGGCCGGGGCCGTCACGATCCGGCGGCAGCCGGTCCGGCAGCGCGACCACGAGCGCGTACCCGCCAGTGCCCAGGCCCAGGTGCAGCGCTCCGGTGTTGAGCAGCGCCCGGTCTCCTGGCTGGGGGCGGCCGGTGAGCTCCGGGTAGGCAAGCGCCCTGACCGCCACGCCGTCGACGGCAACCTCGACCTCGACCGCGCCCGCCCACTCCCGTCGTATCGCGGACACCACCCCAGCGCGCCACCTGATCACGAAGGCAGGGTAGTGGACGCGCGTGTTACCGGGCGGCCAAGAAACCGCGCCAGTGCCCCTGTTTATCGCCGCGGCGAGGTACGGTCGGTGCCAGGGGCCGACAGGAAAGAACATGGGTATGTCACGGCGGAAGACGGAACGGCTGCTGAGCCTGGTCGTCTGCCTGCTCTCGGCGGGCAAGTACCTCACCGCGTCCCAGATCAGGGACGCGGTTCCCGGCTACCCGGACTCGTTCGACGCCTTCAAGCGCATGTTTGAGCGCGACAAGGACGAGCTGCGCGAGCTGGGGATCCCGCTGGAGACCGGGATCAGCGCGACCCCCGACTCCGAACCCGGGTACCGGATACCGCGCCAGGCATACGGTCTTCCCGAGATCAGGCTGGAACCCGACGAGGCAGCGGTTCTCGGCCTGGCCGCCCGGGTCTGGCGGCGCGCCGAGCTGGCCGGGGCCGCGGCCGGCGCCCTGCTCAAGCTGCGGGCGGCCGGGATCGACGCCGAAGAGACCACGCAGCCCGGCATCGAGCCGCGGCTGCAGACCGGCGAGGCGGCGTTCGGCCCGCTGTGGGAGGCGGTGCGGGACCGGCGCCCGGTCTCGTTCGGCCACCGTGCGGCCGGCCGCAGCGCGTCCCAGCAGCGCCACCTCGAGCCGTGGGGCGTCGTGAACCGGCACGGCCGCTGGTACGTGGCCGGCCGGGACACCGACCGGGGCGAGACCCGGGTCTTCCGGCTGAGCCGCATCGACGGCCCGGTGACGTTCAGCGGCCCTGCGGGCACCGTCACCGTCCCGCCCGGCACCGATGTGCGCGAGCTGGTGCGCGAATGGGACAAAGAGCCACAGGCCCGGCGCACGGCGGTGCTCCAGGTCAGGCACGGGGCCGGGTACGGGCTCCGGCGGGGCGCCAGCGCCATAAGGCCCGACCCGCAGCGCGCGGGATGGGATCTGGTCCAGTCGCCGTTCTCCGATGTTGGCTGGTATAGCGAGCATCTCGCCTCCTTCGGCGCCGACGCCGTGGTGATCGAGCCAGCCGACCTGCGCGATGCCGTGATCGGGCGGCTCAAGGGGGTGCTGGCGTGACGCCTTCGGGGTCCAAGTCACGGGCGGGGGCGCCGCCGCGGGTGGCGCCCGCCACCGACCGGCTGCAGCGGCTGCTCGCCCTGGTCCCGTACGTCGTCAGCAGGAAGGTCGTGGGGCTCGCCGACACCGCGGCAGCGTTCGGCATCAGCGAGCGCGAGCTCGTCGACGACCTGAACATGCTGTGGTGCGTCGAGCTGCGGTCGCCGGATCCCTACTGCCCGATCGACCTGTCCTATGAGGGCGGCGAGATCGTGGTCAGTGAGGCCGAGTCGTTCGACCGGCCGCTGCGCCTGGGTGTGGACGAGGCGAGCGCGCTCCTGGTCGCGCTGCGGATGCTCGCCGAGCTGCCGAGCCTGGGCGACAGCTCGGCGCTCAGCCGGACGATCGCCAAGCTGGAGGCCGCCGCGGGGGCAGCCGGCGAGGTGAGCGCCCAGGTCGCGGTGCAGCTCGACGACCGCGGCACCAGGACCGCCGCGGCGCAGGTGCGGGACGCGATCGACCGGGGCAAGCGGCTGCATTTGGCCTATTACGTCCCGGGCCGCGACGAGGCCACCGAGCGCGACGTTGACCCGATGCGGCTGCTGGTCGTGGAGGGCAGAACGTACCTGGAGGGCTGGTGCCTGTCCGCCGAGGCGGTGCGGCTGTTCCGGCTGGACCGGGTGCTGGACCTGGCCGTGCTGGACGAGCCCGCGTCGGTGCCGGCCCAGGCCCAGCCCAGGGACGTCGACCAGGGGCTGTTCCGGCCGTCCACCGACGACGTCGAGGTAGAGCTCGAGCTGTCCGCCGCGGGCCGCTGGGTGGCCGAGTACTACCCCTGTGAGCGCGTCACCGAGCTGGATGACGGCAGGCTGCGGGTCGGAATCCGGACACCGGACACCCGGGTTTTCCGGCGGCTGGCGCTACGCCTCGGCGAGGACGGCCGGGTGATCTCGCCGGCCAGCCTGGCGGCGGAGATCCGGGAGGATGCCGGCGCCGCGCTCGCCCAGTACACCTGACCAGTGCTCCGGGGGACGGTCTTGTGTAGACTTTCGATGCAAGCGACCCAAGGCGCGGGGACGCGCTTCCCGCCTGGATGGGGACTCACATGAACATAGGTGATCTGTTCGACAGCCCACTGAAAGTACTGATTATCGCGATTGTGGTGCTTGTCCTGTTCGGCTCCAGGAAGATGCCCGACGCCGCCCGTTCGCTGGGCAGGTCAATGCGCATCCTCAAGTCCGAAGTGTCGAAGATACACGACGACGACGAGCAGCCAGAGCCGGCACCGCAGGCCCAGGCGATGTCGCCCCAGGCGCTGACCGCTTCCACGCAGCAGGCGCAGATCGATGCGCTCCAGCAGCAGATCCGCGACCTGCAGCAGCAGCCGCAGCCGGTGGCCGAGACGGTCGCCAACGGCGTCCCGGCGACCGACGCCCCGCGGACGCAGCAGCCCGGCTGAGCCCGTCCCCCTACCCCCGGTAACGGACCATGCCAAAGCTGGCTGACACCATCACGGGTGCGCGCCTGCTGGGCACCAAGATCGCCCAGTCGCAGCGGCCGAACCCCGATGGCCGGATGCCGCTCATGGATCACCTCCGTGAGCTGCGTAACCGGCTGATGAAGGCCGTGGCGGCCATCGTCCTTGGCATGGTCGTCGGGCTGCTCCCGCCGGTCCACGACCGGCTCTGGTCGTTCGTCTACCATCCCTTCAAGGCCGCGGCGTTCGCGGACCACACCAGGCTGATCGTCATCGGGGTGCTAGACCCGTTCACGATCTGGCTGCAGCTCGCGTTCTACTTCGCGCTGATCGTTACCTCGCCGTACTGGCTCTACCAGGTGTGGGCGTTCGTTGCGCCCGGGCTTTACCAGCGCGAGAAGCGCTGGACCTACGCGTTCGTGTTCACCGCCGCGCCGCTGTTCCTGGGCGGCGCAACCCTCGCCTACTTTGTGATGAGCCGGGGGCTGAAGTACCTGATCGCGCTCGCCCCGAGCGGGATCCAGGTCCTCCCGACCGTTTCCAACTACCTTGGCTACTTCCAGGCCATGATCCTCGGCTTCGGGCTGGCGTTCGAGCTGCCGCTGCTTCTGGTGATGCTGAACCTGGTCGGCGTCATCAGCCACGACCGGATGAAGAAGTGGCGCCGGATCATGATCTTCTCCGTGTTCGTATTCGCGGGCATTGCCTCGCCGAGCCCGGACCCGGTCACAATGCTGCTGCTGGCCGTGCCCTGCGTGGTGCTGATCGAGATCGCCGAGCTGCTGATCTGGATGAACGACCGGCGGCGGGCGAGGATCCCGTCCCCGTACGCGGGGCTGTCCGACGATGAGGCGTCGCCGCTCGATTTCGACCTGCCCTCCGATGACGGTGCCGGCATCGGGCGGCCTCCCGGATCAGCCGATTGACCGAAGACGGGCCGGAACTCGTCGCGTTCCAGGCACTGTATGACTTCAGCTTCGACCCGTTTCAGCTGGAGGCGTGCCGGGCCCTGAACGCCGGGCACGGGGTCCTGCTGGCCGCGCCGACCGGCTCCGGCAAGACGGTGGTCGGAGAGTTCGCCGCGGCGCTGGCGCTCGCCGAGGGGCGCAAGTGCTTCTACACCACGCCGATCAAGGCGCTGTCCAACCAGAAGTACGCCGACCTGGTCCGCCGGTATTCGGCCGCCAAGGTCGGCCTGCTGACCGGGGACAACAGCATCAACGGCGAGGCTCCGGTGGTGGTGATGACCACCGAGGTGCTGCGGAACATGCTGTACGCGGGCTCGCCGACGCTGAGCGGCCTCGGCTACGTGGTCCTCGACGAGGTGCACTACCTGGCGAACGAGTTCCGGGGCGCTGTGTGGGAGGAAGTGATCATCCACCTGCCCGAGTCGGTGCGCCTCGTCGCGCTGTCGGCGACGGTGAGCAACGCCGAGGAATTCGGTGACTGGCTGTCACATGTGCGCGGCGGCACCACGGTGATCGTGGACGAGGTCCGGCCTGTTCCGCTGTGGCAGCACATGCTCGTCGGCTCGCGGCTGTACGACCTCTTCTCCGGGTCCGAGCACGCCCGCGGGCCCGGGCCGCAGGGCAGCACGACCCCGAAGGTCAACCCGGAGCTGCGGCGGATCGTGCAGCGCGAAGACGGCGGGGGACGGGGCAAGGCGCCCGGACGGCCAGCACGGCAACCCCGCGGCGCGCGGCGCCCGGCCAGGTTCCGGGTGCCGAGACGCCCCGACGTGATCGACCGGCTGGACGCGGCCGGCCTGCTCCCGGCGATCACGTTCATCTTCAGCAGGGCAGGATGTGACGCCGCCGTGCTGCAGTGCCTGGACGCCGGGCTCCGGCTGACCACCCCGGACGAGGCCGCCGAGATCACCGCGCTGGTCGAGCGGCGGACCGCGGACATCCCGGAGGAGGATCTGCCGGTCCTTGGTTTCCCGGACTGGCTGGCCGGGCTGCGCCGCGGGATCGCGGCACACCACGCCGGGATGCTGCCGACGTTCAAGGAAATCGTCGAGGAGCTGTTCATCGCCGGGCTGATCCGGGCGGTGTTCGCGACCGAGACCCTCGCGCTCGGCGTGAACATGCCCGCGAGGACGGTCGTGATCGAGCGCCTGGATAAGTGGAACGGTGAGAACCACGCGGACCTGACGCCGGGGGAGTACACCCAGCTCACCGGGCGGGCCGGCCGGCGCGGCATCGACGTGGAGGGGCACGCGGTCGTGCTCTGGCAGCCGGGCGTGGACCCGCTCGCCGTGGCCGGCCTGGCCAGCACCCGGACCTACCCGCTCAGCTCCAGCTTCCGGCCGTCCTACAACATGGCGGTGAACTTGGTTGGCCGGGTCGGCAGGAAGCGCGCCGCCGGGCTGCTGGAGTCATCGTTCGCGCAGTTCCAGGCGGACCGCGGGGTGGTCGGCCTGGCCCGCCAGGTGCGCCGGATCCGGCGGTCGATGGAGGAGATCGAGGTCTCCTGCGACCGCGGCGACTTCGCCGGCTACCTGGCCATCCGGCGGGAGCTGTCCGAGCGTGAGCGGGAGCAGGCGAGGGCGCGGTCCGCCGCCCGGCAGGCCGAGGCGGTGGCGTCGGTCGGGCAGCTGCGCCGCGGCGACATCATCGTTGTTCCCGGAGGGCGGCGGACCGGGATCGCGCTCGTGCTCGAAGCCCCGGGCGCCGACCCTCCCGCGCCCCTGGTGCTGACCGTCAACCGCCAGGTCAAGCGGCTGTCGCTGGCGGACTTCCCCGTTCCGGTCACGCCCATCGACCGGGTGCGGATACCGAACTGGTTCAGCCCACGGTCGGCGAACCACCGCAGGGACCTGGCCTCGACCATGCGCAACAAGCTGGCGTCCCGCGACCTGGGCAGGCCGCAGCGGGCCGACGGCGGGGCAGGGCTGGGCGGGGCCAAGGGAGGGCTGGGCGGGGCTCACAATACAGCGATCGAGAGCCTGCGCAGGCGGCTTCGCGAGCACCCGTGCCACGCCTGCCCCGACCGCGAGGAACACGCCAGGCAGGCTGAGCAGTACCTCCGGCTGGAGCGCGAGGCCGAGGCGCTGGAGCGCAAGGTGGGCGGCCGGACGCACGTGATCGCCCGGACGTTCGACCGCGTCTGCGCGGTGCTGGACCAGCTCGGCTACACCGAAGGCGACGAGGTCACCGAGGAGGGCCGGCGCCTGGCTGGCCTGTACACCGAGCTCGACCTGCTGGTCGCCGAGTGCCTGCGCCGGGGCCTGTGGGACGATCTGGCGCCCGCCGAGCTGGCGGCCTGCGTTTCCGCCCTGACCTTCGAATCGCGCCGCCCCGATGACGCCAGCCCGCCGCGGCTGCCACACGGGCGCTCCCGCGAGGTGCTCGCGGACATGATCAGGGTCTGGGGCGAGCTCGACGGTGTCGAAAAGGAGCACCATCTGTCGTTCCTGCGCGAGCCGGACCTCGGGTTCGCCTGGACCGCGCACGCCTGGGCCCGGGGCCGGGGGCTGGAACAGGTGCTGTCCGGCGACCTGACGCCCGGCGACTTCGTCCGCGCGGTCAAGCAACTCATCGACCTGCTGGATCAGGTTGCCGCGGCGGCGGCGTCGGCACCGGTCGCCGATACCGCCCGGCGCGCGATCGCGGCCCTGCGCCGCGGCGTCGTCGCCTACTCCTCGGTCGGCTAGGCCACGCCGGCTGTCACGGGAAGGTCGTAGGTCCGGCGCACGCTGGTGCCGAGACGCTCGATGTCGGCCCCGTAGATGTGCACCGAGACCGCGACGTCGGTGCCATGGTTGCGGACCCGGTGGATGTCACCCGGCGGCGCGAACCCGCTCACGTCTCCCGTTCCGCTGACGTTCCGGCCGGCCTCGGCCAGCACGGTGCCGCCGTCGCGCAGCTCGAACAGCTCCTCGTACTCGGCGCCCTGCACCACGCCGGTGACGCACCACGCGACGTGATCATGAATCGTCGTCTGCTGCCCCGGCCGCCACACCAGCGCACAGACCGAGAACGACCCGTCCGGCTCGGTGTACAGGGTGTGGCAGACGTACCCATCGGGGCTGCCCTCCCGCTCGCTCGCGGTCAGGATCTCCGGGCCGGGCAGGTGCAGCCGCAGCTGGTCCGCGACCAGCCCGGCTGTCCGCTGCCAGTCGGCGTGCTGCCCCGTGGCGCCGCGTATCGCGGCCACCAGGTCGGCGGGACAGCGGGTCCGCACCGCGCTTGCCTGGGTCAACCGTGCCTCCCCGGAAACGGAAAGGGGCCTGATGGGCCAAGCCTAGGGATCTCGCGGTGCCCGGCTCCAATGCCAAATCCCTCATATACCCATAGAGAACTCGCATAAAAGCGCCCGGCGTGGCGCTGGCGCGGGAAGCGGAGCCTCGCCGGCGACAGCCTGGCAGGATTGTCTGGGTGGGTTCACTAATGCTGCTCGACTCCGCCTCGATGTACTTCCGCGCGTTCTACGGCGTCCCGGACACGGTGACCGCGCCCGACGGCACGCCGGTGAACGCCGTTCGCGGGCTGCTCGACATGATCACCCGGCTGGTGCGGGCCCGCAGGCCGGCCAGGCTGGTCGCGTGCATGGACGCGGACTGGCGGCCGGCATTCCGGGTGGCGGCGATCCCGTCGTACAAGGCGCACCGGGCCAACCCGGACGGCTCTGAGCAGGTGCCCGACGCCCTCACCGTCCAGATACCGGTGATCCAGGAGGTGCTGACGGCCGCGGGGGTGGCGATGGCGGGGGCCAAGGGATACGAGGCCGACGACGTCATCGGCACGCTCGCGGTACGCGCCGAGGAACCCGTCGACGTGGTCACCGGCGACCGCGACCTGTTCCAGCTCGTCGACGACTCGCTTCAGGTCAGGATCGTCTACATCGCTCGCGGCGTGGCCAGGTTCGAGGTGGTGGACGAGGCCGCGGTGACCGCCAAGTACCAGATCCCCGGCCGGGCCTATGCCGCCTTCGCGACGCTGCGCGGCGACCCGAGCGACGGCCTGCCCGGCGTCGCCGGCGTGGGCGAGAAGACGGCGGCCGCGCTGGTTCGGGTCTTCGGCTCGGTAGAGGCGATGCTGGCCGCGCTGGACTCAGGCCACGGCGGGTTTCCCATGGGCAGCCGGGCGAAGCTGGTCCAGTCCCGGGATTACCTGCGGGCGGCGCTGCCGGTGGTCCGCGTTGCCGTCGACGCGCCAGTGCCCGCGGTGGACGGGCGGCTGGGCAGGCCAGCGGGGGACCCGCAGCGCCTTGCCGAGCTTGACGAGCGCTGGAACCTCGGGTCGTCGCTGCGCCGCGCGGTCGCCGCGATCGCCGAGCCCGTCGCGGGCTAGAGCACCTGGACGGCCACCAGGCAGGTGTCGTCTTCCAGGTCGGTGCCGCCGAGCGCGGTCAGCGCGGCCTCTATCGCCTGCTCCGGGTCGGTGATCCCGCGTACCGCGGCGGCCAGTATCGCGGGGCCGTCAGCGACCGACCGGTCCCTGCGCTCGATCAGCCCGTCGCTGTACAGCAACAGCAGGTCACCGGGGGCCAGCGCCAGCACCGCGGCGGCGTACTCCTCCTGGCCCGCGCCGAGCAGGATCCCGGCCGGCGGATCGAGCGGCCGTGCCCACGATCCGCGGACCAGGACCGGCGGCGGGTGGCCGGCCTGGGCCCAGGTCAGGGTGCGGCTCCCGGGGTCGAAGTAGCCGGCCACGACCGACGCCGTGTGCTCGGGAGCGACGTGCCGGACGAGATCGTTGAGCCAGCCCACGAGGCGCTCCGGCGGCGATCCGGTGATCGCCAGCCCCGCCAGGGCGCCGCGCAGCCTCGCCATGCCCGCCGCCGCGGCCAGGCCGTGCCCGGCTACATCACCGAGCGCGATCAGCACATGCCCGCCGGGCATGTCGGCCGTGATGTACCAGTCACCGCCCACCCGGCCGGCCCGCTGCGCCGGCAGGTAGCGCACCATCGTGCGCAGCCCGGGCAGGTCGAATGGCTCGTCGTGCAGCGGCAGAATGGCTCGCTGCAGTTCGAGGGCAACGTGACGCTCTTCGGCGAGTTCGGCCGCGAGCCTTGCCTCGGCAGCGAGGCTGGACTCGCCGTTTCCCGGCGGAACCGCGAGGCCGGGCACAGGTGTAGCGTGCGCCGAAACCGCTGCCCTCGTTGGGCGGTCTGGCGGAACTCTCATGGCGTTTGTTGTCATCGCGTGTGGCGTGTGGTCAGCTTGCGTGCACTTAGCGTGAGGCATCTGGTACCCCGCTGTCTAGATGCGTGCACAATTCTCACTGGTGAGATGATGCCCACGCAAGGGAACTGCGGACTTGGGCGTCAATGGGAGCGGAGGACGTGATGGGAAGCGACCCGGCTGATACCGGCCTCTACCCGCCAGACCGGGTCGAGCGTGCCGCCGCGGCCGCCGCCGAAACCGGCCTGGCGGCGCTGCTGCTGACCCCGGGCCCGGACCTCCGCTACCTGACCGGATACGACGCACATCAGCTTGAGCGGCTCACCTGCCTCGTGGTGCCCGCAGGCCTCGAGCCGTTCCTGGTCGTGCCCAGGCTGGAGCTTCCCGCCGCCCAGGCGTCGCCAGCGGGCGGCATGGGGTTCGAGATCGTCCCGTGGGATGAGACCGACGACCCTTACGCGCTCGTCGTCAAGCGGCTCGGCGCGCTGTCCGGCCCGGTCGGCCTGTCCGATCGCATGTGGGCGCTGATGGTGCTCCGGTTCCGCGACGCGCTGCCGGGCGTCGGCCAGGAACTCGCCAGCCTCGCGCTGGGAGCGCTGCGCGTCCGCAAGACGCCCGCCGAGGTCTCGGCGCTGCGGGCGGCTGGTGAAGCCATCGACCGGGTGCATGCGCGGGTGCCGGGATGGCTGCGCGAGGGCCGGACCGAACGGCAGGTCGCCGCGGACATCGCCGACGCGATCATCCAGGAGGGCCACGCGCGGGTCGACTTCACAATCGTCGGCTCCGGCCCGAACGCGGCCAGCCCGCACCACGAGGTATCCGACCGGGTGCTGCAGCGGGGCGACGCGGTCGTCGTGGACATCGGCGGGACCATGCCGAGCGGCTACTGCTCCGACTGCACCAGAACCTATGTGATCGGTGACGCACCGCCGGATTTCGCCGCCTACTACCGGGTGCTGCGGGATGCGCAGCAGGCAGCGTTCGACGCGGTGCGGCCGGGCGTTCCTGCCGAGGCTGTCGACGCCGCCGCGCGCGGGCCGATCGCCGCCGGCGGCTACGGCGAGTACTTCGTGCACCGCACCGGCCACGGGATCGGCCTCGAGACGCACGAGGATCCCTACATCGTCTCCGGTAACGCCCAGCCGCTCCAGCCGGGCATGGCGTTCTCCATCGAGCCGGGCATCTACCCTGGCCCGCACGGCGCCAGGATCGAGGACATCGTGATCTGCACCGGGCACGGAGGCGAGCGGCTGAACAACGCCAGCCGTTCACTGGTCTGCGTGGACGTCCGGTGATGGACGAGCGTGTGACGCGGATCGAGCGCGACTGCCCCGACGAGGAAACCCGCGCGCTGTTCGAGCTGACCGCGGAGCTGGCCGACGAGGTGCTGCGCCCCAGGGTCGACGCGGCCGAGAAGGACGGCTCGTTCCCGCGCGAGGAGTTCCGGGTCCTCGGCCGGGCGGGCCTGCTTGCGCTGCCCTATCCGGAGAGGTTCGGCGGCGGTGGCCAGCCGTACCAGACCTACCTGCAGGTCGTCGAGGAGCTGTCCCGGGCGTGGCTGGCCGTCGGGCTCGGGGTGAGCGTCCACACGCTGACGTGCTTCCCGCTCGCGACGGCGGGAACCGCCGAGCAGCAGGAGTGGCTGGCGGAGATGCTCGGGGGAGAGCAGCTCGGCGCCTACTGCCTGTCGGAGCCGGCCAGCGGCTCGGACGCGGCGGCGATGCGGACCACGGCCGTTGCCGACGGCGCGGAGTACGTCCTGGACGGGGTCAAGGCCTGGATCTCGCACGCGGGCCAGGCCGACTTTTACACGGTGTTCGCGCGCACCTCGGGCGATCACGAGGGCCCGGACCGCGCCAGGGGGATCAGCTGCCTGCACGTGCCCGCGCAGACGCCAGGCGTGTCGGCAGCGTCCGCCGAGCACAAGATGGGCATGCGCGCCTCCATCACGGCCCAGATGATCTTCGATGGTGCCCGGGTGCCAGCCGGACATCTGGTCGGCGGCGAGGGCAACGGGTTCCCGCTGGCGCTTGCCGCGCTGGACGCCGGGCGCCTCGGCATTGCCGCGTGCGCCACCGGCGTGGCCCAGGCGGCGCTGGACGCCGCGGTCGGGTGGGCGCGCGAACGACGCCAGTTCGGCCGGCCGATCGCGGACTTCCAGGGCCTGTCGTTCATGCTCGCGGACATGGCCACCGCGGTCGAGGCGGCGCGTGCCCTCTACCTGTCGGCCGCGCGCCGCAAGGATCAGAACCTGCCGTATGGGCCGCAGGCGGCGATGGCCAAGCTGTTCGCGAGCGACGCCGCGATGCGGGTCACCACCGATGCGGTGCAGGTACTCGGCGGCTACGGCTACGTCGACGACTTCCCGGCCGAGCGGCTGATGCGCGAGGCCAAGGTGCTGCAGATCGTCGAGGGCACCAACCAGATCCAGCGCGTGGTGATCGGCAGGTCGCTCACCCGCCAGGCCAGCGCCGCCGGATCGCGCCGCGCGTAAGAACCCGGGCCGGGGCGGTCAGGACCTGGCCTGCGGGTGACCGATAGACAGCCCGCTGTCCGCGTCGAAAAACTGCAGGTTGGACGTGTCGACCGCGAGCTCGAAGGGCTGGCCGCTGCGCACCTTGCTGCGCGCGGCGACCCGGGCGGTCCACAGCGACCGGCCGCCGTCCAGCGGGATGGCCTCGTCCTCTTCGCTGCCTGCCGTCGCGTCGGCGATGCCCGAGTGCTGCACCTGGGGGGCGTCGATGGCGAACAGAACGTGGATCTCGCTGCCGAGGTCCTCGGTCACCCCCGCCGTCACCGGCATCCGCGCCCATCCGGCATCGGCCAAGGCGGCGTCCTCGAAGTCGGATGGCCTGATGCCGAGGATGACGTCCCGCCCGAAGTAGCCTTCCAGGCCGGGCCTCCCGGCGAGCAGATCGTCGGGCACGCCCAGCCGGTGGTCGGCAAACGTGACCGCGGGCCCGTCGTCGCGCACGAGCCGCGCGGTGGCGAAGTTCATCGCCGGCGAGCCGATGAAGCCGGCCACGAACAGGTTCACCGGGGCGTTGAACAGCGTCTGCGGCGTGTCCGCCTGCTGCAGCCTGCCCTCACGCAGCACACACACGCGCTGCCCGAGCGTCATAGCCTCCACCTGGTCGTGGGTGACGTACACCGTGGTCACGCCCAGCCGTTCGTGCAACTGGGACAGGGATGCGCGCATAGACACGCGCAGCTTGGCGTCCAGGTTGGACAGCGGCTCGTCCATCAGGAACGCCTGCGGTTCGCGGACGATCGCACGGCCCATGGCCACCCGCTGGCGCTGGCCGCCGGACAGCGCGGCCGGCTTGCGC
>Ga0335074_10007480_pt1 | contig 15152 bp, 12 predicted proteins | sample Lox_Sample_23_FD_206715 | JGI IMG/M metagenome (GOLD analysis project Ga0335074, IMG submission 206715) | Soil microbial communities from Loxahatchee National Wildlife Refuge, Florida, United States - Lox_Sample_2.3 | ecosystem: Environmental > Terrestrial > Soil > Wetlands | place: USA...
CGTACACCGTGGTGACCGGGCCGAACAGGTCCTCCAGCAGGTAGTGCCAGTGCGGGAACATGTCAAGGACGATCCCGCCGCCGTCTTCCGCCCGGTAGTTCCACGACGGCCGCTGCGCCGGGACCTGGTCGCCCTCGAAGACCCAGTAGCCGAACTCCAGCCGGGCCGACAGCACCCGGCCGAAGAACCCGTCCCGGACCAGCCGCCGCAGCTTGATCACGCCGGGCAGGAACAGCTTGTCCTGGACCACGCCGTTGGTGACCCCGGCCTCGCGCGCCGCCCGGGCCAGCCGCAGCGCGCCGTCCAGCGAGCCGGCCACCGGCTTCTCGGTGTACACGTGCTTGCCCGCGGCGATCGCCTGGCCCAGGCTGGCCACGCGGGCGCTGGTCACCTGGGTGTCGAAGTACACCTCGATCTTCGGGTCGCCGAGCACGTCGTCCAGGCTGGCGGACCAGCGCTGCAGGCCGTGCCGCTCAGCGATCTCGCGCAGCCGCGCCTCGCTGCGCCCGACCAGCACCGGCTCGGGGTAGACGGTCCCGCCGCCGGCCAGCGGCACGCCGCCCTGCTCACGGATGCTGAGCAGCGACCGGACCAGGTGCTGGCGGTAGCCCATCCGCCCGGTGACCCCGTTGAGCGCGACGTACACGACCTTGCGCGCCACCGCTTAGGCTCCCGCAGCCGGCTGGAGCACGGACGAGCCGAGCCAGCGGGTGGCCTGCAGAGCCAGTTCCACGTTGTGGCGGTTGCCGCCCACCGGCCGCCCCAGACTCTCCTCGGCCTTGCGGATCCGGTACTGGACCGTGTTCTTGTGCAGCATCAGCTGCTCGGCGGTCGTCTTGTAGCTGCCCCCGCTGTGCAGGAAGACCAGCAGGGTGTCGCGCAGGCGAGCGTGGTGCTCGTCGTCGGTGGCCAGCCCGGCCAGCGTGCTGAGTACCCAGGCGCGCAGCAAGCCGGCGCCGGTGAGCATCATGGCCACGGGCGCGACCTCGCTGAACCCGACCACCCGCGGCGCGGGAGACCCTCCCGCGAGCGCGACCGCCTGGGCGGCAATCGCCTCCTGGTGGGTGAGGCAGAACCCGGCCGCTCCCTTCGCCGCGTCGCCGAAGGCGAAGAAAATGTCGCGGTCCACGCCGGCCGTGATGCCCCCCGCGCAAACGAACGTGTCCCGGATCCCCAGCGGCAGCCAGGCCCATGCGCTCGATTCATCCCGGGGCAGGAAGAACGGATCGCCTGCCGTCGCCGCCTCGGCTGCGACCTGGCCGACCGCTCGCTCCAGCCGGGTGATCTGGTCAGTCGTGACCGCGCCGTTGCCTGCCCAGCACACCAGGCCCACGTGGTACTGGCGCAGCCGGTAGCCGAGGATGGCCTCCGTGGCGGCCACGTCGACCTGCTCACCCGACAACAGCTGGCGGATCCGCGCGGTCCGCGCGGCGTTGCGGTTCCGCAGCCAGTTCTCCCGTTCGCCGGTATAGGCGGCGACCATCTCTTCGGAGGTCTGGTCGATATAACCGGCGACTACTTTGGACATGGCCAGCGTGGTGGCGCTTATCACCTCGGCATCATCGGACTGCCGGGCCAGCTCGATGATCAGCCACTCGGAGAAGCACGCGTGCCCGACCCGGTAAGCGCGCAGCAGCGCGGTCAGCGGCACGCCGTGCTGCGCGAGCCGGCGCGCGTATTCCACCGCCGCGGCCGGGGCCTGCACGGCCGCCAGGTCGATCCGGTGCTGCATGATCTGCAGGCACGTGTCGACATTGCTGTCGACGCTCGAAGCATGCAGCGCGAGCAGCGGCTTGTCGTCGCGCAGCTGCGGGATCTGCCGGAGAATCACCTCGTAGACGTCCTTGGACACCGCGGCCGCGCGACGGCTCACCGCCGTCGCGACGTCGGCCATCAGCTCCGTGACCACGGGGCCATCCGTCCCCATTCGGGGATTGTGACTCATTCCGGCCAGCATGTCGACCGGCGTCGCCAGGTGGCGTGGCTGTGCCCGTGGCACCACGGCTGATCCGGTGTTCGTGGCCGGCGACCAATGGAAGAACGCGCTGCGCGCCTTACGCTCTTCTGAAGGATGGTGATCATGAGTGCCGACAGCGACACGACCAGCTCATCCGCGGATGCCGCGGCGGCGCCGTTGGACCTGCTGCTCACCGATGCGGCCATCGGCATGCTGTGGCGGCTCAACCCGGGCGGATCGGGCCTGCGCCTGGCCGCGGCGCTGGCCAGCAGGCCCCGGCTGGTCGCGGGCCGGGGGCGGTGGCTGGCCGGCGAACTCGCCCGCGTCGCCATGGGCCGTTCGCAGGTGCAGCCGTCCCGGCGGGACCGGCGGTTCGCCGACCCGGGATGGGCGGGCAACCCGTTCCTGCGCCGCACGATGCAGGCGTACCTGGCCGCCGCGCAGACCGCCGAGGGCCTGGTGGCGGAGGCCGGCCTGGACTGGGCGGACTCCGAGCGCCTCGGGTTCGTGCTGACCAACCTGATCGACGCGCTGGCGCCGAGCAATAACCCGCTGCTGAACCCGGCGGCGGCCAAGGCCGCCCTGGACACCGGCGGCGGCAGCATCCTGGCCGGGCTGCGGCACTTCGTCGCCGACATGACCGGCCCACCGCGGGTGCCGTCTATGGTCGAGCCGGACGCGTTCGAGGTGGGGGTCGACCTGGCCGTCACGCCTGGGTCGGTGGTCTTGCGCACCCCGGTGTTCGAGCTGATCCAGTACCGCCCGGCCACGGCAGCTGTCCGGCAGGTCCCGCTGGTGATCGTGCCGCCGACGATCAACAAGTTCTACGTGATGGACCTGGCGCCCGGGCGGAGCCTGGTGGAGTACCTGGCCGGCAGCGGCCTGCAGGTGTTCATGATCTCCTGGCGCAACCCGGACGCCCGGCACGCACAATGGGACTTCGACGTCTACGGGCAGGCCGTCCTGGACGCCATGGACGCGGCGGCGCGGATCACCGGGAGCGAGCAGGCCGCGCTGGCCGGGGCCTGCTCCGGCGGCATCATCGCGGCGATGGTGGCCGCGCACCTGGCGCACACCGGCCAGCAGGACCGGCTCGCCGCGCTCACCCTCCTGGTGACCGTGCTGGACGAGGCGCGAGCGGGCCTGGCCGGCGCGGTCATCGACGAGCGGGCCGCGCGGCTGGCCGCGGCCGCGTCGCGGGCACGCGGCTACCTGGACGGCCGGTCGCTAGCCGAAGTGTTCGCCTGGCTGCGGCCGAACGATCTGATCTGGAACTACTGGGTCAATAACTACCTGCTCGGGCGCGAGCCGCCACCGTTCGACATCCTGTTCTGGAACGCGGACACCACCCGGATGACCGCGGGCCTGCACCACGACTTTCTTCAGCTGGGCGTCACGAACGCGCTGGTCCGGCCGGGAGCGGCGACCATGCTCGGGTCACCGGTGGACCTGGCGCTGATCGACCGGGACAGCTACATCATCGCCGGGATCACCGACCACATCTGTCCCTGGCAGAGCTGTTACCGGTCCACCCAGCTCCTCGGTGGCCACCACCGGTTCGTGCTGTCCACCAGCGGGCACATCGCCGCGATGGTCAACCCGCCCGGCAACGAGAAGGCGAGATATCAGGTAGCCAAGAAATGCCCGGACGATCCGCAGGAGTGGCTCCGGCGGGCCGAGACCGATCAGGGCTCCTGGTGGCCGGACTACGCGGCCTGGCTGGCCGAGCGGTGCGGTGCGGAGAAGCCGGCCCCCGATGAGCCCGGTGGCGGCGGTCTGGCCCCCATCGGCGATGCGCCGGGAACGTACGTTTATGACCATTGACACCACCCGGAAAGGCGGCCCGGGATCTGGCCTGGCCCGGGCAGTGCGAAGCCGCCTGCGGCGGGCCGGGCCGGCCGAGCGGATGAGGGTCCTGAGGACCGGCGGCCGCGCCCTGCGTGTCGCGGTGCGAGAAGGAACCCCGGGCTGGCCGCCGTTACTGCTGTGCAACGGTATCGGCGCGAGCCTGGAGCTGCTGCAGCCGTTCGCTGACGCGCTCGACCCCCGGCGGACCATCATCCGGTTCGACATGCCGGGCATCGGCGGCTCGCCGGTCCCGGTCATCCCCTATCACCTGGGCACCTCGGCGTCGCTGCTGAGCGGTGTGCTCGACCGGCTCGGCTACCAGCAGGCCGATGTCCTGGGCATTTCGTGGGGAGGGGCGCTGGCGCAGCATTTCGCGCTGAGCCGCCCTGACCGGGTGCGCCGGCTGGTGCTGGTCGCGACCGGGCCGGGTGCGCTGATGGTTCCCGCGCGCCCGCGCATCCTGATCCGGATGGTCACGCCGCGACGGCACCGGGACCCGGAATACGCGGCCCGGATCGCCGGCGAGCTGTATGGCGGGAGCGCGCGGCACGACCCGGCCGTAGCCCGGGACCTGCTGCACGCCACCACCCGGCTGGGCCCGGCCCGCGGTTACTACTACCAGCTGCTGGCCGGCCTCGGCTGGACCAGCCTGCCGTGGCTGCCGAGGCTGCGGCCGCCCACCCTGATCCTGGCCGGTGACGACGACCCGATCATCCCGCTGGTCAACGCGCGGATCATGCACCGGCTCATACCACGCAGCGAGCTGCACATCTATCCCGGCGGCCACCTCGAGCTGGCCGCGCACCCGGAACGCATCGCCCCGGTCGTGGAGGCGTTCCTCGGCCCGGAAGGAGCTGATGATGTCGCAGGTGGCTAGCGAGCATCTCGGCGAGTCCCTCGGGACGGACTTCTTTTCCGTCCGCGAGCAGTTCACCGACGAGCAGTGGTCCCACTTCATCGCGGTGCGGCGGTTTGTCGACGAGGAGGTCGTGCCGGTCATCGGCCCGTACTGGGAACGGGCCGAAATTCCCTGGCCGCTGGTCCGGCGGCTGCCCGAGCTCGGCATCGTCGGCGAGGACATCCAGGGATACGGGTGCGCGGGCATGAGCCCGATGGCCTGCGGCCTGGTCACGATGGAACTGCACCGCGGCGACGGCAGCCTCGGCGTGTTCCTCGGCGTGCACGCGGGCCTGGCCATGCTGTCGATCGCGATGTGCGGCTCGGAGGAACAGAAGGCCCGCTGGCTGCCGGCGATGGCGCGGCTGGACAAGCTGGGGGCGTTCGCGCTGACCGAGCCCGGCCACGGCTCGGACTCGGTCGCCCTGGAAACCTCGGCCCGCAAAGACGGGGACTACTGGGTGCTGAACGGCGCCAAGCGGTGGATCGGCCTGGGCACGCTGGCCGACCTGGTCGTGGTCTGGGCGCGCAACACCGAGGACGGTCAGGTCAACGCGTTCGTGGTGGAGAAGGGCACGCCGGGATACGAGGCGCGGGTGATCGAGGGGAAGATCTCGCTGCGGTCCGTCTGGCAGGCCGACATCACGCTGGAGGACGTGCGGGTGGCGGAGGAGAACCGGCTCCCTGGCGCGCGCTCGTTCAAGGACACGACCCGGGTGCTGGCCACCACCCGCAGCACCTGCGCCTGGGCGGCGCTGGGCCACGCCACCGCCGCCTACGACACGGCCGTGCGGTACGCGCTGGAGCGACGGCAGTTCGGTGAGCCGCTGGCCAGCTTCCAGATCATCCAGCAGCGGCTGGTGTCGATGCTGGCCGATCTGACCGCGATGCAGCTGTACTGCCTGCAGATCGGCCGCCTGGCCGAGGCCGGCCGGCTGACCCCCACCGTGGCCGGGCTGGCCAAGATGCATAACACCCGCAAGGCCCGGGCGATCGCCGCCGACGCCCGCGACATGCTCGGCGGCAACGGCATCCTGCTCGACTACCAGGTCATGCGGCACATGGTCGACCTGGAGGCGATCCACACCTTCGAGGGCACCGAGACCATGCAGACGCTCATCGTCGGCCGCGCCATCACCGGCACCGGAGCGTTCACCTAGCTCTGATCACGGCCAGGGGCGGCTTCCCGCCAGTACACGGCCTTTACCCAGATCGTCGCCAGCGCGTCGAGCGCGCGCTCGTCATCGAACGGCACGTCCTTCTCGCCGCCCTGGCCGAGCCATATGTAGCAGAAGTGCTCGAGCATCGCCGACAGCGCCGACGCGGTCAGGACCGGATCGGCGCCCGGGCAGTAGCCGTCGGCCTGAGCCGACCGGATGGCACCGGCGATGCGGGCAATCGCCTCGCCCCGCAGCTCCAGCCACCGGTCGCGGAACTGGCCCTCGATCATGGCCGCCTGGAAGATGCCGATGAGCTCACCGCGCCGCTTGGCGTAGGTTCTCCAGAAGCCGGCGACGGCCTCGCGCAGCGCCTCCTCGCGGGCCAGCCCGGCTCGGTACGGCAGGACCGCCATCGAGGTGGCCTCGGTGTGGAACTCCTCGGCCAGCGCGATGAGGAGGTCGGCCTTGGTGTCGTAGTAGTTGTAGAACGAGGCCACCGACCGGCCCGCTGCCGCGGCGATGTCGCTGATCTTGGCGTTGAGGTAGCCATCCCTGGCGAACACCAGCCGCGCCGCGTCCCGGAAGGCTTCGTCGGTCTGCCGGCCCTTGCGCGTGGCCTTCCCGGCCCGAGCCGGCGCGGCAGCGGTCGCGGCCGCCCCGCTCACGACACCCGCCGGTCCCGGCCGGCCCAGAACGGTTCCCGCACCCGGCTAGACCCGCACGCCGGCGCGGTCGGCAGCGGTCTTGGGCTCGTGCCGCACGTCGCCGGGCTGGCCCATCACTCGCCGCCAGCACGCGAACTCCAGCAGGATCCCGTCCGGGTCCTGGAAATAGAACGAGCGGACGAATACGCCGGGGTGCAGTTCCCGCGCGACGCCGAATTCACTGTCGTCGTGGTCGAGGATCGGGCTTACCTTCACGCCCTTGCTCTTCAGCTTGGCCCGGTACTCCAGGAACTTCTCCTCCGGCACGTTGAACGCGACGTGGTTCATCGACCCGACCGCGCTGGTCCACTCCCCCAGCCCCGGCACCGTAACCGGGGCCGAAACCCCGGGAACCGGATCCGGCGCATCGGGGAACCAGAAGAACGCCAGCGCGTTCCCGCCGCCCATGTCGAAGAAGAAGTGCTGCCCCTGGCCCATCGGCAGGTCCAGCGTCTTGATCAGCCGCATGCCCAGGACCTGTGTGTAGAACTCCACCGTGCGCTTCATGTCCGAGCAGACCAGCGCGAGGTGATTCACCCCGCCCAGGTCGAACTCCTCGTTCCGCCACTCCATCAAGCCCTCCTGGATCCCCGCGGTAAACCTCGCGCCAGAGTCTGGTGCGCTGGCCAGATCTAAATCTAAACTCAGATTCAGTTTTGTACCAGGGCCGCCAGGGAAGGCGCCGGTGCGGCGGGCCAGGCTCGGGAGGGTGCGGCCAGTGAGCGAGATCGTCAGGGAGTTCGTCGGGCTGCCCTCGCCAGTCGTGGGCCGGGCGGGCGCGGGCGGCCATCCGTGCCAGGGCATCTATCACCGCCCTGCGGGCCGCGCGCCCGCGACGGCGTTCATCGCCACGCACTACAACGTGGACTTTTCCGAGCACTACCTGGCGAGTTACCTGGCCGAGCGCGGGTTCGGCTTCCTGGGCTGGAACACCCGCTTCCGCGGAAACGAGGCGAACTTCCTGCTCGACCACGCCCTGGCCGAGATCGGCGTGGGCGTCTCCTGGCTACGCGAGCAGGCCCGGGCGGACCGGATCGTGCTGCTCGGCAACTCCGGCGGCGGCTCGCTCATGGCCGCCTATCAGTCCCAGGCCGTCGAGCCCAGCGTCCGGCCTGCCGTTGGCATGCGCCCGCTCGCGGCCATCGAGAACCTGCCAGCAGGCGACCTGTTCATCGCCCTGGCCGCGCACTCCGGCCGGCCTGAGGTGCTCACCGCCTGGCTTGACCCGTCCGTCACCGACGAGAACGACCCGCTCTCGGCTGACCCGGAACTCGACCCCTTCAATGCCGCGAACGGGCCACCCTACAGCCTTGAGTTCCAGGCCCGCTACCGGGCCGCGCAGCGGGCGCGCAACGAGCGCATCACCGACTGGGCGCTCGCCCAGCTGGACGCGCTGTCACAGACCCGCGCCCGGGACCGGCTGTTCACCCTCTCGCGCACCTGGGCCGACCTGCGCATGATCGACCCGTCGATCGAGCCGTCCGACCGCCGGCCGAACTGGTGCTACCTCGGCGACCCGATGAAGGCCAACTACGGGGTCTTCGGCATCGGCACGGTGAGCACGCTGCGCACCTGGCTGTCGATGTGGAGCCTGCGCACTTCGCAGTGCACCGCGGCGCCGCACCTGGCCAGGATCACGCTGCCGTCGCTGGTCGTGCACGCCACCGCCGACGCGTGCGTGTACGAAACCGACGCCCGCGCCCTGTACGACGCGCTCGCGGCCCGCGACAAGACGCTGGAATTCATCAAGGCCGATCACTACCTGCAGGAGCCAGACCGGTCCCGCGAGCGTGCCGCCGACCTCATCGCCGCCTGGGTCGGCACCCGCGCTAGCTGACCGCCCCGGCACCCGAGCGCCGGGGAGCCTGCTGCGAACGGAGGGAATCGCGGGATGCAGAGCTGGATCCACATCATCGAGTGGCGCGCCAACGTCCGGCCGGATGTGCCGGCCCTGGTGGACGACCGGGGCGCCGCCTACAGCTACGCTCAGTTGCGCGCCGGGTCCGAGCGCCGGGCGGGCGGCTGGACCGGCGCCGGGGCCAGGCCCGGGGACGTGGTCGCGATCGTGGCCAAGAACAGCGCCGACTTCCTGGTGCATGCCTTCGGGCTGATGCGGGCCGGGGTGACGCCGGCGTTCGTCAACTGGCGGCTGTCGGCACGCGAGCTCACCGAGGTGCTGGATCTGGTCCGGCCGGTCGCGGTCGCCGCCGACGCGGAGTTCGCCGGCCTGGTGGACGCGGCCTGGAGCGGGGATGGCGCTCGCGTGATCATCGGCCGGCCTGCCCTGGCCGGCGGGCCGGTACCCGGCGGCTGGCTCGACGGCGCCACGCTGGACGGCCCGGCTCCGCCGCGGCCCGCGCTGACCGGCGACACGGTGCTCGCGCTCGTGCACACCAGCGGCACCACCGGCCGGGCCAAGGCCATCCCGCTGCGGCATGGCGCGCTGATGATGAGCGTGGCGGACTTCGCCATCGAGATCGGCGACCAGGTGGCCGGATCCCGTCATCTGCAGATCCTGCCGCTGTTCCATCTCGGCGGGTTCGGCCAGTGCCTGCAGGCGATCCTGACCGCGGGAACGGTCTACATCCACAGTGCGTTCAGTCCGGCGGCGGTGATCGACGCCATCGAGTCCCACCGGATCGAGTTCTTCACCGCCGGGCCGTCCCTCATCGACATGCTGGTCGCGGAGATCCGTAACCGCCCGGCCGCCGACCTCAGCAGCCTGCGCGAGATCGCGTACGGGACCGCGCCGATCACCCCGTCGTCGCTGATCGCCGCCCTGGACGCGTTCGGCTGCCGGTTCCGCCAGATCTACGGCAACACCGAGAGCCAGAGCATGATCAGCCTGCTGCCGCCCGAGGACCACAGACCAGATCATCCGCGGCTGGCCAGCGCGGGCAAGGTCTCGTTCGGCTGGGAGGTCCGCATCGTCAGTCCCGACGGCCGCGATCTGGGCGCCGATACTCCCGGCGAACTGCTGATCCGGGGCGAGTGCCTGTTCTCCGGTTACTGGGGTGACCCCCAGGGCACGGCTGCCGCCTTTGCCGACGGCGGCTGGTACCGCACCGGGGACGTGGCGAAGCTCACGGCCGACGGCTATCTCTACATCCTGGACCGGGCCAGGGACATGGTCATCAGCGGCGGCGAGAACATCTATCCGGCCGAGGTCGAGGCGGTGCTCGCGCGGCACCCTGCGGTCGCCGACGCCGCCGTGATCGGGCGTCCCGACCCGGTCTGGGGCGAGGCCGTGCACGCCGTGATCATCCCGGTGCCCGGCCTGGCGGGCAGCGCCTCGGGCGAGGAGATCATCGCCTGGTGCCGGGACCAGCTCGCCCATTTCAAATGCCCGAAGAGCGTGCAGTTCGTCAGCGCGCTGCCGCGCACCACGACCGGCAAGGTGCTCAAGAGGGAGCTTCGGGCCCAGTTCTCCGCGCAGCCCTCTGGGCAGGAGGTGCCATCGTGACCGCCCTGGCGCCGGGCACCGGGCTCGGCCTGTCCATCGCCTCGCACAGCGGGCTCGCGCCTGCCGCGGTAGGCGCGCTGGCCGCAGCGGCCGAGCTGGCCGGCTTCAGCGCGGTGCTCGTCGCCGAGGGCCACGGCGACGCTCTGGCCCTCTGTCACCCGGTCGCGGCCGCGACCAGCCGTACCCGGGTGGGCACCGCGATCACCAACGCGGCACTCCGCCCGCCCGTCCTGGCGGCCAAGACCGCGGCCCAGCTCGACCAGGCGAGCGCGGGCCGGTTCATCCTCGGGCTCGGTGTTGCGAACACGGTGATGAACGGGCGGTTCGGGATCCCGCCGTTCGCGCCGCTGCCGATGATCGAGGAGTACGTCGGGGTGGTGCGCGCGGTCCTGCGCGGCGAGCCAGCCGGATACCAGGGCCGGGTGTTCCGCACCGGCATGGTGCCACTGGACAGCCAGCCGGTGCGCGCGGATCTGCCGGTCTACCTGGCCGCGCTGGGACCGCGGATGCTGGAGCTGGCTGGCCGGGTGGCCGACGGCGTGATTCTCAACCTCATGACGCCGGACCAGGCGGCCGGCGCGACCGCGATCGTGCGCAGTTCGGCCGAGGCCGTGGGCCGCGACCCGGCGGCGGTCGAGGTGGCGTGCGTGGTGCACACCTGCCTGTCCGATGACGAGACAGCGGCCGCGGCCGCGGCGCGCGCTGTCGTTCCCCGCTATGTGCTGCACCCATCGATACCGCGGCTGCTCGGCGAGCTGGACGGCGGGCCGAGCCTGCAGGCCGTGCGCGAGCTGACGCTGGCGGGCGACCGGGCCGGAGCGGCCGCCCAGGTGCCGCAGCGAGTCGCCGACGGATTCGTCGCCCGTGGCGGTGCCATCGCCTGCGCCGCCCGGCTGGCGGAGTACCGGGCGGCCGGCGTGGACCTGCCGCTGCTGTTCCCGATGCCGGTCGGCGGCGACTGGGGTTATGAGAAGACCATCACCGCACTGGCGAGCCGCGCGCCCGCGCCCGCGCGCGAGGAAGCTACCGCGCCGACGACCTAAGGAAGTAGTTGCGATGAACGAGGAGCTTGTCCTGCGCTTCTTTGCTGCGCTGGAGGCCGGCGACATCGACACGGTGCGCGAGATCTACGCGCCCGACGCCGTCATCTGGCACAACGACGACCTGGTCGAGCAGTCAGTCGAGGACAACCTGAAGGTACTGCGGGGGCTGCACCGTGCGGTCTCGGATCTGCGCTACGACATCGTCCGGCGGGTACCGGCCCCCGATGGCGTGCTGCAGCAGCACGTTCTGCGCGGCCGGCTGCCAGACGGCAGCGATGTTGCGCTGCACGCGGCGATGTACCTCCAGGTGCGGGACGGGCACATTACACGCCTCGAGGAGTACCTGGACTCGGCGCAGCGCTCCGCCATCCGGGCCGCGCGGGAGGCCCTGCCTGGCTGACGCAGCCCGGTGCCCTCCCCGGTGTTACGCAAGGCGCAGAACGCAGGCCGACGGGACGCGGGGAAGGGTGACGGTGACCGTACCGAGGATCGCGTTCCAGCTGCCCCCGGCCCCCGCATGGCGCGGGTAAAGCAGCTGGGCGGTGACCTGCGCACCGCGGCAGTGCGGAACCGCGAGTGTTATCCGGCCGGCGCCCGCTCCCGACTCCGGCCAGCGCCGCCAGACGGTCAGGTAGCTGACCTGCGGCCCGCGCAGGCCGAGCGCGATCCACGGCGCGTCCCACCGCGGCAGGCCAAGCGGCCAGAACGCCGTCGACTCGGCGATCGCCGGCCGGATGGACTCCTGGTACACCCGGACGGCTTCGGCGACGAGTTCCCGCTGGAGGCCGCTCATCCGGTCGAGCTGACCCGACAGGTGGACGCGGCCGAGCATCGCGCTGGCCATCGTAAACGCGATCTCGTCGTCGCTGAACTCGGGCTGCGGGTAGGCCCAGACCGCGGCCTGCTCCGGGGCGATGGCGGCCGGCGCCGCCGCGGCTATCGGCGGGTAACGGAGATAATCCTGCTGATCGCTGGTGGACTGCAGCTGCGCGCGCGACAGCAGCGCGTAGTCGGTGCGCATGCCGCCTGACGAGCAGTTCTCGATCACCAGACCGGGATGCCGGTCGAGCACGGCGTCGAGCCAGTCGAGCTGCGCGCGGTTGGCCGCCAGCAGGCCAGCGCCCGGGCTCACGCCGTCGGTGTCGGGACCGGGCCCGACCGCGATGTTGTAGTCCAGCTTGAGGTAACCAACGCCCAGGTCGCCGACCAGGAAGTCCACTACCTGGTCCAGGTGCTTCACCGCGGCTGGGTGCCGCAGGTCCAGGTGGTAGCGGCCGTGCTCGACCACGAGCTGCCCGTTGCGCTGGAAGAACGCGTCGGCCGGAAGCTGCCGGGCGACCTGGCTGTTGACCCCCACGACCTCGGGCTCAAGCCAGAGGCCGGGCACCATCCCGGCTTGCCTGATGCGGCCGAGCACCTCGGCTATCCCGCCGGGGAACCTGGTCTGCGACGGCCGCCAGGCGCCGACGGTGTCCCACCAGCCTTGGTCGATCTCTGCGTACCAGCCGGAGTCGATGCAGAAGTACTCGGCTCCGGCCTCGGCGGCGGCCTCGATCAGCGGCAGCAAGCGCGCGGTCGTGGGGTCCCCCATCAGCGTGTTCATGTAGTCATTGAAGATCACCGGCAGGCGGCGGCTGTCCTCGTGCGGGCGCCTGATCGCGCGGCGCAGGGCGGTGAGCCCGGCCACGGCGCCGTCGAACCCGCTCGCGCTGACCGCCACGCTGGCGGGCACCGTGGTGAACGCGTCGCCCGGGTTCAGGGTGACCTGCCACTGGTGCTCGGCGCTCGCCGGGCCGAGCAGCGCGAGGTAGGCGCCGCTGACCGCCCCCGCCGGAGCGTGCCGCCCGTGCGGGCCGGGGCCGTGCCCGGCGGAACGATGGGTGCACTCGCCGACCTGCCAGTGCCAGCCGCCGTTGTGCTCGATCTGCCACGCCCACGCGTGCCCGGTGCGCCGGTTCACGATCGCGCCGGTGGGCAGGTACCGTCCCGACGACCAGGTCCCGGCGCTGGTCACGGCGAAGCAGCCCCTTGGGTCGGCGCCGAGCGCCCGGCGATTGATGTCGGGCAGGGCGTCGCGGAGCGGCCGGATCTGCCAGCGCCCCTCGGCCATCCAGTCGTTCTCGGCCCACAACAGGTCCAGGTCCGCCAGGTCGTCGGGGCCCGGCCCGGTGCCCAGGCCGCCACACAGGAACGAGCTGACCGACTCGACCGTAACCGGCCGCTGGCCGCGGTTCTCCAGGCGCACCCGGCAGCGGATTCCCCCGGCCTCCTTCGCGCCGTGCCCGGCCAGGATCTGGTACCAGATCTCGGCTCGCAGCCCGGTCACCGGGTCGTCCAGGTCCACGCGCAGCTCCCGCCAGGGCCCGTCCGCCGCGTGTTCGCTGTGGCCGGCGTAGCGGAAACGGCCACCCGCCTCGGACTCGCAGTACCGCCCGCCCGACCAGGCCCGGCCCTCACCGGTCACGATGACGTCGAGCAGCGGGAGCGCCGCGTCGCACGGCGGGGCTGCGGTACCACCGCCCGCGAAGCGGGTGAGCCTGGCCATGCCGTCACGGTCCACCTCGATCCGCAGATTCAGGCCGTCGTCCGCCCAGCCGGCGATCAGCAGGGGCGGTTCGGTTCCAGCCAAGCGTGCCTCCTCGCCGCCGCTGCGACCTGGCCTGCGCCGTTCACAGGTGCTATTCCGCGGCGTTAAATCGTGATCTCAGACACTTGACGCGCCATGTTGTGAACGTTCACAATCCTGGCATGGCTGTGACCGGTCACACAAGCAGCCCGGATTCATCAGCTGGCACCGGCGCACGCAGGCACGGCGTGCGCCCGTTCAGCATCCGGGACGTGGCCGCCGCGGCCGGTGTTTCCTATCAGACCGTGTCCCGGGTCATCAACGGTCACCCGAACGTCCGGCCGTCAACCCGCGAGCTGGTCCAGGCCACCATCGAGGACCTCGGGTTCCGCCCGAACCGGGCCGCCCGGGCGCTGGCTGGCGGCCCCGTGCAGTCGGTCACCGTGCTGACGCCGAACACCACCTTGTACGGATACCAGGCGGGCCTGCAGGGCATCGAGGAGGCGGCGCGTGCCGTGGGCTTCGCCGTCGGGGTCCGCGTGGTGGAGTGGGCCCGGCCCGAGGAGGTGGCCGAGGCGGTGCGCCGGGCCGTCGAGCCGGGGGGATCGCTCATCGTCATCGCGTACGACCGGGCGGGGACCATGGCCCTGGAAGCCGTCCCGCCCGGCATCCCGATGGCGGCGATGGTCGAGACGCCGGCCGGCAACCCCGGCCGGGAGCGGCCCTGGGTGTGGCTGGACGACCGGAAGGCAGCCATCCAGGCCACCCGCTACCTGCTCTCCCTGGGCCACCAGACCGTGCACTACCTGGCCATCCCGTCCTCGACGCACACCAGTCAGCGGCACGCGGGATGGCGCGAGGCCCTGGCGGAAACAGGGGCGCCGGTCCCGGCGCCGCTGCAGTGTGGCTGGACTCCCCGGTCCGGTTACGAGGCCGGGCGGGCACTGGCCACCGACCCGGAGGTAACCGCCGTCCTCTGCGGCAACGACGACCTCGCCCTCGGCGTGATGCGCGCGATGCACGCGGCCGGGCGCGCCATCCCGGGGGAGGTCAGCGTGGTCGGATTCGACGACACGCCGGTGTCTGAGTTCCTGACGCCACCGCTCACCACAGTGCGCCTGGACTTCGCCGAACTAGGGCGGGCGTGCTTCGCCATGCTCCTGGCGCTGATGGAGCAGAAGGCTGCCCTGCCCCGCCCACGACGGCTCGAGCCCGAACTGATCGTCAGAGAGAGCACGGGCCCCCCACCAAAACCGCGCGGGTCCGGTCCGACCCGCGCGGCTGGCACTTGATGCACACCCCTAGGAAAGGAGCATCTCGTGATTCAGAAGATATATGCCCGGAGCCGCGGCTGTCCGCCCGGCCCTGGGCGGACAGCGAGCCGCAGCCAGGCCAGACGGGCCCGCGCGGCCGCACCAGCGGCGATCGTGGCCTGTGCCGGGCTGGCTCTCGCGGCCTGTTCCGGTCCGGCCGCATCGTCGGGCGGCGGTTCCTCATCGTCAGGCGTGGTGGAC
>Ga0335074_10007481_pt1 | contig 15151 bp, 14 predicted proteins | sample Lox_Sample_23_FD_206715 | JGI IMG/M metagenome (GOLD analysis project Ga0335074, IMG submission 206715) | Soil microbial communities from Loxahatchee National Wildlife Refuge, Florida, United States - Lox_Sample_2.3 | ecosystem: Environmental > Terrestrial > Soil > Wetlands | place: USA...
CGTCCAGCTCCGGCTCGCTCGGACCGAGCTGTGCATGGGGCCGCTCGTCGTAGGCGGCGGGCGCGAGATCCGGCCCCCCAGAGAGCAGCAACCCGTCCAGCCGCGCGACCAGCGCCGGAACGTCCCGGGCGGCGAGAGGAGGCATCACCACGGGCACACCGCCCGCCGCCTCGATGGCGCGCACGTACGTCATCCCGAGCGCCATCTCCGCGTGCGGTGGCTCCCCGTGCCGTCGCAGCGTCGCCAGTTCACCGGGGCGCAGCTCTGACGTCGTAACGCCGATCAGCGGCTTCATCGACAGAGCATCCTCGCCACGTGGACAAACCGGTATCGACCCCTGGCCAACATCTGAGGCCTGGGACTGTCCACGGGGTCCGCGGCGCGGGGGGCGCAGGGGCGCGGCTAGACGGCCGCCTCTGCGGCCAGCTCAGCTAGCAGGTCGGAGGATTCTGGCGCCGGCTCCCTGTGCGAGGCAGCCGGCGTACTGTTGAACAGCCTCTCCAGGTCGGCGGCGGGAAGTGGCCGGCTGAGGAAGTAGCCCTGGATCAGCTCGCAGCCAAGCGTCTGGAGCTTGTCCCAGGTCGCCTCGTCCTCGACCCCTTCGGCCACGACACGGACCCCGAGCTTGTGCGCGAGCCCGATGGTTGCCTGGACGATGGCTGCATCGGTGGCATCGCTGCACATGTGGGACACGAACGAGCGATCGATCTTGATCTCGCCGACCGGCAGCGACTTCAGGTGGGTGAGGGAGGAGTAGCCGGTGCCAAAGTCGTCCAACGAGAGTCCGATTCCCAGCTCTCCGAGCCGCGCGAGGACGTTCCCGATCCGGTCTGGATCCGAGAGAAAGGAGGTTTCGGTCACCTCCAGGATCAGTGCATCGGGTGGCAAAGAGTGGGCGGCCAGTGCGGATGCCACCTCGGTCGGGAAATTGGTGTCGAGCAGGTCGGCGACACTGGTATTGACCGCAAGGCGCAGTTTGTGACCCGCCGTGCGCCAGATCGCGACCTGGTCGAGGGCGAGACCGAGGACTTTCCGGGTCAGGGCGCGGGAGAGCCCGGCCTGCTCCGCGGCGGCCAGGAATTCGAGTGGCGGCACCAGACGGCCATCCGGCAGTACCATGCGTACGAGCGCCTCGACGCCGGTGATCCTGCGGGAGGCGGCCTCGGCCTTCGGTTGGAAGTGCACGACGATGCCGTTGTGCTCGAGGGCCGTGGCGAGTTCGGCGGCGACGCGCAGCCGGTCCTGGGAGTTGGTGTCGTGTTCCCGGGCGTAGAACTCGTAGCCGCTATGCGCGCGCTTGGCCTGATACATCGCGATGTCGGCGTGCTTGATGAGCTCGTCAGCGTCGGCGGCGTGGGTGGGGACCGATGCGATACCGATGCTTGCGGTTGTCCGCAGCGAGAGCCCGTGGACGTCGAACGGGTCGTGCAGCGCACGCAGGACCTTGTCTGCGAGCCGGCCGGTGGCCTGGGCCTCCGGGGCGGGGTTCAGGAGGAGCCCGAACTCGTCGCCGCCCAGCCGCGCCACCGTGTCCGTGCCGCGCACCGCTCCGTGGAGTCGAGGGCCGATCAGGCGAAGCAGCTCGTCACCGGCGGTGTGGCCGAGTGTGTCGTTAAGCTGCTTGAAGTTGTCGAGATCCAGCAGCATCACCGTCACGCCAGTCCCAGTCAGGCGGCCAGCCGTGATCGCATCGCGCGTGCGCCGGATGAATAGACGCCGGTTGGGAAGCGAAGTCAGATAGTCGGTAACAGCCTGAGAGCGTGCCTCGGCGAGGCTGCGTAGATCGCGGAATGCGAGGCCGGCGCGAACGATGGACGAGAACATGGTCAGCGTTGCGAGACCGTCCGCGAGTGGATCGAGCCGGCCCAGGTCATCAGCGGCGAGCACGCCGAGTGTGATCAAGGTGAACCCGAGGGGTATGAGCAGCACAGACCAGCCGGTAAGCCTTGTCGCTCTCTCTTCGGAGTGAGGCTGCCAGGCGGCGAACGCCAGCAGCGCAACCGCGGTGAAGTAGAAGAGGTTGGTCATGCTCGTTGGGTTGCTCGAGCCGTGCGCGACCTCAACCGCGTACAGACAGTCGGCGACCGCAAGTAACAGGAAGCCGCCGCCGAGGAAACCCAGCGTGCGGTCGACCCGCCATCCGCGCAACGCGAACACACCCACCACCAGGGCGGCGAGCAGAAGATCGCCGATCGGATAGGCCAGCTCGGTGGCCACAGCAGCGGGACCGCCTGTCGTCGTGGACAACACCGGCTGGAATACGAGCGCGGCACCGAGCGCTGCCAATCCGCTGCCCGCGATGATTCCGTCCAGCCAGACGCCCGAAGGCAGCCTGCGCTGGCCGCGGCCCCGCGCGAATCCCGCGATCCCGACGTAGCTAAGCGGATAGAGGGCGAGCCACAGTCCGTCGCAGATCGATGGGATTGGTGGACTTCGCAGGTTCCCGATCCAGAACGACCACAGGATGTTGCCCACCGCGTACAGCGACAGGCCCAGGGCGAGCAATCCCCATGCGCCGCGCTGCGTCGTGCCCCGGATCGCTCGCAGCCCGACGATGGCAGCCACCAAGAGGTAAATCGCCGAGGACAGACCGTCGCGGATGGGCAGCTGTATCCAACGGCCGCCGAGGCCAAAGACGGCATTGGACGCAGTGACCGCCACCATCGCCCCAAGCAGCCCGAACCCAGCGGCCACTGCGCGGGATCCGCCCCGCCCGAGGCCGTCTGATCCCAACAGCTCGAACCGGGTTCCGGTCATACCGTTCTATCGGCAGATCGGGGAGTTCGGCTAGTCAGGGTAATCGTGCACGAGTCTCAGGGGCAACGGTGCAGCATCTTCGCGGTTTCGCTGCAAAGCCCCAGCGACGGCATCCATGCGACGGGCGCCCGGCCGGGCATGCTGGAATGCACGACCTGGGCGTCAGCGACCGCATTGTGCTCCTAGAGGACGGGAACGAAGTCTCGTTCGCGTTCGATGACATGCTCAGCTACCACGCCGGTGATTCCCCGGGCGGTGTGGCGCACGCCTTCAAGGTCTTGCAGCGGGCGATCCCGTTGCTCGACGCCGGTGGTCGGGTCGAGCGCCGGGAGATCTTCATCGAGACGGCGTTCGGCGGTCCCGGTGCGCGCGACGCGTTTGAATTAGCCACAGGCGCAGTGAGCGGCGAGCGGTTTGTGCTGGAACCGTCATTGGCGCGACCCGAGTATGGCCGCGCCCGAGAGCGGTTCGTCTTTCGCCTCCGCTACCGCGGCAAAACGGTCGCGCTGGCCCTCCGCGATGGGTTTGTCAGCGACGAGTTCATCGATCTGACGCGTCGTGACGTCCGCGGGACCGAGGAGGAACGCCAACTGACGGCAATGAAGGCCGAGATGGCACGGCGCGTGCTGTCCGCCGGAGCGTCAGATGTCTACGACGTACTTACGCGTTGACTACGCGGGTTGCTCACCGTCGAGGGCCAGGACCAGCTTGCCCGTGTTCCCACCTTCGAAAAGTCGCAATAGAACCTCGGGGAACTGCTCGATGCCACCGTGCACGACGTCCTCGCGCGAGCGCAGTTCGCCGCTGCCCAGCCACTGCGCCAGCGCTGCTACGCCTTCGCCGTATCGAGCGGAGTAGTCGAAGATCACGAATCCCGTCATCGACGCACGGGCCACGAGCAGCTGCATGTAGTTGGCCGGTCCCCGTGGAGCCTCGGTCGCGTTGTACTGCGAGATCGCACCGCAGATGACGACGCGCGCGCCGCGGGCGAGCCGGGCCAGCGCGGCTTCCAATGTCTCGCCACCCACGTTGTCGAAGAACACGTCGATGCCGTCAGGAGCGTGGTCGCGAAGCTGTGCGCGGAGCTCGCCGCGTTTGTAGTCGATCGCGGCGTCGAAACCCAGCTCGTCTACCAGCCAGCGGCACTTTTCCTCGCCGCCGGCGATCCCGACTGCCCGGCAGCCCTTGATCCGCGCAATCTGACCCACGACGCTTCCGACTGACCCGGCCGCACCCGAGACGACGACCGTCTGATCCGGCTCGGGTCGGCCCACGTCCAGCAGCCCAAAGTACGCGGTCAGGCCGCTGATGCCGAGCACCCCGAGGTGCACCGGTGCAGGCGCCACACTGGTATCGACACGGGTCAGGCCCCTGGCATCGCAGACCGCATAGCGTTGGACGCCGAACACCCCGTAAAGCTGCTCTCCGACCTGGAAATCGGGGTGGTGTGAGTCGATCACCCGGCCGATGCCAGCGGCTCGCATCACCTCCCCGATCTCGACGGGAGGTACGTAGGAGCGCCCGGCGTTCATCCACGAGCGCATCGCCGGGTCCACGGACAGGTACTCCACCTCGACGCGAAGCTTCCCGTCCCCCGGTTCGGGGGCCGGTTCACGCACGAACTCCCAGTCGGTTGGCTTGGGAAGGCCGACCGGCCGTGCGGCCAGACGGCATTGGACATTGACGGGCGTCAAAGCAGATGCTCCTTGGTCGTGTGGTGTGGATGTCGTCCGGCGGTGATCACAGCATCGAGGCGTCCGAGGGGAGACCGAGCACGATCCGCCCGGATAGCTCGCGAGAGGCCTCGTTGACCTGGAAGTGCGCCGTGGCGGTGTACGCGTCGCGGAAGTGCCGTTGCAGCGGCGAGTGGTCGTAGATCGCGCTGCCGCCGGCTAGGTCATACATCACGCGCACGACTTCGGCTGAGGTGCGAACGGCGTGGGTGGCCGTCAGTCTCAGCCGGTTTCGCACCTCGACCGAGACCGGATCATCACGCTGCGCCTCCCGCCACGCGGCTTCGACCGTCTCGTAGTACAGCGCCCGCGCGGCCTCCAGGGAAGCCTCCGCCGTGGCGACAGCGGCCTGCGTCGGGGCCCGTTCGGCGAGGGTACGACTCGAGCCCAGCCCGACCTTGACGGCGGCCAGTTCGACGAGTGCATCGATCGCGCCGCGTGCGTTCCCCAGCGCAGCCGCGCCGATCGAAAGGGCAAAGAACCCGAAGATCGGAAAGCGATATAGCGGTCGGTTCAGCACCGGGCCGTCGAACAGCGAGAACACCCGCTCGCCCGGCACGAACACCTCTTCGGCAACCGCGTCGTGGCTGCCCGTGCCTCTAAGACCGAGCGTGTGCCAGGTATCCAGGATCTCCAGATCCTCCCTGCTCAGAGCGACCACCGAAGGAGTGGGACGGTCACTCTCGGCACCCGCGCCGCTGTCCACGAAGCAGCCGGCGAACAGCAGGTCGGAGTGGGTGATCCCACTGCAGAACGCCCACCGGCCTGACACCACGACACCACCGTCCACGGGGCGGGCCTTGCCGCGTGGAGCCCACACGCCGGCTGCAATCCCTCGCTCTCCACCGAACAGCTCGTCGCGTCCCTCGGGAGGTAGGTAGGCGGCGAGCAGGCTGCTGGTGATCGCGATCGAAACGCACCAGCCGGCCGATGCATCGCCGTGGGCGATCGACTCCGCGCACCGCAGTGCGGTGCCGGGCGCCAGCTCCAGGCCTTGGACCTCCTGCGGGGCTCCGGCCCGCATCAGTCCAGAGGTGCGGAGCGTTGTGACGAGCTCCGCGGGCAGCCGGCCCCCGCGTTCGGTTTCCGCAGCCAGCTCCCGCGCCAGGATGGAGATGTCTCGCGCAACCCGCTCGATCGTGCTCTCGTCGGAGCGGGCGGTCACGGTCTGCGCCTGAGAGTCGTTCATCGAAGTCTGGAGTGGTCTGGGGGCGAGGGGTCTCGATTGCGGCGGCGAATCTTCGGATTAGCTCACATTCCGCTTAGCGGGCGTAGACAGCCAGGCGGCATGATCACTCCTGTGCATCCTGGCTTTTGTCCCCAGTGCGGCGAGCGTGTGACCCCATTTGCGGCGGGGTGCGCGCTTTGCGGCGCCGACCTCGATCCGAAGCGTTGGCAGAGACCAGTGCCGATCCGCCAACGGCTCTCGATCCACGTACCCGCGCGTTGGCGTTCGCTGCTCGGTCGATCAACCAAGGCCCCGACCCGCAGCTACCGGTGAAATCGGCCCGTTCGTCTCAGACACGCCGATTCAGGCGCTGACCGGCTGTTGGGAGACGTTGCGCCGCCAGAGCTCGAGCGTACGCTGGAAGTGGCGCTCTGACGCGTCGCGGTCGTAGACAGGCAGGTCGGCCATCGCAAACCCGTGCGCCACGCCTGGGAGCCGCTCGACGACCCCTGCGACACCTTGGCGCTCGAGCTCGTCGCGGAACTGCCCGACGACTTCTGGGGTCGCTGCATGGTCGATCTCGGCAAAGGCGAAGTACAGCTCGCCGCGAACGCCGGCGAGGTCGTGATGGGGAGAGTCGGGCTGGTCGGTGACGAGCGCACCTGGGTGGATACCGGCCGCTGCGACAAAGTCATCGGACAGAGCGCAAGCCACATGCAACGCCACTCGGGCGCCCATGCAATAGCCGACGCACACCTTCGGCCCGGAGCCGGCGGCAGGATCGGACTCGATCACCGCAAAGATCGCTTCGGTATCAGCGAGCGCACGCTCCGGCGTCACGTTCGCCACCACCTCCATCAGACGCTTGCCATACGCGCCTTCCATTCCCTCGGCGCGGAGCCTCTCCATGTCAAAGGTCAGGCCCTCCCCGGAGCGGTAGAACAGATCTGGCGCGACGCAGTAGTAGCCGTCGGCAGCGAACCGCCGCGCGTTGTCCTTCACCTGCTCGCGATAGCCGATCCCGTCCATATATAGAACGGCCACTGGCAACGGTCCCGCCCCGTCGGGATGGACAACGAACGTGGGCATCTCTCCATCCGCGGTCCGAACACGAATCTCCTCTTCGACCATCGCTCCTCCTGTGGTTCAGGACAGGCTTTGACGTCCGCCGGTCGTGATCGTACGTCGTTCCCGCGCCGATCCCCTTCCGTGACCTGCCTGCCCGGGCGGACTGAATGCCCTGGTTCGACCTGAACGGTCGGACGGTCTGGCCGTCAGCTCGTCGCGCGGTCCGCGGTGCGAACGATTGCGTCGATGATCTGCGGCCAGAGCTCCCGCGGTAGATCGTGGCCCATTCCCGGAAGGATCACGAGTTCGGCGTCAGCGATGGCCGCTGCGGTGGCGCGGCCACCGGAGGCGTTGACCAGCGGGTCTTGGTCGCCGTGGATGACGGTCGTGGGCACGCGGATCTGGCGCAACTGCTCGGTCCGGTCCCCAGCAGTGACCACCGCCGCCATTTGCCGTGCCGATCCAGCCGGGTGGATTCCCCGGCCGAACAGCCGTCCTGCTCGCTCGCGCTTGTACTCCTCCTCAAAGTCAAAGTCACGTGAGCCGATCAGGCGATAGGTTTGGAGGTGGTCCTCGATGTAGGCCTCGCGACTGCGTGCGGGAGGCCGGAGCATGCGGAGCGCCACGCGCGGGTCCGGGCGCCCGACGCGTCGGCGACCAGTCGTTGACATGATCGAGACGAGCGAGAGCACCCGCTCGGGGTGGCGGATTGCCATCAGCTGGGCGATCATCCCGCCCATCGAGGCTCCCACCACGTGCGAGGCGTTGACCTCTAAATGGTCAAGGAGGCCCGTGGCGTCATCGGCCATCGCCTCAAGCCCGTAGGCAGCGCCGGCGGAATGGCGCAGCGCGAGTTGCCAGCGAGTCGGAATAGGCGCGTCACGGAGGATGGTGGAGCGCCCAACATCGCGGTTGTCGAACCGGATCACGCGGAAGCCACGGGCCGCGAGCCCCTCACAGAACCCGTCGTCCCAGAGAAGCATCTGCGAGGCGAGGCCCATGACGAGCAGCACCGGCGGCGCGCCATCGTCACCAAAGGTCTCGTAGCAGAGCTGAAGATCGCCGACCCGGGCGAACCGCTCGCCGGAGGCCGTCGACGACACATCTGAGGAGCGCACGGCCCGAGCGTAGCGTGCAGAACGCCGTCCTCCCAGGTCGATCCATCAGGGATTGAACCAGCTGGCGTCGCCTGCTACCTTGTGTAGCATGGCAGCGGCGATCCGTGAAACGGCGATCTCGCAACTTCGGCGAGGCGTGCTCGAATTCTGTGTCCTCGCGCTACTGCGTGACGGCGAGCGCTACAGCTACGAGCTCGTCCGCGCGCTCGGTGATGCCGAGGGTCTGGTGACGACGGAGGGAACCCTCTATCCGCTGCTCGGCCGGCTGCGTCGCGAGGGCGTGGTGGATACGACCTGGCGCGAATCGCCGTCAGGGCCCCCGCGCCGCTACTACCGCCTCACCCCGGACGGCCGAGCGGCGATCGGCGGCTTCGTGACCGAGTGGACGCGATTCCGCGACTCGGTCGACGCGCTGCTCGGGAACGGAGTGCTCGGATGACGACCGACACCCTCCATCCGCTCGCTTCCGAGTACCTAGAGCGCCTGCGCCGCGCCGGACGTCGTCTCCCGCCCGCGCGGCTGCGGGAACTGGTCACCGAGATCGAGGGGCATTTATCGGAGGCGATCGACCCGAATGCGTCGGATGCACAGGCACTCACGGTCCTCGACAAGCTCGGTGAGCCGGAGGCGATCATCGCGGCCGAGACGCCCGATCCGGACGAGCTCCCGGCCCGTCGCGGAACTAAAGAGTGGGTCGCGATCATCCTGGTCCTGGGGGGAGGCTTCCTGATCGGCATCGGCTGGTTTGTCGGCCTGGTCCTGCTGTGGAACTCGCGCGCTTGGAGCACGCGCGAGAAGTGGATCGGAACGCTCGTCGTACCCGGCGGCCTGGCGACCGGCGTTCTCATCGGACGGGTCTTGCTCAGCAGTCCCACCAAACATTTCTGCTACGGCATCGTCGGCGGCGCGCAGCGCTGCACCAGCTCCCTCGGGCCGCGCATCGCCTCGCCCGCCCTCGCGGTCGCTGTCCTCGTAGTTCTCGTGCTGGCTTCGATCGCGACCTCGATCTATCTCGCCCGCCGGGCAGCCTAAGCCATGAGACAGCCAATCGAACCAGCACGTCGCCGTACGCACCTTTCCTCGCTGACTGTCCTCGCGGCCCTGGCCGCCCTCCTGCTGGCCGCCTGCGGCGGCTCGGGCAAGCCGTCCAACTCGGGCACGAGCGGGTCCTCGCCCAAGGCATCCGCGGAAGCGAAGGCCTACAAGTTCCCGATGTGCATGCGCGACCACGGCGTCACCAGTTTTCCCGACCCGCAGGCGGACGGTAACCACATCACTCTCGAGGTCACGCCGACGATCGTCGCGTCCCCGGCGTTCAAGTCGGCCATGAAGGCTTGCGCTTATCTACTGCCGGCTGGAGCGGACCGGATCAACGGCCCCAGTCTGGCGCAGCAGAAGGCCCGTACCGAGGGACTGCTGGCTTTCGCTGCCTGCGTGCGCAAGCACGGCTTTCCGAGCTTCCCGGATCCCACCAGCCAGGGCCAGCTGACGCTCGAGATGATCGCGCAAGCCGGTATCAACCTCCGGCAGCCGGCGGTGCTACAGGCGGGGGACGCGTGCGTCTCCGTCAGCGACGGCCAGATCACGAAAGCGGACGTCGCGCAGGCGGTCGCTGGTTCCGGCCCCGGCGCTTCCGGATCTCAGAACTCAGCGGGCGGATGAGCAGCGGCTAGTCCGCTCTGCGGACCCGAGCGCCACCACATCAGCGGCGAGGACCGCTGATCGCGCTACCTAGCGCGGCGGGTCAGCGTCAGCCCGGCTCCAACCATGATCGTCGTGAAGCCACCGCCAGCGCTGAGTCGCTCAAGCCGCTTGGGCGAGCGACCGAGCCACGCACGTGCCGTGCCCGAAGCTATCGCCCAACTGCCGTCGGAGATGAGCGCGACCAGCGCGCAGATCACCCCGAGCGTCGCCAGTTGCAAGGTCTCATGTCCAGACCGAGACCGGTGGCAAGCGCCGCGCGACGCCCCAGTGCCACTCCACGGCCGACGGTAAACAGCACGCTGGGGCCCGGGATCAGGATCAGGACATACACCGTGAGCAGGAACCGGACGAGGTGAGCGGTTGGCGGCACGGTGGCAAAGAGAGTCTTCCACGCGGCTAGGGCTTACCGTCCTGGCGACATGCGGCCCTGATCTGCCCGTCCATGACCTTCAGGGAGCCGGGATCGACCCGCAATTGTCGGGGGCCGGCTTGCCGGCTAACCGTGAGGCCAGGTGCGCAGCGGCAGCGGGGGCGCCTGTGACGGCCGTTCCAATGTGCTCGCCGAGCGCAGTCTCGACATGCTCGACCTCGACGCCGGCGGCGCAGAAGCGCTGCATCTGCGGCGTGGGTCTTCGGATGGGAGCGGAACTTCTCCCGGTCAGGCAATCTGCTGCGCCGGTTCGACGATGATCCCCTCGGGGCCGCGGACGTAGCAGAGTCTGTAGCTGTCCTGGTAACGCCCCAGCTCGCCGACCAGCTCTGCGCCGCGGGCTCGCTTGCGAGCGACGACGGCTTCGATGTCTTCGACCGCGAACGCAATCTGGCGGATGCCCGAAGCGTTCGCCGGCGCACGCTAAGAGCCGCCGTCGGTCGACGGCGTGTGAAACTCGTCAGCTCGAGTCGTCCGTGCCCATCTGGAGTCCGCAGCATCACGATCTGGGCCCGGACGCCCTCGACCCCGACGACGCGGTCCACTCAATCGCCCGCGACCGGCGCCTCGCTCTGCAGCTCGAGTCCGAGCGTGGCGAAGAACGCCACCGCGTCTGCGAGGTGCGCGGGCCATACTCCGTGAGCTGTGGAGCTGATGGTGTGACCGATCGGGTCGGCGCGTGTGATCGGTGACCGTTGGGGGGTAACGATGGCCGAGACGCGGCGTCGCTATCCGTGTGACGATCTGGTGCCAGATCCCGTGCTCGAGGTGTGGCGGGGTGTGACCGTGAGAGCTCAGTCTCCGCACGTGTGGCCATGGGTAGCGCAGATCCGATTGGCGCCCTACTCCTACGACTGGATCGACAACCTCGGGCGTCAATCGCCGCGACGACTGTGCAAGCTGCCGGATCCGGTCGTTGGGGAGTCCTTTACCGCGGCCCTTGGAGGTCGGCCTATGGGGCGTATCGTCTCCGTGGTCCCGGGGCAGGAGCTGACCGGACAGATCGTGGGCGCGGTCATGTCCTACGTGCTCGTGCCTGAGGGCTCGGCCACGCGGCTACTGCTGAAGGTCGTAACGCGGAGGGGACGAGCAATCGCACCGCTGCTCTCGCTCGGCGACCTCGTCATGGCCCGCCGCCAGCTGCTGAACCTCGCACATCTCGCCGAGCAGGCGGCACCCTACGGCGTCTGCACTGGGGCGGGACTCAACCCTTGAGCGCGCGCTTGAGCGACTGCTTCAGAGTCGGGCGGGTGCGCACGTGCAGGGTGCCGCCGGGGCCGCGGGTGTCGATCGTGAGCCTCGGCGCGTCGGCGATCGGTGCTCGCTCGGGCGCCTCGATTTTCTGGCTGGCAAACAGCCCGCCCCCGCGCACGACCACGTCGACGCCGTCGGGGACGATCACCGTCACCGTGCCGAACAGGTTGTAAACCTCGAGTGTGGTCTCGGGGCCGGCAAGCCGCGCCTGGCGCAGATCAAGGTCGATCGTGCCGAAGATCGAGCGCCACGACGAGTGAGGCGACAGTGACCACGGTCCGCTGCGGACCAGGTTCGAGCAGAAAGCCCGGTGCTCCTCCGACACCGCGGCCGGCGGGCCGGACACAGCCAGCTTCCCGGGCAGGTCGCGAGCCAGGCGGGCCAGCTCCTGGTCGGTGCGCGCCGCCTGGGCGAGGCCAACGCGCTCGCTGAACTCCTCGAGCGTCAGCCGGCCCTCGCCGACCGCGTCACGCAACAGCGCGATGCTGCGCTCTCGCTCGGCGTCCGAGGCGAGAATCGGCGTCGGCCGGGACTCGCGGTCGTCGCTCACCTCCAGTACCGTACCGTGCCCGGCGCGCCGCTCCCGCGTCGAGGGTCACGCGGGCTTGGCGCGGGCTCTGGCTGCCTCAGGTCCGCGCGGACCCCACGAGCTCAAGCTGCTCGTCGAAGGTCGATTCGCCCTCGAGCAGGCGATGAACCGGACACTTGGTAGCGATCACCCGCAGCGCGTTCACCTGCTCTTCGCTGCAACTTTCCGGGAGTCGCAGCAGGACGGTGAAGTGGGTTGGGGAGCCGCGCTCGGCGGTCGCATACTCGCACTCGACCTCGACGTGCCCAAGATCCCAGCCCTTGCGGTTGGCGTACATACCCAGCGTGATCGCGGTGCAGGATGCAATGCTCGCAGCCAGAAGCTCCTGCGGGCTCGGTCCCTCATCCGCGCCGCCCCGGTCGACGGGCTCGTCGACGGTCAGCTGATGACCACGGATGTCGACCACATGAGTGAACATCCCCGTGGTGTGCCGCGCAATCGCCTTCATGAGAAGGTCCTTTCGTTGACGGTCGATCCGGCGTACGGCCTATTACGTCAGCTCGGCTGCTGCCAGTTTGAGGAGCCACTCGACGTCGACCTCCTCTCCGCCGACGTTGAGGGTGTCCCAGGCATCGCTGACGAGGAGCGTGTGCACCAGCTGCCCTGGAAGCCGCTCCAAGTGGTCGCGTAGCGTCGCGTCATCCGGCAGACCGTCGATGCGCGCCTCCAGCCGACCGCGAATCCCAACGAGGCGCTCCATCATCGCATCGATGTCCGCCTTCTGGTCAAACGCTCCCTGGTCTGCCTCCGCCATCCCCTGAGCGATCACGTCCTTGATCGCGCGCACGTCCCCCGCAGCGTCGGTCGTGACCATCTGTCGCCAGGCTCGGCTCTTGTGCCGGTACTGCAGCATCGCCATCACAGCTTCGTGGCGCACGAAGTCCGCATCTCGCAAGGGGCGTCCGCGCCAGGTCGCCGCCAGGCATCGCGCCAGCGAGATCGCCGACGCCAAGCCGCTGTTGAGTCCGCGGCCCGGCCAGAAGTGAATCGCATTAGCAGCGTCACCCAACAGGAACCCGAACGTTCCCGGCGTCGTCGCTGTCGTCGAATACAACTGGGTCGTGAAGCGCGGCCGCTGCACCATGTCCAGCCGGAAGCCGGTCACTGCGGTCAGGTTCTCCGGTGGAACGCCAAACAGCTGCAAACCCTCGTGAACCCGCTCCCAGAAGGCCGATCCTCTGAGCAGGGCCGGCAAGAAGAGCGCGTGATGTCCACTGCAGAAGAACTCGCCGTCTTCCCTCCGTTCCAATAGGCAGGGCTCGGACTGGATGCACGGTGTGAACACCTGCCGGACCGGGTCGATCCCCACGGCTTCCTTTGTCTCCTGATCGGTGAGCCGCATGTTGAGGAATCCCTCGCCGCGGAGCGAGTTGAGCAGGAAGCGGTTCTGGGAGACGGTCAGCAGGACCGACATGGGATCGGGAAGCTCAGACTTCACCCGCAGGCCGAGCACCATGTCCTGCACATGCGTGCCATCAAGCGCGTACAGCGAAGGGTCTCCGCTGCCGAACTTGTGGGTGAAATGTTCGAGCGTCCGCGAGCGACTGCCTTCACAGATCGCGAGCACGTGGCCCTCGGCGATCTCGTCGTGTGCCGCGGCCGGGTCAAACGGCTCCGGAATCAGCTGGATCTGGTCGGGCTTCTCGTTTGCGATCGCGAGCAGCTGATCTTCGATGTAGGCGATCCGGATATTGCGCGGACCCAGGCCCTCGATCGAATCAGGACCAGCGGGCCACATCTCGCAGTAAGCGTCCGGGGCGAACAGGCGCTCTTGGACCTCGCTCGGGAGTCTCAGGTACTGACGACTCTGGACGGTCACGACTTGCTGCCGGCGCACATTGCCCTGCTCGGGGGTCTTCCACACTACCTCGCCGTCTGCGCGCGTCCAGCGACCATCGCAGACCGTGATCGAAACCCGCGGCCCCATCAGATCCGCAAGCAGCAGGGCAAAGCTCAGTCCGACCGGCCCACCCCCGGTGATGGTGACGCGCAAGACCGGCCCAGAGGGCGACTGCGCGATTCGGCGGGGGGTTCGTCTCGCCAGCACCGTCGCGTCTGTGTCAGCCGCCTCGAATTGGAAGGTGTCGTCGCCGATCATGATCTGGTCGCCGGGGCGGAGCTGGTGCTCAGTCACCGACTTTCCGTTCACCAGAGTTCCGTTGATGCTCCCGCGGTCGTAAAGGACATACCCGTCGGCCTCGAGCCGGAGCTCGGCATGGACGCGCGAGGCCAGCGGGCTCGTGAGGACCACATCATTCTCATCCCCGCGACCCAACGTGATCGGACGGCCCACGAGGCCGAATCGCTGGCCCTTAGCGCCACCTTGAACCCCGACAATTGCCGCGTCCGCCGCTGACCGTTCCTCCACGGTCATGCCCATCGCCTGATCGCGAGCGGTAATTGGCCGATCGGCGCCAACGACAACGCGCGGCCGCAAGCCCGGTTGATAGTGCGTCCCTTTCGTGCCCCACGCACAGCACCCGCGAGTATTCCTTCCCGCGCAGGCCAGGTCAAGCACGGTCGAGGCGCTGCGGCGCTTACCTCGGACCAGCACTGCGAGGAACTCGTGTGCAGAGTGCCGGTCGGTGATCCAAGCGGCAGCGTGAGCGCGTTACGTCGGTGTTACCTGTCGGCTGCTAGGAATGAGGCGTTGGCCAACCGGAAGGGCTACCGCATGCTGGTCGCGGTCGCTGCCATCACGTCGGCGGCGACGATCGCGGCATGCGGGTCCTCGGCCAAGTCGAGCAGCACGGCCTCTTCGATCGGTCCAACAAAAGCGGTCAGATACGGCGACTGCATGCCCTCGCACGGCGTGCCGAACTTCCCAGATCCCGGCACGAGCGGCGCGTACAGCTTCCTGCAGCAGATCAACCCGTCATCACCCGCGGTCGAGTCCGCGCAGCAAGCGTGCGCTAAATACGGCGACAGCCTCCCCGAGCCTGTCGTCTTCTCGGAATCCAGGATCCTGAAGCTCATCACGCTCGCGCACTGTATGCGCGCCCACGGCGTCCCGAACTTCCCCGACCCCGCAAGCACCAACGTAGCGAGCGAGCAGCTGATCTCCCAGAGCGGGATTGACCCTCAGTCGCCAGCTTTCAAGCATGCGGCGGCCCTGTGTGGGGCCCCAGGGCTCCTGGGTTCCTAGCGCAACGGACGAACCCGATCACGACGGCAGCGTGAGGGCGGTTACCGCCCTGTTATCTGGCGTCTGCTAGCCGCGAAGCGCCGTTATCGCTGTGATGGTGAACGTCGTGGCAGTCGCGCGCGGCGTGCGGCTTGGTGAGGCGCTCGCTTGGGTGGGAGCGGTCGGCTGTGCGGCGTTTGGATTGG
>Ga0335074_10007482_pt1 | contig 15148 bp, 10 predicted proteins | sample Lox_Sample_23_FD_206715 | JGI IMG/M metagenome (GOLD analysis project Ga0335074, IMG submission 206715) | Soil microbial communities from Loxahatchee National Wildlife Refuge, Florida, United States - Lox_Sample_2.3 | ecosystem: Environmental > Terrestrial > Soil > Wetlands | place: USA...
GTTGAGATGGTTCCCAAAACCCTTCAATGGGACCCCGGCTCGCGAGCCGGAGAAACGGTCTGCTTCCAAACGCTTTTTCTCGAATAGCTTACAACAACATTAGCGAGTGCGGTTAGATTTTGCCTCTGCATATAAGTATCTACCATCGTGAGTGTTGGCTTAACTCCCTGATTGGAAGGACATTCGCACAGAGCGAGCACGCCTAGCACCCCCTTTCACCATTGCCGCGCTCGCGAACAAGAAATTTAACGACTTGCGTCATCTTGGCTGCGTGTCCTCTAGATGGTAGCCGCCATAATACCCAGGCCGCAATGCCGTCCGGCTCCAATGGCTAACGGGCCAGACATAGTTTCCCGAAACACGAGCCGCACATGCCAAGCCGGAAGATGTTTCAGGTAGTGCGGTCGTCGATACTGAGATGGGTGCAAGGCCCCCGGCCAGAATGGTGCTTTGCGTAGCAGGAGTGCTTTCACGCTCTCCACAGGGATTTCGGCCTGGTGGAGAGACTGCAAGCAAAGCTTCACCGCCTTGTCATAATCACGATCATCGAACCCCGGCAGAACCACGGGCGTGACGCTTGCCCATTCCGTGGATTCGCTCACATAGCGGTCGATAACTCCACGTGAACTCGCTCGCCAAACGCCCACGAGCACGGCCCGTTCCTTGCCTTCGTTATCTTTCAAGGACGCATTTCGCAATCGGTCTTGAACCCATCTCGCGTGCGAGCCGTCTCCGCCAAACGGCTCCGTAATCAGCACGCGCCGGATCATTCCGTCCACGTGACGATGGCCTATTGTAGGCAAGGGCAGATACGAAAACCGCGGCGGGGTAGTCTTTGCTTCTTTGACGTGGCCAGCAACGAAACTTTCCGAGCCACCGGGGAAAACGTGTGTATCTTTCTTCGCACATTCGCATGCCAGCGACCGAACCATAGCAGCCACTTCGTTCGCTGCCGATTGACGGAAAGCAATACCATCATGAAATTCGAAAGCCGCATACGCTCTCGGAGGCAACGACTTGGCGCTCAAATAAGTGACTGTATCAAAGAGATTCAGCCTGAGCACCGGACGAAACTCTGTTTCTGATACACGATTGAGGAAAGACTGATGCACCTGTTCAAGCTGATTCAAACTTCCCCGCGTAGGTACACGCAGTGTGCGTTGCCCTTGGCGCAAACCTTGCCATGGCTGCCAAGCCTTTCCCTTTAGCGAAGCTAACTCGCCGTCATTCAGAATCCGCCCAAATCCAATCGCTTGATCAATGCCCCACCCTAGGGCCAATATTTGCCGAGCCTCGTTACAGAGTGTTTCGGCATGAATCCGGGCCGTTGACCACTCGTCTTCCCCGATGCGCCATAGATAATGAATCCTGTTTGCGCCATCCGAATCATCATCGGGCGAGATGAACATGTATGGATGTGCCTGCTTCGACGTGAGTCGTTCCTGTCGGTCCGATACCTTATCGCTGTCGTTGTTGGGTACGAAAAACGTGTAGCCGTTTGTAAGACAAGCTTCAGGCGCAACAATGCAGGGCGCGCCTCGCTCCTCTAACCATCGGAAAGCATCCGCCTTTTGTTCCGACCAGGTCCGTTGGCGACATCCCGCTCGGCAGCCCGCAAGCAGCGATTGGAATACTCTCATCGGAGACGGCGGCCACTCAGGCTCATCGTCATCACCTTTGCCATGAAATAATGGGTCCAGAGGTGCAATCGAAACACAAAGGTGCGGCATTATTTTTCGACTCCCGTTGATTCCTCTTTTTCGTCTCGCCGTGCTTTCTTTCGCTCCTCCTTAGTTTGGCCTAGCGCTTTTTTCGCCGATTCAGCATCGAACTTGGCTTCTCTCCCGTTATTGCCATCAATACCGAAGGCTTGGGCGGCGACAATGGAGAACTTCAGCGCAGCATCGTGCGAGACGTGGAATTCCTCATCGCGATGGCCATCATGGTGCACGATGGACCATTTTGTAGGGCGTTCCGAATCCGGGACCAATTGGCAGCCTTCTCGCAAAAACGATTCTTGGGGCGCTGTGAAAACAACGAGAGAAAGACCCAGGATATAACGGCGAAGCGGCAGCGGATCGCTGCTAGGCGCAGCGCCCAATGCTCGCAACGCAACGAGGTTCAGAGCCGCATCACGTCGAATTTCTTGGCCTACCAGAACCCCGCCGTGCGACCAGGGAGCAGGCGCATGGCTCAAGCCTAACTGCGAAATTGACTCCTGCTCTTGTTTTGTCTTTGGGGCTTCCAGCAACCTCTCTTCTACATACTCCACGGCTGGAATGTATTGGGCCGAACGGTGAAGGGGTTCGACCTTAAATGCCCGAATTACTGACCTTACGATTCTGGGCAATTTTGCCTGAGTGCCGCGCGAGTCCCATGCGCCGAAGACCAGCGATGTTGGCGCGAGTTTCGCTAACTTACTAGCGTCTCCATACCTCGCTGCATTGAACGCTTCCTGTAGTTCTTTCCACAGATCGGAAAAACGAACAACCGCGTCCGCAGCGCGATGGCCTGCGTCCAATAAATTTACTTTCCTGTCGCCGACGCTGATCAAGATTTGTGGTACCAGGTGCCTGTATTTTGGACGTTTGAAGATCGGCTCCATTCGATTGGCTTGTGCTCCTACACTATCGATCTGACACACAAAGGAGCCATCTTGAAGCCGGTCGAGGTTGTATCCCGTCCAATCTTCTTCCCTCACGTACTCGGGCTTCGCATACGTTGGTGGAAATATAACTCCGTCCTTGCCTTCTACAGGCTCCAGCCATTGGCGCATCACCAGCGCCGCGACACCCCCATCATCTTTGAGCCACCCATCAAACTGCTCCAGCTTCACTTCTTCCGCGTTCATCAGGCACCTCCAATTGCCGTAGCAAAACCAAAAGCCTTGTACCGTTTTTGATTGTCACGGAATCTCAAACGAAAGCGGTATCCTCTTGCTTGTGCCATCGGCACAGCGCCGCTCGCCACGGCAGCAGCAACGACAGTGTTCAGCGGTTCATGCCAAGTGAAATAGTGGAAGGTCCAATCGCGCGCCAGTTCAGGCCGAAACCGCTGCAAACCTATCAGTGCCAGCAATTCGGTTATCGGGGATGCTGTCGCCCTGAGGCTCTTCTCCTGTACATCCAGCGAGAAACCAGCGTCCAACGCATGAGCGAATCTGGCAGCGTCGAAATAGAATGGTTCGACTTTCGAGCCAGCCCCATGCCTAGTTTGCGTTCCGCCTTCCATGTTTTCAGAGTCTGTCACAACCTTAAGAAGGCTTCGATATTCTAAAGGTCGATCAGACTTAAACCCGCATGGCAACTCAGCGCGCATTGCTCGGACCATGCGGAGCACCTCCTGCCGACCAGCAAAAGTCTTTGGAACCGCGTCTCCTTCTTCCTGCCACCAGTCCAGACGGAGATTGAATGGCGCACCCAACAGAAGCGCTCCTTCGCGCAGCCGCTTGCCAAACTCAGAGCGGCGGGCCTCATCGGATTCGGAGAGTGTCTTGCGCTCCTTAGCAAGAGATCGTTTCTGCCTTTCGAGATTTGATAGGTCATTTCGCTCTCCCATAGTCAGATCACCCTCAATTTCGACCTTGAGTAGCTCGCCAACCAAGTCGTCTAACGTGCACAGGCCGTTACCAGCAGCGCGTAGACAGAACGCCCCGGTTTCTGCGTCGAACCAGCCTTCGGCGATTGCCCACAGTCGATGGGCTAGTTCCAACAAACCGCAGCAAGCAAAGAACTGACCGGGATTCCGAACATTTACGCAAACACTGAGCTTTGGTTCGGGCACCGTCATGACGGCGGCAGCACCTCCCTATTCGTAATCGCGTCCACACTCGCCTTTGGTATCGAGGCAGCGATATCAGCACAGCGTAGGAGCGATTCAAGCCATGCCAATCCCCAGCGCCCAAATCGCTGTTGGAGTTGTCCGAAACGGCGCATGACCTCGCCCGCACACTCTTCGTTTTGGCCAGTTGTGAAGTCCTGGCCATCGAATGAGCGTCCCTCGAAGTGTGGTCGTGCCCAACCGTGATGCGATGCGATTAGATGAAGGATCAAATCGCGTTCTGAATGGTCGCGCAACTCATCGGAAATACCCGCGCGCAATAACGAACCAAATTCATGGCGGTAGCCGCCAAGGTCTCTTGAACGCAAGTACCTCTCGGACTTTGCGAGCGGCTCTTTGCCATCCACATTGCATGCGTACCGTTGCCAGACAGAACTTCCCTTGCCGCAGTCGTGCCACTTCGCCGCCGTAACCAGCGCGTCTTTGAGAGGAGACTCCAACCCCAGATTGCCAGCAATCCTCTCCGCTTGGGCAACGATCAGACTCGTGTGCTCAGTTAGTTTCTGCTCGAATCTGGCTCTTTCCGGTCCTTCTGAGGCGGAATCGGTAGCCGAGGTTATCAACACAAGGTGGCGCTCTTCACTCTTATCCACGTCCTCCACGGGTTCTCGCAAGCTGAGTCTCTCTCGTTCTCGTAGCTTTTGTGGAAGAGCCGCACTGATTTTACCCGTGAGAAGATTTTCGTAGTGTTCGCCATCCTCATTCCACACGTGAATCCACCGCTCGCGCTTTCCTCCCTCGCTTTCTTTTTCGGCCACGTCAAGTTCCATCGTAAATTCATCGGGGTTGACAGTTAGCATTCCGTGTTCATCCAACCCGCCTAAATCCGGTGGCAGCACGACTGTTTTGAACTCAAGAGGGAAATCATCCTGAAGAATCTGAGAAAGGTGAGGTTGCATGGCCTCCCCACGCTCGTTCAGGATTATGACCGGGAAATCCACGCCACTCTTCTCTTGCTTCCTGCGTTGTGTTTTCAAGAGAGTCCCCAATTTTTCGCGCACTCGACTTGTCTGATCGCGCAGTCGCTCGACCGATTTGATTTGACAAGCTCGGAACCAATCGGAGAGAGCTTCCTTGTCCAAAGTCGCCTCGCTGAGCAACCGCACTTCCTTGCGCCACGCAACGTAAGTTTCTGGAGGATCTGCTGACAAGCCGTGCAGGTAGGCCTCGACTTCTGGTCGGCCTGGCAACTCATTGATACTCGTTAGTGACCACCCGTCAAGCAGGATATCTGTCAATGGACGGCTGGCTGCCTTCGGAGAAAAAGCGGCCTTCCGTTTTTGTGCGCTCAGATTCGTCATGCGTTTGGTAAGAGTCCGGGAGCCAACTTCTATACCCTCTGAATCGCCAAGCCAGTCCTTCAGCACGTCTTCCGCCTCTTTGATTGCTGATAAAAATGGCGAGCTTTTCTTGTTTTCCCCCTGTTCCATAGCACTCACAATTTCGATTTGCGCTGCCCGACCATCACCTCCGCGACGGTTTACACGGCCAAATCGCTGGATCATGGAATCAAGTGTGGTTATGTCGCACACCATGTGGTCAGCATCGAGATCAACCCCGACCTCGCCCGCAGAAGTGCTCACCAAATACACCGTACGCTCCGGCATGCAGCCATTGAGAAAGTACTGAGTCGGAGCTTGGCCAATCAATTTGTCCCGCTCGTATCCTCGGATAGTTCCCGTTAATACAGCGACGCGTGCCCTGGCATTAGAACCATCAGTCTTAACGGTCCTTTTCAGTTGTGAGACGATTTCTTGTGCCGTCTCCGGCGAGCGCACGTAGATAAGTACTTTTGCTCGATCCTCTTCATGCCTTTTGGCCAAATCGATTACTCTGCGCACGAAGTCACCCTTAGGAACAGCTCGATGAAGCCGCATGTATTTCTTTGCTCCGAGGCGATCCGCTACCATCGAGTCCTTTTCATCCTCCGCCTCCACTAGGCCGAAAACATCACGTCCGATGTCGTCACGGTGCGTAGCCGACAATTCCATAACTCGCGCGGGACGAGGTTCCGAGTTTTCAGCCTGGCAATTCACGACTGTGCGAAGCAAGGCGCTGAATGCTGGAGTCAAGTGCGCCTCATCATGAACGATCAACACATCCTGCCCGATAAGCCCGGCGTGATGCGCCCGTTGATATCTGCCGTCCCCATATCCGCTAAACAGCAACTTGCTTCCGACCATGTCGATGGTGCCTACGATTATCGCTGGACGAGTCGGGTCGCTCTTCCATTCTTCGTTGTCGGCCAATTCACCCCGCAAAGTGCTTACCGCCAGCACGTTGTCATCTTTCTGTATCGCACAGAGTGCTTTTAGCCGAGATGAAATCTCGCGGAGAATCTCTCCGTGCTCATCTGCAGGGTTTCGCAAACGGCGGCGAATACCCTCAACGACATCTGTCGCCTGATCAACGACCGTCCGCCGGTTCACGATGTAAGCGAGGCGTCGAGGGAGACTGATGCTGGAACTTCTGTCCTGGGTCGCTAAGGCGATCAGCCAGATTGGGATGACAGACGTTTTGCCTAGACCTGTCGGTAAATCACACGCTGATGGGATAGCGCCTGTCGAAATTTGCTCGAAAAGACGAGATTGCCAGCGCAAAGGAGCATGGCCAGTCAATGCTTCAAAATACTGCGCGAATTCCGCCACTGCCGCCTTCTTTCAAAACGACTGTCCAAGGATAAGTCACGATTCTAATCCCGTTGCGGCACTTCATCCCTATACCACAATCGTGCGGGAGCCAACGTCCGGTAGCGGCTGGCCAAGAACCGTTGCGGCTTCGCGGGAAGCGCGTTCATCCTCGCCTAAATCAAGGATGAGAGCCTTGTCCAACTTGAGATTCATCTCCGCTTCGAGCGCCGTTTGCATCCGAACACGATCAATCACTTTGAGAACGCAGAAGAATACGGAGTATTGCCACGATTCCCCGAAGCCTTTCATCACTCTGTGGACGCGACGAAGCCGTTTCGGCTCCCGAATGTCATAGCACACTAAATAACAGCGGCGCATGGAAAACTCCAGCAGTCTAGCGAGTTGTCAGAAATACGAGCGTTTCGATCTCGCCCACGCACCACGCAGCAATCATGCGGGCATGGAGCGCGAGCATTCTTCGATAGCTCAGCTTGTAGCCAAACACCGGATGTGTCACTTCCGTATCCATCCGGCGTGCATACGCCTGGAAGAATGCCTTTCGGCCTGCATCCGTGAACATGCACCCCGCTGTGGTCCGCTGAAAATGACCGTTCGTCAGTTCGCCACGGTTAAAGGTCGCGATTGCTACTGAGTCTGCGATCAGCGGACGAAACGGCTCCATCAGGTCCAAGGCCAGCGCAGGTCGGCCCGGCCTGGAAGTGTGATATGCCCCGATGGAAGGTTCCAAACGGCCTACGCGCAATGCGGAAACACACTCGTGCGTGAGCATCGAATACGCCATCGAGAGACATGAATTCACTGGGTCCGGCGGCGGGCGGCGCTTCCTGCCATTGGCGTCAAATTCGATTCCCGGTGCTCCATTTAGCATTCCCGCGAAGTGCTCGAAGTAAATCGCGGCAGCTTGTCCCTCGTAACCCCGCAGGGATTCTAGGGATTCTGCTTTGGCGGCTTGTGTGGCCTGTGAAGCCATCCCTGCGGCAGCTTGTGTGGGCAGTTCAGGATGATTTCGGATGAGCAGTTTCCGCTGATTTGCAATTTTCGCGATAATGAGCGCACGTGCGAGTTCCAGACATTTTTCCGAAGATTCGAAGGCCAATACCTGTTTGCGGCGGACAACAGCGCTGACAGAATCGAGGGGGTCCACCATCGCCACAAGGCGGCCAGCGGCGGAGAGTAGCGCGACCGGAATTCCTTGATCCGCCAACACCTTCATAGCCTGCGTGGAAATTTGGACTGAACCGAGCAGCGATAAGCTGTCCACGCTTGCTAAAGGAACCTCTTTTCTGCCTGCCTTACTACCGTTTCCATCATTGATCGTCAGCGCCATGCCCTTAACGCCGACTCGTGTTCCGTTCTGTTGCGCGACAATTTGGATTCCTTCATCGCGTGGCGGCCATATCTTTCGAGGCGAGATGTGGTTTCCGTCCGATTCGCTGCGTTCACAGTTCACTTCATCGGGCAAGCAGATCGGTTGCAATGAGCAGCGGATGCAGCGCGGATCGTTCACCAGTGGCAGCGGCCTTGGCCCACGGGCACACGTTTTTGCCGCCTCCAGAGTCGCTAGTGCCTCAGACTTCAAAGCAGCATCGACTGCTATCGTCAGGCGGAGTTTTTCGGAAGCGTAATAGAGGATTGCTTCTTTGACTTCATATCCGGCTTCCTCCAAGAGGATGGCTTGAAGTCCAACCTGTACGCGATCCGTCGGCCAAGGCTCGGGCACGGACAAGATTTCTTCGTCATCATCAAATTCATCACGCGTCGCTACGATTGGGCTGCGCTTGGGCGCACCCTTGCGGTATTCGACAGGAACGGCAACGTTGCCGACGATTTCCGCCAGATCAAGCGTGGCCGTAAGACCCAACTTATCACTGGTTAAAACAAGGCTCCGCGCAGTCTTGGGCCGTCCGTTGGTTTCAGTCTCATCAGTTTCTGGAATTTCGGCGCTCGGTTTGTTGACGCGGCGATGTACTGCCTGACCTTTTTCAGTATCGACGCTGGGCAGAAAAACTCCCTCCACCTCCATGTAGTAAAAGAGGCGTGGGCAATACGCATATTCCGCAACGGTCCGAGCGGGCCAGTGGGTCTCGTCCGTCATCAAGTACGTCCAGTAACGCAGTTCCGAGAGTGGAAGCTATTCACTAAGAATAAACTGGTCCTTCTTCCAAGATGATTTGTCTTTTTGAGGAGGGTGCCGAAGTATAAATTCGCCTTGTTTACGTTCACGGCACACGCTTACTATGCTGCGTTAGCTCTAAATTCGTGGACAATCTCTTTATAACGCCGCCGTGCCGAAATCCGGTCTTGCGGCCCGCAAAAGCTGACGGCGAGGTGTAATGACGGAACTCATTTGGGATGGGAAGTACAAGGATGGCAAAAAACAAGGCCCGGTGCGGATTGCGCTGCCATTTCAGACCGTCGAGACCGTAAACGAGAGCGCGCAGGATCGTCGCCGCAATTTGGAGCTTTTTGCCAGCGGACGCGATACCGAATGGCGTAACAGGCTAATCTGGGGTGACAAGAAGTACGTTCTCCCGTCATTATTGCAAGAGTTTGCGGGCAAGGTGAACCTGATTTACATAGACCCACCTTTCGGAACCGGTGCGGACTTCAGTTTGATGGCAAGCATCCCGGAATCCGACAACTCTTTCGAGAAACAACCTTCGATTCTTGAGCAGAAGGCATACCGCGATACATGGGGTGGTGGCGTTGATTCCTACGTTCGCTGGTTTTACGAGGCAGCCGTTTGCCTTCGCGATCTTCTTTGCGACAACGGCAGTCTTTACGTTCACCTCGATTTTAACGTAGGCCATTATGTCAAAGTCACACTAGACGAGATATTTGGGCTAGCGTCTTTCCGAAATGAGATTGTCTGGCGGAGGACATCTGCTCACGCAAACGTTTCCCAGCGATACGGAAATGTTCATGACGTGTTGCTTTACTACACGAAATCAGAAAAGTTCACGTGGAATCAGCAGTTCGCGCCGTACGATGAGGAATACATAGCCACGTTCTTTGACCAAGTTGACGACAAAGGACGACGGTACGCTCGGAGGGACCTGACTGCCGGTATGGATCGCGCTTCGAAGGGGCAGATTTACGCGTGGAAAGGAATCACTCCGCCGCCCAGCCGGTGCTGGTCTATGACGAAGGACAAGATGGATGCACTCGACGCCGCAGGGAAAATTCACTGGCCGCAGAAGACTGGCGGGATGCCACGTCTCAAGCTTTATCCGGAAGAATTGCCCGGCACTCCACTGCAAGACTTATGGTCGAATATCCCGCAGCTTCATAACCTAGCGGCCGAACGGCTGGGGTATCCAACTCAAAAGCCTGAAATCCTCTTGGAAAGAGTGATTAAGACTTCCTCAAATGAAAGTGACCTGGTGCTTGATTGTTTTGTCGGGAGCGGTACGACGGCAGCGGTTGCGGAGAAGCTCAATCGCCGCTGGATTGCATGCGACCTGAGTCGATTTGCGATTCACACAACTCGCAAGCGTCTTTTAGGCGTTACGAACGTAAGGCCGTTTGCAGTTCAGAACCTCGGGAAATATGAGCGGCAGGCGTGGCAGGCAGCAGAATTTCCGGCGAATGGCAAAGATCATCTGGAAGAGCAAAGAGAGCGGGAGGCCGCTTATCGGCGCTTCATTCTTGATCTATACCGCGCAAATTTAATGACGGGTTATGCATGGCTTCACGGAACGAAGGCCGGTCGCATGGTCCATGTGGCGGCTGTGGATGCTCCTGTTACCCAGGCCGACGTGAAGGCCATTGCCCGTGAGGCGTGGAAGGCAATTGGTTCTGGCAAAGGAGCGCCAACAAAGGCAGGCGTAGATATTCTCGGGTGGGAATTCGCCCTGGAAGTAAACGAGCTGGCGAAGCAGGTCGCCGCTGAATCGCGTGTAGATGTTTCGTTCAAGAAGATTCCGCGCGAGGTTCTGGACAAGAAGGCAATCGAGCAAGGCGACGTGAAATTCTTCGAGCTTGGAGCGCTTTCCGTTGACTTAAAGCAGAAGGGACGCCAGGCATCCTTGAAACTTACCGATTTTGTCATCCCTACGGACGATATTCCCGAAGAAGCACGGAAGGCCATCAAGCATTGGAGCCAACTGGTTGATTACTGGGCTGTGGACTGGGATTTCAAAAACGACACATTCCATAATCAATGGCAAGCGTATCGAACGCGCAAGGACCCGAAAATCGAGCTTGCAACGAACTACGAGCATAAGGAACCGGGGAAATATCGCGTCGTTGTGAAAGTGATTGACATACTCGGGAACGACACCACGAAGACGCTCGAAATCACCGTGAAGTGAGACGACCCAGCCATGCCTCGAAAAAAGAGCAAGACGGCATCCCCGTCCCAAACTGAACTGCTCGATATAACTTCCAAGCTGCGAACCGCTCCGTGTGTGCCAGCCTTGCGCGAAGCGGTAAAGGCATGGAAAGCGGGTGGCTATAAAGGCGTCACCGATACAACTCGCATTTTGCTGAACTACTGGTTCTACACCGATCACCGGCTGTCCACGGTTTTGCCGTTTCAATACAACCAGGCCCAGCAGGAAGCTATCGAAACGCTGATTTTTGTGTGGGAATACGAAAAGGTCCGCACACGCAAGAGCTTGCTGGAACGCTACGCGCAAGATTTGCGCGATCTTCGTCTGCCGCCCGACGACAACTTTGCACGCTACTGCATCAAGATGGCCACTGGCAGCGGCAAGACAAAAGTCATGGCGCTCGCTATTGCGTGGCAGTTTTTCAATGCGATGCGGGAGCCGGAAGATGTGGCAAAAGATTATGCCAAAACCTTTCTCGTCCTTGCCCCAAATGTCATCGTATTGGAACGGCTCAAAACCGATTTCGCCTCGGCTCGAATTTTCCGCGCCGATCCTGTCATTCCGAAAGAACTGGAAATCTTTTGGGATTTTGATTGCATCATGCGCGGTGAGGCCGAAAAAGCTCACGCGGAAGGAACGCTTTTCCTAACGAACATTCAGCAATTCTATGAGCGGCCAGACCGTTCGGCAGAAAACGAACCCTCCGAAATGACCGCTGTGCTTGGCTCTAGACCGCCCACGAGGAAGTTGGAGCTTAGCGACTTCAGCGAGCGAATTGCGATGCGGGCAGGCAATCTTCTCGTCGTGAACGACGAAGCGCATCACACTCATGATGAAGGCAGCGAATGGAATGCTGTTATCCGCCGCTTGCATTCAAAAACACCGCTAACGTCAGAACTGGACTTCTCGGCGACGCCCCGGTTTCAGAAGGGGGCCATCTTCCCGTGGACGATTTCCGATTATCCGCTCAAACAGGCCATCCTTGACGGCATCGTGAAACGGCCTATGAAGGGCATCGCGAATATTCACGACGCAAAATCCGAGCACGCAAGTGTGAAGTATCGAGGATATTTGGCCGCTGGCGTGGAGCGTTGGCGCGAATATCGTGCGCAGTTAAAACCCCTCAAGAAGAAGCCGATTTTATTCGTCATGCTCAATAGCACGGAGGAGGCGGATGACGTGGCAAACTGGCTTCAAACAACCTATCCAAGCGAATTCGGTGGCGAAAGAACCCAAGTAATTCACACGGACAAGGGCGGAGAAGTCAGCAAGAACGACCTCGATGCTGCGAGGAAAGTCGTGCAGGGCGTAGACAAAGAAGACAGCCCGATTCACGCCATCGTGAGCGTTTTGATGCTCCGTGAAGGATGGGATGTTCAGAATGTCACTGTGGTTGTTGGCTTGCGGCCCTACACTGCTAAGGCCAACATCCTGCCCGAGCAGACCATTGGGCGCGGCCTCCGGCTCATGTTCCGCGACTTGCCAACAAGCTATACCGAGCGCGTCGATATCATCGGGAACAAAGCATTCCTCAGCTTCGTGGACGATTTGGAGAAACTCGAAGAACTGAAATTGGACACGTTCGAAGTTGGCAAAGAGAAATTACACATCATCACGATCCTGCCGCTCGAAGATCGCAAGGAATTTGATATCGGACTGCCCGTGCTCACGCCGACGCTCGTGCGCAAGAAGAGTCTGTCCGAAGAAATTGCGGGTCTCGACGTTATGGCATTCCAGAGCGTGGTCCTGCCCATGAGCGAAGATGATCCCCGCTCGAAAACATTCACGTATGAAGGCTATGACATCATCACTCTCAAGAAAGAATTCGAGCGTGAGTACACAATCCCAGAACCGCAAACCGCTCAAGAAGTGATCGGATACTACGCCCGCCGCATAGCGGAGGCAGTAAAGCTACCGGCACAATTTGCAGCTCTGGCTCCCAAAGTACGTGAATTCTTTGAGCAAAAAGCATTCGGCCATCAGGTCGATTTGAACGATCACGCCATCGTTAGGGCAATGAGCACGGCAGTCGCGCACTACGTTTGCGTGGATGTTTTCAAAAAGGCCCTTCAGGCGCTTACCATCGAAGAACAAAAGCCACAGCTTCTCGAACCCGCGAGGATGCTCTCGACCTGTCCGCCTTTCCCGTGGTCTCGTCCGGTTTGGGAAGGGCAAAAGTGTGTTTTCAACCTCGTGCCTTGTGACAACGATTTCGAACGGGAATTTGCAAAATTTCTGGACAACGCCAAGGATGTTCGCGCGTTCGCCAAACTCCCACGCGCCTTTGGCTTCACAATCGAATACACCGACACCTCGATGAACCTGCGTAATTACGAGCCGGATTTTGTCGCCGTAGACAAGACTGGAACGCATTGGCTTCTTGAATCGAAGGGCCAAGAAAATCTAGACGTACTGCGAAAAGATGTTGCAGCCGCACGATGGTGCGAAAACGCGAGTACATTGACCGATAAGCAGTGGAGATATGCCAAGGTTCCACAGAAAGCATTTGAAGCTTTGCAGCCAAACCGCCTTGCCGATCTGGCGGCTCTTATTCCTTCTGTTTTCGATGAAGTGAAAGGCTGACGGTGCTATTGCCATGATGTCGTTCCGGGGAACCGCCTGAGCGAAATAGTCTGTCTGGCTGATGACGGATATCGCCGAAGCCAAAGGGCGGCTGCAACTCTACCGACTTAGAACGGCCGTGTCCTGGTGTCAACCGCGACATGGTCCGTCGCGTTCTGCGCCAGTTTCAGAAGAACGGCCATGTGGCTTGCTGGGGCCGAGGTCCATCGGCCCACTGGCGGAGAAGGGGTAATACCCTCAAGCACGGGTAATAAAGAGGGTAACAGTCTCGGAAGGTCCGCGAATTTTTGTCCCTCCAGCAGGTTTCGTTCTGAGTGCTTCGCCGATCTGAAATCTTAACATGTCCATAGGTAATCTATAGTTGACATATAGACCGTAATAGAATACTATTTTGCCAAAGAAGGAGGCACCTCCATGACAGCCTCGTCCGACGTTCAATCCCTTGGTAAACGGCGCAGAACGGCTCTGCGTGTCTTTTATGGCTTTGTGGTCGCCGCGATTGCCGCATTCACGCTGGGAGCACGCCCAAACAACTCCCGAGGCGCAATGACGGCAATCGGGATTCTCCTCGCGGGCGGCGCGCTCTGGAGCTTTCTTCGCTTCCTCCGAGCCGCGGATTCACATCAGAAACTCATCAACCACGAAGCCACGAGTTTTGCCTTCGTTGCCTCCCTGCTTCTCACGTTCGCCATTGGTCTTTTCCAGCGATTCGGACTCTTCCCGGATGTCTTCCTTCTGGTCCCAGCCCTGATGATCGCGTTTTGGAGCATCGGACTAATCCTCGCTTCTTGGCGGTACCAATGAAGACCCGGCTGCGCGTTTTGAGAGCGGAGAAGGAATGGTCGCAAGCCGAACTCGCCGAGTCGGTCGGCGTGACCCGGCAGTGCATCAACGCGATTGAAACCGGCAAGTACGAGCCTGGCCTCGATCTGGCGTTCAAGATTGCCCGCGTATTCGGCAAGAACATCGAGGAAGTTTTCATCTATTCAGGAGAGCAACCCTCGCCGTCGTCTTGAGTGAGTTTTGAGGTAAGCAGCGCAGATGTCCAGCCGTTCGCATTTCCGGCCTCCCCATTTTTTCCGGCAGTCGAATTCTGTTCACCCTGTACTGACCGCAATGGAGCATTGCCATGGCCCGAGGCTTTGACGGATTTGAAATAGATGATTTTCGCGATTCCGGCTTCGATTCTGGGCGGGACGTAGGCCGAGGTTCATCTTCCTCATGGAACGACCCAAACAGTCTTTACTACATCCATCGAGAGGAAGACAGGGCCGACCGGCGGGACCGAGAAGGACAGGAGCGTTCGCGCACAGAGCGCCCATCACTGGCCCGCGAAGAACGCGTTCACGCAATCCTCAGTCAACGCACACGAACGAAGTACACGGACCGGGACAAGGGCTATTCCCTTCGGGATTCAGAAATTCATACGCTTTCGGAAGTTGGCAAGTTCCGCGTCACAGCCGCGAAGGACCTCGCCGAATTGACTTACAACGGTGACCGTGACCGGATGGAGAACGATATCGAAAACTTGGCCCGTCAGGGCCTCGTCAGAGTCACCAGCATTTCAGATAGCGAGCACAATCCCATGCAGGTGGTCACGTTGACGAAGGAAGGCCAGCAGCTTTTGTCTCGCGGAAAGATTCTTCGCCCGGACCAAGTCACCTACTACGGACTGAAAAAGCCCAAGGAAGCCAATCACGATGCGGAACTCTACCGGCTCTATCACAAGGTTGCCGATGA
>Ga0335074_10007486_pt1 | contig 15145 bp, 7 predicted proteins | sample Lox_Sample_23_FD_206715 | JGI IMG/M metagenome (GOLD analysis project Ga0335074, IMG submission 206715) | Soil microbial communities from Loxahatchee National Wildlife Refuge, Florida, United States - Lox_Sample_2.3 | ecosystem: Environmental > Terrestrial > Soil > Wetlands | place: USA: Florida...
GATGCTGACCCTCTCCCTGCCACAATCGCTGATTCCCTTTTGCCTGAATTCCAAAGCTGGGATTATGGAACCCCGGTACTAAATCGGTCAAGCGATTTTTTTCTCCTTCCGAGCAGTTCTTCCACCACCTAACCAAGTGGTTATTGCGCCTCCTGACAAATCCGCTCTCAGCGCATCGGGGCGCGGGATGAGACCACGCGCTGTTTGCGCCAGCTGCTCATCCATCGCCGCGAGCTGGACACCGTGCGCACAGCGATCGGCAACCGGCGGCAGGCCCTCGCCATCAACCGCGGTCTGCAGGAAGAAGAAGGGCTGTGGAGGGCCAGGGCCGCGAGGAGTTGCGATTGCTGGAGTTGCCCCTCAGGAGATCCGCGGGCGGCGCGACAAACGGATGCGTCTGCGCGAACATGGAACCCGGAAAGAACTCCGCCGACGACGCAGCCGCGTCGAGGAGGAGCCGGCGGGTTGGCATGTCGGCATTACGACGCCGCAAATTCTGAGTGGCGGAGGATTACTTTCGTTTGCTCCAGCTTCAAAGCCTGTTTACCCCACCGGCAAACCGAATGTCTGAAGGTGCGCCATCCAACTCGGCCGAAGCCCGGGCATTCCCGCTCTCTCGAAGGTGCAAGCTCAGGCGTAGCGCTATCGTCAGGGACTGCGCATGAATCAAACTGCCGCCCGGGAATGTCCCGTTCCAGGGCGGCAATTTGGCTTTCTTGAATCGAACAGGCGGCCCGGCCGATCGGCCAACCTTCACCCTACGCCCGTCAATGGGCTTCCGTGTTCAGAGCGGCCTTATCCCCGAGACTCGCAGCGCTTCGATCCGCAGAGCCGGTTCTGACATAGGCCGGATCGACGACCCTTCGTACCGTGGTCGCAAATGAATCCAGCGAGCACGACATGTCGGGCCGCCCGCAGCCCGGCACAAACACCGGAACGCGCTGCGGAGGGTTCGCGAGGCTCAGCGGAGTGGCTTCCCGCATCTCGAGCAGCGTTTGCGCCGTGTAGTAGAGCCGCACGGCCGATGTTCCGTCAGGCGAGCGCCACAGCTCAAAAGTCAGAGCGCCGCCCGGCGGGGTATCGTCGCGCCGGCCGTCAATGATCCAGTGGAGATCCAGCAGCCCTGCCACGCTGGCGATGTTCGTGTCATGCCCGACGAGAAAGAGCACGCGGTCGCCAGGTTTTCCTGGCGCACCCTGTACTGCTTTTCCCCGAGCGTTTTCCTCGAGCGCATCCAGGATGTGCGCCAGCAGATTCGATCCGTTCATGCGGGCGATCGCCGGAGTGCGATCCGTAATTTCTGCCTCCGCCGCATGCAGTTGCATAATCTCGCGCAGCTTTCCCTCGTCCAGACACCCCCAGCCGAGTTCCTCTCCCTTCATGCCTTCGGCATATTCGAGAAGCAGGGTTTCCGCCATGGACGAGGCCACGCTCAGCGGTCCGCGCAACTCGGACGCGTGGTCGCCCGCGCCCTGCGCGACGGGCACGTCGAGAATCGACCTGCGCGCGGCATTCGTAACCGGCGCGCGGCCGCAACCCGCCAGGAGATGATCGAGTGCCTCGAGTTGCGGGTAGTAGGCTTCGGTGAGATTGCCGGCGTCGCCACCGATGCTCCCTGCGACTGCAGCCAGGGCGAGCGACGGGTCGGGAGCTCCCAGGCCTGCGTGGACCGGATGGAAGAGCGGGTCCGGATCGTCCTCCGCGCCTGCCTGCACCGCAACGTCGCAGCCCGGGAACATGCCTTCGGAAAGGGCTCTTCCGGTTTCCCGGGTTCGCTCGTCGGAGTCGGCAACAATCGAGACGCGCGTTGCGTCCGCGCAGCCATCCGGCGCGAGCAAACCTTCTGCAGCGAGAGAGGCTCGGTCGTAGGCGCCGAATAGCTTCATGAGCGCGAACCCATGCGCTGTCAGATCGCCCGGAGGCACGTTCCATGCGGGCCACGGCGCTGCCGAGTACGCATCGTAACGGCTCGCCTTGCCGGTCGGCGAGCGCACACCGTGGCGGGTGAGAATGACGACGAACTTCAGCTGCGCCTGCGTCGACTCCGGCGGCGCGCTCCGGGCCATGACGAAGCCGCAGGCCAGAGCGAAAGAGCAAATGAGCGGAATCAGCCGTCGGGTCATCGGGGATCTCAGCATGGGAACGCGTCTTGAACTTTGTGGGACAGCGGCCTCCACAAAAGGCCGGGGCATATGACGTTCACGATTTCACATGCCCCGCTGAGAGGCCAAATGGAACAAGCGGATGTCAATGTTCGACGCCCGAGGTCCAGCGCAGGCTGGCGCTGTAGGTCGGCTTGTAGTATTCGCGCTGCGTCACATATTGCGGTTGCCCATTGTAGAAGCCAAAAACCTGATTGTTGAGATTCAGGCCGTCGAGAATCACGTGCAGTCCGCGCCACACGCGGGCTCCCATCTGTGCGTCCACCTGCAGGTGCGAATAGGCGTAGTTGTCGCCATTGGGGCCGTTCGACGGGCCCGCGGTGTCGTTGGCGGCATCGGCCTGGTTGTTGAACCACTGGTAGGCATAGTCGTAATCGCCGTTAAAGGTTATACCCATGTGAACGGAGTAGCGCCCCAGCTCGTAGCCTGGCTCGAAATTGAAGGCGTTGCGGGCCGTACCGATGAGTGGCGGCGAGTACGTGCTCCCCGGAATGCCGTTGGTGTGCGAGTCGGCGTAGGAGTAATTGGCCATCATTTGCATGCCGCGCATCGCGCCCGGCAGGTAGGTCATGTTTTGCCTCCAGGCAAACTCCAACCCCCAAACGCTGGCGTTGTTGGCGTTAATATCCTGCTGCGCCAGGTACGGGGCGTTGTTGTCGTCCGTGTTGATGTTCTGGCCGGGGATGTCGCAGAGAGAGCCGGTGATCTCGCAGGAGGTGTAAACGAGGACGATGGGATCGTAGAGCTGCTTATAGAAGTACCCCGCCTGGATGACGCCGAGGGGCTTCAGTTCCTGCTCCAGCAGCAGATCGTAGTTGTTGGCGCGCGTGGGCTGCTCATTGGGTGTGCCAATGGAGTAGCGGGGAACGTTGCCCGGTCCGGCGTCGAGAACGTACGGCACCAGGTCGTAAGGGTTGGGAGGCGCGAGGCCGCGTGAGTAGTTGGCGCGGATGGCGGTCATCGGGGCCACCATCCAGCGCGCCTGCACGCTGGGCAACGGAACGACGTAAGACTCGGAGGAGGTTTCCGGAGTAGTCCCAAGCCAGTTGCCATTGGCGTCGGTGCTCACGTTGTAGCCGAGCGTCCGCACCTGAACGGCCTCCACGCGAAAACCGGTCTGGAGGCTGAACCTGGGCCAGCTGATGGTGTTCATCGCGTAGCCCGCGCTGAGGTGCTGGACGAGATCGAAGTCGGCTGACTGCGAGGCTTCCTGGGTCGCGCCTTCATCCAGCACGAATTGCCCCGGGTTCCCCAGCACGTAATCGCTCAGCTTGCTCCAGTCGGTAACAGGCCCCATGTAATATGTGCCGTCATAGTAGTGTTGATTGTCGAACCCGTTCAGGAACGGAACCATGGTTGGGAGGGCTGCGAGGCCCGAACCGGTGTTCAGGTCGTATTCAGGCGTGTACGCTTCCTCAAAGGCATGCTCGTTGCGGAATTCGCCTCCGAATTCCAGAGTAGCCGAGCGCGAGCCGAGGTGGTAATTCATGCCCATGCCCGCCATCTCCTGCAAGTCCAGTTCGACGGCCGAGCCGCTGGTGGTGCGGAACGAATCGAGGACATAGTTACTCGGATTGAAATTGTCATCCGCCGGGTTGGCATTGGGAAACTCGCACCCCGCCGACCACATCGGCCGGTAGATGCTGGTCGGCGTTCCCACGTAATTGCAGTTGGACTTGTCGTAGCTCTTCAGCGACGATACCGGGCTCCACTCCGCTACCGGGTCGCCGCCGGCATTCAGGAAGCGGGAGCGGGAGACTGCCGAACTCCACTGAAGCCAGGAGTTCTTGAAATTGTGGCTGCCGTCGAGAATCAGACTGCCGATCTCCGGGGTTCGATCCTGGTTCGACTCGTAGAACTTGGCCTTGGGGCCGATTTCGTAGTACCACTTGTCGAGCCAGTCGTCGAAGTCGGAAAGCAGAAACCGCAGCGCAAAGTTGGTGTTTTGGCTCTTCTTAAAATCGAGGGTGCTGGTATAGCCCCAGCGATACTCTTTGAAGCGATACATGCGCTCCGTGTCGTTGCTGTAATAGGGAGTTGTCGAACCGTCGGGGTTGATGTCCGGAGTGGGCTGAATATTATCGATGCCGGCGCCGTTGTAATCCTCCTCGAAGCCGCCGATCAGGCCCCAGCGCTGGTCTGCGCCGAACCGCATCCCGGCGGTCGTGCTCACCTTACCCACGTAGCGGGTATTCATGATCGGTGTGTAACCCATCGTTGACTCGGCGCTGAAATACGGCTGTTCTCCCGCCGTCTTCGTCACCAGATTCACCGAGCCGCCGATGCCGCCTGCGTCCTGATCGGCCGACAGCGTCTTGTTGACCGTGATCGACGCCACCATGTTGTCGGGAATCGTGGTCAGATCGACCTGTTCGACGACCACCTCCGGCGCGGGAACGGTAACGCCATCGACCGTGATATTGGTCAGCCGCGGATCCAGTCCGCGCACCTGGACGTACTCGCCCTGGCCTTCGTTGCGTTGCAGCGTGACGTCCGGCAACCGCCCGATCGCGTCGGAGACGTTGCCATTGGGCAACGAAATAATTTGGCTGTACGGCATCACATTGACGATGTTGGCGGAGGTGATCTCTTCGTTGATGGCCTGGCTCATGGTCTGCGTGGGACCCGTTCCCCCCGTCACCACCACCTGCTCGGTGGCGGAGCCCACGGCGAGGACCGCGCTGATTGTCTGCGCCTGTCCGGCCGTCAGCGTCACAGTCTGCGTCAGTGGAGCGAACCCCGGCGAAGTGATGGTCAGCGTATAGCTGCCGGCTGCAAGGCCGCTCACCGTGAACTCGCCGGAACCGTTCGTCCTGGCGACAAGGCCGCCTGGCGTTACCACGACGCGCGCTCCGGGAATCACCGCTTTGGAAGCATCGGTGACCGCGCCGGCGATCGATCCTTTGGCCGCCTGCGCGAAGGCGCTGGGCGCGGCGGCTGGCGTTGCCAGCACGAGCCCGCTCAGTAGCAGAGAGATCCAGATTCGCTTGCCTGCGTACATACTTGCCTCACAAAGCCCGGAATGGGTCATCTCCGCGCAGTATGCCGGGCCAATCTAAAGTCAACCTAAAACTCCGCGGAACTGCGGACGGTTTTCATCGGGAATTAATCTTCGCAGGCCTACACTGCGCCCATGCAGGTGCTCATCATCGAGGACAAGCGCAGCCTCGCCGGCCACCTTGGCCGCGCCCTTCAGGGCGAAGGCTACTCCGTCACGCTCGCCTACGACGGCGAGGAGGGCCTGCGGCTTGGGCGCTCCGATCGCTTCGATCTGATGATCCTCGACGTGATGCTGCCGCGCATGGACGGCTTTACCGTAATCCGGAAGCTTCGCGAAGATCGCCTGAAGACGCAGACCATTATTCTCTCCGCGCGCGACTCCATGGCCGACGTCGTTCATGGCCTCGACGCCGGCGCCGACGATTACCTGACCAAGCCCTTCGCTCTCGACGTGCTGCTGGCGCGGATGCGCGCAGCAGCACGTCGCGTACTACCGCGTGCCCCGCAAACCCTGCGCTTCGAGGACCTCATCTTTCGTCCGCACCAGTTTGAGCTCGAACGCGGCGGGCGCGTCGAATCGCTCACGCGCACCGAGTGCGCACTACTGGGTGTGCTCATGCGCAGGGCGCGCAATGTGGTTCCGCACGCGGCCCTGCTCGAAGAGGGATGGAGCGGTGCGGCGGACGTCAGCTGCGACAGCCTCTACGTCTTCATCCGCGCTCTGCGTTCCAAGATCACGCACCCTGGCGAAGTTGAACTGCTGCACACCATTCGCGGCGTGGGTTACTCGCTGCGGAGCGACCTGTGCTGAGGCGGCGCTTCTCCATTTCGCTCCGGCTCACCGTCTGGTTTGGATCTATTTTCCTTGCCGGATGGGTGCTGTTCGGAGCCGCCATGTGGATCAACCTGAAACGCACGCTCGTGAACGAGCGCTATCTCACGCTCAGCCGCCGCATCGACCGTCTGCAGATGCTGTTAGACAGGATTCAGAACGAAAATCCGGCGCAACGCGCTGCGGACTACCGGGAATTTGCCCACGCAACCGGCGGAGGCCTCGCCGAAGTTTTTCGCGCGGACGGGGCACGCGCTCTGCCCTCGCCCACTCCAGCCGCGCAGGATTTTCCCTGGCCCGCCATCCACGCTGCCGCAGAGCAATTTACTTTTGTGCCCGCGCGAGATTTCTGGGTCCTCGCTCGCCGCTCCTCGCTGAACGGCGAAACCGTGTATCTCGCTGCGGCCTCCCCGGAGGCTGGCAATCAGCTGATCCTCGATCGTTTCTGGGAGGGTCTGATTGCTTCGGCGCCCATTCTGCTGCTCATCTCATCGGCCTGTGGCTACTGGCTCAGCCGCAGGGCCCTCTTGCCGGTCGACAGAATTACCGGCGCGGCGCGATCCATCAGCATCCGCAACCTGTCCGAACGAGTGCCGGTCGCCCGTACCGGAGACGAGATCGAGCGCCTGGCCGAAACCTGCAATGCCATGCTGGCTCGCCTCGAAGCCGCGGTGAATCGGATCAATCAGTTCACGGCCGACGCCTCCCATGAGTTGCGAGGGCCGCTCTCATTCGTGCGCACCGTCGCCGAAGTGGCGCTGCGCAACCCCCGCTCTGACCGGGAGAGCCGTCAGGCTTTCCTGGACATCGTGGAGGAAGCCACCAAGGCAACGGTCCTGCTCGAAGATATGCTGACCCTGGCGCGGGCCGACGCCGAGCGCGGTACCAAAGTTCTCGACGAACTCAATCTGGCCGAAGTGGTGGAACAGGCCTGTGACATGGCGCGGCCTATCGCCGAGGAGCGCCACCTTGCGCTCTCCGTTTCCCTTGATGTGCAGCCGGTGAAGGTCCTGGGAGATTTTGCTACTCTGCGGCGCCTGTTCTGGATCCTTCTCGACAATGCTCTGAAATACACTCCATCTCCCGGGCAAATCGATGTCGCGCTCAGCGTAACCAGCCGCCAGGCAACGGTGATCGTGCGCGACAGCGGTGCCGGCATTTCCGAGTCGGATCTGCCCCGTATCTTCGACCGTTTTTACCGCGCCGATCCCTCGCGTAGTCAGGTCGAGGGCGCCGGCCTGGGTCTCGCGATCGCGAAGTGGATCGCGGCATTGCACAGTGCAGACTTGACTGTGACGAGCCACCTCAATGAGGGCACCGTCTTCCGGCTGAATTTCCCCATCTGTTCCGGCACTCCGGCCCGCTTCGAAACGATCCGGCTGACTGAGTCCCGGGCCGCACTTCCTGTGCAATAAGGCGGCACACCTGAAAGATTCCGAACCGGCCGAATGGAACAGGTCTCCCCAGACTTATCCAGCCCGGGAGCCTGCTGGTTTTGCTCACTCTGCCGAGGCAGCAATTCGTCCGAGGTGGCCTGTTGCGGGACTACCCGGGAATTTCATCAGAGAACGTTGGCCATCGTTACCAACCTATACAGTAATGGCATTGTGTCTTCCGGAAGTTACCGCTAGATAGTAAGTTGTTGCTGGAGAAACTGCGACTTACTCGCGACAGGATATACATGGGTAACTCCCGTCTTCACGTCGATACTCCAGTCCGACGGCGAGGGCAGAACCATTCCGCCATTCTCCATCTGCAGCGGCATCCAGAGATAGCGCGAATCCCACAGCGAGCGCGGCTTCCACATATCTCCCAGAAAGATGACAGCAGTATTCTCCGTGCCACGCACTTCCAACAGCATGCTGGACTGGGATCCATAGGTATCCGGCGAGCCGGGAGCAATTTCTCGGAACGCGCTCCACGGTCCTGCTAGTTTCGCGGCGGTGGCAAAAACGTTGGGATTGGGGCGCCATCCCGTCAGGTGCGAGCCCAGCACGTAGTAGAGACCGTGATAGCGCACCAGCGCTCCCCCCTCAAGACTCGTATGGAGGAATGCAACGGCCTTCTCAACCGACAATCGATCGGGCGAGAGTTGCGCGATGTAGAAGCCTCCGGACGGGCGCGACTCGAAGATGAGATAGGCGGAACCGTCGTCATCGACGAATTGCCCGATATCGCGCGATTCGAGGCCCAGCGGACGGAAGCTGCGGAGGTATTTGTACGGTCCGGTTACACGATCGCTCACTGCGAGTGCGACCCGCGCCAGCTTGTAATGGGCGTCGTCCAGATGCATGTACATCACGAAGTGGTGGGTAAGAGGACTGTAGAAAACCTTCGGCCGCTCGAGAATCCAGCGCGGTCCCAGGTGCTCCGGGTCGGCAAGCTGGAGCGGACGGCCGCGGAATTTCCAGTGAACCAGATCGCGCGAGGAGTAGCAGCTGACATAGCGCATTGTGGGGTCGAGACCCTGGGTGCGATCCTCGCCAAACCAGTACCAGGTGTGGTGATAGTAGAGGATGCCTCCGCCGTGAGCCTCGATCTGGCGCCCCAGTTGATCGCGCCAGACCGCGCCGGGCCGAATCAGGCCGCGAGAAGACGCAGCACAGCTGGGCGGCAGTAGAACGAGCACCGCGAGGATCATCCGGAGACGGTTCTGTGCAAGAGGTCTCAGCAATCGCGCACCGAGCAGTCGAAGGCGCATGCAGCTGAGCTTACTCAGCGAAACCGCGGCTGCGCAAACGGCTCGATCATGCGAATCAACAGCCGCAGACGGGCGAGAACAGACCAGCCCCGTGTATATTGCGGCCATGGATTCGAGAGATTCATGAAACGAATCGCTGTACTTTTGGTTCTGATTCTCGCGCTCGGCGTGAATATAACAGGGGCAGAGATCAGGGGATTCCGGGGCTACACGAGCAAACTCTGGTCCGCTCAGGATGGCTTGCCGGATCAAAATATCCAGGCCCTTGCGCAAACTGCGGACGGCCGGCTGTGGATTGGAACCAGGAGCGGACTGCTCAGCTTCGACGGCGCCGGCTTCACCAATTTTGCGCGCAGCACGGCCCCGGCGGCCATCGAACGCGGCGTGAACTCCCTGCTGGCGGCTCGGGACGGGAGCTTGTGGATCGGCACCGAAGGCGGCGGGCTGCTCTGCTATCGAAATCATCAGTTCCACAGCTACGCAGTCGCCGCGCGGCCGCCCAATGAATTTGTGCGAGCTATTTTTGAGGATCGGGCGGGCACCGTCTGGGTCGGCGCCGATCAGGGATTGTTCCGGGTGAGCGGAACGACGCTGGTGCGCGTCGACGGAGCCGGGCGAGTGCCTGCGATTTTTGTGCGGGCGATTACAGAGGATCGCAGCGGAAACATTTGGGTAGGCGGCAACGAACTGCTCGAGTTCTCGGGTGGGACGTATCAGAGAGAAATTCCGCTGCCTGGCAACCTCAGCCAGGATCTGGTGTATTCCCTGTTCGCGACACAGGACGGCGCGGTTTGGGCTGGTGCGCTCTCCGGTCTCTATCAGCTCACGCCTCAGGACAGCCTGCGCCGCTTTGACGGATTCTCAGCGCCGGTGGCGGTCATTGCACAAATCTCCGATGGCCCGCTTTGGGTGGGAACCACGGGCCAGGGAATCGCTGTCGTTCGCAACCGGGAACTCGATCGCATTGGCGACGCCGGCCTGCCCAGCCGCGCGGTAACAGCGCTGATCGAAGACCGCGAAGGAAATATCTGGATCGGCACACGGGCGGGGGTCGTCCGGCTGACTCGAACTCCGGTCGACATCGTTCGCATTCCAGGTTGGACGGACTCGGAATTCGAGACCCTGTACGGGGATTCGGACGGTTCGCTGTGGATGACCGCGTCCTCGCATCTGTTTCACATCCAGCACGGGATTGCGAGGCCGTGGCAGTTGCCCGGCATGTCTGGATTGAGAGTGCGGACGCTGCTGCGTGATCGCCAGGGAAATCTCTGGATCGGAACCGACGGCCAGGGATTGTTGCGGATCGGGCAGGAGCGAATGACCCGTTACACGATCTCGAATGGCCTGATCAATGACTTTGTCCGCGTCATCCTGCAGAGCCGCGACGGAAGCATGTGGGTGGGCACGGATGGCGGCCTTACCCATATTGCGCCGCGGGACACGCAGAATTTCGATACCCGCGGCGGGCTGGCATATTTCAGCGTCACATCTTTGCTGGAAGCCCGCGACGGAGACCTCTGGATTGGTACGAGCCGCGGGCTGAGCCATCGCGCCGGGAACGGATATGTTCACGACGCGGCGACCGAGGCTCTGGGCCAGGAGCAACTGTGGAGCATTTTCCAGGACACCAGCGGAGAAATCTGGTTTGGCACCAGCAGCGGGCTGTATGGGTTTGGCGCGGGCAAGCTGGCTCGCGTGACTACTGCGCAGGGGCTTGCCACCAATACCGTGTACGACATCCTTGAAGATAACCGGGGAAATGTTTGGCTGAGCGGCCCGAACTGCATATCCCGGCTGCGGGCCGGCGACCTCGACGCCTTCGCCCAGGGCCGCAGCGCAAGAGTTCATCTCACGTTGTTTGTGGATTCTCACGATCTGGAATCGAACTCGCTTTACGGCGGCCTGCAGCCGGAGGGCGCAGTGGCTCCGGATGGGGACGTGTGGTTTCCAGGCAGTAACGGAGCCGTGCATATCGCCGTTCGCAGCATCGCGCCCGAAACCCGCTTCCCGGTGATGATCGACCAGATCGTCGCGGACGGTCAGGTTCTGCCGCCGAGTGGCAAGGTAGTGCTGCAGCCCGGTGACGGCCGGCTGGAAATTACCTACGGCGCGGTGCGGCTCCGCTCCCAGGAGGCCATCCGTTACCGTTACCGGATGAAGGGGCTGGAGCCGTGGAATGACGCCTCAACGCGCAGGACTGCCTATTACACGCGGCTGCCATCCGGGAAATACAGCTTCCAGGTGGAGGCTACGGCGATCGACAATCCCGGCGCGGTTGCCGAGACGTCGATCGAGATCGTGCAGCAGCCGCATTTCTACGCCACGCTCTGGTTTGCAGCCTGCTGCGTTGTGGCCCTGCTGGGCCTGATCTTTCTTGTCTATCGGCTGCGGCTGCGACAGATGCAGATGCGCTTCCAGGCAGTGGCCGAGGAGCGGGCGAGGCTGGCGCGCGAAATGCACGACACGGTCATTCAGGGCTGCGCCGGCATCTCTGCTCTGCTGGAGGCCGCGCTCGGCGTGGAAGAGACGGAGGAACCCCTGCGCGAGCAGTTGATGAACTATGCCAACGAACAGGCGAGGGCGACGATCGAGTCCGCGCGCGAGGCGGTCTGGGCGCTGCGTAACCCGACAACCACGCCATCGGACATCGGCTCGCTGTGCGCCGGTCTGGCGCGGAAATTCGAGTCCGAATCCGGCATTCCCGTGGTCTGCCGCCTGTCTGGACCGCCGTTTTCACTTGGAGATGCGGAGACGCACGAAGTGGAGATGACCGTACGGGAAGCCCTCGCCAATGCCGTCGCGCACTCCGGGGCCCGGCGCATCGCGCTGGCGGTCAGCTTTGGCGAAAGCGAACTCATCATTACCATCCAGGATGACGGCACTGGCTTCGATCCGGATGCCGTGATCAGGGCCGGCGGGCACTATGGGCTGATCGGGATGCGCGAGCGCATCGGCCTGCTGGGCGGCCGCATCAGCATCGCCAGCCATTCCGGACGTGGCACTGAGATCACCATCGCAGTTTCCCGAAGGCCATCGGTACGGGAGAGAAAGGCGGCACATGTCTCGGTCGAAAACAGCCATTAAGGTTCTGGTGGTGGATGACCACCCCGTCGTACGAGTGGGCATTACCACCATCATCGATACCCAGCCGGATATGACTGTAGTCGCCGAGACCGGCAGCGGAGAAGAAGCCATCGCCCTGTTCCGGCAGCATCAGCCGGATCTCACCGTGATGGACCTCCGCCTGGAATCCATCGGGGGCGTCGAATGCATCCGTACCATCCGCGCGAGCTTTCCTGAGGCGCGGTTCGTGGTGCTCACGACCTACCGGGGAGACGAGGACATTCATCAGGCGCTCGAGGCCGGAGCCTCCGGATATCTCATCAAGGGGATGCCGCGCCAGGTGCTGCTGGATGCGCTCCGGCGCGTGCACGCCGGTGAGCGGTTTCTGCCCCCCACGGTGACGCAGACACTGGCCGCGCGCCGGGCGGATGCGGAACTCAGCGCGCGTGAGCGGCAGGTGCTCTCCCTGCTGGCCCGCGGAAGGTGCAACAAGGAGATAGCCGCGGAACTGGGCATTGCGGAAGTGACAGTCAAATGCCATCTGAGCGTGATCTTCCTGCGGCTGAACGTCACCGACAGGACCCAGGCCGTCATCGCCGCCGTCCAGCGCGGGCTGGTGCACTTATAGAGGCGGCGCATCCACAGCCCCGCTCCAGGTCAAAGAGCCGCATCGATCGGGGAATTCATTCTCCGGCTTTCCTCTGTCGGCGACCCGCAATTCCGCTGTAGCCTCGCGGTCCCGCAGCCCGCACAGGCGTGAAACTCCATGACTTTCGAGTTGCCGACCATACGTTTGTATGATTGCCAACCGGTCCTTGTCTGGCCTAGGGTAGATGCCGGTCGCCAACCCCGCGCCGTGAGTGTTACCCGGTGATCCTGTAAATCCCGCTGTAGTGGCGCGGTTTCTGCCAGTCCGGCCAGATGTCGCTATCACGACGCAGATCATGATTCGAATGCGCTCACAAGCAAGAGAACACCACATACAGAACTCACCGGGAGCAACCGTATGAAACTCGACGCGGCATCCGCAACACGTCACATACTCGTCCTGATCGCGATTCTTACGCTAACCGGAGTAATTCAGGCGCAGGTATTTACGGGACGTGTAACCGATGCGACAGGGGCTGCAATTGCAGGAGTTACTGTCGTTGCTCACAACCAGGATACCGGTGTGAATACGCCTACTGTAACCACAGCGACGGGAGACTATACCATCCCTTACCTGATTCCCGGTCACTATTCCATGTCCGTGAAAGCGGCGGGCTTTGAGACGGCCGAGCACACCGGAATCGTGCTGCAGCTTGCTCAGACGGCAACTGTAAACTTTTCCTTAAGCGTTGGCTCCGTGACCCAAACGGTGACAGTCAACTCGAACACGTTGCTCGACGTGGGAAAAGCCGATACGGGTGAGGACATTGAGACTACGCGAGTGACGGAACTTCCGCTGGACGGAGGCGACCCCGGCATGCTCACCACGCTGAGCGCCGGCGTCGTCTGGACCGGCAGTCTTCAATGGCAGCGGCCATTCGACGACACGCAAATGAATACCTCCATCAACGGCGGTCAGGCCGGATACATAGCGCTGATGATGGATGGCGTGGCCAACAGTTCCTCCCCCATCAACAATGTAGGCCAGTCGCTTATCTCGTATGTTCCGCCGGTGGACACCGTGCAGGAGTTTAAGATCATCACCAACCCCTACGACGCGCAGTACGGATTGATGGCCGGTGGCGTGGAAGACGTCGACCTGAAATCGGGAACCAACACACTGCATGGAACCATTTACGATAACGCTCGCCGCACCTTCCTCGATGCCAACACCTGGTCAGATGACTGGTACATCGGTACGGCGACTCCCGGCACCAATCTAGCGCCTTATGCAACGCCGCAGATGTCGTGGAACCAGTATGGTGCGGAACTCGATGGCCCTATCTACCTGCCCAGGGTTTACAACGGACACAACAAGTCCTTCTTCACGATCGCTTATGAGAAGTTCGGCGAGATTCAGCCCGAGACCCTCACCACCTCGGTGCCACTGTCGGGCTGGGCTGATGGCAACTTTACCAATCTGACTTATTGGACAGGTTCGACGTACGCCCCCGTCAGCCTGCTCGATCCTGAAAACATCTCGCAAAACTCAAATGGATCATGGGTGCGTGTCCCCTTCGGTCCGACGGATACCATCAACCCAACTCCCGCTCCGGATATTATTCCTGCGTCCCGGATTAACCCGATGGCGCAGAAGATCATCAGCATGTTCCCGGCGCCCAACACAACAATTGCCCCCGGCGGCACTTCATATTCTGACAACTACACCATCCCGGCACCCGAAATCGAGCGCTATCGCAACGTGCTTGCCAAGTGGGACGATAACCTGTCCGCTAAGGACCGCTTCAGTCTGCACTACGGATACTGGGAACGCGTCGAAGATGTAAACGAAAACGGACTCTCCGGCCCTTTGGAATCAGGGCATGTGCCCTACGGCGAGCGCAGCCACACCTTCACTCTGGAAGAGACGCACACCGTTACCCCCAAGCTGCTTCTCGATTTTCGCGCTAATGTGGGCATAAGAGCGGATTACACGATTGCTGCCGCTGCCTACGATCCGACCGCTCTCGGCTGGTCGGCCTCGCAGGCAGCTGCAATGGGTTCCGCAGCCGTCGCGGAGTTTCCCTATCTCGACCTCAGCGAATTTGCCAGCCCAGGCACCACCGGCAACGGGCAGACCGTATTGAATTCGCTGGTTATGTTCCCGACGATGAGCTGGATCAAGAACAAGCATTCGATCCATGCCGGCCTCGACGTGCGCTTCTGGCAATCCGGAAACGATGTGATCGGTGGCGGAAATAACTTTTGGATTGACCGTACCTGGACCCAGACCGAATGCGGAAGCTGCGGCTCCTGGGATCCCGCCAGCGGAAATTCCATCGCCTCCCTGCTGCTTGGCAACCCAACCTCGGGCAGCGACACCATCAACGTCAAGACCTACTGGAGCGCCCATTACTGGGCGCCGTTCCTTCAGGACGACTGGAAACTGAATCCCAGGCTCACGCTGAACCTTGGCATTCGCTGGGATTTCGTGGAGCCGGAAACGGAACGGCACAACTACGGGAACGGTGGATTCGATTCCACGGCCGTCAACCCCATCAGTTCGGTGGTTTCTGTTCCCGGCTACGGCCAGCTTCTCGGCGGCGTCACCTTCCTCGGCGTCAACGGATATGCGCGCTCGGCTTATCCGCTAACCACGACCGACATTCAGCCGCGCTTCGGAATCGACTATGCTCTGAACAATAAGACGGTGCTGCGCGCCGGCTTCGGCGAATCGACCAGAAGCCCCGAGAATGCTCCGAATAATATCGGGTACAGCGCCACGACCAGTTACGAGGC
>Ga0335074_10007487_pt1 | contig 15145 bp, 11 predicted proteins | sample Lox_Sample_23_FD_206715 | JGI IMG/M metagenome (GOLD analysis project Ga0335074, IMG submission 206715) | Soil microbial communities from Loxahatchee National Wildlife Refuge, Florida, United States - Lox_Sample_2.3 | ecosystem: Environmental > Terrestrial > Soil > Wetlands | place: USA...
TCCACGAGGCGATCGGCAGCACGTTTTGCTCGCCGGCTGATGGTGCGTTGACCGCGCCGCAACCCGCGCTGGTGGTGCCGCTGGGCAATCCCCTCAGCGAGGAAGCAGGCGCGCTGCGGCCGTCGCTGGTGCCGGGAATGCTGGGGATGGTTGCCGGCAACCTGAATCGCGACGTAAACGACGTCCGGCTTTTCGAACTGGGAACGGTCTTCAGCGGGGCGAGCGCGAACGCCGTGGTGGAGAAGGTGGATGAGCGGCCGGCATTGGCGTTTGGCGCCACAGGCATGGTGGCGGAAGAGAGCGCGCTGCATCCGGCGCGGGCCATCGATTTCCACGACGTGAAGGGAGTGGTGGGGCAATTGCTTTCGCGGTTCGAGATGCGCGCAATGTACTTTGACCGATTCCCGGCAGAGTCGGGAATTACACCGGAATGGCTGCATCCGTATCGCGCCGCGCGCGTGGTTGCCGATGGCTTGACGGTTGGATGGTTTGGGCACCTGCATCCATGCGAGGCTGCGGCGCGCAAGATCAGGGACACGCTGCTCATTGGTGAGATTTACGTCGACAGACTTTACAAAATGCCGCTGCGCAGGGCGGCGGCGCGAGAGATTTCGCGCTTCCAGCCGGTGCGTCGCGATTTTTCTCTCATTCTGGAGGATCGGATTGCGTGGGAGACGATCGATCGGGCGCTCGCCGGCTTGCAGATTCCCGAGCTAGTGGATTGGCGAGTGCGCGAGGTGTTTCGCGATGCGCGGCTGGGCCACGGGGAATACTCACTTCTGCTGGGAACGACGTTTCAGGCGCAGGATCGCACATTGCGCGAAGATGAATTGCAGAGCTTCCAGGCGAAGATTGTGGAGGCGGTGCGCCACGCCGGCGCTCGGCTCAGAAGCTGAACCAGGGGAAAGGCTTGCCTGGGCGCCCAAAGCCGCGTTTCTTTCGCAACGCTGACCGCGCGGCTGAAGGTCGCGCCCCTCCCCGACAAGATTCAGTCGAGCCGGAGCCGGACCTGAATTGCACAAGCTGGGAGAGCTATACTCGAACGGAATCGTGGGCCGGGCAGAGTGCGAGGCGCCGCGTATCAAACATTGCGGCGGGAGGAAAGAACAATGCCAATTGAGGAACATCACGGCGAGGGAGGCGGACCGGGCGCCCTCACGGTGAGTGCAGATGATTTTGCCGCTCTTGAGGAACGGATTCATCGCACGGTGGAACTGGTGAGGCGCGAGCGCGAGGCGCGCGCGGCGGCCGAGGCAAGAGCGGTGAACGCCGAGGAGCAAGTGCGCAACCAGTCTCCGGTAATGGAGCAACTGCAGAGCGAGGTGAATACGCTGCGCGCCGAGCGCGACCAGGTGCGGCAGCGTGTGGAACGGCTGCTGGCGCAGCTCGACGCATTGGAATTGTGAGGTTCAAGATGGCCCAGGATCTACGCGGCGCAAGCGAATATGTGACGGTGGAAATTTACGACCAGGTCTATCACCTTTCCGGCCAGAATCCCAACCATATCCGCGAGCTGGCCGCGTGCGTCGACGCCAAGATGCGCGCCGTAGCCGCGCACGGCCGAACCGCCGATTCACTGCGTGTGGCTGTGCTGGCCGCGCTGAACCTGGCCGATGAACTCTCGCAGGCCGGGTCGGCTGATCCGAAAGCGGGACACGCGCGGGCGGCGAGCCTGCGCGTGCTGCTGGACGAGGTGCTGGAAAGTCGGGAAATAGGGAATAGGGAGTAGAGAACAGAGAACAGTGGTCAGTGGCCCGCACCGCTGGCAAGGCCAGGACGGGCACCCGGCAAACGAAATGCAGGCCTTCGACGCGGCCGCTCGCACAATGTGTGAACGGCCTCGCTCAGGATGACCGTGAAGCTCCTGCTACTTTGCGGCGAGCTGGCGGAGGACGTAAAGCAGGATGCCGCCGTGCCTGTAGTACTCGATCTCCTGCGGCGTATCGATGCGGACCATTGCGTTGATCCGCTCTTTCTCGCCGTTCGGGTTCGTCGCGACGACTTCGAGCATGCGGCCGGATGCCAACCCGCCGTCGAGCAAGCTGGTGAGCCCAGGAAAATCGTAAACCTCCTCACCGGTGAGGCCGAGCGACTCGACGCTTGTGCCCGCTTCAAATTGCAGCGGAAGAATGCCCATGCCGACCAGGTTGGAGCGGTGAATGCGCTCGAAGCTTTCGGCGATGACGGCGCGGACGCCGAGCAGTTTCGGTCCTTTGGCCGCCCAATCGCGTGAGGAGCCTGAGCCGTATTCCTTACCGGCGAGGATGATCAAAGGAATTCCGCGCTCGGCGTACCGCACGCTCGCATCGAAGATCGACATCGGTTCGCCTTCCGGGAGCAGACGCGTGACGCCTCCTTCTGTGCCGGGCGCCAGCTTGTTGCGCAGGCGCACGTTGGCGAAGGTGCCACGCACCATCACTTCGTGATTGCCGCGGCGCGAGCCGTAGCTATTAAAGTCAGCGGGCTTGACGCCGTGCTCAGCGAGGTATTTGCCGGCGGGCCCGTTGGCTTTGATAGAGCCCGCGGGGGAGATGTGGTCGGTGGTGACGGAGTCGCCGAGTACGGCGAGAACGCGCGCCCCGGAGATGCGTTCGACCGGCGAGGGCGTCGATTTCATGCCGTCGAAATAAGGCGCCTTGCGAATGTAGGTGGAACCGGCCTCCCACTGGTAGACGTCGCCCGTAGGGAATTTCAGTCCCTGCCAGTTGGCATCGCCTTTTGAGACCGTCGCGTATTCTTTGCGGAAACCCTCGCTGGTGACGGCGTGATCGATGGCTTCGGAAACTTCTTTTTGAGTGGGCCAGATGTCGCGGAGGTAGACAGCTTTGCCGGATTTATCGTTGCCCAGCGGGTCGGCATCGAAGTTGTGCCCGATGCGGCCGGCGAGCGCGTAGGCGACGACCAGCGGCGGCGACATCAGGTAGTTGGCGCGGACGTCGACGTTGACGCGGCCCTCGAAATTGCGATTGCCGCTGAGCACGCTGACCGCGACCAGGCCGTGTTCGTCGATGGATTTCGAGACGTCGGAGGGCAGCGGCCCCGAATTGCCGATGCAAGTGGTGCAGCCGTAGCCGACGACGTTGAAGCGAAGTTTTTCAAGGTAGGGAAGCAGGCCGGCTTTCTCGTAGTAGTCGGTGACGACACGCGAGCCGGGCGCCAGCGAGGTCTTGACCCACGGTGGAACGGTGAGTCCTTTTTCGACGGCCTTTTTTGCAAGCAGTCCGGCGGCGATCATGACCGAAGGGTTTGATGTGTTGGTGCAACTGGTGATGGCGGCGATGACCACCGAGCCGTGATCGAGATATTTGTCAGGATCTACGTTGAAGCGCTCTTTTACGGTGGTGGTGACGTGGAGCGGCGTTCCGCCGGCCGCGGAGGAGGTGTCAGGGCCTTCGTTGTCTTCAGTGGCGATTGCCGTATCGGCGACGGCGGCTCGGTCCCATGCAGCTGCGCTGCGCGCGCCCAGCGGCTTGGCCGTAGGAGCGAGAAGTGATGGCAGCTGCTCGGCGAAGCTGGCGGCTGCGTCCTTGAGGAGCACGCGATCCTGGGGGCGCCTGGGGCCGGCGACACTGGGCGCCACGTCGCCAAGATCGAGTGAGAGCGTCTGCGAATATTCGGCTTCGGGCGAGCCGGCGGTATGGAAGAGCTGCTGTTCCCTGTAATAGGCCTCCACGAGATTGATCTGATCTTCGCTGCGGCCGGTGAGACGCAGGTAGCGCAGAGTTTCGGCGTCGACGGGGAAGATTCCGCAGGTGGCGCCGTACTCTGGCGCCATGTTGCCGATGGTGGCGCGATCGGCCAATGGAAGTTCGCTGACACCGGGGCCGTAGAATTCGACGAATTTGCCGACGACGCCGAGCTTGCGCAGCGCCTGCGTGACGGTGAGGACGAGATCGGTGGCGGTGGCGCCTTCGCGCAGCTTGCCGGTGAGCTTGTAGCCGACAACCTGGGGAACGAGCATCGATACCGGCTGGCCAAGCATGGCGGCTTCAGCCTCAATGCCACCGACACCCCAGCCCAGCACGCCAAGGCCGTTGATCATGGTCGTGTGCGAGTCGGTGCCGACCAGCGTATCGGGATATGCGAAGTGTTCGCCGTTGCTTTCCGTGGTGAATACGACGCGGGCGAGGTACTCCAGGTTGACCTGGTGACAGATGCCCATGCCGGGTGGGACGGCGGAGAAGTTGCGGAAGGCAGATTGGCCCCATTTCAGGAAGGCATAGCGCTCGCGGTTGCGCTGAAACTCGAGAAGCGAGTTGGCCTGGTAGGCCATGGGCGTGCCGTACTCGTCAACCTGAACGCTGTGGTCGATGACCAGCTCGGCGGGCGCCAGCGGGTTGACGCGCTCGGGATCGCCGCCGAGAGTTTTGATGGCGTCGCGCATGGCGGCGAGATCGACGACGGCGGGGACGCCGGTGAAATCCTGCATGAGAACGCGAGCAGGCATGTAGGCAATTTCGCGGCTGGGCTCCGCCTTGGCGTCCCAGTTGGCGAGGAATTCGATGTCGGCGGCCGTGACATTGACGCCATCTTCGCGGCGCAACAGGTTTTCCAGGAGAATTTTGAGGCTGAAGGGAAGGCGCGCGAGATTGAAGCCGCGGCTGCCAAGCGCGGGCAGGCGGTAGACAGAGTAAGACCGGTTGCCGGACTTGAGCACGGCTTTCGAGGAGAAGCTGTTCATGGAAGAATCCTCTCTACGGAGCTAGCGGCGTTGGCGCAGCTAGCGGGGTTAGACCGCAAGCCCCATCGAGCAGGGCCAGCAGAGTTCGCGGAGTTAGACCCTTGGCGCAAATCAATTGCGCAAGTCAAGAACTTGTCGGGAATAGATTACTGAGCGCCAGGGTTTAACGTCCACGGTCGTGGCGGCCGCGGCGGAAGCGCTTGAAGAAGGGCAAGCGGAAACTGGCAGCGCGGCGCTTCATACAGATTGATTCTAGCGCGAAGGTATTTGTCTCGCAATGCGCAAAGGGTCAATGCGCGAAGGCTTTGCGTGAGAGCCAGATCGGACCGTGTAGCGGCAAGAAATATTATATCGTGTTACGATACATATGGAGGCCATTGCCTTGCCCACCTTAGCGCCGCGAGTTCTGTCCTGGGAGAATGGAAAAGAAGTTTCCGTAGCGGGTTATCGTCAGCTCGCCGAGTTCCGCTACCGCATCCGCAAGTTCCTGCACTTCAGCGAAGAGATCGCGCGCTCCAAGGGAATCGAGCCGCAGCAACACCAGCTGCTGTTGGCCATTAAGGGGTTGCCGCGGGGCGCCAAGCCCAACCTGAGAACGTTGTCTGAGAGACTTTGCCTGCGTCATCACAGCACGGTGGAACTGGTCGATCGCCTGGAGAAACATGGCGCCGTGATGCGGCGGCGGGGCCAGCCCGACCATCGCGAAGTGCTGGTGGAACTGACGGCGCGCGGCGAAGAACTGCTGCACGAGCTTTCCGCCCTGATCCGGCAGGAGTTGCGCGTTACGGGTCCTGCGCTCTCCCGCTCCCTGCAGGCCGCCCTGGCCCACTCCGTGAGAGAGGGAAGGAGCCGGAATGCCTGATCAGGCGCGCGAGAACCATCACAAGTCGACACTGGAGGAGCTGGGCGATTTCACAACCACGATTCGTGTCATTCCCATTGCGCTGATGGCCATCGTGATCGGGGCCCTGAGCGCGCTTGTCGCGTGGTTCCTGCTCAGGCTCATCGGACTGTTTACCAACATCTTTTATTACCAGCGAGCCAGCACATCGTTTGTTTCTCCAGACGGCAATCACATGGGGATCTACGCTGTGCTTGTACCGGTGGCGGGGTCTTTGATCGTGGGGCTGATGGCGCGCTACGGATCAGAAAAGATACGCGGACACGGGATTCCGGAGGCGATTGAATCGATTTTGATGGACGGCAGCCGGGTGAAACCGCGGCTGGCGATCCTGAAACCGCTGTCTGCGGCGATATCGATCGGTTCCGGCGGGCCGTTTGGAGCTGAGGGTCCGATCATCATGACCGGCGGCGCATTGGGATCGATGATCGCGCAGTTTTTTGAATTCACCAGCATGGAGCGCAGAACGCTGCTGGTGGCGGGAGCGTCGGCGGGCATGTCGGCGACATTTGCAGCGCCGCTGTCGTCTGTGCTGATCGGTGTGGAACTGCTGTTGTTCGAGTGGAAGCCGAGGAGCGCGATTCCTGTGGCGCTGGCCAGCGCCACGGCCTGCGTGGTCAGGCGTTATATTCTGGGCCTCGGTCCCTTGTTTCCCGTTTCCGGTCATCCGGTGTTCATCGGGCCGGCAGGGCTGCTGGGCTGTGTGATTGCAGGGCTTGCGGCCGGAGGACTGTCTGCGCTGCTCACCCTCGGCGTCTACGCAGCAGAAGATCTCTTCAAGAAACTGCCCATTCACTGGATGTTGTGGCCGGCAATCGGCGGGGTTTTTGTGGGCCTGGGAGGACTGGTTTTCCCGCAGGCCCTGGGAGTCGGGTACGACACCATCGCCGCGTTGCTTCGGGGCAGCGTCCCATTCCGCATCTTTGTCGGAGTGCTGCTGGTCAAGTCGCTGATCTGGATGATTTCACTGGGATCAGGAACTTCAGGCGGGGTGCTGGCACCATTGCTGATGATGGGCGCGGCTCTTGGCGGCATCGAGAGCATGTTCTTGCCGAATTTCGGCCCGGGCTTTTGGCCGCTAGTGGGGATGGGCGCAATTCTGGGCGGCACAATGCGCTCGCCTTTTACCGGCATCGTGTTCGCCATCGAGTTGACGCACGACCTCAATCTTCTGCTCCCGCTGCTCGTCGCCTCGTTTCTGGCGCACACCTTTACCGTGCTCACGCTGAAACGGTCCATTCTCACGGAAAAGATCTCGCGCCGCGGGTATCACTTGAGCCGGGAGTACTCGCTCGATCCTCTGGAAATCCTGTTTGCCAGTGAAGTGATGCAAACCAATATGACGGCATTGCCGGGGAGCGAGACGCTCGCCAAAGCGTGCGAGAACTTTCACAACGAGGTGCGGCCGCAAGGGCAGTATCTCTTTCCTGTGGTGGACGAAGGCAACATCCTGGTGGGAGTGGTAACCCGCAAGCAATTACTGAAGCAGTGCGAGCATCGGCCCGGAGATCGAGCAGCAATCCGGTTGTCGGAAATTGCCATTGCGCCGCGGGCGATGGCCTTTGCCGACGAACCGCTGCGTGTAATCGTGCACCGCATGGCTGAACTGGGCGTAACGCGTTTGCCCGTGGTGGATGCGAAGACGGGCAAGCGGCTGGTGGGCATGATCTCGCTGAACGATCTTTTGCGCGCCAGGGCGCAGAATCTCGAAGAAGAACGCACGCGGGAGCGCGTGCTGCGCATACGCTTTCCCTTCGGACGCGATCAGAAATCTGAGAATGACGGCTTGCGCAATGGGAGCGAACGAAAATCTTTGGGGAAAGCTCGCGATCGAGCGCGCTGAAGGTGAAGCAGATTCAAAGAGCCGGCGCTGGCGGCGGGTTTCGCCCGGTCCAGCCGGCTCATGGCACGCTCGGGTCGCAGTCAACAATCCAGTGCCGGGGAAAGAAGGGCTCGCTTAGCGCATCCTATACTGGGCATGCGAGGTTTCTCCAGAATTGAGTGAATGGGCTGGACTTGAGGATTTTTTTGCGCGATTTTACGCGTGGCTGGTGCGCCGTCTGCCGAACGAAAGACAGAGGGTGCTGGCGACGACCATTGTGGCCGGGGGCCTTTGCGGGCTGGCAGCCTGCGCGTTCCATATCAGCGCAACCAAGCTTTACGGGTTGCTGATTGACCGGGCGGCTTCGGCTCACGGCAATAGCTGGATCTGGTGGACGATTCTTACCCCGGCGGTGGGCGGGTTGGTGGCTGGCCTGGGACTGACGTATTGGGTTCCGGCGGCGGCAGGCAGCGGCATTCCCCAGGTGAAAGTCGCCTACACATACCGCTTTGGCGCGATCACGATCAAGGAAACGGTTGGCAAGTTTGTGCTGTGCGCTCTGCAACTGGGCAGCGGAGCGTCATTGGGCGTAGAGGGCCCAACGGTGCAGATCTGCGCCGGCGTCAGCAGTTTTCTATCTCGAATTGCGCGGCTCACCCCCCAAAACCGCAAGCGGATGACCTCGGCAGGAATGGCGGCAGGCATTGCGGCAGCATTCAATGCGCCTTTTGCCGCTGTGACGTTCACACTGGAGGAGCTGATCGGCGGGCTCGACAACACCATGTTGATCGGCATCATGGTGGCAGCGGCACTGGCCGCCGTGGTGGAGCACAGCATCCTGGGGGTGAATCCGATCTTTCATGTTCCAAAGCTGGAAGCGTACACGCTGTCCAAGGCATCGTCGCTGATCTGGTATGCGCTTTTGGGGTTTTTGTCGGCGATTGTGTCCGTGGCTTTCACCGACTCGCTGCTGGGGCTGCGGGCCTGGTTCAAACGTCTGAAAGCGGTGCCCAGGTGGTTGCAGCCGGCAATCGGGGCCGCGGCCACTGGAGCCATGGCGGTGATTGCGCTCTGGTTTTTCCACGTCAACGGAATTGCGGGCGATCCCTACAAAACGCTGACGCAGGCGCTGCTGGGCAATCTGCCGGTGACAGCCATGGCGGTTCTTTGCGTGTTGAAGCTGGCGGCCACGGTCACGTCGTATTCGAGCGGCGGCTCGGGCGGCATCTTTGCCCCATCACTCTTTATGGGCGGCATGCTGGGCGGCGCTGTGGGATACCTCGACGTCCTGGTGTTTCATCACCCGCTTGACACGGTTGGGGCATTCGCAGTGGTGGGTATGGGCGCTGTGTTTGCGGGGATTGTTCGCGCGCCGATGACCTCGATTTTGATCATCTACGAGATGACGAGGGGCTATGGGCTGGTGCTGCCGATGATGATTGCCAACATGAGCGCCTATGGACTGGCGCGCCATTGGCGCCATACGCCGGTGTACGAAGCGCTGCTGGAGCAGGATGGAATCTTTCTGGATCGGGAAGTGGATCCAGACGAGGAGGGTCCCGACGGTTCAGGGACACGAGCCGAGGATGAGCTGGGCGTGGATGCGAGGTCGTGAAAAGCGGGGAACAAAAAACAGAACGCGGCGAACAGAGGGTTTTCGACGCGGTGCCTGGTTCTGCGCGGGATAAGACTTTGGCGACGCGGTCGCCGGGGCTAGCGCGGTTCCATGTTGTAGAGGAAGTAGGCGCGGAGCTCGAGGAAGGGCCCGTGGAACTCGCGGGGTAACGGCGGGTAGCTCGAGCCGGTAATGGCTCCCCAGGCGGCGCGGTCGAGGCCGGTGTCGCCCGAGCGTCCGTCGAGCTGCATGTCAACGACCTGGCCGTTGGGCAGGACTTTGAAGCGAATGGCCACGACCCCCGATTTGAGAATGGGCGGATTGACTTCATCGGGAATGAGCGGGTCCCAGGTGCGCTGGGTGATGAAATGCCAGCGCGCCAGCCAGGAGCTGAAGTCCACGCCCTGCGTGTCGGAGAGGATATCGGGCTGACCCGTTCCTGCGCCGGGATGGGCGGACAAACCGCCGTTGGGAGCCTGGCTGCCGAACGAGCCTGAGCCCCGATTCTGCATGGCCTTCTGCATGTCCTCGCGAAGCTGGTCTGCGGGATTGGCAGAGCCCATAGCGAAGACAGGCTTGCGCGGTACGTCTTGCGGACGAGGCTCCTCAGGTTGCTGCGATTGCGGATTGGGTTGCAAAGGCTGCGTGGCCTGTGGCTTGGGCTCAACCGGCGCGGGGATCTGCTGTTGCTGGGCCGCAGGAGGCGGTGGAGGCGCCTGCGCGGCCTGGCGCTTCATTTCTTCGAGTGTCTGCCTGTCGATTAGAGGCGTTTTCGGCAGGGGCTTCGGGACAACTTTGGGCCGCGATTCGCGCAAGGCATCAGGCGGAAGATCGAGGTAGGCGAGATCCTTGCGCTGCTTGATGGCATCGAAGGGGTCAATCACCCTGGGCACCTTGAAAAGGTAGGTGGGAATCCAGGTGATGGCCGAAAGCAGGAGGAAGTGAAAGAGGATGGCCAGCCAGAAGCCTTCGCGCAAGCGCGCCCAGCGACGCTCGTCTTCAAGCTCGCTGATCATTTGCAGCAGTTCGTGAGTGTCGTAATCGACCCAGCGGGAAGTCCTTCCCGCGGCGGAACGGGCCTCGCGTTCCGCGGCTTCGCTGGCGTTAATGGTGTCGATTCCGAGGATCGAGCCGGGGATAGGGGTATCCTGCGCGGGGCTTCCGTTTTGCGAGGTTGGCTCGGCGGGTCCCTTGGGCTCGTTCACTTCAGTTGGCGCTTCGCTGGTGGGCATTCGGTGGCAGGGAGCTCAGCCGGCTCCCGAGTCGAGTCCTTCCTGAGTATTCTCTCATCCTTCGCGAGTAACCGCGTAATCGGGCACACGTACAATGAGGTTTTGTGCGAACTCTAATGAATTGACGGACAAACAGGCGGAAAGGGACATCGATTGAAGCATTTTTTGGCGCATTTGGCGACGGAATGGAAGGTGGTGATCTTACCAGCGCTCTTAAAACTAGGGGTCTGGGGATTGGGAGCGGTGGCGGTACTTGACTCCTCAAGCATTCCGGTGCCAATGGACGCCATTCTGGCCGTGTATGTCTGGAACAATAAGAGCCATTTCTGGCTATATTGCCTGATCGCTGCCGCCGGGTCGGCGATCGGTGGGCTGCTGCCTTACGGATTGGGGCGAGCAGGCGGTGAGCTGTTCCTGCTTAAGCGTGTGGATCGCGCGCGATTCGATCAGTTGCGGCACCGCTTCCAGAAACAGGAGTTCCTGGCAGTGATGATCCCCTCCATGCTTCCTCCGCCCACGCCATGGAAGATTTTTATCTTCGCATCGGGGGTTTTCGAGATGCGGGTGCTGGATTTTTTGCTGGCGGTGACGGCGGGCAGGATGGTTCGCTGGATGGTGCTGTCGCTGCTGGTCATTAAGCTCGGGCCAGGAGCAGTCGATCTGGTAGCGCATCATGCGCTGGCCACCATGCTGATTGTGGGCGCACTGGCTGTGGGCGGCTTTGCCTGGTGGTGGCGGAAAAAGAAGCGCGCCGGAAAGCTAACGCAAGATTGATTGGACGAGTCTGGTACGGGCAGATGCACAGGCCGGTTTTATGGGCGGTGATGGTTGCTGGCACGTGCAGTGTGGGCATCGGCCAGGACGGGACCACGCGGCAAGTTACGGTGTCGCAACTCGAGCAGTTCTTAGCCGCCCAGAAGGCTGCGCATACGAGCGACCGTGCGGTGGCGCAACAGCTCAGCGCCGTGGAGCTGAACGAAGCGCTGACTGACATTACGCTTGACCGCTTGAAGTCAACTTACAAACCCGGCGAGCAGACAGCGACGGAACTCGACGTGCTTGCCGATTTATCGGCATTTCTTGACCCACCGGATGTCGAGACGCATGGCAAAAACCCAGCGGCGCCCGCGGATGAGAAGCAGATCTTGAGCAGGGCCACGACCTTTGCGATCGTGACGCTCGAACACCTGCCCGATTTTCTGTCGCTGCGCACGACGAAGAGTTTTGAGGATGTTCCCGTGTTCACGGCAGACAGCAACTTTCAAAGCGGCATGCATGCGACGGGGACATCGCTGCGCGAGGTTGCGTTTCGAAATGGCCGCGAGTTCGCAAGCGATGTAGCTTCGCCGGCCGCTGAAATGCCTGCAAATGCGGTGCAGAAAGAACTGAGTTCAGCGGGGGAGTTCGGCCCCGTCCTGGCGACGATCATGAGCGACAGCGCACAGGGCAAAATTGCCTGGAGCCGGTGGGAGAATGTGCGATCCGGTTTGCTGGCGGTATTTCATTACGAGGTTCCGAAGGAGGCCGCGCACTACGAAATCAGTCTCTGCTGCGCGTGGAATGTGGCGAAGGAGGCTTTTGAATCTTACGACGGAAAGCCTGCGTATCACGGGAACATCTGGGTCGATCCCGCGAGCGGCGCTATCCTTCGCGTAACGCTCGTAGCCGATTTCGAAAACCTTGCGGATCCGCCGCGTTTCGGGCTGCTCGTACGCTACGGAAAAGTCGAAATCGAAGGGAGCAGCCTGATTTGCCCGCTGAGCAGCGCGGTCGTCGTGCGCGCAAGACAGGCGGCGCACCATCACACCTGGGACGTGGTACACATGAACTACACGACGTTTACCGGTTTTCGGCGGTTTGGCTCAGATGCACATATCGTTTCGAACGCGGAAGCGCGCTGATTGCTGCTTCATGCACCCGAGTCACGAATGGTCAACAGGGCTTAGGCCGCCCCGGCTTCAACGCCAGCACGCGGCTCGCGCACCCTGCGGAGCAGCGCTTCCACGCCGAACGCGCCGGCAAGGACGATCGAGGTTGCGATGAGGTCGTTGCGATAGAAGGGAATCGCAGCCAGGTAGCAAGTAGCCAGACCGGAAAGCGTGTGCGGATAAAGGTTCATTCCGCCCGCCCAAACGCCGTAGTTGGAGACCACGAAGAAGGACGTGGGGCCCAGAATTGCGGCCGCAGCGCCGCGGACGAAAGTCGTTTTGGCGTGAAGCAGAATCCAGCCCAGCGCCATGGCCATGGCGTACCATGCCCATGTGGTCACGTAGCTCTGCCAGTGAAAGGCATAGCCGTAGTGGAAGACGGTGAGGGAGTAGTCGCTGGCCATCAGAGCGGCGAGGGGAACAAACATCTCGCGCCACGAGCGCCGCGCGCCGAAGTAGAGGAGCGAGCCACCGACGGCGGTGAAGTTGAGCCAGGCCACATGCGATGCGACCAGATAGCGGCTCGCGACGCCAAACAACAGCAAGACATAAGCAAACATTTTCCCTCTTCCCTGGGATCCAAACGACGACCGACGGTGCCAACGATCGCTAATTCATTCCCTGAACTATATCCATTCTGCGGTGCATAGGCCACGCGGTCAACCGGCAAGCTTCCACAAGACGGGAAAAATGTTCCATGAAAGACAAATAACTCAGTGCTGTTGGCGGCCGTTCATCGATTCGCCGGCGTCTTCCCGGCCGTCCACGATGTACACCCAGCCGGCAAGTGGCGAGCGGCGCGTGGCTCCGCGGGTCGGCACGAAGGCGTAGTCGAAGCGTAAGTCGCTGAATTCGATGGTTGTCCAGACGCGGCCAGGCGGAAGAACGGGAGCCTCGATCCCGGCGACTGGAACCGGACCGATGTCGCGCACCACCGCCCATTTGCCCCAGTCGAGATAGACCTGGCCGAGCAGAGTACGCTTGGCGGCTTCGACGGCCGGCGTGTCGGCAGGTTTATACATCACGTCTTGCGTGGGATCGCTGGCGATGGATTCTTTGCGGGTATCGACTTCGGCGGTCTGATAAAAATCAGCGGTTTCCAGAATGGCATGCCAGTGAAAAGGATTGATGGGATAAGGCTCGACGGCGAGGCGCGAGACGGGCTCTGAAGTGATTTGGGTGTTGTCGAGCATGGCTTGCGCCTGCGCGTGCTCAGCCCATCGCCAGCAGCCGAGGACGACCATTCCCGCCAGCGCGAAGACGGCCCAACCGCGGCCGCGAAAAGCTTTACGCCGCGCGCCGATTTCGCGGTCGGCGAGGCCGAGCACCCAGGGCACGAAGAATGCCAGAAAAAAGAGCCCCCACAGCACGGGTTCGGCAATGAACATGAAGCTGCCTGCGTACCAGCGCGGATTGAACGGGAAAAATGGGCGCAGCCCGTAGTTGTTGGTCCAGTCGAGCAGCAGATGGCTGAGCGCCGCGATGCAGGCCGTCAGGTAGAGCCAGCCCCAGTGAATGGGTTGGCGCGAAAGGGAATTGAGGCTTCCACCTTTTTTGTCCACCATTGCGGACGAACGGGAGGCGGCGACCCCACCCCTTGTGCGGCGTGCGCGGGTGAAGAGCCAGACCGCGCCAACAACAACGCCTGCGACCACCGGTACTGCCCAGAAGGTGTGCGTGATGCCGCGATGATGCTTGAGCCCTTCGACCGGGCCGGCGAAACCCCAGACGATGTCGAGATCAGCCGCTTCGGCGGCGAGCACTGCGGCAAGCGTGGCATACGCCGATTTGCGGTTGAAGCCGGCGCGGCCGATGCACGCGCCGGTGAGGAAATGAGTGATTGGCTCCATAGATCGATCGCTTACGAAGCCCATTCGCCCTGGCGCATGAGAGGCTCGGCTGCGCCGGAGGCGGTGATGCCGTCGATGTCGAGCTGGCCGGAGCCGATCATCCAATCGACGTGGATGAGGCTGGAGTTGGCGCCTTTTGCCGCGAGCTGTTCGGGCGAGAGCTTTTCGCCATCGCGCAGACAGGAGGAATAGGACTGGCCCAAGGCGATGTGGGACGCGGCATTTTCGTCAAAGAGCGTGTTGAGAAACACCAGGCCGCTTTGCGCAATGGGCGAGGAGTGGGGGACGAGCGCGACTTCGCCGAGGCGGCGCGCGCCGTCGTCCGTGTCGATCAGCTTCTGAAGCACCTCCTGTCCGCGCGTGGCTCGGGCGTCGACAATGCGGCCATGCTCGAAGCGCACTTGAATGCCTTCGATCATCGTGCCCAGATGGGAGAGCGGCTTGGTCGCCGTGATGACGCCGTCGGCGCGGTCTTTGTGCGGAGCGGAGAAGACTTCTTCCGTGGGCATGTTGGGAATGCAGTAGTAGCCGTTGCCCGCCGTGGTGCCTCCCCCAAGCCAGAGATGATCGTCGGCGAGGCCGAGACGGAAGTCTGTGCCGGGGCCGCGATATTGCAGGGCAGAGTAGCGCTTTTCATTCAGGAACGAAGCGCGCTTGTGCAGTTCGGCATCATGCGTCTTCCAGGCGCTGACCGGATCGGTTGTATTGAGGCGCGTGGTGGCGAAGATCGCGTCCCAAAGCTTGGCGAGCGCCACGTCGGGGGCATCACCGGGAAACATCGCGGCTGCCCAGGCAGGAGTGGCACTGGCCACGATCGTCCAGTTGATGTCGTGGCGCGTGATGAGTTCGAGCGCGGGACGATAGGCCCTGGAGACAGCTTGATTGGCCCGGCCCACTTTGCCGGGATCTTCATTGGAGAGCAGGGACGGGTTCGCTCCGGCAATGGCGAGGCGCGCGGCCCCGCTCTTAAAAGCCGCGGCCATTCCTTCGTAAAGCCATTGGGCGGCATGGTCAAAGCTGGCATCGGAGGCGTGATGGTAGCGCAGAAGCGTTGAAGGATCGTCACTGAACAGGGTGGTGACAAGCGAGGCACCGGCCCGATAGGCATGCTCTGTA
>Ga0335074_10007488_pt1 | contig 15143 bp, 15 predicted proteins | sample Lox_Sample_23_FD_206715 | JGI IMG/M metagenome (GOLD analysis project Ga0335074, IMG submission 206715) | Soil microbial communities from Loxahatchee National Wildlife Refuge, Florida, United States - Lox_Sample_2.3 | ecosystem: Environmental > Terrestrial > Soil > Wetlands | place: USA...
TGTTTTCATTGCCGGATTGTTCTGGACCGGGATGGGCGGGAAACTTTCGGGCCGCCGATTTCGGGCCTACGATGCCCCTTCATAACGATACACAACAGGCATCCGTTACTAAAGCCGGGGACGCCGCGTGGATTCTGAAGGTTCTCAGAAAATAGGTGCAGTCACCGAGGCAGACGCGCTTTTAGCGCCGGGCCATACATTCGAAAGCGTTACCGATAAGATCAGCGCGATCGTCCTGACGCGCCCGGTGACGCCCGGCTGGGTTTTGGGCGCCCTCATTGGTTTTTCCCTCCTGCTGTTGCTGAACATGGTCATCACCCTGCTGATGATCAAGGGTGTAGGAATCTGGGGCATCCGGATTCCAGCCGCCTGGGGCTTCGCCATCGTCAACTTCGTCTGGTGGATCGGAATCGGTCACGCCGGCACGCTCATCTCCGCGATTCTCCTGCTGTTGCATCAGAAGTGGCGAACATCGATCAACCGGTTCGCCGAGGCCATGACGATTTTTGCCGTGATGTGCGCGGGCATGTTCCCGCTGCTGCACATGGGCCGTCCGTGGCTGTTCTACTACCTGATGCCGTATCCAAACCCGATGTGGATGTGGCCGCAGTTCCGCAGTCCGCTGGTGTGGGACGTCTTCGCGGTTTCCACCTATTTCACGGTTTCCTTGCTGTTCTGGTTCGTGGGACTAATACCCGACCTGGCGACGCTCCGCGATCGCGCCAAGAACCGCGCGGCGAAGATCATTTACGGCATGCTTTCGATGGGCTGGCGCGGTTCAGCTGTGCACTGGTCGCGCTACGAAATGGCCTCGTTGCTGCTCGCGGGCCTCGCGACGCCGCTCGTTCTCTCCGTGCACACGGTGGTGAGTTTCGATTTCACGATCGGCATAATTCCCGGCTGGCATACCACGATTTTCCCTCCTTATTTCGTTGCCGGCGCGATCTATTCCGGTTTTGCGATGGTGTTGACGCTGGCAATCCCGATTCGCAAGTACTATCACCTGGAAGATCTGGTCACCATGCGCCATCTCGATCTGATGGCCAAGGTGATGCTGGCGACGGGGCTGATCGTTGCGTATGGGTACGCGACCGAAGCATTCATGTCCTGGTATAGCGCCGATCAGTACGAGCGCTACATGCTGTGGAACCGCATTCACGGGCCGTACCACGTTCTCTATTTCATGCTGATCACGTGCAATATCGTGCTTCCACAGTCCTTGTGGTCGAAGCGCGTGCGCCAGTCGATTCCGCTGCTGTTCATCGTTTCGCTGATTGTGAATATCGGGATGTGGCTCGAGCGGTTCGTGATCGTGGTGATCAGCTTGAGCCGCGATTTCATCCCGTCGTCATGGTTCATGTACTACCCGACGAAGTGGGACTGGGCGACGTATTTGGGAACGTTTGGCCTGTTCTTCTTCCTGTTCTTCCTGTTCATTCGCTTCCTGCCGATGATCTCGATCGTCGAGGTCCGGTCGCTGGTGCACGAAACGAACGAAGAAAGCGCGCATTCATAAGAGAGAGCGATAGCCGAGACCGATGCCGCAGATATTCCATCGCAGCACGAACCTGATCGCGCGGGTGAGCATTTTTGGCGGCGCGCTGTTCGTTGCCCTGTTGGCGTTCGCGCTCTATGAGATTGCGTTGTCGCCCTGGTACACGAATCAAGACGTGACGCGCCAGCAGCCCGTGCCTTTCAGCCACCGGCACCATGCCGGGGAGCTCGGTATCGATTGCCGCTATTGCCACACGTCGGTAGAGAAGTCGTCGTTTGCGGGATTGCCGCCGACGCAGACCTGCATGACATGTCATTCGCAGATCTGGACGAACTCCTCGATGCTCGAGCCCGTGCGGGCCAGCTATCGTGACGACACGTCGCTTTCATGGACGCGCGTGAACGCATTGCCCGACTTCGTCTATTTCGACCATAGCATTCACGTGGCGAAGGGTATCGGCTGCACCACGTGCCACGGACAGATCGCCGAGATGCCGCTGACGTATCGCGCAGGCACGCTGTATATGTCGTGGTGCCTCGATTGCCACCGCGATCCGGCGAAGAATGTGCGGCCGAGATCGGAAGTGTTCGATCCGTTCTATCAGGGGCCCTCAAGATCGAACCCGATCCTGGTCGATGGCAAGGAATACACCAGCCAAATGGCGATGGGGCGCCAGCTGGTGAAGGACTACAAGATTCAGAGTCTGCAGTACTGCTCGACGTGTCACCGGTGAAAGCAAAAAGATGAACGAAGACTCCAAACCGACGAATTCGATCGATCTGGCTGCAGCGCGGGCCAAGCTCGAGCGTGAAGGCGCCAAGAAGCTTTGGCAGAGCCTCGAGCAACTCTCCGACACGCCGGAATACCGCAAGTTCCTGCACAACGAGTTCCCCTCCATGGGGGAGAAGATCGAGGAGAAGAACTCGGACGGGGTGAATCGCCGCGACGTGCTGAAACTGATGGCAGCTTCCGCGGCGATGGCGGGCTTGGGCGCTTGCACGAAATTGCCCACCGAGAAGATCGTTCCTTACGTGCGTCCGCCCGAGGAGATCATCCCGGGTCGGCCGCTGTTCTATGCGACTTCCATACCCCAATCAGGCGTTGCCGCAGGCGTGCTCGTCGAAAGCCACATGGGCCGGCCCACGAAGATGGAGGGCAATGCGGAGCATCCGGGCAGTCTCGGCGGCACGGACGTCTTCATGCAGGCGTCGATTCTCAATATGTATGACCCCGACCGCTCGCAGGTGGTCCTCAACGAAGGCCGCGTGAGCACGTGGGAAGATTTCGCCGCAGCGATGGGGAATCAGCGAGCGCAGATGTCGATGAAAGGATCCGGGATCCGGCTGCTCACCAAGAGCACAACGTCGCCGACCCTGGGCTCGCAGTTGCAAGAGTTTCTGAAGCAATTCCCGGAAGCCAAGTGGCACCAGTATGAGCCCTGCAGCGGCGATACGGTTCGCGAAGGCACTCGCCTCGCCTTCGGCAAGGTCGTCAACACGGTCTATCATTTCGATCAGGCGGACGTGATTGTTTCGCTGGATGCCGATTTTCTGGTCAACGGTCCCGGACATGCGCGCTATACCCGCGAATTTGCGTCCCGCCGCGACCTCGCGGCCGGGCCAGATTCAAAGCTGAACCGGCTCTACGTGGTTGAAAGCATGGCGACAAGCACCGGCGTGGTGGCGGACCATCGCTTGCCGTTGCGGTCGAGCGACATCGAGGCTTTTGCGCGCCAACTGGCAGGCGCCGTGGGCGTCGGCGCTGCGGCGGGCGGAAACTCCGCTGCCAAGATTCCAGCGGATTGGGTTGGCGCCGTCGCGCGCGACCTGACCGCGCACCGCGGATCGTCTCTCGTGGTGGTCGGGGAGAACCAGCCGCCGTTCGTTCACGCGTTGGCGCACGCGATGAACGCGGCGCTCGGGAACGTCGGTAAGACCGTGGCGTACACGGAATCGATCGAAGTGAATCCGGTGAACCAGCTCGCCTCGCTTCAGGATCTGGTGAAAGACCTGAACGCGGGGAAGGTTGACCTTCTTTTGGTTCTCGGCGGCAATCCGGTGTACGACGCGCCGGCCGACCTCAAATTTGGCGAGGCGCTCCAGAAGGCCCGGATGCGCGTGCACTCCGGACTCTACAACGACGAGACGGCCGAATTCTGCCACTGGCATGTTCCAGCGGCGCATTTCCTTGAGTCCTGGAGCGACGCGCGAGCCTACGACGGCACCGTGAGCATCATCCAGCCGCTGATCGCACCGCTCTACGACGCGCACACGCCGCACCAGATCGTCGGCCTTTTCACGGGCGACGCCGGAAAGCCGGACCACGATCTGGTCCATGACTACTGGCAGAGCCAGCGACCCGAGAAAGGCAGAGATTTCGAAGTTTTCTGGGAGACGTCGCTGTGCAACGGCCTGTTTGCGGGAACGGCGCTGCCGACGATTTCGGTTCCGCTTCATCCCGACTGGGCGAGCCAGGCGAGCGTTGCGTCCGCAAGCAGCGGCGACGCGAGCGCGATGGAAATTGTCTTCCGTCCCGATCCGGCGGTCGGCGACGGCGAATACGCGAACAACAGCTGGCTGCAGGAATTGCCGAAGCCCGTTACGCGCACTGTGTGGGATAACGCAGCGATGATCAGCACGGCCACGGCGCAGCAGATGGGCCTCGTGAGCGGCGACTACGTCAAGCTGCATCTCAACGATCGCTACATGGAGGCCGGCGTATTCGTCGTGCCGGGCCACGCGGATAATTCCGTGACGATGCATCTCGGATACGGGCGCAGCCGAGGCGGAAACGTCGGAATGGGGCGGGGATTCAACGGCTACCTGTTGCGGTACTCCTCGACGCCCTGGATCGCGACCGGCCTGCGGATCGAAAAAACGGACAAGAAATATTATTTCGCGTCGATGCAGCAGCAGAACATCATCGACGTCGCCGGCCAGGCTGAGGAAGAAGAGAGCACGAACGCCTTCGCGCGCGATCTGGTGCGCATCGCCACGGTGGATGAATTCAAGAAGAATCCGGCCTTCGCCAAGCTGGCCGAGGAAGAAGAGACGAAGGACCTGACGATTTATCCCGGCTACAAATACGACGGCTACGCCTGGGGCATGTCGATCGACTTGAACCGCTGCATCGGCTGCAACGCCTGCGTGGTCGCGTGCCAATCGGAAAACAACATCGCGGTGGTCGGCAAGGAACAGGTGATGCGCGGCCGCATCATGCAATGGATCCGGATCGACACGTACTTCCGCGGCGATCTCGACAATCCGGAAATGTACTACGAGCCGATGCCCTGCATGCAGTGCGAAAACGCCCCGTGCGAATACGTTTGCCCGGTTGGAGCGACGACGCACAGCGCCGAAGGGCTCAACGACATGACGTATAACCGCTGCGTCGGCACGCGGTATTGCTCGAACAACTGTCCTTACAAAGTGCGCCGCTTCAACTTCCTGCTCTTCTCGGATTACAAGACGCCCAGCCTTTTCGGAGTGCGCAACCCGAACGTCACGGTCCGCAGCCGCGGCGTGATGGAAAAGTGCACGTACTGCGTGCAGCGCATCAATGCGGCGAAGATCAAAGCTGAAGAGGAAAACCGGACGGTGCGGGACGGTGAGATCGTCACCGCGTGCCAGCAGGCATGCCCGGCGGAAGCCATCATCTTCGGCGACATCAACGACAAATCGAGCCGGGTTTCGAAGCTCAAGGCGCAGACTCGCGATTACGGCCTGCTCGAGGAATTGAACACGCGGCCGAGGACGACGTATCTCGCGCGCGTGAAGAATCCCAATCCGGAGATGCACGGCTAGCATGAAACGGCAACTCATCTACGGCATCATGGCGGAATTCGAGACGCCCGAGCAGGTGGTCGAGGCGGCTCGTCGTACGCGCGAAGCGGGTTACCGGCGTATCGACGCGTTCTCGCCGATCCCGGTCGAGGGGTTGGCCGAGGCAGTCGGATTCGAGTGGACCGGCCTGCCGATCATCGTGTTTCTCGGCGGGCTGTGCGGCGGCTGCACCGGCTTCGGCATGTGCTACTACGCCAACGTGATCAGCTTTCCGCTGAACATCGGCGGCAAGCCTTTCAACAGCTGGCCGATGTGGATCCCGATTACCTTCGAGCTCACGATTCTCGGTGCGTCGATCGCGGCCGTGCTCGGCATGCTCGCTCTTAACGGCCTGCCGACGCCGCATCATCCGACGTTCAACGTCGAGCGGTTCGTGCACGCCACAACGGACCGGTTTTTCCTGTGCGTCAAGGCGCGTGACGGCAAATTCGATCTGGTGCGGACGCGCGCGTTTCTCGAGAGCCTACATCCGCACGGAGTCTACGAAATTGAGAGTTGAGTTGCTTTCGCGCGCTGGTGAGAGTGCTCGCCCGGCCGAGTCCGGCCGGACGTTCGCGCGCGGCCTGAGCGCTGCGTGCCTGGGCATGATCGTGGTGCTGCTGGCTGGGTGCCGGCTCGACATGCACATCCAGCCGAAATATCTGCCGTACGAGCCGACTGATTTCTTTTCGGATGGGCGCTCGGAGCGCCAGCCGGTTCCCGGCACGGTGGCGCGCGGCGAGCTGCGCGTCGATGAACTGCTTTACTCGGGCACTGAAAACGGCGTCGAATCGAATCGGTTTCCGTTTCCCATCACGCGCGCCGATCTCGAACGCGGACGCGAGCGCTATAACGTCTATTGCACGCCGTGCCACGACTACACGGGTAGCGGCCGCGGCATGATCGTGCAGCGCGGATTCCCTCAGCCGCCCTCGTATCACATCCAGCGCTTGCGAGACGCTCCGGTGGGCCATTTCTATCAGGTGATGACCAATGGATTCGGCGCTATGTACAGCTACGCCGCGCGTGTCGATCCCGCTGACCGCTGGCGGATCGCGGCATACATTCGCGTGCTGCAACTGAGCGAGAACGCCAGGATTGACGACGTGCCGGAAGCGGACCGCGCGAAGCTGGCGGCCGGAACGCAGGGAGCGGCGCCCGCGGCGGGGCAACACGCCACCGCGCATACATCGGGGCAATCGGAATGAGTCCTTCGGAAATTATTCAGCAGCGGCTCAACGGCCGGCAGACCCGAGCGGTCATGGTCGGCGTGCTGGGCGCGATCGTTTGGGTGGTGTTCGGACTGCGCGACCCGCAGCAGTTCTTCCGGTCTTATATTTTCGCGTTCATGTTTTGGGCCGCTGTGCCGCTGGGTTGTCTGGGCGTCCTTCTCGTTCATCACCTTACCGGCGGCTGGTGGGGTTTTCCGATCCGGCGTGTGGTGGAGGCGGGATCGCGCACGTTGCCGGTTGTCTTTCTCCTGTTTCTGCCGATTTTGTGGAGCCTGCGAATCACGCCCGAGGCGCACCGCTTGTACCTGTGGGCCCAGCCGGCCGCTGTTGCCGCCGATCCGATCCTTCAATTCAAGAGTCCGTATCTGAACCCCACATTCTTTACGATACGGGCGGTGATCTACTTCGCGATCTGGATTCTGATCGCCTCCTTGTTGAACAAATGGTCCGCGGAACAGGACCGCACCGCCAACCCAGCGCTCAAGTCGCGCATGTCGAGCTTGTCCGGCCCCGGGATGGTTATTTTCACTGTTGTGCTGACGCTCGCCGTGGTGGATTGGGTGATGTCGCTCGAGCCGCACTGGTTTTCGACCATGTATGGATTCATTTTTCTGGTCACGGACGGCTTGGCGGGGCTGTCTTTTTCGATCCTGGTGGTGCGTAGCCTGTCCGATCAGGAACCTCTGAAGGATTGCCTGCCGCCGAAGCGCTACATCGATCTCGGCAACATGATGCTGGCGATGGTGTTGTTGTGGGCGTACCTGTCGTTCTCGGAACTGCTGATCATCTGGTCCGGCAACCTGAAGAACGAGATTCCCTGGTACAAGGAGCGCGCGTTCGGCGGATGGGCGCCGGTGGGAGCGATTTTGCTGCTCTTCCACTTCTTCGTCCCGTTTTTCCTGCTGCTGCAGCGGCGCGTGAAGCGGCGGCTGGCGGTGCTCGCGCGCGTGGCAGGATTGTTGTTCCTGGTCACGCTGCTCGACCTGTACTGGATCATTGTTCCGGCGTACGAGGTTTCTGCGCCCCGAGTGCATTTGCAGGATCTGCTGGGGCTGATAGGCATCGGAGGCTTGTGGTTCGCGGCCTTCTGCTGGCAGTACAAGAAGCGGCCGCTGCTGCCTCTGCACGATCCGAGATTTGAGGGAGCCCATGGAGATTAGGCAGCCATATCCGCCGGGTTCTCCGCGCGACCGCGGGCCCGGTTACGAACGCCGCGACGCAAATATCGCGGGTCTGCTTCAATTCGCTTTCTGGCTGGCCGTGGTGTTGATCGTCACGCTCGTGGGCATGAAGTTTACGTTCGACCATTTCAAGAAGGTGCAGCCGCTGGGCGCGACCACCTCGCCGATGGTCAGCGCCACGCAAGCCGTCGTTCCGCCGGCGCCGCGACTGCAGGTGCAGCCGCACGTGGATCTCGAGGAGTTCTGCGCGGCTCAGCAGCAGAGCGTGAACAGTTACTCGTGGATCAGCCAGCAGGCAGGAATCGTCCACATTCCCGTGGACCGCGCGATGGACTTGATCCTTCAGCGCGGATTGCCCACACGGCCCGCAAGTGAAGCTCCCGGCGGGACGTTGCCGGCCGTCGCGACGCCACCGATTATCGCGGGTGGCATGGATATTCAAGGGCCGTGCGGCTACCTGAGCGAGCATCCGGTGGTTGTGGCGCCGATGGGCGAGAACGAATAGCTTTTCGGAGATAAGCAAGGCAGCAAATGAAAGTGGATACGAGAAATCGGGCGAAGACTGGAAGCCAAGCGGCGCGCGCTTGCGTGTTGGCCGCCATTCTGGCGTCAGCGCTTGCGGCGGTTCCGTCGATCGCGAGCGCGCAATCGTTCGGCGACCCAATGAACCCGACGCAGAACCTCGGAGTTCACCCGGATCTGCTTAAGCAAGTAAGCATCGATCAGAAGCTTGGATCCGCGATTCCGCTGGATCTGACTTTCCGCGACGAGCACGGCCGAACGGTCGAACTGGGCCAATACTTTGGCAGCAAGCCGGTGATCCTTACACTCGTCTATTACACCTGCCCGATGCTGTGCACCCAGGTGCTGAATGGCCTCGACCGCAGTCTGGAAAACATTCCCCCGACGATCGGCAAGGATTTCAACGTAGTGACTGTGAGCATCGACCCAAGCGACAAGCCGGTGATGGCCGAGACGAAGCAAGAGCTCTATACGGGCATGTACGAGAGACGGGGCGCCGCGCAGGGCTGGCACTTCCTCACCGGGGACGAGCCGCAAATCAAGAGTTTGGCGGACGCTGTCGGGTTCCACTATGCCTACGATCCCGATTCGAAGCAGTTTGCGCATCCGGCGGCAATCATGCTGCTGACCCCGGAGGGGCGCCTTTCGAGATACTTCTACGGAGTCACGTACCCCGAGCGCGATTTGCGGCTCGGCTTGGAGGAAGCATCTTCGGGCAAGATTGGCTCGCCGATCGACGCGGCCCTCCTGTACTGCTATCACTACGACCCCCACACGGGGAAATACGGTCTGCTGATTTCGCGCGTGCTTCAGCTGTCCGCCGCGTTGACGGTTGTGCTCGGCGGTATCGGGCTGTTCGTTCTGTTCAGAGGCGAGCATTACGTGCCGTGGAGCAAACCTTGAGGGAAACGGCAGTCGGATGGAAAGCGACGAAGGGATAGTGACGGAACTGTGATGATCGGTCTCGCTCAAACTGGTTTGCAAAATCTGGCGGCGTTCGCATTGATGCCGTTTCAGCCGCCGGAGGCCTCTTCGATCGCCGGCGATGTGGACAAGCTCTACTATCTGCTGACGGGCATCACGATCTTCTTCGGCGTCCTGATCTTCTCGATCATTTTCTACTTCATGGTGAAGTACCGCCGGCGCTCGGAAGACGAAATCCCGCCGGAGACACACACATCGATGGCCCTCGAGCTTACCTGGACCATCATTCCGTCCCTGATTTGCGTGGGGTTGTTCGTCTGGGCCTCCGCGCTCTACGTGCAGGAGTCGCGCCCGCCCGCTTCCGCAACGGAGATATTCGTCATCGGCAAGCAGTGGATGTGGCACCTCCAGCATCCCGAAGGGCCGCGCGAAATCAACGAGCTGCACGTGCCGGTAAATGTGCCGGTGAAGATCACGCTCACGTCGCAAGACGTGATTCACGACTTCTACGTGCCGGCGTTCCGGGTGAAGAAGGACGCGCTGCCGGGCCGCTACACCTCTCTGTGGTTTGATCCGACGGAGATTGGCACTTATCATCTCTTTTGCGCTCAATACTGCGGCACGAACCACGGCGAGATGATTGGCTGGGTATACGTAATGTCCGCGAAGGACTACGCGAATTGGCTGGCGGGCGGCGAGAAGACGGAATCAATGGCGCAGCAGGGCGAGCGGCTCTTCACGCAGTACGGCTGCGTCGAGTGTCACGTTGCTGGGGGCACGGGCAAGGCGCCTTCGCTGGCGGGCCTGTACGGGCAGCCCGAAAAGTTGGCAAGCGGCGAGACGCGTGTCGTGGATGAAGCTTTGATACGTCAGGCGATCCTCGTGCCTAATTCCGTCCACGTGCCGAATTACCAGCCGATCATGCCCACATACCAGGGCCAGTTGAACGAGGAGCAGATACTCGATCTGATCGCCTACGTGAAGTCGCTTGGCTCGCAAGAAAGGAACGGCAAATGAGTACGGCCACTGCGGATATCCACCACGATCCGGTTGAATCCAATGTGAACTACCTGAATGCGAGCTACGGCATCAAGTCGTGGCTGTTCACAGTCGACCACAAGCGCATCGGGCTGATGTACCTCGCGGTGATCACGTTTATGTTCACGATTGGCGGCGTCGCAGCGACCCTGATGCGCCTCAATCTCGTGGAGCCACAGGGTGCGCTCGTCGAACCGGAAACGTACAACAAGCTCTTCTCGACCCACGGGATCATCATGGTGTTTTTCTTCCTCGTGCCGTCGATTCCGGCTACGCTGGGCAATTTCCTGATCCCGTTGATGATCGGCGCGCGAGACGTCGCGTTCCCCAAGCTCAACCTGCTGAGCTGGTATCTTTTCGTTACCGGGTGCGGCTTCGCGATCTTCGCGATTCTGTCGGGAGGCGTCGACACTGGCTGGACGTTCTATCCGCCCTACAGCAGCCTCTACTCGCATACGCCGGTCGTGATCATGGCGCTGGGCATTTTTATCGCCGGCTTTTCGTCGATCTTGACCGGCCTCAACTTCGTGGTCACGATTCACAAGATGAGGGCGCCCGGGATGACGTGGTTCCGGCTGCCGCTCTTCATCTGGGCGTTGTACGCCACCAGCCTCATCTTCATTTTGGGCACGCCGGTGATTGCGATCACGCTCTTCCTTCTCGGACTTGAGCGGATCTTCCACGTGGGCATCTTCGATCCGGCGATCGGAGGCGATCCCCTCCTTTTCCAGCATCTCTTCTGGTTCTACTCGCACCCCGCCGTGTACATCATGATTTTGCCGAGCATGGGCGTGGTAAGCGAGTTGATCACCGCCTTCTCGCGGAAGAAGATTTTCGGATACAGCTTCATCGCGTTTTCCAGCTTGGCCATCGCCGTCATCAGCTTCATCGTGTGGGGACACCACATGTTCGTTACCGGCCAGTCCGTGTACGCCGGGCTGGTGTTTTCGGTGCTGAGCTTCATCGTCGCGATCCCCTCGGCGATCAAAGTCTTCAACTGGACGGCGACCCTCTATAAGGGCTCGATTTCGTATCAGGCGCCGATGCTGTACGCGTTGGGTTTCATCGGCCTCTTCACGATCGGCGGCCTTACCGGATTGTTTCTCGCGAGTTTGGCCACCGACGTCCACTTGAACGGGACCTATTTCGTGGTCGCTCACTTCCACTACATCATGGTGGGCGGCGCGCTGATGGGCTATCTCGGCGGGATTCACTTCTGGTGGCCGAAGATTACTGGGCGCATGTACCCCGACATGTGGGCGCGCATCGCGGCGGCCATCGTATTCATCGGCTTCAACCTGACGTTCTTCCCGCAGTTCGTGGTCGGCTATTTGGGAATGCCCCGCCGCTATGCCGTGTACCCGGCGGAATTTCAGGTCTTGAACGTCATGTCGTCCGCCGGCGCCTCGGTGCTCGCCGTGGGCTACGCCATCCCGCTCGTTTACCTGGCGTGGTCGATGCGCTACGGCCCACCGGCGGGACGGAATCCCTGGGGCGCCAAGGGTCTGGAGTGGACTACCCTTTCGCCGCCGCCGACCGAGAACTTCGACGTTCCGCCGCTCGTGACGGAAGATGCTTACAACTACGCGCACGCCGGGGCGACTCATGTCTGATATGGCCGCACACGACGCGCACGCCCATCCGCAGGGTTTTGCGCACCAGTTCGAGGACGCCGTTCAACAGAAGGAAGCCGGAACGCTGGGAATGTGGGCGTTCCTGGTGACGGAAATTCTGTTCTTCGGCGGGATGTTCACGGCGTACATCGTCTACCGCTCGCTCCATCTCGGCGGATTCATCATCGGCAGCCACCTGCTCGAAGTAAAATTCGGGGCCACCAATACGGCCGTGCTGATTTGCTCGAGCTTGACGATGGCTCTGGCCATCCGTTCCGCGCAGACGGGCAAGAGCAGGGGCGCCATCATCTCGTGGCTGATTTTGACGATGATCCTCGGGGCGACTTTCCTCGTGGTCAAGTTCACGTGTGAATGGTATCCCGATTATCTGAACCACATCGTGCCCGGAAGCTATTTCGGCTTTGAGTATCGCCCCGAATGGGGTGCCCATGCTCCCTACGTGCAAATGTTCATGTGCTTCTATTTCTTCATGACGGGTTTGCACGCGCTGCACATGGTCGTCGGCCTCGGCATCCTGACCGTGCTCGTAATCATGACGGCGCGCAATAAATTTTCGTCCGAGTATTACACTCCGCTTGAAATCAGCGGCTTGTATTGGCACTTCGTCGATATCGTGTGGATTTTCCTGTTCCCGCTGCTCTACCTGATTGGCGGGCGCTACCCGGGGAGTTGAGTCGATCATGTCCGAGCATCCGGAACAAGGCGGTCACGGCCACGTAGTTCCCGTCGGCGTATACATCGCGGTCTTCCTGGCGCTCATGTGCCTCACGGCGCTGACGACGGGCGTGGCTTACATTGATCTCGGCCAATGGAACACGGTCGCGGCCCTGACGATCGCGGTGGCCAAGATGCTCCTGGTAGTCCTCTTCTTCATGCACGTGAAATACGCGCACGGCCTCACCAAGATTGTCATCATCGCCGGCTTCTTCTGGCTGGGGATTATGATCACGCTCTCGCTCTCCGACGAATTGACGCGCGGCTGGGAAATCAATCCAGCCGGCTGGACGGGCCTCATTCCCTTCCTGCACCACCTTTTCTAGAATCGCGATTTTCTCGGCTCTTGCAGCAACGCCGTCGGCGTTATGACCCGGCCGGCTTTCCGGTTTCGCCCGCAGGTGCGGGCGGTTTATCGGCTAGCTGGCGCTCGAACTGTTGCAGGTCCCAATAATCGCGCCACGCGGCGATCTTTCCATCGCGCAGTTCGAATATGCCCATGCACGGAACGCTGATCCGCTTGTCGCCGGCCAGGAAGTTGTCCACGCGTTCCGTCATCACCACGTCGCCGTCCGCCACGATGTGCAGTATCTCCCAAGGCAACGCGGCCATGCCTTCGGCCCCGCGGCGCAGTGTTTCCCGGATGGCCTCGCGTCCTTTCACGGGTTTCCAGGGCGCGTTCCACCAGACCGCGTCCTCTGTAAAGTAGCTGGCGAACTCTTCCGGATCGGCTCGCACGCACGCCGCGATGAAACTCCGGATGAAAGCAGAGCTCTCGGATCTGTCCATCGGATCACCTCGATGAAGTCGACAAAAAAGTTCGGTAAATGATAGCCAATTCGGGGTTATTCCAACAAACGGTGAGGCGCGCCGAATCGCGGGTTAGCTCTTGACGGCGCGGAAGGCCACCACCGCGTTCAATCCGCCGAACGCGAACGAGTTCGAGAGCGCGGCTTCCACCTGCCGCGTGCGCGCCTGATTGGGGATGTAATCGAGGTCGCATTCGGGGTCGCGCTCGTTGTAGTTCGCCGTCGGCGGCAGGATGCCGTAATGCAGCGCGAGCACGGTGGCGACGGCTTCGAGCGCGCCGGCCGCGCCGAGAGCGTGCCCGTGCATCGACTTCGTCGAGCTCACGCCGATTTTGTCCGCGTGCGCGCCGAAGGCCTCGCGAATCGCCCGCGACTCGACTGGATCGTTGCCGGGCGTGCCGGTGCCGTGCGCGTTGATGTAGCCGACCGACTCCGGCGCGATTCCAGCTTCACGCAGCGCGTCCTTCATCGCGCGGGCGGGTCCGTCGACCGTCGGCTGCGTCAGGTGGTGCGCGTCCGACGTCATCCCGAAGCCGCAGATCTCCGCGTAGATTTTCGCGCCGCGCGCTTTGGCCGAATCGAGCGGCTCAAGGATCAGCATCGCGCCGCCCTCCCCCAGGATCATGCCGCGGCGGTCCTTGCTGAAAGGACGGCAAGTGTCCGGCGAAATCACGCGCATCGCCTCCCACGCTTTCAGCATGCCCAGCGTGAAGATCGCCTCGGCGCCCCCGGTCACAGCCAAGTCCACCAGTCCGTCGCGCACCAGCCGGAACGCCTGCCCCATGGCGTGATTTGCCGAGGAGCACGCAGTCGAAACGGTGTAGACCGGTCCGCTCAGGCCGAGGTCCATCGAGATGTGGCTCGCTCCGGCGTTGGCCATCGTCTTGGGAATCGTGAGTGGATGGACGCGGCCTCGCCCGGCTACGTAGAGATCCTCGAAGCCGGTCTCGATCGCCGCTTGCCCGCCCACGGCCGAGCCGCACACGATCGCCGACCGCTCGCGCAGCTCGGGCGTCAAATCGATTCCCGAATCTCGGAAAGCCTGGCGCGCCGCCACCACGGAGAATTGCGCGAAGCGGTCGAGCTGCGCGTCCTTGCCGCCCTCGAAATGCTTGAGCGGATCGAAGCCGTGAACTTCGGCGCCATTCTGAATTTTGAGATTGACGCGCGGGTCGTCGACGGAAGTGATTGGGCCGATCGCCGAACGTCCCTCGCGCAGGCCGTTCCAGCTATCGGCGACGTTCAGGCCCAGCGGAGAGATGATCCCGAGACCTGTGATTGCGACCCGGCGTGCCGCCATTCGTCAGTCCGCCGTGCTGGCCGAACCGATGGACGTGTCCGGGGGCGCAGCGGCAAGAAGCTTTTTGACGCCTTCGACGATGTCGTTGACCGTCTTGATGGAGCGCACATCGTCGTCCGGAATCGTTATTTTGAAGGCGTTCTCGAGCTCGAAGAGCAGAGTGAAAACGTCGAGCGAGTCGATGCCCATTTCCTGAAGGTTGGTATCGAGCTTGATGTTCTCGGCCGGGATGCGTTTTACGGACGCCAGCGTCGCAATCACTTTTTCCGCTACCGCATCAGCCATCGAGTGTCGCTCCGTCGTGTTGCTGTCGTATTGCTCGGCGCGTGCGCGCGAGACCTGCTCTCTCGAACCGCGCAGGATATCAAATTTTAGCAGGTGTGGGCAGCCGATAGATGCTTTTTGTCGCCAGAGCCGGTGCACGCCGCTGCGGCGCGACGCATGCAACCGGGCTCGGCATTGGGGCGTCTGAT
>Ga0335074_10007489_pt1 | contig 15143 bp, 10 predicted proteins | sample Lox_Sample_23_FD_206715 | JGI IMG/M metagenome (GOLD analysis project Ga0335074, IMG submission 206715) | Soil microbial communities from Loxahatchee National Wildlife Refuge, Florida, United States - Lox_Sample_2.3 | ecosystem: Environmental > Terrestrial > Soil > Wetlands | place: USA...
CTGGGCGAAGGCTCACAGTATCCCAATAGGTTCGATCGGCGCCTATTATCCCGAGACCAACGCGCTGTTGCCCCTCTCTCATCATGATGTGAAGAGCGGGACCCCGGCCGCGAAATCGATCCCGGTCCTGGTTCGCTGCCAGGCGTCGGACCTCGCATCCGGTAAATAGCACCGATGGACCTTACAGCGCTTCTGCTATCGCGGTTGCAGTTCGCGTTCACCGTCACGTTCCACATCATCTTTCCGTCCTTCACGATTGGCCTGGCGGCGTGGCTCACCGTCCTCGAGGCCCTGCATCTGCGAACCGGCCATCAGGTGTACCGGCTGGTATTCGAGTTTTGGCTCAAGATCTTCGGGGTCGCGTTCGGGCTCGGCGTTGTCTCCGGGATCGTCATGGCATTCCAGTTCGGCACGAATTGGAGCGTGCTGGCCCGAATGTCCGGACCAATACAGGGGCCACTTCTCTCATACGAAACCTTTACCGCCTTTTTCCTTGAGGCGAGCTTCTTCGGCATCCTGTTGTACGGCCGCCCTCGCGTTCCGCCGTGGTTCTATCTCTTTTCGACTGCCATGGTGGCCCTCGGTACCACCCTTTCAGCCTTCTGGATCATGGCCAATAACAGCTGGATGCAGGTGCCGGTCGGCTATGTGATGGTGAAGGGCGCGTTTGTGGCGGATGACTGGGCCAAGATCCTCTTCAATTCGGTCCTCTGGGTGCGCTTCCCTCATATGCTGCTCGCTTCGTATATCACCGGCGCGTTTTGCGTCGCGGCAACCGGCGCATGGTATGTACTGCGGCAGGAATTTGCCGCCGAGGCTCGCCTCATGCTGCGCATGGGGTTGTCTCTCGCTTCCGTGCTGCTGCCGGTTCAGCTCCTCTTCGGACACCTCAACGGCGAATATGTCGTTCATGACCAGCCCTCGAAGATGGCGGCGATCGAGGCCCGCTGGCACGACCAGAAGCCAGCGTCCGAAGTGCTGCTCGCCTGGCCCGACGTTGGCAACCGGCGCAATTTATTCGCGATCACGTTGCCGCCGCCCTTCGGCAGTCTGATCGACTCCGACAGCCTCTCGGCAGGAGAGGTAGGGCTCGACAGCATCCCGCGGCAGAATTGGCCACCGGTGCTGATCCCATTCTTCAGCTTTCGCATCATGGTCGGCTGCGGGGTGGTCATGCTGCTGGTCGCCTGGGCGGGAGCGTATTTGATCTTCAGGAAGCACATCGAGCAGCATCGGCGCCTGCTTTGGGCGACGTTTTTGAGCTTTCCGCTACCTTTCATTGCGACATTGACCGGCTGGTTTACGGCGGAGACTGGTCGTCAGCCGTGGACAGTCTACGGCGTGCTGCGAACCACCGAGGCGCTGACGCCCTTCCTGACGGTCCGTACGGCAATGATCTCGCTGATCGTCTATTGCCTCGTCTATACGTTCATCTTCGCGTTCGGAACCTACTATATCTACCGATTGCTGCGCGCGGGACCGGCAGGAGCGCTGGTTGTACCGTCCGTCGCCGCGGTTCCGAATCGCCCAATGTCGGTCGCCGATGAGCACCGCCTCAGCTCGGGCGCCGCCCACCCCGCCGCAGGAGAATAGCCGTGCTCATGTTCTGGGTGGCCATACTGGCGATCAGCATCCTCCTGTACGTGCTGCTCGACGGGTTCGATCTCGGGGTCGGCATGCTCTTCATGCTGACGCGCGACCAGACGAGACGGCACGCGATGTTGAGCGCGGTAGCGCCGATCTGGGATGGCAATGAGACCTGGCTGGTGGTGTGCGGTGTGATCCTTTGGGGGGCCTTTCCGCTCGTCTATGCGACGCTCTTCTCCTCGTTCTATCTGCCCCTGCTACTGATGCTGGCCGGGCTGATCCTGCGCGGCGTGGCGTTCGAGTATCGTAACAAGACTGAGCGCATGCGGTGGATATGGGACGCCGGTTTTGCCGGAGGATCTCTCGTTGCTGCCTTCATGCAAGGCTTGACGGTCGGCGCCCTCGTCAAGGGTCTCCCGATCGCCAACGGGCAATATGTCGGCGGCGAATTCGGCTGGCTCAGTGCCTTTGCCGTATTGTGCGGCATCGGCCTGTGTTTCGGTTATGCCCTGCTCGGCGCCTGCTGGCTCGTCAGGAAATGTGATGGCGATGCGCGTGAGATGGCCTATCGTCTCATCCCCTATCTCGCGATCGGGCTACTCGCATTCCTGGTCGTCGTCTTTGGTTACGCCCTCGCCGAACATCTTCGCGTGATGCGCAGATGGCTCGAGCGGCCGTACTTGTTCATCTTCCCGGCGATGGGGGTCGTCGCCGCGCTCCTGGCGGCCCGGAGCGTACGCCGGCGCCGCGATGGAGTGCCATTCCACATGGTCTGGCTCATTTTCGTGGCGGCGTTCGGTACCTTCGCGATCTCATTCTGGCCCTACATGATCCCCTTCTCGATTACCATCGAAGAGGCGGCCGCACCCCATTCCAGTCTTGCCTTCATGTTCTGGGGCGAGGGCATCATCGTGTTTCCGCTGATGCTGATCTACACGGTCATCAGCTACACCGTCTTCAGAGGCAAGGTCAAACCAACGGCAGGTCACTGAGCGTCCACTTCGGGGCGGCTACTCGTAGGCGCCGATCGACGCGAGCGACTACCAATCGTCCCGGGAGATTTGGGCGCATCGCGGTATCACACACCCATCAACGCGCTTGTCCTCATAGCCCTGAAGCGGCCTTACACCTTCGTGGTTCTGGCGATCCTGATTCTGATATTTGGAGGGCGTGCCGCACTGCGCACGAAGGAAGTCGACATGCACTAGGAAGACGACAGCCTGACGCCCTCCCCTGCCAAGCTCGACTGGACCTCCTTCTTTGCGCTTGAGGCCGACGTCCCCGAAGATTTTCTCGCCGAGCGCGACGACGGGCAGTGCTGGACACGAAAGTGGAGAGATGTCAGACGTGCAAGCCAGGGCACTGTAGAAGTGTCGCCCGGTCACAGGATCTTGCAGGTCTCCTCGAACTCTAGCCGTGGACTGCGTGGAAAGAGTTTGGTGGAATCGCCATAGCCCAGATTGCACAGGAAGTTCGATCGAAGGTGTCGCTTGCGACAGAAACTCTTCATCGCATCCTTCGCACTTTCCGGTCGCGAAAAACTCCTCATCGACCTTGGCGTTATCGAAGCCAGACATCGGACCGCAATCCAGTCCCACGGAGCGCGCGGCGAGGATGAAATACGCACCTTGCAGGGAGTTGCGTCTCGCCGTCACCTCGACCAGCTCCGGGGCTCCGGCGAAAGCTTCTCGCATCTTGGGGTTATGCGGGAACAAACGGGGGAGCCGCTCGTAGAACCGCAGGTCGTACGCAATAATCGCGGTCACGGGAGCGGCACGGGTCTTCTCCACGTTTCCCGGAGACAGGGCCGGCAGCAGTCTCGCCTTCGCCTGCGCACCGCAAAGAAACAATATCCGTGCAGGGCATGAATTGGCACTGGTCGGGCCCATTCCGGCAGATTCATCTTGCGCAGGAACGCCTTGAAGCGAGCGCCACCCTCGAAGTTGCTGAATTAAAGGGTATCTTTAGTTCTTCGCTCACTGGGGGCTACCCCGGCGAACTGTTCTCTGTCAGTATGGCGCCACTCTTAACGAGCACCCCGGCTTGTCGCCAGCGCCGACGCACCATCGCTTCCGCTATATCGTGTTCCTGCTGATCCTCGTCATCACGATGATCAACTACATCGATCGGGGGGCTATCTCTTACGCGGCTGGAAGCATTACGCATGAATACGGAATGGGCCTCGTAGCCTGGGGACAGGTGCTGGGATTCTTCGGCTACGGATACATGTTTGGCGCGCTCGCGGGTGGTGCGCTGGCCGACCTGTGGGGCACGCGGTGGTTGTGGGCACTCGCCGGTTTCGCCTGGGCGTTCTTCGAGGCAGCCTCCGCATTCGCGGGAGACCTCGGCCTCGCCCTCTTCGGCGGCTCGGCGCTCGCGGGCTTTGCCGTGGTGCGCATCCTGTTCGGATTCTCGGAAGGGCCCGTCTATTCGGTCATCAACAAGACCATGTCCGCGTGGGCGCCGGCGAAGGAGCGCGCAACCTCTGTCTCAGTGGGGCTTCTCAGCACGCCGCTCGGCGCCTTGGTCACAGCTCCCGTTTCCGTGGGGCTATTGCTGCTGACGGGCAACTGGCGGGTCACGTTCCTGATCCTGGCAATCCTCAGCGCGCTGGTGCTGGCGGCATTCCTGTACCTGTTCACGAGTCTTCCCGGGGACAATCCGCGCGTCAGCGCGCGCGAATTGCAGGAGATCCATGGCGGTGACTCCTCCGATGCGAGGCGATCGGAAGAGCCTATCAGTTACCTCTCACTGATCCGGCGCCCGACGCTGATTCTCAACACTATCGGGTACTTTTCATTGATCTACGTGACCTTCATGCTGGTAAGCTGGACACCGAAGTACCTGCAGGATCAGTTTCACTTCAGCCTCGCATCACTCTGGTACCTCGGCATGATCCCCTGGGCGGGGGCGTGCATCACGATACTGCTCGGCGGCCGTATTTCCGACTGGTTGCTGCGCAGGACCGGAAAGCTCGTCGTCGCACGCAGCATGTTCGCGGCCTCATCCCTTCTGATGACCACGCTGTGCCTGGTGCTCGTCTCCCGGGCGCATAGCGCCCCGGCGGTCATTGCGCTGATGACTCTCGCCAACGCATTCAATTCGCTGCCGAACGTCGTGTACTGGACGGTGGTGATCGACTCGGTGCCTGCCTCGCGCGTCGGCGCCTCCAGCGGCCTGATGCATTTCGTGGCAAGCATATCCTCGGTGCTGGCACCCACCCTGACGGGGTATCTCGCGGTCGCGTTCGGCTACTCATCCATGTTCGTTGCCGCCGCGGCTGTGACCGGCATCGCCATGATTGCGATGCTGATGGTAAAGCCCGGACTCCCAACACCCAATCAGAGACCCATCGCAAGATTCGCTTAATAAAGGCTTGGGTAATAGCCGCGACTCCGGAGATCCCAATTCGGGAACCTTAACGTCGGGTTGTGTCACGATAGGAGCGTCGGCTCCATGTATGTCGCGATGCGCGCAAATACAGACTCGCGCAAAGTCGTCAGAGACTTAATTGGCTGCCGGCTCCGCTGTGAAAATCGGACCGCGAGTGACCGCTGCTGCTCGATTACTTCCCGAACTTCGAGCTCGTTCCAATCTCGCGGGAACTTCTGTTGGAAGGCGCATCGTTGCGCGCTCGCCAAGGCCTGCCGACACCGGATGCGATTCAGATTGCGACAGGCTTAAGAGCTGGCGCCACTTTGGCGATCACCAACGACAAAGCCTGGTGCTTGGTGCCATTGATTGAAGCGCTGCTGCTTTCCGATCTGTCAGAATGAAGTGCAATGGCCTTGCTCAGCACCCGACGTCGCAGGCACCTCCCGGTGATCACCGTGTGAGGTGGCGCGCAAAAAATTGGGCGACGACGCGATAGGCCTGCGTTGATTCGGGCATGTCGGGATCGACAAAAAACGCGTGCCACATGCCGTTCCATACGTGTAACTCGGCATCGACGCCGGCCTGAGTCAACAGGTTCGCACTCCGGATTTCCGAGCTCATCAGGAAATCTCGGGTTCCCGTGATCAGCAGCGTGGGTGGAAATCTCGCCAGCACCTTGCGCGAGACGCCAGGCAATACCTCGGGGTCGAGCATGCGAGCGCCCTTGAAGTATGGGAGAACCGACAGGCTCAGCGGATGCGCGGGGACAGCGCCGCCATTGAGCATCGGGGCGAGATATGCCGAATCGCCGGCGCCCACCATGACCGAACCGCAGAAGGTTCCGATGGCCCCCGGCAGCGGCAGCCCGTGGTCCTCGAACCAGGCGATGGCTTCGGCGGTGAGGATGCCTCCGGCCGAGGTGCCGTATATGCCAATCTCCCGCGGTTTGTAATGCTCGAGTAGTACCCGGTAGACCGCTGCCACATCCTCGCTGCCGGCCGGGAACACGTGCTCCGGTCCTTGACGGTAGTTAATGGTGATCACCTTGATCCGGCCAACGGCCGCGATGGGGATCGCCTCTACCAGCGCCCCGCTGTCGGCGCCCCATAGGAACGCACCACCGTGCAGGTTGAGCAGGACGCGATGCTCGTTAGCCGGCACCACACCGCCGCGTGGAGCTACCGTGTAGGCAACTACCCCGGCGATGCGGCTTTTGCGCACGGTCACCGCGAACAGCTGGCGCATCCGCCGCACGCGAGCACGGTTGATCTTGCCGTAGTAAGCGCGGCTGGCGGCGATCGGTCCGTTCATTGGCGGCGCCGCGCGCCCCGCCTCGACGCCAGCCAGGAACAGCTTCAACGACTGCGGCGAAGCGTAACTCGAGTAAGGTATGGCGAAGCCTGGCGTCGTGATAGTGCCGTTTGCGGCCACACTCGGTGCGGCGGGCGTTGGCGCGCCGAGCGCGGCATTGGCTAGCGCCAAGCCACCCATGAGGAGGCCGATTCCGATCGCCTGCACGCGCCTTGGCATACCCACCTCCACCGCCATCAGCTTGGCCCTTATTCGTCACCGAATTTTCGCGAGACTCTGATCCCGAATTGCCGCGGATTACCCAGGAATTCGGTGTCGGGATTGCCGCCGGGCGCTGTCTGACCCGTCACGTAAAGCTTGTCGGCCAGATTGAGGCCGTAGGCCTGTATGCTCCACCAACCCACGTCGTACGTCACACTTGCGTTCCACAGCCCGAAGGAATGCAGGTAGTCGGTGACCGGACTGTCGAACAGCGTCGTCCACTGCGACCCGACGTAGGAGTAGTTGATCCGCGGCGTGAGGCTTGCGGAACCGCTGACCGGGATCGAATACTGCACGCCTGCGTTGAACGTCCATTCCGGGGCGTACGGATTCGGTTCTGTGGCGAGGTCGGTCAGATACGGGCTGTAGTTGAAGCAGCCGGCGCTCTCGCCCACCGCACATTGTGGCAGGCCCTCGGAGGTGACGCCTGGCGGCAATAGCTCCGTGTTAACCAGCTGGAGCGCGCCCAGCCGCGAGTTGACATACCCTGCCCCCGCATCCAGGTCGAGGCCGCCGAAGCGGCCATGTAGCTCGGCCTCAGCGCCCTTGATGACCGAGGTGCCTGTTGTGTTGACCAACGAGCTATTGCCGGTCAAGGGGTTCAGAACGGCCAGCTGCATGTCCTTGTAATCGTCCAGAAATCCATCGAGGCTCGTGTTCAGATGGTCATCGAAGTACTGGCCCTTCCAGCCGAGCTCGTAATCCCACACCACCTCGGGTGCGAAGGTCGTCTCTGGATTCCCGGCGTTGAAGCCACCGCCCTTGAAACCCTTGGAGACCAAGCCGTAGAGGAAGTTTTGCCTGTTGATCGTCCAATTGAGGGCCACCTTGCCGGTGGTTGCCGAGTCGGTTTCGATCCCGGCTTGGCTCAAATACACTTCCGGTATCCCGGGAATGCCTAGAATAGTGACGTGGCTGGTGGGGGTCCCTTCGTTCCAATCATGCGAGTAGCGCAGCCCCACCTGAAGCTGCACGCTGGGCACAATCTGGTAGCTCACCTGCCCGAAGGCTGCGGCCGTCTGCAGCATCTGCTCCGCAGCAATCTCGATTAGCGGTGGGATCGACTGGCTCGTCTCGTTGATGGAAAGCTCGCGGCCGTCGTGCAGGTAGAAAGTACCCAGGACCCACTGGAGCCGCCCGGTACTCGGTGAGATGAGATCGAACTCCTGGGTGATGGTGCGCTCGGCGATCGCCTGGTACTCCGCGAGCGCGGGGAGGCCATCGGTCGACAGCGTCGCGTCGGTGGCATCCGTGTCATATATGTTGTGCACCCGCAGGTACTGATCGCCGGTGATCGAGCGCAGGTCGATGCCACTGCCGTCGATGTTCCAGTCGATGCGCAGGCTCGGCCTGAGGCCGAACTCGTCATTCTGCGTCGCCGTGTCGTAGTCTAGCGTGAAGGGGTTTGGGCTCGCATAGGGCGCATACTCCGTGCCCGGCACCGGCCGGTAGGCGTATCCGCCGGTACTCTTGTTATTGTCCTCTACCTTCAGGAGTATCGTCAGATCATCGCTCGGCTTGCCGAGCAAACCGACGCGGAAATTCCTCTCGTCGAGCGAGCCTGGATGGCCCAAGAGCTGTGGGCCCGGCGTCGCCTTCGACGCCGAACCGATGTCTCTGTAGAAGCTGTCACGGTTCTCCGTTTCCGTGGCTACGCGCACCGCCCAAGCGTCGTTGATGGGCAGATTGACCGCGCCCTCCAGCCTGGTGTCCGAATAGTTGCCCTCCTGCAGCTCAAGATAGCCGTGCACGCCGTTGAAATCCGGGTTTCGGCTGTCGATGAATATGGCTCCGCCTGTGGAGTTGTCACCCACGAATGTGCCCTGCGGGCCGCGCAGAACCTGCGCGCTCGCGATATCATATAACGTATCCGTGTCGACGATCTGCGACTGCCAAAGGCCATCTCGGTACACGGCCACTCCAGGCACCACGGAGGGCGAGCCGCTGTTCAAGCCGACGCCGCGGATGTTGAAGTTGGTCGTGAGGCCCAAAGACGTGATCGATAGCGAGGGCGAGGCGTTTTGCAGGTCCTCGAGCGTTACCACGCCTTTCTGAACAAGGTCGCGGCTGTTCAGTACCATCGCCGAGATCGCCGTCGTCTGCAAGTTCTCCTGGCGACGCTCCGCGGTTACCACGATTTCCTGCAACCGTCCGACGTTCGCGTTCCCCGGTATGCCCGACGTCGTGCTTGCCGACGTGCTGGTCGCCGTCTGTTGCTCGATAGCGCCGGCCGGCGTGCCGGTCAGAGCGGCCGCTGCCATGACGGTGGCGGCGAGAATCACCGCGACTGCCCGATCGTCGCGCGTTTGCGCGGGCCACCCGCTGAGAGATTGCCGCAAGGAAAATTGACGCTGCTTCATGTGAAATCACTCCCCCAGAAGACTCGGATGACCCGCCGGATTGGCGATGCGAGCGTGATATTGACGAGCACCCTTCCGACCACCGGCTCTGTGCCGGCGCGCCCCGGTGTCAGGATGGATTGACACAGACGAAGTTGTCTTCGCTCTTCGGGTTGCCGCCCTTGTAGCGCGCGTACTTCGGGTATGGACACAGCGGGCGCGTGACCCCCGGGAACGTCGCGCCATGTGCGATGATGCGCGCTGGCGCCTGGTCGTCTTCAGTCCAGCGGACGATCGAGGTCAACGCGTCAAATTGGTCAGTCGCCGGCCCGCCGCCGCAGTGGTTCATGCCGGGAATCAAGAACAGGCGTGCCCATTTTTGGGGTCGCTGGTACTGCTGCATCAGCTGGCGGTACCAACCAATGATGGCGTTCGGCGAGAACACGGGATCACTCATGCCTTGATAGATGATCAGCTTGCCGCCCCGGGCTATGAAGCTGGAGAGAAACGTTCCGGTCGCGTCGTTGATGGCGGCAGTCTGTGCCGTCAGCTCGAGGGCGCTGTTGAAATCGAACGTCGGCGGAGTCATCGCCGGATCCGGCGGGGTCATGAAGTAGTACCGCATGGCAGCGAGCCCCAGCGTGGCGTCCGCCGCATTCGGGATGGCGGTGCGCGAAGTACCGAGCTTCCAACCCCGCCAGCCCGGAGCATCGACCCCCGCGTCGAACGGCCAGCTGGCGTATAGGGGTCGTCCCGCGGAGTCGCGCGGACCACCGAAGATCGCCTCGAGCGCCCGGACCTTAGGCCCGCTCAGGCATTGTCGGGTGGAACCCGCTTTGCAAAGCAGCACTTTCGGGTCGAATGCCTGCTGGCAAGCGGCGATGTTGTTGATCATCCCATCGCGCAAGCCATCCAGGCGGTCACAGACCTTCAGCACCTCTTCGGAGACCAGGTGAAGATCGCCTTGTGTGAGCGCCTCACTCAAGATTGGCGCGCCGTGTGCATCCCTGGGTGCGATCGCCTCCAGATGCTGGACGCTCCACATTTCCGCGACTCCCGCCCGCGCGAGGTTGAATCCCGGATCTCCAGCAATGACGCCGTTGAAGAGATCGGGGAAGCGCTCGGCCACCATCATGGCTTCTCGGCCGCCATTCGAGCATCCGGCGAAGTAGGAATCCCGGGCCGGTCTGCCGTAAAATCGTTGGACCAGCGCCTGACCTAGTTTGGCGATGGGCCCGAGTCCCGCGTAGGCATAGTCGAGCCGTGCCTGCTGATCGGCGGCAAAAGCGGCACTCGGCCCCTCATGCCCGCCGTCGCTCGAGATGACGGCAAACCGCTGCGCCAGTGCCACGGTGCTTCCAGACGGAAGAACGCCGATTGCCGGGAAAATGAACCCGTCGAGACCGGCTCCTCCCTGGAACAGGAATCGTCCGTTCCATTGCGCCGGCATGCGCAGCTCAAAGCCGAGGCCATACTTGACACCGCCGACGCCGATCCGCGGGTCCAATACGCCACGAACCAGGCAATGTGCGGGCAGGCGGACTCGCGCAAGCATCGGCATCATGCGCGTGGCATCCGCGGGTAATGGGCCGCCCTTCAGCCACCGCACCGTTGATATCGTCAGGTGGATGCGACCCGTCGCTGACAGGCGCTGGCACGCGGCCGGCGTCCCTGCCATCAAGCCCGGCGCGGCTGCCTGCGCGCAGGCAGCGTGTCCGCCGATCGCGCCGACTACCAGGGCGATGAGAAAGAGACGAGCGCCCCGCCGCCAGATCCTCACCTCACGCATCGGGCCATCGCGAAGTCTGGGGTTACCGCCGTGCCCGCCGATGAACACTGCGGCCATGACAGGCCGACGACGGGCCCAGAGCGGGAATCGATTCATACGTTTTCCCCCAAAAAACGCTGCGACGACGCGAATACAACTGGAGAGCAGCCCCCGCGCGTCCTCTTAGTTCGGTCCGCTTCGTAAAAACAAGCGGTACTCTGCCATACTGTACCGTATTGTCAAGCGCCTGGCAGCTTACGGTCGGGGCGCGGTTGAAATAAGCAGCGGTGCTTCCACCCTATGCTATTAGCCACGTGCAACGAACAGTGTCCCGGACCGAGCCTTGACAATGCCCGGATGCACTTCTGCATTTCATCCAATACGGTATAGTATTGCTCGGCCGTCAGGCTTGCGACCGTCAGGGCGACCCGGACGGAAAATTAGGTTATTTTTTTGATCGTTCGACATGAGACTCATCGATTCCGTATTCATAGTGACCGGGGGCAGCTCGGGACTCGGGGCTGCCACCGTGCAGCGCTTCCATGCATGCGGCGCGCGCGTGCTCATCTGCGATCTCGATGAGCTCAAGGGACACGCGCTCGCGGATGCGCTCGGCGAGAGAGCGCTGTTTCTGCGCACGGACGTGACGAGCGAGCAGGAAGCCATCAGGGCGGTGCAAACCGCCCAAGATCAGTTCGGGGAATTGCAGGGATTAATCAATTGCGCCGGTATCGGACCCGCGGCGCGCGTTCTTGGCAAGGGCGGGCCGCACTCATTGCAGGCGTTTACCCGTTGTCTCAGCGTGAATCTCGTGGGCACATTCAATATGATCCGGCTTGCGGCTGCAGCCATGGCAACCACATCGCCCCGGGAGAGCGGCGAGCGCGGCGTAATCATCAACACGGCATCGATCGCCGCTTACGAGGGGCAGATCGGCCAGGCGGCATACTCGGCCTCTAAAGCTGGCATCGTGGGCATGACCCTACCGATCGCGCGGGAGCTGGCGCGAAATGCGATTCGCGTCGTCACCATTGCGCCAGGATTGTTCGCCACGCCAATGATGCAATCGTTGCCGATTGAGGCGCAGGAGGCCTTGGGAAAGGCGACGCCCTTTCCGTCGCGACTCGGGCAACCGGAGGAGTATGCTGCACTCGCACAACACATCGTCGAGAACGAAATGTTGAACGGTGAAACGATTCGCCTCGATGGCGCCGTGCGACTGGCAGCGCGTTAGCCTCGTTCCGGTGAGCTCGAGCCACAACCGGCACCAATGGCATGAGCCGCGAGCTGAATGAGCTATTCGCGATTCCGACTACGGAAATGGAGCGTCGGCGTGATGGTGCCCTGATCTTGCGGTCGCGCTCCGAGCTTGGCGCGTACGTTGCAAACATGGGCATGTACCTCGAGCAGTGGGCGGGAGCGGCCCCCGATCGCCCGTTTCTTCTCGAAAGGGACAAGCACAATGCATGGCAGATCTTGACCTACGCGCAGGCGCGGCGGCGAGCCCGGCGCGTCGCGACAGCGCTGCTCGGCAAGGGACTCTCGGCCGACCGCCCGGTCATGATTTTGTCCGATAACAGCATTGAGCACGCCGTCCTCATGCTGGCGGCCATGCATGTAGGGATTCCGAGCGTATCGGTCTCGCCCGCTTATTCCCTGCTCTCCCGGGACTTCGCCAAGCTTCGCAGCATCGTCTCCCTGGTCGACCCCGGGTTGATCTACGCCGATAGCCCTGGGCGTTACCGCCTGGCCCTCGAGGCGGTGCGGGAGCTGCATTCAGCCCCTCTCGTATGCGGGCAAGGTCAGAGCGAGGCTGCTGGAGCGATCGGATTCGAGGAATTGGAGGCCGAAGAGGATGAGCGCGCGGTCGAGGAAGCGCTCGCGCGCGTGGGGCCGGACACGGTGGCGAAGCTACTATTCACTTCCGGCTCGACGGGTGAGCCCAAGGGCGTCATCAATACGCAGCGGATGCTGGTGAGCAACCAGCAGGCGAAGGCGCAATGCTGGCCCTTTCTCGAGCGAGAGGCGCCGACCTTGATCGACTGGCTACCGTGGTCACATACCTTCGGGGCCAACCACAATTTCAATCTCGTCTTGCGATTCGGCGGCACGATGTACATCGATGCTGGGCGGCCGGCACCCGGCCCATTCTCCATCTCCCTCGCCAACCTGAAGGAGATCGCGCCGACGATCTACCTCAACGTGCCCCGGGGCTACGAGATGCTGGTGTCGGCACTCAGGGCGGACGCCGAGCTCAGGAAAACCTTCTTCCGCCGCCTGAAGGTGATTTTCTACGCCGCGGCGGCGTTGCCGCAGCATCTATGGGAGGCACTGATGGAGCTGTCGGTTCGCACCACAGGGGAACAGGTGCTGCTCGTCTCGGCCTGGGGTACGACCGAAACGGCGCCGCTGGTCACCGACTGTCACTACCAGGCAGCTCGAAGCGGTTGCATCGGAGTACCGGTACCCGGCGTCACTCTCAAGTTGCTGCCGAGCGGCGAGAAGCTCGAAATACGCGTCAAGGGGCCGAACATTACCCCGGGGTACTTCAAGCGACCGGACCTGACCGCGCAGAATTTCGATGATGAGGGCTTTTACCGGACTGGGGACGCCGTGCGATTCGTGGACAAGGAGCATCCGGAGCGGGGACTGCTCTTCGATGGTCGAGTGGCGGAGGATTTCAAGTTGGATTCCGGCACCTGGGTCAATGTGACGGCGCTTCGGCTAAGAGCGATCAGTGCACTCGCACCGATTGCGCAAGATGTGGTCATCGCGGGGCACGATCGCTCCTCGGTCAGAATCTTGGTTTTCCCTAGCCTCCCGGCTTGTGCCTCACTTTGCGATGGCTTGGCACCTGAGGCTTCACCCGATGAGGTGCTTTCTCATCCGAGTGTTCGGGCCCACGTGGCATTGGCGCTCGCGAAATTACGGACCGAGGGCGCCGGGTCATCGATGCACGCAAGCGCGGCTCTCCTGATGCGCGAGCCCCCCTCGATCGACGCCGGAGAGATCACGGACAAGGGGTATATCAATCAGCGTGCGGTGCTCTGCAGGCGCAATGACCTGCTCGCTCGGCTCTATGAAGATGCGCCCGAGGTGATCTGGCTACCCGGGAACTGAGGATTTCTAATGCAGCACTTTGACCGTGTGGAGATTCCCTACGGAGCGTACTGGTCGACACCGTTTGCCCGATGGCAAGGGAGCTTGCAGCATTTGCACAGCCTCGAGCTTTCAGCCCACGTTGCTTGCGCTGAGCTCGCTAGACGGCGTATCGAGCCGGCGACGTTTGACTATGGCGTGCTCGGTGTCACGGTAGCGCAATACCAATCATTCTTTGGGGCTCCCTGGCCGCTTCACCAGATAGGGTTAAAAGAGGTGGCCGGCCCCACAATCTCCCAGGCTTGCGCCACGGGACCGCGGATACTGCTTGCGGCCGCGGCGGAAGTGCAACTCGGCCTCGCGAGCTGCGCACTCACGCTGGGCACAGACCGGATATCGAACGGCCCTCACCTCTACTACCCTGCCCCGGGGGCGACAGGCGGAACAGGCGCGTCTGAGGATCAGGTGCTCCTGAGCTTCTCGAGCGATCCGCTCGGCAAGCACACGATGCTTAAGACCGCCGAGAACATCGCGACCAAGCATCGCATCTCCACCCAGGAGCAGCACGAGGTCGTCCTGCGCCGGTACGCTCAGTACCAGGATGCGCTCAGGGACGATCGGGCTTTCCAGAAGCGCTACATGACCTTGCCATTCCCGGTGCCAAAGGCGAATTTCAAGGGCAACGCGGCAACGATGGAGGGCGATGAGGGCATCTTCCCCACGACCGAGGAAGCCTTGGCCCGCCTCAGCCCGGTGTTGACCGGCGGCACGGTGACCTACGGCGGGCAGACCCATCCTGCGGATGGAAGTTGCGGGCTTATCGTCACCACGCCCGAGAAGGCCGCGTCTCTCAGTCGCAACCCGCATATCCGCATTCGCCTGCGTGCCTTCGGCCAGGCCCGGGCGGAGCTCGGTTACATGCCGGAGGCGCCGATAGCCGCGAGCGCGCGCGCTCTTGAGAATGCGGGGCTGGGTATTCACGAGATCAAAGCCGTGAAGTCGCACAACCCCTTCGCGGTGAACGACATCGTATTTGCACGAGCCGCAAGCTATCCGCTCGAGAAGATGAACAACTACGGGTGCTCCTTGATCTGGGGTCACCCGCACGCAGCGACCGGTCTTCGCGCGATCATCGAGCTGATCGAGGAGCTGACTCTCGCCGGCGGTGGCCTCGGACTCTTTCAGGGATGCGCCGCCGGCGACTCCTCGCTCGCCGCCGTCATCGAAGTCACCGATCGCTGAATGCGCGCCCGCAGGAGCGACTGAAATGGGAACTGAAAGATCACAGGCATGAGCTCCGCCGCTTCGTATGCCGTACACGGCGCCGTGGCCGTCATTCAGATGAATGCTCCCCCGGTAAATAGCCTCGGTCTCGAGCTGCGACAGTCCGTTGCGGACTCCTT
>Ga0335074_10007491_pt1 | contig 15143 bp, 14 predicted proteins | sample Lox_Sample_23_FD_206715 | JGI IMG/M metagenome (GOLD analysis project Ga0335074, IMG submission 206715) | Soil microbial communities from Loxahatchee National Wildlife Refuge, Florida, United States - Lox_Sample_2.3 | ecosystem: Environmental > Terrestrial > Soil > Wetlands | place: USA...
ATGAGTGACGGGTTCGGCGCGAGCACGCGGGTTACCAGGTCCTCCAGCTGGGACACCCGCGGCAGCTCGCCGAACCCCGGCACAGCCAGGGTCAGCCGCGGATCCACCGGTGCCGCCAGGCTGGCTCCCATCGCCCCCCACTCACTAATCAAGCGCTTGCTCGTTTTCCAGTGTACCGCCTGACGGAGCACCGCCCGGCCTGGGGACACCAGTCACTACTGCGGAAGCTCGTACCCGGCCACTGATGCCCTTATGTCGTCGGTCACTGGCCGCACTGCGAGCTCTCGAAGGCGGTTCGCACGTCGGGCGGGACAGCCGTGGATCTGCCGGACTGGTCGACGCACACGAGCGTGAACGTCGCCCGGGCGACGACTGTCGTATCAGGGACCCGCGTCATCGTGAACGCGAACTGCAGCGAGCGACGGCCGGCCTTGGCGAGATCCATCTCGATGTCGACCTCGTCATAGGGCCGGACGACCGCCAGGTAATCGCAGGTCGTCGCGCGCGTTACGAACTGCACACCCAGCTGGTCCAGTATCCGGTCATGGCGGAAGCCGCGGTCGAGCCAGGCCTGCGTGCTCATCCGTTCCATCCACGGGAACCACGCCGCGAAGTACAGGATCCCAGCGGCGTCGCTATCGGCGTATGCGAGCATCACGCGCCAGCGCAGCAACGGCACGGCTTTCGGGGGCACGGCTCTCGGGGCCACGTCAGCCATCAGTCCGCCAGGATTATCTGCCGGTGGGCCAGCTTCCATCCGGCCCCCGTGCGTCTGAGCGTGTCGTGGTAGCGGCCGGTGAGCCCGATCACAGGACTGGTGTCGGCGTTACGCACGAACAGGAAGTAGGAGTGCGCGAACGCGACGTCCGAGCCGTCGACTTCGACCCACAACGTGGTGTTCATATGGCGGGTATGGCTGCCCGGGCCCTGCGAACCCTCGCCGCGGCGGCGAACCCGGTCAGCCCGGATGGCCTGCACACCGTGGCAGCTTCCCTCAGGGAAGTCCCAGACGGCATCGTCGGTGAACAGGGCCATGTACTCGTCGAGGTCGCCATAGTCGGCCAGATGACCGAGCCGCGCGATCAGGTTCCGTATCAGGCGCTCGTCCTCGTGCAGCGTCATTTCATGCTGCGCACTGGCGCATAATGCCACCGAGCGCTCTGAGGCCGTTGTCAATCTCCTCCGCGGTGTTGAGGGCAAAGGACATTCTGAAAAAGCGCCGGCCTTCGGGCTCATTGGTGAACCGTTCGCCGGGGCGGAAATAGATACCTTCTTTGAACGCCAGCTGCTGCACCTGTGGCCAGTCGATGCCGTCCGCCATCCGGACCCAGACGTAGAACGAGCCCTGTGGCACACGGAACTGGACAAAGTCGCCGCAGTGCTCCCGCAGCGCCGCGACAGCGGCGTCGCGCTTGTGCCGGTAGTGCGGGATGATGCGCGCGATGTGCGGGTCGAAGGAGCCCTCTTCGAGCCACAGCTGCATGATGCGGGCCAGCCACTGGCTCACGCCCAGGTCATTGCGGGTCTGCGCGATCGGCGCCAGTGCCTCAGGAGTGCCGGTGACCCAGCCGAGCCGGATCCCCGGCATCACTGACTTGCTGAAGCTGCAGGTCTGCAGCACAAGTCCGGAGTCGTCCATGCTGAACAGCGTCGGGATTTCGAGGCCGTCCCAGTTCAGGTGGTAATAGACGTTGTCCTCGATCATGATCACGCCCCACTTCTGGATGACCTCCAGAAGCCGGCGGCGCCTGTCGGCGGGCATGACGGTCCCGGTTGGCGCCTGGAAGGTGAGACCGGCATAGATCAGCTTCGGCCGGACGCCGGCCCGCTGAAACTCGGCGAACCGGGCCTCGATGTCGTCGGGGTTGATGTTGTCGTCGTCCAGCGGCACCGTTTCCAGCACGCCGCCGACGGCTCTTATCGACTTGACCGCCCAGCCGAACGTCGAAGCCTCGACGACGACGCCTTCGCCGGGGTTCAGGTACGACTGCACGGCAAGATCGATGGCCTGCACCGACCCGGAGGTACACAGCACGCCGTCAGCGCCGACGCTGCGGCCCTGCTGCCGCTGGATCTGCGCGGCCAGCGCCTCGCGCAGCCCGAGATGACCGTAGGCCATGTCCTGGTATCCGGACCACGGCCCGGTGAAGTCGATGTAGTGCAGGGCCGACGGGCCTATCTCGTGCGCCACCTGTGCGCCCAGCCGCTCCAGATCGGCGAGCGGGAACGTTTTCTCGTCGGCAACGCCCTGGTCGAAGTTGAACGTGATGCCGTCGGGCGGCGGGACGAACTCCCCGAAGGCGTTCCCCAGACTCGAGACCCGCGACGCCAGGGCAGCCGGATTCAGAGACGTTCCCATGATCCCTCCAAGCAAGCGCTTGGTGCCAATACCTGGTGTGAGTATCACGCTCGCGTTACAGGCACGTCAAGGCGCCGCCGGGGACTGCGCATACTGCGCGCTCGTCAACGCGTCATCGGGGCCGCGCAGCTCATCAAGACGCCGCCGAGGCCGCGCACCGCGCTCGTCAAGACGTCACCGGGGACCGCGCACGCCACGCTCATCAACGCGTCACCGGCGGCCGCGCACGGCGTGCTCTGACCGGTCCATCCAGTCAGCGATCAGCACACGTTCGCTGAACAGCCACCGGCCGTCGCGCCGTACGCACGTGTCGAGGTAACGGATGGCAAGCACTACGTTGACCAGAAGCCCGGGCTTCTTGCGCACGTGGTAGGCGAGGCAGTAGCTCTCTCCCCGCGCCTGCTCACCGTCCACCTCGAACGTGCGCTGCCCGAGAAAATGGGTCGTGGTGTCATAACGGCTGACTGAGCCGACCGCAGCGGCGATGGCGGGACGCCCGCGGTGCTCAGCGGTCGCCTCGGCCTGCGCACCATCCATGAACAGCGTGAGCAGTGCGTCCTCGGTGAACAGCGACGCCGCCCGGTCGGGCTCGCACTGGTCGGTCGCGTGCGCGTATTCCTCGGTGAGCCGCTCAAGATCACGCTGGTCGGCCAGCGCACGCACCAGGCTCTCGATGTCCGTCACTAGGCACCCCTCGGCGACAATATCAAACCTGCCGTATCAAATGCTTGCTTGGTAGCATCGGCCCAAGGGCGCGCGAAGACACTGCGAGGAGGCACCGTGAGCGGGCGAGTGGAAGGCAAAGTCGCGTTCATCACCGGGGCGGCCCGCGGGCAGGGCCGCAGTCACGCGATCCGGCTGGCCGAAGAGGGCGCCGACATCATCGCCGTTGACGTGTGCCGCGACTACGACACGGTGCCGTACCAGCTGGCCAGCGACGCCGACCTGGCCGAGACGGTCAAGGCGGTCGAGGCCCTCGACCGGCGCATCATCGCCGCTCAGGCCGACGTGCGCGACGCCGCGGGACTGAAGAAGGTGCTCGACGATGGCGTGACGCAGCTGGGCCGGCTGGACATCGTCTGCGCCAACGCGGGCATCTGCACGGTACAGAGCTGGGACGAGGTCACCGCTCCGGTCTGGCAGGACACCATCGACACCAACCTGACCGGGGTGTGGAACACAATCGTGGCAGCCGCACCGCACCTGATCGCGGCCGGCGGCGGCTCGATCATCTGCACCAGCTCGGCGGCTGGCCTCAAGGGGCTGCCGTTCCTTGCCCCGTACGTGGCCGCGAAGCACGGCGTGGTGGGCATCTCCCGGGCAATGGCGAACGAGCTGGCCCGGTACAAGATCCGGGTCAACTCGGTCCATCCGACTGGCGTCAACACCCCGATGGCGCAAGGGCTCGGCGGGCTCGACGAGCTGATCAACCGCGATCCCAACCTCGGGCCCTTGTACCTGAACGCGCTGCCGGTCGGCGAGGTAGAGGCAGCTGACGTGAGCAACGCGGTGCTCTTCCTGGCCAGCGATGAGGCCCGTTATGTCACCGGGCTGGAGTTCACCGTGGATGCGGGCACCACTGTCAGATGACCAGGGCGCTGCCGGGAACCGGCCTTCGGTCCGGGGCCGGGTGCCTCAGCGGCACAGGCTGCGCTCGGCGGTGGTGATCAGTGTTGCCGAAGTCTTCTCGGCGGGCAGATCCCGGCCGGTGTACAGCAGGTCGAAGCTGTCGAAGCTCGTCAGCAGCCACAGCAGGTCGGCGGCTTGGCCGGCGGTGACATCGGCACGCAGCGCCTCCTGGTCAGCCAGACGCTGAGCGAGGCGGGCCATGCCGCCCGCCCGGCCTTGCTCCATCCGCTGGATCGCGCCGCCGACCGCGGCCGCGTCAAGCAGGGCCATCGAGGACAGCACGCGCAGCACGTCCCGATGAGCCGCGTACACCTCCACGACCCCGCGGATCCCCCCGCGCAGGGCTTCGCGTGCGTCAGGGTGAGCCGCGGCCTGCAGCAGCGAGGCGAACCCGCCGCGCTCCAGCAGATCCGCCCCGACCGCCTCGAACAATCCGGCGCGTGAGCCGAAGACCAGATAGACGGTGGGCCGCGCGACGCGGGCCGTACGGGCAATGCGGTCGATGCTGACCGGCTCCGAAGGCGCCTCACGCAACCACTGGTAGACCGCGTCGAGGATGCGGCGCCGTGTCTCCGCCGCCGCATCCGCTCGCAGGCGCTGCTCGTACTTCCGGGTGGCCATGACCATCATTCTAGCTTTGGTTTGACATAGTGTATTCTAGAATACACACCGTCAGTGAAAACTTGAGGCGTCAGGCCGCCGGCGACTGAGCCGGCGACCGGGACAAGGAGGCCGTCATGCAGGTGATGATCCGCTGCAAGGTCAAACCCGGCGGGGCCGAAGCCAGCCTGGGGTTGCTCCAGGAGGTGTACGAGGAGATGCGTTCGGTCCAGCCGAAAGGTCTGCGGTACGCGACGTTCGCTGACGCCGTGCCCAGAGCAACGGCGATCGTCAACGGGAGGGTCTTTGACGGCACCCGGCTGCGGGACTGGACGTCAGTCCGGTTCGCTGACGGCATCATCACTGACTGCGCCACCGGTCCCACTGCCCAAGACGGCGACGAGGTGATCGACGCGAAGGGCGGCACCATCCTGCCGGGGCTGATTGACTCGCACATCCACCTGGTGCCCGGCGCTCTGGCGCAGGGGCTCACCTTCGGTGTGACCACTGCACTGGACATGTTCAGCCAGGTCGACGTGATGGCCGTAGCCAAGCAGCAAGCGAGCGCTCGGCCGGACGTGGCCGATGTGCGTTCCGCCGGGATTGGTGCCACTGCACCGGGCGGGCATCCCTCGATGCTGTACGCCCCGTTCCCGACCTTGACCAGCCCGGAGCAGGCTGAGCAGTTCGTCGCGGACCGGGTCGCCGAAGGCTCGGACTACTTGAAGATCTTCGGCCCCCCGGGCACAGCGGGTTCGTGGACGATGCCGTCTTTGGACCTGGACACGATCACCGCGTTGACCAAGGCTGCGCACAGTCGCGGACTCGTGGTCGTCGCGCACATCAACTCCGCGGCCGGGGTGGGCGAGGTCGTGTCCGCGGGCATCGACGTCGTTGCCCATGTGCCCGTGGACGGCGAACTGGACAGAGCCCTGGCCGAGCGGATCGCCGAGGCCGGAATCGCGGTCGGCCCGACGCTGGCAACCACCGAGAACGTCCTGGGCGAACCGGGCGGGGCCGCCGTGGCCGCAGACCCGCTACTGGCCGGGACACTTGGGGACGCACAGGTGCGGCGGCTGACCTCTGGCGTATCAGGGAGGCGTGGCCGGGAAATGCCGCCCTACTCCCGGGCTGAGGAGAATACCGGCCGCCTGGTCGACGCGGGCGTCACGATCCTGGCCGGCACCGACGCCCCGAACCCGGGAACCGTGTTCGGGGCAAGCCTGCACCGGGAGCTGGAACTGCTCGGCCGCTGCGGCATGACGCCCGCTCAGGCGCTGAACGCCGCGACCGCCGCTCCGGCACGAGTGTTCAGCCTCCACGACCGCGGGCACGCCGCACCCGGTCAGCGCGCTGACCTCGTGCTCGTGTCCGGCGACCCGTTGACCGACATCACCGCGACCCGAGCAATCGAACGGATTTGGCGGGCAGGCGTCCTGTGTGACCGACGTGCGTTCGTCGCCAACGCGGCCGAGGCGGAAGAACTGGACGCCTTCGGCGCTCGGGTCGCCAAGGTCGTGGCGGCCGTCCGTGAACGCCGGTATGGCCTCGACCCGACCAAGGCCAGCCGACACCGGACCGAGCAAGGCGACGCCAGGTGAGGACCGGCCTCGGACACACAAACCAGGGAAATTTTTCCTAAAACAGACACCGCTTGAACACGCTGGCGGGCCGCCGTCTCACGCTGGCCGCCCGCTGCCCGCCGGTCTGCCCCGGCCTGTCCTGGCGGGGAGGCGGCCGTGACCGCCCCGCCTGTCACTCCTGTGCTTCCTCCGTCAGCCGGGCTGGGAGCTCATAGGCGTTCGGCGACGTCCCCGGCCCGCGGCCTGCCTGTCTCTGTTGTGCCAGTAGCCCCGGTAATCCCGTGCGACGGTCAGGGACGGTCGTGCCGGGCATGAGATGGCGGTGAAGCGCGGTGTAAAGGCGGATCTTCCTGTCTGCCAGACGGAAAGCGGTCCAGACCCGGCAAGACGTGCCGCCAAGGCCATTGGGGCGAAGCTCCCGTAACCGGGCCTGGCCACGGCCATGCTGGCAGCCATGACCATCCTTGCACCCCTGGCCGACGGAGCCCGCGCAGCAGCCCCAGCATTTAACGGCCTGTTCTACGCCACCGCCGCGACCATCATCCCGGTCCTGTTCCTCGCGATCGCCGTCCAGGGACCCTTGTACAGTGACCTGCTGAAAGCCTTCGACGCAGCGCTGCGCCGGTTCCGCGAGCATAAAGCCGGCCCCAGCCCGCGGAGCCTGGTCCTGCGCCTGTGGATCGGCAGCGTCCTGGCATCCGGCGCCGCCGTGGCAATCCTGATCGTTACTGTCGGCGGTGAGATAGAGGCTCTGCTCTCCCTGAACGCACAGCGAGCGTATGGCGACCCGCATGCTGCGATCGCCGCCGCCGTGCTCCTGACCGCCGCGGCTGCCATCGGCCCGGCACTGGCATTCGCAAGGCTGATGATCACGCTCTATCCCCGGCGCCGCAAGAACACCAGCGTGTCACCGGCCAGCGAGGCCCGCGACGTACATCCAGATGAGCGACTGCCCCTGGCCGACCCGCAAACTGGCGGAACGGACACACAGGCCTGAAGTCGCGGGGAATAGCAGAACGGACAGTCTGCCTCGGTACCAGCGAGGACCGCCTCGTAGAGCAAAGCGCGGCCACCCAGCCGGGCTGCCCGTGCAGTTCTACCAGCATGTGCATGTGCAGATAGAAACCGTCCCGGCGATCAGCGCTAGCAGAGCCACGCACCCGGTCGTCGTCCATCTGATCCACCGATCCGCTGGCCCCGTCACCGCTGGCTCCCAAGGATCAGCTCACCGGTGATAGCCAGAATGTAAGCGACAGCTCGGACCGCCTAGACCGGCGTCGGCGCCCTCACCTGATGGTGGAGCCCGCGTCCACCATCAGGGTGGCGCCTGTCACGTAGCGCGCGTCGTCTGAGGAGAGGTACAGCAGGGCGTTGCTCACGTCGATGGGCTGAATGTGGGTGACCGGCAGCGTGTTCATGAACAGCGGGCGCAGATCCGGGCGCTCGTCCAGCAGGCCGGGCAGGACCTTGGAGTGGGCCTGCGGGGTGTCCACACCGGTCGGGTGAATGAGGTTCACCCGGATGTTCTGGTCGGCGAGCTCCAGCGCGAGCGTGCGCGCCAGCCCCACGAGGGCATGCTTGGCCGCCACGTACGGAAGATAGAACGGAAGCGCCCGGACACCGGCCGAGGAGCTGGTGATCGTGATCGACCCTCCCCCGGTCGCGATCAGGTGCGGAATCGCGGCGGCGCAGGTATTCCAGACGCCGGTCAGGTTGACGTCCAGGGTGGTGTTCCAGACCTCCGCTGTGACCTCGCTGTATTTCTGCACGCTGGTTATTGCGGCGTTGGCGGAGACGATGTCCAGCCGCCCCAGTTCGCTGACACCCTGGCCGACGGCGGCCTGGAGACCGGCTGCGTCACGAACGTCAGCCACTGCGGCAACGATCCGGCGGCCGAGTGCTTCGACGGCCTCGACAGTTTCGGCGAGATCGCTTTCGGTGGCCATCGGATAGAGGACGAAATCGATCTGGCGGCAGATGTCGACGGCGATGATGTCCGCCCCTTCTTCGGCCAGCCGGATCGCATGACTGCGGCCCTGGCTCTTTGCCGCCCCGGTAATGAGAGCGACCCGCCCGGTGAGACGCATCCTCGATGCCTTTCGTTGAACTCCAGTAGCGTTACATCCTCAGCGCTGCCTGATCATCATCTCATCAGCATTATCCATTATCAATCAAGCGCTTGGTTAATTACCTGGCAATGGGATTCGGGTCGCGCCCAGCGGGTCGCGGGCAGAGCAGGTCACCCGGCCGAGAATCCGTCCAGGAGAACAGCGAGCACGTCGTCGGCGAGCTTGGTCGCTGGGTAGGCGGCCGTGGGCCGGTACCAGCGGGGCGACAGCCAGATGGCGTCGCGCAGCAGGCGGTGGAACAGTCGCGGGCTCACGTCGGCCCGCAGTTGCCCGGCGTCCACGCCGGCGGCGATTACCTGCGCCCAGAACTGGTGAACTTCCTGCGCCGCCTGGGCGATGTGGCCGGACCTGGGTACGGACTTCAGCAACGTCGCCTCGTTCTGATAAATCTCCACCGCATGCGGGTAGTCCTTGGCGACCTGCAGCGAGACCGCGACCAGAGACCGGAGACGGCGCAGCGGATCGAGGTCAAGCTCCCCCAGAGCCCGGTACCGCTCGCGCAGGTCGTCGAGGTAGCCGATCACGATCTCCTCGGCGATCGCTTCCTTCGACTGGAAATAGTGATAAAGGCTGCCTGACAGCACGCCGGCCTCATCGGCGATCTGGCGAACGGTGGTGGCAGCCACACCACGCGCGGCGAAAAGCGCGGCCGCTTCCCTGAGGATGATGTCGCGCCGGCTTATGCCGGGATCAACCTGGCTCACCGGTGTATCACAGCGAGTCGACGCCTCTGCGTTCTGATCACCCCGTTCGCGCGCCTGGTACGGCGGGACGCCACTGGATAGCGTTATGTATCAAGCGCTTGATAGCCTACCAGGAAAAGCGCCCTTCCGCTCTGCCGGTCTGGCGCCATCTTGCGAATTGCTTGATCCCGGTACGAAGCAGACCGGGCCGGAAGCAAGGAAGGCAGGAAACGTTGGCTATAAACGGGCCTGTAATGCTTGGGTTTACACCCGGAGACGTTGTGGTCGTGACCGGAGCCGGGAGCGGAATCGGCCGGGCCACCGCTGTGAATGCGGCGGCCGTCGGGCTGTCCGTCGCCGCCTGGGACATCAACGGTGACAGCGTCGCCGCGACAGTTCGCGACATCAAGGAGGCCGGCGGCGAGGCAGTCGCAGTGAGCGCCGATGTCACCGACGACGATGAGGTGGCCAATGCGCTGTCGGTCTCGGCCGAGCTCGGCGGCCTGCGGTACCTGGTGAACAACGCCGGCCCGGCCAGTGCTGCCGAGCTTGAGTTCGACGACGCGATCGTCACGGGGATCGGCAGCATGCGCCGGGTAGCAACGGCGTGGCTTGGCCGCGGCCCCCAGGATCAGGCTGCACTGGTCAACGTGGCATCGGTCGCGGGCAACCTGATCGGTACCGCTCCTGACTGGTATCCGGCCATCAAGGCCGGCATCATGGGCTACACCCGCCACCTGGCCGTTTACCGCAGCGATGTCGTCCGGGTCAACGCCGTCGCACCGGGCATGACCGACACCCCGCGGCTGGCGGGTTTCGCTGCGAGTGAACTCGGCCAGCGGGTACTTGCCCGCATTCCGCTGCACCGGATGGCATCCCCCGATGAGATCTCCTGGGGCATCTTGTTCCTGCTGTCGCCGCTGGCCTCGTACATCAACGGGATACTGCTCACCGTCGACGGCGGATGGACCGTCACGCAGTAGCCAGGGGTATGGCATCCGGGCCGCGCCGCCGCTCAGCGCTGCCGGCGCGGCCCGGAAGCTTGTTTCTTAGGGGTGCCCGTACTGCCCGTTGACGATCGGCGTCGGCGATATGAACGTGAACTCGTCGGCGTTCGGCGCGGGCGAGTGATTCGACGCCGTGAAGTTGTAGCGGGACAGGATGGCCGTCTTGGCCGCAGCCTGCACGGCCGGCTTGGCCAGCGCGGCAGCGATCGCGGCCGCGGTGGTCGAGTGCGCGTACGTCGCGGCCGCCTGCACGAGCGGGAACGCGTCGTAGTTGTAGGCGAGGATCAGCGTGGAGTCGATCTTGCCCAGGCTCAGCATGGCCTTCACGGCCTGGACCACCAGGGTGGCCGACGGCGCGTACACCGTGCTGTGGAAGACCTGCATCTTCAGGTTCTTGACCACTGAGGAACCCTCGTACCCGGCTGGCGGCGGGGTGGAGATCAGGCTTGTCGCCGAGACCGAGTTGTCCGCGAGGATCGGGACGTTCCAGCCGAGCTGCTGCATGCCCTTGAGTATGTAGCCGACCGGCGCACCGTACCCGTCCATGATCAGCACGTCGGGCTTGGTCGCCTGGATCGCCTGCAGCTGCGCGGTCATGCTCAGCGCCGCGACGTCGTACGACTGGTTCGACGTAACCGTCAGGCCCGCCGCCTGGAGCGCGCTGGCGGTATCGGAGCCGAAGACAGAGCCGTAAGCGTCGTTGCCATGGATGATGCCGGCGGTCTTGTATCCATCCTGCTGCATCGCCAGCACGAAGCCCTTGGCGTAGTCCGTCGGGCTCGGTGACAGGTCGAAGTTGTAGGGGAACGTGGCCGCGTCGTTGGAGTTCGAGGTGGGGCCGATGTTGAAGGACAGGATGTGGTTCGAGGTGAGGATCGGGAGCGTCGCCGCCGAGATCGTCGACGGGCCCGAGTTGAGGTACAGGTCGGGCTTGTTCCCCGAATGGATCGCGTTGAGCAGGTTCGTCACCGCGGTCGTCGGGTCACCGGCGTCGTCAGACGAGGTCACGATCACCTTGCGCCCGTCGATGCCGCCCTCGGAGTTGATCACCTTGGCCCCGGCTTCCGCCGACAGGACCGAGGTCTCGGCGTTGGCAGCGAGCACGCCGGTCGCACTCAGCCCGCCGGTCACCATCACCCGGTACGGCGCGGAACTGCTGCCCCCGCCCGATGAGCCGCTACTGCTGGAAGCGCACGCAGTAGCGCCCAGCGCGGCAGCAAGCACCATCAAGAGTGCGAGCAGTCGACGTCTCATATTCCACTCCCTCGTATGACCAAGCGCTTGCTTGATGGGTCACACTAGTGACCGCTGTCACCCTGGTCAAGGCGGTGGAACGTAGCTATGACACACCCGTGTCCGGTTTGTTACGCGGCCCGCGCACCCGCTGTTCCTTGACCTGCCGGCCACCCCGCAGATATCGTATGCTACCGGCCAAGCGCTTGCTTGCCTCGATTCAGGCCAGTGCCGGAGGTCGCCATCGTGAGCACGTTCGCCGAAGTCGTCCAGGCGCGGGCCGGGGACAGCAGCGTCGGCGTCGTGTCCGGGGACGAGCGGCACACCTGGGGAAGCGTGGTCCAGCAGGCCGCTGATCGCGCGGCCTTCCTGTCCGGCACGTACGGTCCTGCCACGCATCACGCCGGACGCCAGCTGCACATCGGCGTGCTGCTGGAGAACGTACCTGATTACCTCTACTGGACCTGCGCCGCCGCCCTGGCGGGCGCCGTCGTGGTCGGCATTAACCCGACCCGCCGTGGACACGAACTGGCCCGCGACATCCGCCACACCGACTGCGACCTGATCGTCACCGAGGAATCGCTCGCCGGTCTCCTGTCCGGCCTCGACCACGGTGTGCCTGCCGCCCGCATCCACAACATCGACGACCCGTCCTATGAAAGCAGGCTGAGCCGGTACCGGGGTGCTGGGCTGCCGACCTCGCTGCCTGACCCCGGGGCGATCCTGCTGCTGTTGTTCAGCTCCGGGTCGACTGGTGCGCCGAAGGCTGTGATCTGCTCGCAAGGCCGGTTCGGGATGCTGGCGCGCACGATGCAGGAGCGCACCGAGCTGACCCGCACGTCGGTCAGTTACCTGAGCATGCCGCTGTTTCACGGCAACTCCATGATGATGAACTTCGCCCCGTCGATGCACGCGGGAGCCACGCTGTGCCTGACCCGGAGGTTCTCCGCTTCCGGCCTGGTGCGGGATCTGCATTGCCATGGCGTGACGTTCGTCAACTACGTCGGCCGTGCCCTCAGCTACGTGCTCGCCGTCCCGGAGGACCCGCGTGATTCCGGCAGCACGCTGCAGCTCGCAGCGGGCACCGAGGCCTCCGTCGCCGACGCCGAGCGGTTCAGCGCGCGGTTCGGCTGCCGTGTTTCGGAAGGCTATGGCCAGAGTGAGGGGATGGTACGGATCAACCGCACCCCGGACTCGCCGCCGGGGTCGATCGGGCTGCCCGTCGGCGGCGCGGATGTGCGGGTGATGAGCGAGGAGACCGGTCGGGAGTGTCCCCGCGTCCGCATCTCCGGTGAGGGGCGGCTGCTTAACTCCGGTGAGTCCATCGGGCAGATCGTGGTGATAGGAGCAGCGGCAAGGTTCGAGGGTTATTACAAGAACCCCGAGGCGCAGGCGGAGCGCATCCGTGGCGATAACTTCTGGACCGGTGACCTTGCTTACCGGGATCAGGCCGGGTTCTTCTACTTCGCCGGACGCTCCACCGATTGGCTCCGCGTCGACAGCGAGAACTTCGCGGCCGGGCCGGTAGAGCGCATCATCGAGCGCTGGCCAGATGTTGCCGTCAGCCTGGTGTACGCGGTCCCCGATCCGCGAACCGGAGACCAGGTCATGTGCGCGCTGCAGATGGCCGATGGGGTGAGGTTCGACCCGCCGGCGTTTGCCGCCTTTGTGGACGGCCAGCCGGACATGGGCACCAAGTGGCGACCGCGGTTCGTACGGATCATGCGGCAGGTTCCGGTCACCGGCAACAACAAGATCACCAAGACCGGGTTGCGCCGCGAGGGGTGGCTGACTGACGACCCGGTGTTCTGGCGCCCGGACCCGGTGTCGGACTACGAGCCGCTGCGGAGCGCGGATCGTGAGGCGCTGGCCACGTTGTTCGCCCGGCACGGCCGTACCGCGCTGCTGCCGGAGTAACGCCGAGGAGGTGACAGCGGGGATGTTCCTGGACTACACGGCCGGGCAGCAAGCGCTGAGCCGGGAGCTGCGCGCGTACTTCGCGAAGCTGATGACGCCTCAGGTGCGCGAGGCCATCGCCCAGGACAGCCGGGCTGCCTACCGCCAGGTGGTGGGCCAGCTTGGCCGCGATGGGTGGCTGGGACTGGGCTGGCCTGGCGAGTACGGCGGCCAGGACCGGCCGCTGACTGACCAGTACATCCTCTTCGATGAAGTGCAGCGAGCCGGGGTGCCGTTCCCGTTCGTGACCGTCAACACGATCGGGCCGATGATCCAGCGGTTCGGAACCGGCGAGCAGAGACGGCAGTACCTGCCGGGCATCCTCGCAGGCGAGATCATTTTCGCCATCGGGTACACCGAGCCGGAGGCGGGCACTGACCTGGCCTCGCTGAAGACGCGCGCGGAGCTGACGGACGGCGGCCGGGAGTGGGTGATCAACGGCAGCAAGGTGTTCACCAGCGGCGCCGGGCACTCTGACTTCATCTGGCTGGCCTGCCGCACCGATCCCGTCGCCCCCAGGCGCCGCGGCATCAGCATCCTCATCGTGCCGACCTCGTCGGAGGGCTTTGCCTGGACGCCGATCAGAACGCCCGGCCTGGTGCGTACGGCGGCTACGTACTACGACAATGTCCGCGTCCCCCGCGGCGGCATCATCGGCGAGCCCGGTGACGGCTGGGCGATCATCACGTCGCAGCTTCGTCACGAACGGGTCGGGCTGGCCGCCTACGGCGGGCGCACCGAGCAGCTGTGGGAGGATCTCGCCGGCTGGTGCCGCGGCCAGGTGACCGCCGACGGCGCATGCCTGGCCGACCAGCCATGGGTTCGGCGCGACCTGGCTCGCACGTACGCGCAGGTTGCCGCGATGCGGCTGCTGAACTGGAAACTCGCCGTACCGGAAGAGGAGCCATCGCCGGCCTCGGCCGCGGTGGCGAAGGTGTTCGGCACCGAGACCCACGACGCCGTCTGCCACGTCCTGCTCGGAACGGCAGGCCCGCTCGGCACCCGGCGTCCCGGGTCGCCCGGCGCCCCGCTGGACGGGCGGCTGGAAGCGCTGGCCCGGGGCTCGTTCATCAACACGTTCGGCGGCGGCACGAACGAGGTGCTGCGCGACATGATCGCCACTGACGGGCTCGGCATGGCCCACAGGAGCAGGCGCACCGCATGACCGCCGGCCCGGATCTGTACGACGCGACGCGCGAGTTCATCGGGCAGGACGCCGGACCGCCCCGGCAGGCTGCCGATCCGGTCAACCAGCCGATGATCCGGCACTTTGTCGAGGCGATGGGGGACGCCAACCCGGTCTACGTCGACGACGAGGCGGCCCGGGCGGCCGGCCGTGACGGCGTTGTGGCGCCCGGCCCGATGCTCTCAACATGGCTGATGCCTGGCTACCGGGCACACCGCAGCGCCCAGAAGGCCGATGCACCGGCGGACACGCCGCTGGCCCGGCTGACCGGCATGCTGACATCGGCTGGGTACACCGGTGTCGTCGCGACCAACGACGAGCAGACCTACCGCAGAGAGCTGCGACCCGGTGATCAGCTGTCGGTGAGCACGGTCATCGAGGACGTCTCGCCGCGCAAGCAGACCGCGCTCGGGCCCGGGCACTTCATCACCACGCTGCGCACCTACCGGGATGCCGCCGGCGCGGTCGTCGCCGAGCAGCGGTTCCGGGTCCTCCGGTTCCGGCCGGAGGCTCCGGCCGGCGCCGATGTCGCGGTTCGCCCGAGGCCGTTCGTTCTGCCGGACAACGAATTCTGGTTCGCGGCCGCGCGGGAGCACCGCCTGGTCATCCAGGCGTGCGACCGGTGCGGCCGGCTGCGGCACCCGCCCTCCCCCGTGTGCCCGCACTGCCTGTCGCCCGGCTGGCACGAGGTGACCGCGTCGGGTCACGGCACCGTGCACAGCTACGTGATCAGCCACCATCCGCGGGCGCCGGGGTTCGACTACCCGCTGGTGATCGT
>Ga0335074_10007492_pt1 | contig 15143 bp, 11 predicted proteins | sample Lox_Sample_23_FD_206715 | JGI IMG/M metagenome (GOLD analysis project Ga0335074, IMG submission 206715) | Soil microbial communities from Loxahatchee National Wildlife Refuge, Florida, United States - Lox_Sample_2.3 | ecosystem: Environmental > Terrestrial > Soil > Wetlands | place: USA...
TCTCGTCGAACAGCACGAGCGGGTGCAGGTTGCCGTCACCGGCGTGAAAGACGTTCGCGACCCGGATGCCTGCCGCTGCCGCGAGCGACTCGATCGCGAGCAGCACCTCCGGCAGCGCGGTACGAGGGATCACGCCGTCCTGGACGATGTAGTCCGGGCTGATCCGACCGACCGCCGCGAACGCCGACTTGCGGCCCCTCCAGATCAATGCGCGCTCGACGTCGTCGCGGGCCACCCGGATCTCGAAGGCTCCCGCCGTCGTGGAGAACCGCTGCACCTCGGCGAGCTGCGCATCGACCTCGCACGCCGGCCCGTCCAGCTCGGCCACCATGACTGCTCCCGCCGCGGCCGGATAGTTCGGGTGCACGGCAGCCTCGGCGGCTTCGATCGCAAGCGCGTCCATCAGCTCGATCGCGGCCGGGAGCACTCCGGCGGCGATGATCGCGCTGACGGCGGCCCCGGCGTCCTCGATGGTGCGGAAGCCGGCCAGCACGGTCTGCACCGCCTGCGGCTTGCGCAGCAACCGGACGGTCGCCTCCGTGACGACGCACAGCGTGCCCTCGCTGCCGACGACGGCACCGCCGACGTCGTACCCCACCGGGTCGGGCGCGCGGCCGCCGACTCGCTCGATCGAGCCGTCGGGCAGCACCAGCTCGAGCGCGGTGACGTGGTGTGCGGTGAAGCCGTACTTCAGACAGTGCGCTCCGCCGGAGTTCTCCGCGACGTTGCCGCCGAGCGAGCAGACCTGCTGGCTCGAGGGATCCGGTGCGTAGTAGAAGCCGTCGGCCGCGACCGCCTTGGTGAGGTCCGCATTGATCACTCCGGGTTGCACGACGGCTCGCTCGTCGTCGAGGTCGACGTCCACGATCCGGCGCATTCGCGACAGGACGATCAGTACGCCGTCACTGCGCGGCAGCGCGCCACCCGACAGGCCGGTGCCCGAACCGCGGGCGACGAACGGGACGCCGGCGGCCGCGCAGCGCCCCACGACGTACGCGACGTCCTCCGCTGACTCAGCGAGGATGACCAGTCCCGGGATGCAGCGGTAGGAGGCCAGACCGTCCGACTCATACGTACGGAGCTCGGCATGATCAGTCACGACCTGCGCCGCTCCGAACCGGCGGACGCAGTCCGCAGCGAGAGTGTCGAGCGCGCCCAACCCGTCTACAACCGGTCGTAGGCCGGAAGGGTCAGGAAGTCGAAAAAGTCGTCGGACAGGGCAACCTGCTCGAAGATCTCTCGCGCCTCGTCCCACCGACCGGCGGAGTAGGCCTCGTCGCCCACCTCACGGCGAACCTCGGCCATCACGTCGTCCGCGACCGACCGCACGAGCGCCGCGCTCACCTGCTCACCGGTGTCGGCGAGGGTCGCGTCGTTGTGGATCCACTGCCAGATCTGGGACCGCGATATCTCGGCGGTCGCCGCGTCCTCCATCAGGTTGTGGATCGCCGCCGCCCCGTTGCCGCGCAGCCACGACTCGATGTACCGGATCCCGACATCGACGTTCGTGCGCAGGCCGACGCTGGTCTTCTCACCGGGCGTCAGAGCGACCGCGAGCAGGTCGTCGGCGGTGACGTGCACGTCCGGTCGCAGCTTGTCGATCTGGTTCGGCCGGTCGCCGAGGACCGCGTCGAACTCGGCGAGCGCCGTCGGCACGAGGTCGGGATGCGCTACCCAGGTCCCGTCGAAGCCCGCGGCCGCCTCGCGCTCCTTGTCCGCCTTCACCCGCTCGAGCGCCACCCGGTTCACCTCCGGGTCTTTGCGGCTCGGGATGAACGCCGCCATTCCGCCCATCGCGAACGCACCGCGCTTGTGGCAGGTCTGCACCAACAACTCGGTGTACGCGCGCATGAACGGCACCGTCATGGTCACGCTGTTGCGGTCCGGGAGCAGGAACTCCTTGCCGCGGTCGCGAAAGGTCTTGATCATCGAGAACATGTAGTCCCAGCGGCCGGCGTTCAGGCCGTAGGAGTGCTCGCGCAGCTCGTAGAGGATCTCATCCATCTCGAACGCCGCGGGGATCGTCTCGATCAGCACGGTCGCGCGGATCGTCCCGCGGGCGACACCGAGCGCATCCTGCGCGTGGTTGAAGACGTCGTTCCACAGCCGCGCCTCGAGATGCGACTCCATCTTCGGGAGGTAGAAGTACGGCCGCGTCCCCTTGGCCTGCAGCCGCAGCACGTTGTGGAAGAAGAACAGCCCGAAGTCGAACAAGCCGCCGCTCACCGGTTCGCCGTCGACGAGCAGGTGCTTCTCGGGCAGGTGCCAGCCGCGCGGACGTGGCATCAGCGCGGCGACAGTGGGGTTCAGCGCGTAGCTCTTGCCCTCCGGCGACACGAAGTCGATCCGGCGCTCGATCGCGTCGATCAGGTTCAGCTGCCCCTGCACCTTGTTGTGCCAGGTGGGGGTGCTCGCGTCCTCGAAGTCCGCCATGAAGACCTTCGCACCGGAGTTGAGCGCGTTGACCAGCATCTTCTTCTCGGTCGGACCGGTGATCTCCACGCGCCGGTCGAGCAGGTCCGCGGGCGGCGCAACCTGCCAGCCGGAGTCTTCGCGGACGTCCTTCGTCTCGTCGAGGAAGTCCAGCCGTCCGGTCGCCGCAGCCTGCGCCCGGCGCTCTCGCCGGCGGGCGAGCAGCTCGGTACGACGGGCGCCGAACGCCCGCTGGAGGTCCGCGACGAAGTCGAGCGCCGACGGCGTCAGGATCTCGTCGAACCGGTCCTCGAGCGGACCGGTCACCTGCGCAGCGTCAGTGCTTGCCATTCGTCTCCATCTCCGCGCGAGCCCGCCGGGCCCGGCGCCGTCGGCGCCGAACCACCAACACCATCACAGTCGCGGCCAGGCCGAGCAGCCTCGGGGTCAGCCAGGACGGCCGCGATGTCCACCGGTCCGCGCCAGGGACGGCCGCGGTCAACGCCGGCCGGGGCGCCGCCGGCTCGTCGGGAGAGGTGATCGCCGGCCTCGCCGCGCGGGTCGCCGGCTCCGCCGTGCCGGTCGCCGGGGCCGGCGCGGCAACCGAGTGCTCGGCGCCCGATCCGGCGAACCCGTCCGCGAGGCGGCCGAGCACCCGGGACCAGCCGGTCGCGTCCGCCCGCTCGCCGCGGCCGGTGACCGCGATGTCGCCACCGACCTCAACCGTGCAGCCGGTGCCCGCCTGGGCCGCCGTCACGGTCAAGGTGGCCGCCAGCAGCCCGTCGCCGCGGGCCTCCTTGCCCTCGACCGTGATGACCGTCGAGCGAGTGCCGCCGTCGACCGCCGTGGCCCGGCCGGTCGCGCGGGCCGTCACGCGGTAGGTCACCTGGGTCGAACCGAGGGTGCACCTGACCGAGCCGCTGGCCGTGTCGCCCGCGCGGGCGAGGGTCGCGCCCGGCAGCGCCGAGAGCGCCTGGTCGAGCGCTTCGCCGATCGGCCAGACCCGATCCACCGGCTCGGCGTACGTCGCGCTGTAGGAACACCGCATCAGGGCATTCTGCTCGATCCGGCCCGACCGGGCGTGATTGACTGCCATGCCATGACCGCCCGGCCGATCGCCGAGGTGCTTGCCGGCCAGCGAGTTCTGGTCACCGGATCCACCGGCTTCGTCGGCGAGGCCTTGCTCGAGCGCCTGCTGCACGACCTGCCGGAGACGCCGGTCGTGCTGCTGGTGCGGGCCCGTGGGCTGCTCGGTGCCACCGATCGGGTCCGCCACGTGCTGAACGGACCCGCCTTCGAGCGGCTGCGCGAGGCGCGCGGCACGGACCTCTCCGAGCTGGTCGACAACGGTCACATCACCGTGCTCGAAGGCGACCTCGACGCGGTGCCCAACCTGCCCGACGACCTCGACATCGTCATCCACTGCGCCGGCGAGGTGTCGTTCGATCCGGCGATCGACGAGGGTTTCGCGACCAATGTGCATGGCTCGCTGAACCTGCTCGCCGCGATCGACGAGAGCGGGAGCCGGCCGCATTACGTGCATGTGTCCACGGCGTACGTCGCGGGCCGGCAGCAAGGTCACGTGCGGGAGGGCCGGCTCGACCACACGGTCGACTGGCGCAGCGAGGCAGCGGTGGCGGCCCAGCTTCGTGAGCGCGCCGAGATGGACAGCCGGTCCGCGGAGCAGCTGGCGATCTTCACGGCAGAGGCGGACGCCGACCACTCGACGCTGGGCGCGCTGTCCGTGTCGGCCGAAGCCGAACGCCGCCGCCGCGAGTGGGTCACGAAGAAGCTGGTCGACGCCGGGCGCGAACGCGGCCGCAGCCTCGGTTGGACGGACTGCTACACGTTCACGAAGGCGATGGCCGAGCGCGCGGTGGAGGAGACGGCGTCCGACCTTCCGGTCACGATCCTGCGGCCCAGCATCATCGAGAGCGCGCTGCTCCAGCCCTACCCGGGCTGGATCGAGGGCTTCAAGATGGCCGAGCCGATCATCCTGGCCTTCGGCCGCGGCGACCTGCCGGAGTTCCCCGGCATCCCCGACGGTGTCATCGACATCATCCCGGTCGACCTGGTCGTCAACGCGACCCTCGCCGCCGCGGCCCGCCGGCCCGAGCCGGGCACGCCGGAGTACTACACGATCTGTTCGGGCGCCAGGAACCCGCTGAGCTTCCACCGGCTCTACGAGCTGGTATCGACGTACTTCAGCGAGCACCCGATGGTGCAACGCGACCGCGGCGAGGTCCGGGTGCCCCGCTGGCAGTGGCCGGGTTCCGAACGGGTCGACCAGCTGATCCGGCTCGGCGACCGCGCACACCGCACCGCGGACAAGGTCGTGACGTCACTGCCGCGCTCGGCGCGCACCCGCGACTGGGCTCGGACCCTTGACCGGCAGCGCGGCCGCTTGGACTTCCTTCGGCGCTACTTCGACCTCTACCGTCCGTACGCCGACGCCGAGCTGCACTTCTCGGACCGCTCGACGCTCGCCCTGCACGAGGCCCTGCATCCGGACGACGTCGAGGCCTTCGGCTTCGACGCGATGGCCATCGACTGGCGGCACTACATCAACGAGGTCCACGTCCCCGCGGTCGTCGGCCCGCTCAACGCACTCACCGCGCTGCGGGGGAAGCGGACCGATCCCACGCGTTCGGTGAGCGGCGCCAGCCCGGACACGGTCGTCGTGTTCGACATGGACGGCACGCTGCTCGCGAGCAACGTCGTCGAGTCCTACCTCTGGCTGCGGCTGCCCGAGCTCGCGCTTGCGGCGAAGGCCCGCGAGGTCACCGAGGTGGCGCGCGCGCTGCCGCGCTGGCTGATGACGCAGCGCCGCGACCGGTCGTCGTTCCTTCGCATGGTCTACCGCCGGTATGAAGGCGCGTCGATCCGCGAGCTGGAGCGCATCGTCGACGACGAGATCGCGCCGATGATGCTCACGCGGCTGTCTCCTCAAGCAGTCCGTGCGATCCGCGAGCACCGCCAGGCGGGGCACTACCTGCTTCTCGTCACGGGAGCCGTGCGCCCGCTCACCCGCCCGATCGCGGCGCTGTTCGACGAGGTCATGGCGGCCGACCTCTCGACCGACCAGTTCGGCCGCTGCACGGGCCACCTCGACCGGCCGCCGCTGGTCGGCGAGTCCCGCGCCGCCTGGGTACGCCATCGTGCGGCGGAGGCGGGCTGGGACCTCGACAACAGCTACGCGTACGCCGACTCCGCGAGCGACCTTCCGCTGCTGCGCGCGGTGGGCCGGCCGGTCGCGATCGACCCCGACGTGATCCTGTTCCGGGTCGCACGCAAGGAGCGCTGGCCGATCGAGATCTGGCACGGCGGCCGCACGTCGTCGACCGCACCGACCGTGGCGGCGGTTCCGTGATCTCCGCGCTCGAGGTCTACCGGTCGCTGCCGCGCTACGTCGCGGCCAGGGCGGTCGGGCCGAAGCTGCCCGGCCTGCTTGCGGGCCCGCTCGCTCCGCTTCGCCTGGTCCATCGGGACGGGCCGCGGGCGCGCACCGACGGTTGGGTCCGGGTCCGCCCGCGACTGTCCGGGATCTGCGGGAGCGACCTCGCCACACTCTCCGGTCACACGTCGCTGTACTTCAGCCCGCTGGTGTCCCTGCCGTTCGTGCCCGGCCACGAGATCATCGGCGAGACCCGCGATGACGCCCCCGGCATCCCGGCCGGGACCCGCGTGGTCCTCGACCCTGTGCTCGGCTGCCGGGCGCGCGGGCTCGAGCCGTGCGACTCCTGCCGGGTCGGGCAGACCAACCGCTGCGACCGTGTCACCGTCGGTCACCTTTCCCCCGGGCTGCAGACCGGCTACTGCGCCGACACCGGCGGCGGGTGGAGCGGCGAGCTGGTCGCGCACGTCTCGCAGCTGCATCCGGTCCCGGACGACCTGCCGGACAACCGGGCCGTGCTGATCGAGCCGCTGGCCTGCGCGGTGCACATCGCCCGGCGTGCCGATCTCGGTGACGGCGGCTCGGCGCTGATCGTTGGGGCGGGCGCGGTCGGCCTGTTCACCGCGCTCGCGCTCCGCGAGCTCACGCCTGCCGGCCAGGTGACGATCGTCGCCAAGCACCGTCGGCAGGCAGAGCTGGCCAGGCTGTTCGGCGCGAGCGACGTCGTATCGCCGTCCGACGTCGCGACCGCCGTACGCCGGTCCACCCGCGCACTGCGACTAGAGCCGGAACGCGGGCCGGCGTACCTGCTCGGAGGGGTCGATGTGGCGATCGACGCGGTCGGGTCGCGCGGGTCGGTCGACACCGCGCTGCGCAACGTGCGAGCCGGCGGGCTCGTCGTGCTCGCCGGGGTGCCCGGCGACGGCATCGACCTGACGCCGGCCTGGTTCCGCGAGCTCGACGTGACCGGTGCGTACGCGAGCGCGGGCGACGCGTTCGATGTCGCGACGCGCCTGGCGGCGACTGCGCCGCTCGACGACCTCGTCGGAGTCGCCTATCCACTCGGCCGGTGGCGCGAAGCGCTCGATCATGCGCATGATGCGGGTCGGTTGGGAACATTGAAGGTGGCGTTCGATCTCAGGAGTGCGTCATGAGCCGCCCCGGATTCGTCCTCACGGTCGATGAGCGGACCCCGCCGATGCTGCTGCACTCCGGCGAGTCGTTCCGGCTGCAGCAGTTCCCGCTCGGGACCCGCGTGATCTACCCGCCGGAGTCGCTGCCCGGCGTGCCGGACGTCGACGAGGCGATCGAGGCCGCACTGCTCAACCCGGTCGACAGCGAGCCGCTGCCGGCGCTGCTGCACGCCGGGATGAAGCTGACGATCGCGTTCGACGACCTGTCCCTCCCACTCCCGCCGATGCGCAAGCCGGATGTCCGCCAGCGCATCCTCGAACGCGTCCTCCAGTACGCCGCGGACGCCGGGGTCGACGACGTCGAGCTGATCATCGCCACCGCGTTGCATCGCCGGATGACCGCGGACGAGGTCAAGGCCGCGGTCGGCGAGCGGGTGTTCCGGTCGTTCTGGCCGGACCAGCTCTACAACTTCGACGCGGAGGACCACGCCAACCTTGCGCACCTCGGCAAGACCGATCGCGACGAGGACGTCGAGATCTCGAAGCGGGCTGCGGAGTCGGACCTGTTGGTCTACGTGAACATCAACCTGGTCGCGATGGACGGCGGCTGGAAGTCGACGGCCGTCGGTCTGGCGTCGTACAACTCGCTGCGTCACCACCACAACGCGCACACGATGGTGCACTCGCGCTCCTTCATGGACCCGCGGCACTCGGAGCTGCACTCGAGCGCATGGCGGATGGGTCGCGTGCTGTCGGAGCACGTGAAGGTCTTCCAGATCGAGACGACGCTGAACAACGACGCGTTCCCGTCGCAGTACGGCTTCCTCACCAAGCGCGAGTGGGAGTGGTCGATCCGCGACCAAGCGGTCTTCCTCGGCACCAAGCGAGGACTCGACCTGATGCCGGCGAAGACGCGCCGGCGGCTGTTCCAGCAGATGGAGGCGCCGTACGCCGTCACCGGCGTCAGCGCGGGCGCCGTCGAGCCGGTGCACGAACAGACCCTCGAACGCGTGCACCGCCAGCAGCTGGTCGAGGTCAACGGGCAGACCGACATCCTCGTGATGGGCCTGCCGTATCTGTGCCCCTACAACGTCAACAGCGTCATGAACCCGATCCTCGCGGCCTGCCTCGGCCTCGGCTACCTGTTCAACATGTACCGCGGGAAGCCGCTCGTCCGCGAGGGTGGGGTGTTGATCCTTCATCACCCGGTGCCGTGGGAGTTCTCGACGCTGCACCATCCGTCGTACGTCGACTTCTTCGACGAGGTACTCGCGGAGAGCACGGACCCGAAGGTGATCGGGCCGAAGTTTGAGCAGCAGTACGCGACCGATCCCTGGTACACGCACCTCTACCGGACGTCGCACGCCTACCACGGTGTGCACCCGTTCTACATGTGGTACTGGTGCGCGCACGCGCTCGAGCATCTCGGCCAGGTCATCTGGGTCGGCGGCGACCGCCGCGCGGTTGCGCGGATGGGAATGCGCTCCGCATCGACGTTCGCCGACGCGCTCGAACTGGCGCGCGACACGGTCGGGTCGAGCCCGACGATCACCTATCAGCACGCGCCGCCGCACATCCTGTCGGACGTGAGATGACGAGGACGCGCCAGCGCGGACAAGGGCTGGCCGCCGACATCGCGGTCATGTCGCGAGGCTGGCGGTGGACCCGGCGGTCGCTGCCGCCTCGGTCGGCCGAGCCGCACCACACCTTCCCGGAGCCGAGAGAGTTCCCGACCGAGTGGGCCCGCTCGCGTCCGGCGCGGGTGGCCCGTGAGGTGATCCTGCGCGGCGGCCTCGGTCCGCTGGTGCGTCACGAGACCACGGTCGAGATCGAAGGACTGGACGTCTTTGACGGCCTCGACGGCCCGGTGATCATCGTCGCCAACCATGCATCGCACCTGGACACGGCGCTCCTGCTCACCACGCTGCCGGTGAAGTGGCAGCGCAAGGTGACGGTCGGCGCCGCGGCGGACTACTTCTTCGATGCCTGGTGGCGGGCGATCGGGTCCGCACTCGCGTTCGCGACCTTCCCGATCGAGCGGCACGGCACCGGCCTGTCGGACACGCCGACCGCGCTGATCGAGCAGGGCTGGTCGATCGTGATGTTTCCCGAGGGCACCCGGTCACCGGATGGCTGGACCCGTCGCTTCCGCCCCGGTGCCGCCGCGCTCGCGCGGACCCACGGCATCCCGATCGTGCCGGTGGCGATCATCGGCTCGTTCGCCGCGATGCCCCGTGGCCGGAACTGGCCCAAGCCCGGCCGCCCTCCGGTGCACGTCCGCTACGGCCGCCCGGTGCGACCCCTGCCCGACGAGAACACGCTCGCGCTCAACGGACGGGTGTCCGCTGCGCTGGCCGCCCTGCTGGACGAGGACTCGTCCGACTGGTACTCGGCAGCACGCCGGGCCGCTACCACCGAGACGCCGGCCTCGTCCGGCCCCGAGGTCGCGAACTGGCGGCGGGTCTGGGCCTCGACCGCCGGGCCGGCCGCCCGGTCGGCGAAGGCCAAGGCCTGGCGATGACCGGCGACGCGGACGGATCGCCGGTCGACCACCGCAAGCTCGCAGCGGGCTACTTCAACGCGGCCTGGCATCTGATCGACGAGCCGTCGCGATCCGATGCGGAGGATCGCGACATGCTCTCGCTCGCATTCGCCTCCCGGCAGCACTGGATCGAGGCCGGTGGCACCGACGAGAACCTCGCCGTTTCCGACTGGCAGGTCGCCCACGCGGCCAGCCTGGCCGGCTTCCCCGATGTGGCACTCCGTTTCGCCCGCGCGGCCGCGGCTCGGGCCGAAGCTGCCGACCTGCCCACGTGGATGAAGGCCTCGGCGCATGAAGGGCTCGCCCGCGCACACGCATGCGGCGGCGACCGGGCCAACTACGAGTACGAGGCCGACCTCACCCGCCAGCTGCTGGAGAAGGTCACCGACGGCGAGGACCGGAGCCTGGTCGAGTCGCAGCTCGCCAGCATCCCGATCCCGGGGTGACCGACGGTCCGGTCGTCCTCGACCGGGTGACGACGCCTCGAGGCGAGCTGGTCCTGCGGCGTGCCGGCGAGCACTTCGAGGTGATCAGCAACGGCACATTCCTGATGGACACCCGGGACGGGCGCTCGGAGCGCCTGCTGGTCCGGGCCGCGTTGGACCGCCATCCGGCGCCGCGGGACCTGCTCATCGGCGGCCTCGGCGTCGGGTTCTCCCTGCAAGCGGCCGTTGCTGATCTGCGCCTCCGCCGGATCGGGGTGGTCGAGGTCGAGGCCACGGTCGCGGACTGGCACCGTACCCATCTCGCGGCCGTCTCGAGCGGAGCGCTCGACGACCCGAGGGTCCAGGTCGTGATCGCCGATCTCGGCTCCTGGCTCGCGTCGACGACGGCGGCGTATGACGTGATCTGCCTCGACGTCGACAACGGGCCGGGCTGGACGGTGACCGACGGCAACGCGGCCCTCTACGGCGAGTCCGGCATAGCGCTGCTCGTGAGCCGGCTCCGCCCGGGCGGCGTACTCGCGGTCTGGAGCGCAGCCGCGGTCCCGGCGTACGAGCGGCTCCTGAGCCGGCATTTCGATCTGGTGTCGTCGCACGCGATCATGGTGGCCAGAGGCGAGCCGGACGTCGTGGTGGTTGCGAGCGGCCCGCGTGGTGTACGACAGAGGGATGGGAACCGTGACCGCAGCTGACGAGAAGCGCGTCCTTGACGCCGCGCCGCACCAACTGTTCATCGGAGGCGAATGGCGCGACAGCTCGAACGGCAAGACGCTCGACGTCGAGGACCCGAGCACAGCAGAGACGCTGTGCGCGGTCGCGGACGGCACGCCCGAAGACGCCGTCGCCGCTCTTGACGCCGCCTGCGCAGCGCAGGCGTCCTGGGCCGCCACTCCGCCGCGGGACCGCGGCGAGATCCTCCGCCGCACCTTCGAGGTCATGAACGAGCGGGCTGACGACCTCGCGCTGCTGATGACGCTGGAGATGGGCAAGCCGATCGCCGAGTCGAAGTCGGAGATCGTCTACGCCGCGGAGTTCCTGCGCTGGTTCTCCGAACAGGCGGTGCGGATCGACGGGCGCTATGCCGTCAACCCCAACGGTTCCGGCCGGCTGCTGACGATGAAGGCGCCGATCGGCCCGTGCCTGCTGATCACGCCGTGGAACTTCCCCGCCGCGATGGGCACCCGCAAGATCGGGCCCGCGGTCGCGGCCGGCTGCACGATGGTCGTCAAGCCGGCGCAGCAAACCCCGCTGTCGATGCTCGCGCTCGCCTCGATCATGCAGGAGGTCGGCCTGCCCGACGGCGTCCTGAACGTCATCACGTCGCACAGTGCTGCTGCCGTCACCGGCCCGTTGTTCGACGATCCGCGCCTGCGGAAGATGTCGTTCACGGGTTCCACGCCGATCGGCAAGATGCTGATGGAGCAGGCCTCGAAGCGGCTGATCAAGTGCTCGATGGAGCTCGGCGGCAATGCGCCGTACATCGTGTTCGACGATGCGAACCTCGACGAGGCGGTCGACCAGGCACTGATCGCGAAGATGCGCAACGGCGGCGAGTCGTGCGTGGCGGCCAACCGGTTCCTCGTCCACGAGGCCGTGGCCACCGAGTTCGCCGCGCGGCTGAGCGAGAAGCTCGGAGCGATGAAGGTCGGTCGCGGCACGGAAGAAGGCGTACAGCTCGGGCCGCTGATCGACGCCAAGCAACGCGACAAGGTCGCCGAGCTGGTCGACGACGCGGTCGGCAAGGGCGCCAAGGTCATGACCGGCGGCGAGACGGTCGGCGACCGCGGCTACTTCTACGCGCCGACCGTGCTGAGCGGCATCAACCCGGATGCCGACCTGCTCCGCGAGGAGATCTTCGGACCGGTCGCGCCGGTCGCGACGTTCTCGACCGAGGACGAGGTCATCGAGGCCGCGAACGCCACCGACTTCGGCCTGGTCGCCTACCTGTTCACCCGCGACATCAAGCGCGCCTTCCGGGTCAGCGAGGCGCTCGAGGTCGGCATGCTCGGTCTGAACCGCGGCCTGGTCAGCAACGCGGCCGCGCCGTTCGGCGGGGTCAAGGAGTCCGGCTTCGGGCGCGAGGGCGGGCTCGAGGGCATCGACGAGTACGTCACGACCAAGTACGTCGCGGTCGACTTGTAACCCCCGCCCCGAACGCTGCTGGCCTAGCCGTTTCAGCACACAACGCGCGCCGACCGGCGGCGGTTTGGCGCGCTCACACCCCGCCTGTCCGGTTTCCCGCCGGCGTTGTGTGCTGAAACGATCACCCCGTGACCGGTTGGCGCGACCGCGACCTCGGGGACGTGCTCGAGTCGGCGCCGCGGGGGGCGCCACGAGGTCGCCGCCGCGTCGTCGCGTCCGCACTCGGCGTGGCGCTGGCCGCCACGGCGGTTGCCGTCCCGCTCGCGCTCAGGGCGCACCACCACCACGACACAGCTGCCGTCCTGCGGCCGACGGGTGGGCGGGACCCGGCATCGTCGTACGACGTCGCGCCGGCGCCGATCCCCCCGGAGTCGATCCCGCCACCGCCACTGCCGGTCTGCCGCAGGGACCGGATCCGCACGACCGGGACGCTGCGGGCGACCCCGAATGGCGTTATCGGCGTGGTCACGGCGATCGGAGGGACCTGCCACTTCCCCATCACCATGACACCCCTGGCGCTCGTCTCGGACGGCCATGCGGTCGCGGCGATCCCGCTCGCCGGCGATCTCGATCAGGTCAATCCGGCGACCGACATCGCAGCGCCGGCGCTCGCGGTCGGGCGGGTGGCGCTCGGATTCTCGTGGACCGGGTCGTGGTGCGGGCCGGCCGTCGACGCGGTGCGGCTGCGTTACGGGCGCGGCACCCTCGACGTGCCGCTGCACGGGCCGCAGGCCGCGTGCCGCGGCCGGAGCGCATCCACTCTGGTCGCGGGAGCGATCGGCGACATCGGCGAGCCGGTGCAGTCGGCGCCCGCTGCGTGGCGCGCACTGCGCGTCACGTTGCGGGTGCGCCACAACAGCCCGGACGCAGAGCTCACCGGCCTGCGGGCGACGTTCACCAACTCTTCGCCCCGGCCGGTGGCGCTGCAACCGACCCCGACGTACCTGATCGGCGTTCACGACCGCCTCGGCGACGGCGCGACCGCAGAAGTGGTGCAACCGCTGCCGTTTCCGGCTCAGCGGCTGGTCGTCCCAGCGGGCGGGTCGTTGATCTTGCACCTGCCCGACACGTCGTACGCCGCGGACCGCCGCAACTTCCGCACCGGCTACCCGATCACGGTGACGTTCGCGATCGCCGGGGTCCCGGACGCCACCGCACAGACCGTTGTCCGATGACGATTTCAGCCCGCCGGATGGGCCATCGGATCGGTTCCGGTTGGCGGGCCGGGTACGCCGAAACCCGCGCTACTCTGGCTGCGAAGTCCGTGTCCCGGGAGAGGCCCTTAGTGAGCAGCGCACGCCAGGCCACCGCAGGCCCGTCGAAGGAGTCTGCACCCGCCAAGTCCGCTTCCCCACGCAGTCGCCGAAAGTCCTCGATGGCGGTCGTCGCCGACCCTGAGGGCGACGAGGCCGCCGCCGCTGCGAGCGCCCCGGAAGGCGAAACTTCCGAGCCGGCCGAGGGTGCCGAGCCGGCCCTCGGAGCGATCGCCGAGATCGACCCCGAGGCCGAGCCGCCGGCCAGCGAGCTGGTCGAGGACGAGGACGACGACGTCGAGCTCGCGGTCGAGGAGGACAACGCGGGCCCGTCGACCGATCTGGTCCGCGCCTACCTCAAGGAGATCGGCCGGGTCGCCCTGCTCAACGCCGAGCAGGAGGTCGAGCTCGCGAAGCGGATCGAGGCCGGCTTGTTCGCGGCCGAGCGGCTGCGCCAGGCCGACTGCGGCGAGCTTCGGATGTCGAAGACCACGCAGAAGGACTACATCTGGCTGACCGCCGACGGCCAGCGCGCGAAGGACCACCTGCTCGAGGCCAACCTGCGCCTCGTCGTGTCGGTAGCGAAGCGCTACACCGGGCGCGGGATGGCGTTCCTGGACCTGATCCAGGAGGGCAACCTCGGCCTGATCCGGGCGGTCGAGAAGTTCGACTACACCAAGGGCTACAAGTTCTCGACGTACGCGACCTGGTGGATCCGGCAGGCGATCACCCGGGCGATGGCCGACCAGGCCCGCACGATCCGCATCCCGGTCCACATGGTCGAGCAGATCAACAAGCTCACCCGGGTCCAGCGCCAGATGCTCCAGGACCTCGGCCGCGAGCCGACGGCGGAGGAGCTCGCGCGCGAGCTCGACATGACGCCGGACAAGGTGGTCGAGATCCAGGGCTACGCCCGCGAGCCGGTCTCGCTCGAGCAGAACGTCGGCGACGAGGGCGACAGCCAGCTCGGTGACTTCATCGAGGACGCGGACGCGCCGATCGCGGCAGAGGTCGTGTCGTTCGGGTTGCTGCAGCGCGAGCTCGACAGCGTGCTGAAGACGCTGCCGGAGCGCGAGGCCGCCGTCGTCGCGCTGCGGTTCGGCCTCACCGACGGCCAGCCGCGGACGCTGGACGAGATCGGCCGCGAGTTCGGGCTCACCCGCGAGCGGATCCGCCAGATCGAGGCGAAGACGCTGTCGAAGCTGCGCCACCCGAGCCGCTCACAGAAGCTGCGCGACTACCTCGAGTAGCCCGCACCAATGGCCCATCCGTGGGCCGATAGCCCCACCGATGGGCCATGCGTGCGGATCAGCAGGGCTCAGTGCTTGCTGATCCTCGGGTCGCTCGGGCTCGCCAGCTGCAGCGAGTCCGCCACCTGCTCGATCTCGGCGGCCGAGGCGTTGTCGATCGTCAGAGACACCTGGACGTCGGCTGCCTCCTGCCAGGTGAGTGACTGAACGCCGCCGCCTTGGCCGCCGTCGGGCGCGAGGATCGCGCGCTGGCCACGCACGGTCACAAACGTGAAGTCGACGTAGGAGCCGGCCGCGAGCTGGTCGATCCGGTTCGGAGTCTCGGTCACCGTCATCGAGGCCTCGTGGCCATCGGGATCGGTCCACTGCGAGAAGACGATGCCGGTCTGATCCGGACGCACGTCGGCCGCAGCCGGTTCGGTGCTCCAGCCCGACCCTGCGCCGTTGAGGGTCGCGGTGCCGGCCGCCGGGTCGAGCGCGAGGTGGTCGAGCAGCGCGACCGCCTGGTCCTGCGGCAGGTGGCGAACCTCGGCGTACCACTGTCCGCCGTCGGGTTCGGTCCAGAACGCGTCGG
>Ga0335074_10007494_pt1 | contig 15140 bp, 16 predicted proteins | sample Lox_Sample_23_FD_206715 | JGI IMG/M metagenome (GOLD analysis project Ga0335074, IMG submission 206715) | Soil microbial communities from Loxahatchee National Wildlife Refuge, Florida, United States - Lox_Sample_2.3 | ecosystem: Environmental > Terrestrial > Soil > Wetlands | place: USA...
GGAACGCCGCGAGATCCTCGTCCGCGCAGGCGGCGTTGATCACGCCGCAGGCGTGCAGGTGAGCGAACGCGTACGGTGCGAACGCCGGGCACCCCCCGCAGGTCCAGGGGCCGCGGTTCACCCGGTCGAGCGCCACGTTCGCGATAAGCGTCAGTTCCGCGCGTGGCAAGACCCGATCATTTCACAGAGCCCCATCGCCCGACGCCGGCGAAACCTCGACCGTCCTCGCTCGCGTCGGCGTCGGCGTCGGCGTCTGCGTCTGCGTCTGCGGCTAGGCTAACGACTCCCGGACGCAAGACACCCGAGGGACGGGAATGTGGGCTCGATCATTCTGTTTGCCTTAGCCGCGGCTGTTTATCCGCAGTTGCTCGCGGTGGTCGTGATCATCCTCACGCGTCCGAGTCCGAGGCCACTTCTTTGGGCCTGTTACCTCGCGAGCTTCGTCGTCAGCGTGGGCGCCAGCGTGCTCATCTTCGCCGTGTTTCAGTCCCGCGGAAGCGTTGCCGGCACAAGCTCTCACCGCCTAGGACCGGCGGCCTACCTGACGTTCGGCACCATTGCGGTGTTCGTCGCGATCCTGATGACGAGCCGCCGTGGGAGGGAGCTCTTCCATCGAGAACGGCCGGCGTCCGATCGAAGGAGACCGCGCCGACGGCTGCGCTCGGAGACCGTGGCCAGGACGCGTGCGCGAGCGGAGCGATCGCTCAGCGACGGCTCGCTCGTGATCGCTGGCCTGGTCGGCGTGCTCCTGGGCGTGCCCGGTCCGTTCGACCTGCTCGCTCTTGGGCGCCTCGCCCGGAATGGCTACGGGGCCCTTGCCGCCGCCGGCGCGATGGTCTTCTTCGCACTGGTCAAGTTCGTCCTGATCGAGGTGCCGATCGCGTGCTACGCGATCGATCCTGGCGGTACCGCCACCCGGGTCAGTCGCCTCTCCGGCTGGCTGCACACCAATGAGCTCGTGGTTGTCGCCGCGGTCGTCGGCCTAGTCGGGCTCGTCCTGATCGGCAGGGGTATCTCAGGCCTCGGGTGATCCGTCGCGGGGGGGCGGCTGCTTTCCCCGCATCCGATCGATCTGATCTCGCAGCGTCTGCCATCTCGAGCGAGCCTCGGTGATGAAGGTGTCCCACTCTTGCCGGATCTCGTCGTCGGGCGGTCTCTCCCCGGCGCGAATCCGGGTGAGCTCGTCGAACACCTCGCGTCCGAGTGCCGCCGAGGCGACCAGTGCCACCATGAAGCCGAACAGCGCCGAGATCATCGCGAACACCGCCCCGATCGCCCCGTAGCGAGTCGCGTACGAGCTGAACAGGTGTGGCACGTACACAGCGGCGCCGGCGAAGTAGAGGGCGAGCGCGAGGCTCGCGATGATTGCGAACGGGGCGAGCGCTTTCACCGCGATCCGCCTCGCGCTGAGAACCCGTCCGCTCCACGCCAGGAAGATCGCGGTCAGAGGTGTGAGCACCAGGTTCGCCGCGACTTGAACCCGGCTGGTGCCGATTTCGCGGTGTGCGACGCCGCTGATCCCTACGTAGGCAATGAGGCCGGCGATCCACACCAGATCGTTGAACGAGTTTCGCACGCTCAACGGCTGCAGCTCCCACGCGCGCTCGAACAGCCGCTGGACGGCCCGGGCGAAGCTGAGTATGGCGATGATGAGTAGCAGTACGCCGATCAGCCCGATATCTGTGTTCGTCGCGGTCGAGGGCGCCAGCGCGTCCCTGACCGCTTCGGCACCACCCCCTGTCAGGGCGTACCGATTGATCAACCATTGGGCGACGCCTTCGGCCTGGACATGCGGTAGCACCGCGCCGGACAGGACCGCGAGTGGAATCAGGGCGGTGAGCGCGCTCGAGGCCAGCGCCATCGCCCGGTCGAAGCCCGCCATCAGCTGGAAGCGGTTTAGGACACGCAAGACGAAGGCCGGGCGCAGCCAGAACGTCAGCATCCGCACGATCCGCTCGCGGTCGAACGAGAACCTCGTCGTCAACTGTGAACCGTCAGACATGGCGCTCGGTGAGCCGACTCCGGGTACTCACGTTCATGGTCCGGCGGGCCGGGAGATCAGCAGATCCATGCCGAGACGCGCGGACAGGAACTTTGCCACGAGCTGTCCCTTCACGCTGTTTCCTTGCTGGTCGAGCAGCGGAGCAAAGGTGCCCATGCCGCCTTTGCCCGGCGACACCGTGACGATCCCGCCACCGATCCCGCTCTTGGCCGGCAAGCCGACGTCGTACAGCCACTCGCCCGAGCTTTCGTACAAGCCCGCGGTCAGCATCACGGCGAGTGTGTAGTGGCAGACGCCAGGGTCGATCACCCGTTCCGTAGTCACCGGGTTGACACCTCCGTCTGCCAGCGTCGCTCCCATCACGGCAAGGTCGCGGGCACTGACACGCAGGCAGCATTGTCGTGTGTACAGCTCCACCGCATCGGCGGGAGGGGAGTACACCCGATCGACGCTCTCCAATAGCCGGGCGATGCTCTGGTTGCGCGAGTTTGTCGCCGATGCCGAGGCGTACACCTCCTGGTCGAGTGACAGATCCCGCCCGGCGAAACGCGAGAGCCCTTCACGAATGAACCGCCAGCGGTCCTCCACGCCACCCCCGGGCGCGAGGCTCGTCGCCGCGATTGCCCCCGCGTTGACCATCGGATTGGTCCGGCCGTCCTTGGATCGCTCGACCGCGTAAAGCGAGTTGAACGGCAGCCCGGTGCCATTGACGCCGAGGCGCTCGCGGGCATCGTCCGGGCCGATCAGTTCGCACACGAGCGCGAACACGAACGGCTTCGAGACACTCATGATCGTGAACTCGTGCTCGGCGTCTCCGGCCGCAAACATCGCGCCCGAGGTGCCGACCACGCACACGCCAAACAAGTCGGGGGGCACGCTCGCCAGCGCGGGGTACGCCTGCGAGATCACCCCGTCGCGATTCGCCCGATAGCGGTCGTGCGCCTCGCGCACGAGCCGCTCCACGAGGCTGCGCTCCGGCAGCTCGCCGGTCGAAACAAAGACGTCGCCCACGGGACCACCAACACGACTAGACACATCAACCCTCCGGCCGCCAGTCTACGAGTACGCCAGCTGCGTCTGCGGGCCCGCCTCTGGACGCCCCGCGCGCACGAGACCCGGGAGACTTATCATCGTTGGCTTGCGAGTGCGGCGTGAACGGCGAAGGTGGCGGCTGGCCCTCGCGTCGCTGGTTGGGGTGTTGATGCTGTCGCCGGCGCCGGCGCACGCGGCGGTTGCGCCGAGCGATCTACAGCCCTGCCAGACGCCGGCACCGCCTGCCGGAACCGCTCCGCAGGCAGATAGCGCCCTCGCGCAGCTCCAGGACCTGATCGACAACGTCCCCTGTGCCACCAGCGGCCAGATCTCCTATGACACCGCCGACAACCTCGGTGGGGGCATGGACGTGCTCGACCCGATCGCTGACCCGACCGGGGGCTACCTCGGCGTGTACCACACCGCATTCGGCCCCTACCCGTGGCAGTTCAGGATCAGCCTCGCGCAGTCTGCGGACCTGATCCATTGGACGCGGATCGTGGTGCTGGACCCGCTGGGGGCGAGCATGCCGACGCTCCGCGCCGTTCCCGGCACCAGCGGCTTCCTGCTCGCATATGAGAAGAAGATTCCGCATGTGGGCGACGTCGTTCGACTTCGGTACTACGCGTCGCTGAGCCAGCTCGAGACGGGACATTTCGCCGCCCAGCGGGATCTGCCGCAAACCTTTTCCCGGTTCAACGACGGCACGCCCACGATCCTCTCGATCACCTGGCACCACGCCCTCGCGCGCTCCGTGATCCACATCGGCTTCCACTACGAGACCGAGGCGAGAGGCGCCCGGGGACCCGATCGCGAGGCGATCGGCACGCTCGTCGATTTCAGGCGCTGGACGGCGCACACGGAGAGCCCGCTGGACGCCGCTCTCGACCGGCAGGGCCTGTCGGGAAGCCACGGCGACTGGCGCCAGTTCAGCTTTGCAGGTGATCGATGGCGAATCTACGAGGGACAGACCACATGGGACGACTTCGGGAGCTGGCGCGTCGTCCTCCAGGACACCTCGACCGGGCAGCTCTACCCCCTCACACTGAGCTCGGACGCGCAGGCGGTCTCCGGCTCGGTCGCCAACCCCGTCGTCGCCGTGCTTCCCGCACCCGACGGCGCCGGACAGGTGCTCGTCGTCACGCTCTACCTGTTTAGTGCCGACCCGCCGGCCGTGCCCGGAGAGCTCGTCTACTACCAGACGCTCTAGACCGCGGCCGATCGAGCGCGCGATGCGAGGAGCCGGCCCAGCTGCTCGAGGGAGCCCAGCGCGAGGTCTTTGCCGCGCTCACCCGCACACGAGCGCGAGCGGCTCGTGGAGTACCTGAACCGAGGTACGCCGTCGCGTTCAAGTCACTACAGCGGAACTCGTCGCTGTAGTTTCCGGGGGCGACCTCGCGAGGACAACCCTGGTTCTTGACCGTGTCCGCGAGCGGGCGGACGCGCTTCTCGGCGTGGGAAGCTGACATCGACGTGCAGTCCGCCGCTCTGGTTGGGTCGGATGCCGAGGGTCGCGTCGTGCGCGGCGGCGATCGCGGCAACGATCGAGAGGCCGAGGCCGTGGCCCGGGGTGTCGGAGGTGCGGTCCGTCGTGAGCCGACGGAACGGTTGCAGCAGTCGCTCGATCTGGTCGGGCGGGACGCGAGGACCGGTGTTTTCCACGGTGAGCGTCGTGCGGCGCGCCCGGGCCTCGATGGTGACACGGGCTTCCCCGCCCGGGTGGTTGTGCAGGAGCGCGTTGTCGAGGAGGTTGCTCACGAGTTGGCGCGTGAGCCGCCGGTCACCGCAGACCGGTGCGGCCTCGAGCGCGGTGTCGAGCGCGACGGCGTGAGTGGCGGCTTGCTGTCGGCGGCCCTCGATGACGTCCTTCACGATCGGCGCGAGATCGAATGTCTCGTGCTGTTCGATCTGTTGCTGGCTTTGAGCGAGGGTCAGGAGGGCGTCGAGCAGCTGCTCGTGCTCTGCGCTCGCGCTGAGCGCATCTGCGCAGGTCGCCTTGAGCGAGTCGAAGGTGAGCGCGGGGTCGGCGAGCGCGAATTGCAGCATGGCGCGGCTGAGGGTGAGCGGCGTGCGGAGCTCGTGTGAGGCGTTGGCGACGAACGCGCGTTGGGCGTGAAACGAGTCCTCTAAGCGCGCCAGGAGCGCGTCGATCGTGTCGCCGAGGTCCTTGACCTCGTCATTGGGGCCCTGCAGCGCGAGTCGGCGGTGGAGGTTGGAGGCGGAGATTTCGCAGGTGGCCGCGGTGATCGTTCGCAGGGGTCGCAATGCGCGCCCGGCGACGATCCACCCGAGCAGGATCGACGCCAGTGACATGCCGGCGAGCGCGATGCCCGAGCCCCGCAGCAGCTCGTGTAGCTCGCTGTTGTGCTGCTGCTCTGCCTGGGCTTGCAGCTGAGTGACGGATTGTGTGTGAGCCGAGCCGGGGTGCGCCCCGCGCCCCGGATTGGTGTCGCCCTGGGCAAAGAGCGGATGGCCGTCGTGCACGCCGGTGACGATCGTGGCGCGGCCATGGCCGTGGTCGGTCTGGGTGGTGAAGACGAAGCCGCTGGTGGCGTTGACGACAAGCAGGTAGGTGATCGCCAGGAGCACCGCTCCGGAGAGCAGGAACAGGCCGCCGTAGAGCAGCGTGAGTCGCAGCCGCAGCGTCCGGCGCGGGAGGTGGCGTCCCGAGGCCAGGCGGATCATGCGATCGGTGAGCGGCATCTCATCCTCCGATCCGGTAGCCCGCCTTGGCTACCGTCTCGATCACCGGAGGATCGCCGAGTTTGGCCCGCAGACGGCTGACGGTCGTCTTGACGGCGTTCGTGAACGGGTCGGCGTGTTCGTCCCAGACGCGCTCGAGCAGCTCCTCGGGCGACACCACCGCTCCCCGAGCGATGAGCAGCTCCTCGAGGACCGCGAACTCCTTGGGGTTGAGCGCCAACGGACTTCCGCGTCTGCTGACAACCCGGCGCGCGCCGTCGAGCGTCAGGTCGCCGTGTGAGAGTGTCGGCGCGGTTCGCGGCCTGGCGCGACGTGCGAGCGCCTGGATGCGCGCCACCAGTTCGGAGGCGTCAAACGGCTTGGATAGATAGTCGTCGGCGCCGAGCCGCAACCCGTCGACGCGGTCCTCGACGGCGCCCGCGGCCGTGAGCATCAGTACGCGGCAGTCGCGCTCCTCGGCGATCAGGCGCCGGCAGACCTCGTCGCCGTGGATGCCCGGAAGGTCGCGGTCGAGCACGACCACGTCGTACTCCGTGATCGCGGTCTTGGCGAGCGCCTCGTTGCCGTCGAAGGCGACGTCGACCGCCATTCCCAGCCGCCGTAGACCCGTGGCGACCGTGAGAGCCAGTCTGGCGTGGTCCTCGACCAATAGCACTCGCATCAAGTTCTCCTCGGCTCTCGGCCGCCGCGCCCAGGGGCCGCGGCCGCGTCCGACGCGGACACCAGGATGCTCTACAGCCGGTTACAAAACGGTAACTGCGTTACGCGCGCGGGACCATCGCGAGCGTACAACGAGCTCATGCACAGCAGCCGATCCGCCTCCGACCGCTATCACCCTTGGGCCGCAGCCGTCGCGATCGGCTGCGCGCTCTTGCTCGCCGCCTGCGGATCCACCGGCCCAAGCTCCGCTCAGACCAGCACCAACGCGACCAACGCCGCATTGCTGGTGAAGTACGCCGGCTGCATGCGCGCGCACGGCGTGCCCGGCTTCCCCGACCCGTCGACGAGTCAGGACGGCGACAACTCGTTCGGCGTCGACGGCTACAACTTCAACCTTCCGGCCAACCTCAACACCCAATCCCCCGCGTACGAGTCCGCCGACAAAGCCTGCGACAGGCTGATCGGCCTCGGCGGGAGCGGCCCGGCCCGGAACCCGGCGCTCGTCGCCAAAGCGAGGGAGGCCGCGCTCGCGCACGCACAATGCATGCGCCAGCACGGCGTCCCGAACTTCCCGGACCCCACCGTCAGCGGTGGCGGCGGGGGCATCACCGTCAGCTCCGGCGGCCCGGGGATCGACCCCCAATCGCCCGCGTTCCAGCAAGCCCAGAAGACCTGCCAGCCCAACGCACCGCGCTGAGGGCAACCGCCGCCCGCCGTGCAGAGTTCTGCGACCAGCCCTTTGGCGACGGCAGCCCCTACTATCGGCGTCGCCGTGAGCGACCGCCCTCTGCTTCTCCCGGCGGCGTGAGCCAGCCGGTCAGATCGGATCGACGCAGATCCTCGACCCAGCTGCGGCACGGTTCCCGTCCGGCGCAGAGTGTCCGCGCGCGTCCCCGTCGCTGGCCGCTGGTGTTGGCGGCGGCGATCCTGATCGTGGTCGCCGGGGTCGTCGTTCGTCTGATGACGTTCAAGCCCCCGAACCTCACCCTGCGCGTCACGGGTGCCATGGGTGTGCGGCTGCCCGGCTCCGCTCCCGCACCGGCTTGGCCCGCCGGGGGCCAAGCCGCGCTTGTCGTCCCGGGAATCGGCTCGCTCGGATCGGCCGGCGGCGAGGAGCCGAGGCCGACCGCCAGCCTCGCGAAGGTGATGACCGCATATCTGACGCTGAAGCAGTACCCGCTGAGCCCGACCGACGGAGGCTTCACGCTCACCGTGACGCCGGCCGAGGCGCGCGCCGAGGTGGAGGATGCAAGGCAGGACCAGTCCGTGGTCGCGGTTCGGGCCGGGGAGCGCCTTGACGAGCGGCAACTGCTGGAAGCGCTGCTGATCCCGTCCGGCGACAACATCGCCCAGATCCTTGCCGCACACGATGCGGGCAGCGTCTCGCGGTTCGTGGTGGAGATGAACCAAACGGCTCGGGCGCTGGGCATGGAGAAGACCACGTACACCGATCCGAGCGGCTACGAGCCGACCACGGTGTCAGACGCAACTGACCAGCTACGCGTGTTCGAGCGCGCCATGCGGTTCGCGGTGTTCCGCGAGGTCGTCTCGACGCCCAGCGTGACGCTCCCCGTCGCCGGGACGGTGGAGAACTACGACCCGCTGATCGCCGAGGGCTACGACGGCAAGACGGGCTCGGACTCTGAGGCGGAGGGCTGTCTGGCCTTCTTCAAGCACATAACGGTGGACGGGCGCCGCCTTACGCTGGTCGGCGTCGTGCTCGGCCAGGGCACCGGCGGGGCGACGACCGTGATTCTCACCGCGGCCGCCGCGGCCGCCGAGCGGCTCGTCGGCTCGGTAACGCCGGCGATCCGCGCCCGCACGGTTCTCCCGGCCCGCACCCCCGTCATGATTGCCAGCGCCGCCGACGGGCGCCGCGTCGCCGGCGTGGCCGCCGGTCCGCTCAAGGTGATCGGCTGGGGAGGCCTCCAGGAGCGTCTGGCAATTCGCGCGCGCGCGCTCGGAACCGACCTCAGCGCCGGCCAGCGCATCGGAGGGGTGACCCTCGAGGGAAGCCTGCCCACGGCAACCGGCAACCAGACTCAAACCGCGGTGGTCGCATCCGAGGCGCTCCCGTCGCCCGGCATCCTCTGGCGGCTCGCGCACCTGCTCTGAGCCCGCGAGTGTTCGCGCGCCCGACGAACGCGCGCCCGGCGCGAATCAGCGCGGGCTCAGGTCCCGGCAGCTGTGGAGCGAGCGATACTCAGCTCCCAGTAGGCGTACGCCCACTGTGCCGTCGCGGCTGCGAAGAACGCCAGCGTCCACGCGTACGTCTTCGAGTCGTTCCCTCCGAACGAGAGGGTGACGAGGCCAAGTCCGGCCAGGACGATGCCAGTGGTGATACGCACGCGCGCCCATGCCCGGAGGTGGCGGTACTCCCATGGCGAGATGATGAGTCGCATGCCCGTCCGCGGTGGAGACTTCCACCACCCGGCCAGACCCTTCGAAGCGGTGTTGTTGTCCGCTGCTTGCATCGGGACGCCTCCTGTTGGCTGTTATGTCGGCCACCCGATCTCCCATCAATATGATATCACTTTGATAGGCGCCGTCAAGGCGCCTTCGCGATGGCAGGGCAACTCGCGGCTCGTCCCGGCGTCCGACCGGTGTGGCTGCCGCGGCGCCGGCTACGGGATGCCGAGGCCCGACTGTCCCATCTGTCGGGCCTCTTCAACCGACACGTTCTCGCGCCCGAGCGGCCACAGCGACACCGGGATCAGCTTGAAGTTAGCCAGGCCGAGTGGGATCCCGATGATCGTGATGCACTGGGCGATGCCGGTGAGTAGGTGAGCGAGCGCGAGCTCCCAACCGAAGAGCACGACCCAGATGATGTTGCCGATCAACGACCCGGTCCCCGATGTCTCCTTCTTCACGAGCGTCCGGCCGAACGGCCACAGGCAGAACCTGGCCATTCGGAAGGCCGCGAACCCGAACGGGATCGTGATGATCAGGACGAACGCGATCAGCCCGAAAAAGACGTAGAGGATCGCCAGCCACAGGCCGCCGAAGATCAACCAGATGATGTTGAGGACGAATCGCATTTAGGCCGGCGGCGGGGCCGCGGTCGGATCCCCGGCGACCGCCTCGGCGAGCGCCTGCGCGTCTTCGGCGGGGAGGTGGTGGCGGACCAGTCGGCCGCCGCGGCCGTCGAGCGCGCTGACCATCGCGTCGACGTGATCGGGTGCGGCCATCATGATCACAGCCGAAGATCCCTCGGGCACCTCCCGGCGGACCTCATCGAAGAACGCGTTGCGCAGGTGCGGAGAGCTTCTCTCCTGGGCGACGCCGCCGGCGAGTCCGCCCCCGACGACTCCCACGGCGAGGCCTAGCGGTCCGAACAGCACGCCGACCGCGCCACCGGCCACCGCGCCCTCGGCGGTCTTCCTGCCGATGAACTCCTGCTCGTCGTCGGCGTCCACATAGCGGCCGGCGAACGTTCCTCGGACGATGATCCGGTTGCGCCGGTGGTGCTCGACGAACGCGATCTGGTCAGCCCAGGCGACGCCGTCGACCGACCTCGGCGCGCGCGAGTACGCCTGCTCGGCACCTTCAGTGTGTTCAAACACCATCAGCGCGAAATCGTGGCTAGTCGCTTCCAACGCCGGCAACGATATGCGGTTCCGGTTGCGGAAACGTCGTCCGAATCGGATGACGCCGGGCTACGGGGGCTTGCCGGACGTATGCGGCGGGTGGCGGCTCGCGCACCCCGCGCCGTCCGGTCATGCACAACATGCCATTCGGCGTGAATTGGGCGCGGCTGTGGCATGGAGTGCATGCGGGGAGGCTGTCCCGGACAACCGGCACACCGGAAATTAATTGTGAGCCGGTAACAACTGCCTCTGGGCCGATGCCGCGGGCCTGGCCAACTTTGGCGCTCACCCTGCGTATATGTAAGTTGAATCGCCAAAGTTCGGCCTCGACCGTTCGAGCAACTGTGTGCTGCCCACAATGGCGCTCGTTTGTGCAACAGCTTCGCGCGGTCCGGGGACTGAGCAGTTACGTCCCTACCGCCACCATTTGCAGGGGAAATGGCTTAGATCGCTGGGATCAGCGTCTGCGGTTGATGCCGGGGGATCGCGCCCGTCTGAGGTCCGGGTAGGCAAGCGCGACCAGGACGGCCGCGCCGAGCGCGAAGAGCAGTGGGTAGTCCTGCCATCCGCGATAGCGGAAGATGATTTGGTGTGTGCCCGCGGGCACGGGCACCGCGACCAGCGCCGGCGCCACCATCTCGGTGCCCCGCCGGCGTCCGTCGACCGTCGCCGTCCAGCCGGGGTCGAACGATGCGCTGAGCACGACGACTCCGGCCCGGCGCATCCGCACGGTGGCTGCGACCAGTCCTTGTTGCAGCTCGTCGGACTCCGCGGTCAGCGTCCCGGCCGGCGTCGCGGGCGACGGTTGCGGTAGCCGGGGTTCGCGGCCACCGGGCTGACCGTACGCGACGCGAAGGTAGTCGCCAGCCTGCGCGAGCCGCCCGTGGAGCAGCGGGACGCTGCGCTCGCCGACGTCGGTCCGGTTCGCGGTCAGGCGGCCGACGATCGTGCCGGCTTGCACGACGCCGCCGGCCCCGGGCAGGGTCCAGAGCGAGTAGGGGCCGGCGACGAGATCGAGCCGAGCCGGGACGGGAGGTCGGGAGCCGGTGGGAATGATGAGGTAGTGGATCCCGAACAGCCGGTAGTCGGAGAGGTCGCGGTCGTCGAAGTAGTACTCGGGGTCGGTCATCAGCGACGCGGTGCGCAGCGTGTAGCCGACCTCGTCGACGTCGCGGCTCTCGAGGTACTTGAACACGGGCACCGCCCCGACGGTGAAGTCCTGGCCCCAGTTCGAGGGCATTCCGGCGTACGTCCGCCCACCGCCGGCGCGCTCGATCACCGCGACGAGGCGATCGAGCTCGGCGCCCTCGGTGTCGTCGGCGCGGCGCTGGGCCGCGATCGCGGCGCTGTCGTGACGGTCGTAGGCGCCGAGCTGGAGCCAGGCGGGTGCGAGCACGGCGACCGCGGCAAGGAGCGCGGCGGCCGCGGACAGGCCGGGCGGCCAGCGCGACACTCGGGCTTTCAGCAGCCGGACGCCGTGGGCCGCCAGCCATGCCGCTCCGCGGCCGGCGAGCAGCAGGGCGGCGAGCTGCACGCCCATCATGAAGCGGCGGAAGAAGATGTCGGCGCTGCCCGGGATCAGATCGGCGAGCGATCCGAACGTCGTGCGACCGAACGCGAACAGCAGGCACACCACGAGCGCGACCAGCAGGGCGCGGGCGTCGGCGTCCGAGGACCAGGCCAGCCACGCCAATCCGAACCCGACCGCCGCGAACACGGTCACGACGGGCAGCCGCCCGTGGTCGAGCAGCTGCCCCGAGATCAGCCAGTCGAGCACCTGACGCGCGCCGTAACCGTTGACGAGCCCGGTGCCCTGAAACGGCTCGTTGACGGCCGCCCATCGCCGCTGCGCGAGAAGCGGCACGATCACCCACGCCGACGCGAGCAGGGAGCCGGCGAGCAGGACCGCGGCCCGGCGCAACCGGGCCACGAGCGGTCGGCCGGCGACCAGCGGCCAGACGAGCAGCACCGAGAGCGCCAGATACCCGGTCTCGAAGTGCAGCGCGACGGTAAGTGCGGTCATCAGCACCGCTCCGAGGTAGCCGCGCCCGTCGCGGATCGCTCGCCAGCTGAAGCCCCAAGCGAGCGGTAGCGTCCACATCGCCCACAGCTGCGTCCAGACGCCGTACCCAGTCCAGACGTAGGCGTGCTGCTCGTAGCCGACCCCGGTGGCGCTGACCAGGAACGGGGACATCGCCGCCGAGGCGGCCGCCGCCGGCCGGCCCGCTCCGAACGCGCGGGCCGCCAGGTAGACGCTGATCGGCCACAGCGACCAGAGCAGATATAGCGACCAGCGGAACGCCGGGTCGGGCCCGATCAACAGACCGACGGCGCCGGTGATGATCGCCGGCAGGCTCTGGTAGTGCAGGAACTGAGGCGACCCCTCACCGAGGAACGGGAACCAGCTCGTGAGCGGGAGATGTCCGGCGCGCAGCTGAGCGGTCGCGAACCGCACCATCTGCTCGTGGAGCGAGCTGTCGTTCAGGTACGGGACGCTGAGCGTGAGCGCCCGGAGGCTCGCGAGGTTCCATGAAACCGCGGCCGCGACGAGCAGCCACGGCCAGCGAGCAGCGGCCCGGCCCCCGGTATCACCCGAGGGCCGGACCGCGAATCGCGCCATCGCCGACGCCCGCGCCGGGCGGGCGTCGGTGACCGTCACCGGATCAGCTGTTGCCGGTATTGCCCGAGCCGGTGTCGCTTGCGGTGAAGCAGCGCACCAGGTGGAAGGAGCCCTCGGCCGTGTTGCCCGCCGACTGGCCCGGGGCGATGACCTCCGTGCCGTTCGTGCCCACGAGGACCTTCACCATCGGCCCAGACACACCCGGCTTCGGGGTGCAGGTGACCGGGCCACTGACTGTCGCCGCTCCTGGCGCCATTTGGATCCCGACCTGCTCGTGGATCCCCATCGACGCGAGCTTCTGGTCCACCTGGGGGAGGTTCTGATCGCTCGTGTAGTTCAACTGCACCAGCACCGAGCCGTCGTTGCTCCTCGTGACGGCGAACGCCGGCGAGGTCGTCGCAGTCCCGCCGAGGGCGAGCACAAGCGCCGCGCCTGCGCCCGCCAGCCCGAGCGTGCCGCCGGCGAGAACACGCCGACCCGGGCGTGCCCGGCGTGCCCGCTTTGCCGGCGCGGCGTCGTGTCCTGCCCGCGCGGCGCGCTCCTCGCGGGCCAGGTCGATGGTGGTGCTGGCGTGCAGCGCCTCGCCCAGGCGCTCCAGATCGAGATCGAGACGGGTCATGAGTGGTCCTCCTTGAACGGGGTGAAATGGCGTTTGAGGGCTTGCAGCCCGCGGTGGACGCGAACGCGTGCGGCGGCGGGGGTGGTGCCGAGTGCGCGAGCGACGTCTAAGTACTCCATGTCCTCGAGCACGCGCAGGCGCACGGCTTCGCGCTGGTGGGCGGGCAGCGTCTCGAGCAGCTCGTCGGCTCCGTCGGCCCACGTGCTGTCGGGAACCGGATCCTCGGCGCACTGCGGACGGTCAAGCCGCTGTTGCAGGCCGAGCCGCTCGGTGGCGCGTCGCTCGAGCGCGCCGCGGCGGATCGACATCAACAGTACGTTGCGCGCAATGCCATAGACCCACGGCGCCGCCGAGCCGTTGGCCTCGTCACGGAACCGGGCGCGGACAAGCCACGCCTGGGCGAAGGTCTCGGCCGTGAGATCGAGCGCCGTCGCCCGGCTACCGGTGCGGCGAACGAAGTAATCGTGCACCGCCTCGGCGTAGCGTTCATACAGCTCCCGGAACGCGTCGGGATCGTGGCGCGCGGCGGCGAGCAGCGAGGCGTCGCTGGGCACGGCCGGCGCGGGGAGGGTGGGTGAGGATGTCATCGGGAGGTTCATTGCACGAGCTCCCCCCGGTGTTACCAGCCCACGTTCACCCGGAGTCGACTACTGGTGCCGCGGCTGCGTCACCGGCCTTCCATGCGCGCGTAGCGCACGAGGCCACGCAGAAGCCAGAGGTCGAGGGCGAGAAACGGAAGGAAGACGAGTCCCCACCAGTAGCCCTTCACACACAGGAACACGGTCACGAAGAGGATCCACGGTGCGAGCAGGGCCCGCACGACGATCACCTGCTTGTAGTGCCTGCGCGCCCAGTGGCGGTCCGAGCCGAATTGTTGGTCGTCGGCCGTCATTTCACAGAACGATCCTACGCCCGCAGCTGAGCGTCGAAGAAATCCAGGATGCGCCGCCATGAGTCCTCGGCCGAGTCGTGGCGGTAGTTCATGCCAACGAACTTGACGAGCTGACCGAGGCCGGGCCCCGTGTTGATGCGGTTCATGAAGCTGTGGCCGGCGTCGGGGTACTCCTTGATGTCGTGCTCGATTCCAAGCGACTGCAGCGCGTTCTCCAGGCGCTGCGCGCGCCCGCGCAGCCCGCGGTCACGGGCCCCGTAGCTGGCGACGATGGGACATGCGCCGGCCAGGCGCTCCACGGCGTCGGCGGGCACCTCGCCGTAGTTGACCGAAGCCGCAGCGAACGGGTAGCGCGGCGCCGACAGCAGCGCGAAGCTGCCGCCCATGCAGAACCCGATGATCCCGATCTTGCCGGTGCAGCCGCTATGGGCATCGAGCCACCGGCGTGCCGCTTCGAGGTCCTCATAAGCCTCGCCGCGTCCTGAGCGCGAGGCGCTGAGCGTCGCCACCACGCACCGGATCCCGCGCCCGGAGTAGAGGTCCGGCGCGAACGCCAGAAACCCGGCCGTGGCCAGCCGGTCGGCCGCCAGCCTGATGTCGTCGCTGAGCCCCAACGCGTCCATCACCACGACCACGCCCGGCCATGGGCCCTCGCCCCTGGGCGTGGCCAGGTACGCCCGCATCTCTCGCTCGGGAGCGGCCTCGTAGATCACGTCGGACATTCCGTCTCCTGTTCGTCGCGGTGGGCGGGAGTGTTGCGAACATTCGTAGACTCGCTGCCAAGTCAGCCCCAACCCTCCTCATGCTCGCGCGATGGCCGAGGCCGTTATGCAGAACAATGACGGCATGAGCGGAACAGGGACCGCGGGCCGGCGACCGACTCCGGACATGCTCGTGGACGTCGACCGTCTGGTCGCGGCCTACTACAGCGAACGTCCCGATCCCTCCGACCCGGCGCAGGCGGTGTCGTTTGGGACCTCGGGCCACCGCGGCAGCTCGCTCACGGGCACGTTTACCGAGTCGCA
>Ga0335074_10007495_pt1 | contig 15140 bp, 13 predicted proteins | sample Lox_Sample_23_FD_206715 | JGI IMG/M metagenome (GOLD analysis project Ga0335074, IMG submission 206715) | Soil microbial communities from Loxahatchee National Wildlife Refuge, Florida, United States - Lox_Sample_2.3 | ecosystem: Environmental > Terrestrial > Soil > Wetlands | place: USA...
CGGCCGTTCGACAAGAACCGCGACGGCTTCGTATTTGGCGAGGCCGGTGCGCTGATGATTATCGAGACCGAGGAGCACGCCAAGGCCCGTGGTGCCAAGCCGCTGGCCCGGTTGATGGGTGCCGGCGTCACGTCGGACGCCTTCCACATGGTGGCCCCGGCCGCCGACGGTATCCGTGCCGGACGAGCGATGGCTCGCTCGTTGGAGCTGGCCGGCCTGTCCCCCAAGGACATCGACCATATCAACGCGCACGCGACCGCCACACCGATCGGCGATACAGCCGAGGCCAACGCCATCCGGGCAGCGGGTTGCGAGCACGCCGCCATCTACGCGCCCAAGGGTGCGTTGGGCCACTCCATCGGCGCCGTGGGCGCTTTGGAGTCGGTGCTGACGGTGCTCAGCCTGCGTGACGGCGTGATTCCACCGACACTTAACTACGAGACGCCTGATCCCGAGATCAACCTCGACGTTGTTGCGGGCGAGCCACGTTATGGCGACTACCAGTACGCCATCAACAACTCGTTCGGCTTCGGCGGCCACAACGTCGCGTTGGCCTTCGGGCGGTACTGAGCCGGACTGAGCACGGAAGGAATAAGGGCGCGGGCCCGTTGAAGCACCTATGACTGGATCGTCAAAGCTGGCCACCGGGAGCGGGTTCCCCAATGTCGTCGTCACCGGCGTGGCGATGACGACCGCACTCGCGACCGATGCCGAAACAACCTGGAAGTTGTTGCTCGACGGGCAAAGCGGAATCCGAACGCTCGAGGACCCATTCGTCGAGGAGTACGACCTACCGGTTCGCATCGGCGGCCACCTACTCGAGGAGTTCGACAGTCAGCTGACCCGGGTCGAAGGGCGCCGGCTGTCCTACCTGCAGAAGATGGCCGTGGTACTGAGCCGGCGGGTGTGGGATAACGCCGGCACGCCCGAGGTGGACCCCGCGCGGTTGATGGTGTCCATCGGCACCGGGATGGGCTCCAGCGAGGAGCTGATCTTCGCCTACGACGGCATGCGTGAGCGCGGCCTGAAGGCGGTTTCTCCACTGGTCGTGCAGATGTACATGCCGAACGGCGCGGCCGCTGCGGTCGGGCTGGAACGGCATGCCAAGGCCGGGGTGATGACTCCGGTATCGGCCTGTGCCTCCGGTTCGGAGGGCATCGCGCGCGCCTGGCAACAAATCGTGCTCGGCGAAGCCGACATCGCGATCTGCGGTGGCGTGGAGACCAAGATCGAGGCAGTGCCGATCGCGGGCTTCGCCCAGATGCGGATCGTGTTGTCCAACACCAACGACGATCCCGCCGGCGCCTGTCGCCCGTTCGACAAGGACCGCAACGGCTTCGTATTCGGTGAGGGCGCAGCACTTTTGGTCATCGAGACCGAGGAGCACGCCAAGGCCCGTGGCGCGAACATCCTGGCCCGGCTGATGGGAGCCAGCATCACCTCGGACGGATTCCACATCGTGGCACCCGATCCCAACGGCGAACGCGCCGGGCACGCGATCACGCGGGCGGTCCAGCTCGCCGGCCTGACCCCGGGCGACATCGACCACGTCAACGCGCACGCGACCGGCACCTCGGTCGGCGACGTCGCCGAGGGCAAGGCGATCAACAACGCGCTGGGCCCGCACGGCGGAGACGCGGCGGTGTTCGCACCCAAGGGCGCACTCGGTCACTCGGTCGGTGCGGTCGGCGCGGTGGAGTCGATCCTGACAGTGCTGGCGCTGCGCGACCAGATCGTTCCGGCCACCCTCAACCTGAAGAACCTGGACCCGGAGGTCGACCTCGACGTGGTGTCGGGCACCCCGCGGCCCGGTAACTACCAGTACGCCATCAATAACTCGTTTGGATTCGGCGGCCACAACGTAGCGATCGCCTTCGGCCGGTACTAATCGAAGCATCACCGACTACAGGAGAACTGCGATGACGACCCTAGTCCCGGAAGCGGTTGACGAGTCGCTCGATCCGCGCGATCCGTTACTACGACTGCGCCGATTCTTCGACGATGGCAGCATCGAGCTGCTGCATGAGCGGGACCGCTCCGGAGTGCTGGCCGCCGCCGGCAACGTGAACGGCCTGCGCACCATCGCGTTCGCCACCGATGGCACCGTGATGGGCGGCGCCATGGGCCTGGAGGGTTGCACCCACATCGTCGACGCGTACGACACCGCCATCGACGAGCAGAGCCCGATCGTGGGTATCTGGCACTCCGGCGGCGCGCGGTTGGCCGAGGGCGTGAAGGCCCTGCATGCGGTCGGGTTGGTGTTCGAGGCGATGATCCGCGCGTCCGGCTATGTGCCGCAGATCTCCGTGGTCGTCGGATTCGCCGCCGGCGGTGCGGCTTACGGGCCGGCACTGACCGACGTGGTCGTGATGGCGCCGGAGGGTCGCGTGTTCGTCACCGGTCCCGACGTGGTGCGCAGCGTCACCGGCGAAGACGTCGACATGGCCTCCCTCGGCGGACCGGACACTCACCACAAGAAGTCTGGGGTGTGCCACATCGTCGCCGACGACGAGGACGACGCCTACGAGCGTGGCCGCCGACTGGTCGGATTGTTCTGCCAGCAGGGACATTTCGACCGCAGCAAGGCCGAGGCTCACGACTCCGACTTGCACGCGCTGCTGCCGGACTCGCCGCGCCGGGCCTACGAGGTGCGCCCGCTGGTCACCGCACTTCTCGACTCGAATGATGACGGCACGCCGTCCTTTGATGAGTTCCAGGCCAAGTGGGCGCCGTCGATGGTGGTCGGCCTGGGCCGGTTGTCCGGACGCTCGGTGGGTGTGCTGGCCAACAACCCGCTGCGCTTGGGAGGCTGCCTGAACTCGGAAAGTGCCGAGAAGGCAGCACGATTCGTGCGGCTCTGCGACGCGTTCGGCATCCCGCTGATCGTGATCGTCGACGTGCCCGGCTACCTGCCGGGTGTCGACCAGGAGTGGGGCGGCGTGGTGCGCCGGGGCGCGAAGCTGCTGCACGCGTTCGGGGAGGCCACCGTTCCACGGGTCACCCTGGTCACCCGAAAGATCTACGGCGGGGCCTACATTGCGATGAACTCGCGTTCGTTGGGCGCCACCAAGGTTTTCGCCTGGCCGGACGCCGAGGTCGCCGTCATGGGCGCCAAGGCCGCCGTCGGGATTCTGCACAAGAAGAAGCTGGCCGCCGCGCCCGACGACGAGCGTGAAGCGCTGCACGAGGAGCTCGCCGCCGAGCACGAGCGGATCGCCGGCGGTGTGGACAACGCCATCGAGATCGGTGTGGTCGACGAGAAGATCGACCCAGCGCATACCCGCAGCAAGCTCACCGAAGCGTTGGCCCAGGCGCCGGCACGGCGCGGACGGCACAAGAACATCCCGCTGTAAGCCTCGTCCGGCTACTTCACCAGGGCGGAAATCAACGCCCTGCCGATTTTCGACGTGGCGCGGCTCCGCCACCGGTACAGGCTATCGCCGACGGCGGCCCGCGGTTTGTGGGCGCTGCTGCCGTCTAGCTTCAAGAGCTCCTCGGCGGTGCGATGGGCGAAGCGCTCCCTGTCCTCCGCGGAAAGGTCGCATCGTTGCAGGAATTCCGTTGCGGCGAAGTTGTCCTGGAACGGGTAGTCGACGGAGAACATCAGGTGATCGATGCCCAGCATGGCTTTGGCGCAATCGAACACCGGCTCGTCGAAAACACCACTGCTGGTGATGAAGACGTTTTCGCGCAGGTAGTAACCAACGGTGTTGCGCATCACCGGCCGCGCATCCGGTTCGCTGCCCAGCAGCCACCCGGCCATCGTCAGCCCGGCGTTGAGCCTGGTGTAGCAGTAGGGCAGCAGCTCCCCCATGTGTCCGACGATGATCTTCAGATTCGGATGACGGTCGAACACGCCGGCGCAGATCAACCTGAGCAGGTGCGTGCCGGTCTCCACCGGCCAGCCCCAGGTCGGGACCAGCGCCGAATCGAACGGCGCGTAGTAGGTGTCCGTCACAGCCGGTGGCGGGTCGGTGGGGTGGATGTAGATGGGCACGTCCAGCGATTCGGCTTGCGCGAGAAGCACATCGAACGAACGCTCGTCGAGGTAGTGCCCGTTGGTGTGCCCGTTGATGAGTGCGCCTTTGAGGCCGAGGTCGTGCACGGCGCGTTTCAACTCATCGGCGGCGTGCGCCGGCGATTGGGTCGGCAGCATCGCAAACCCGGCGAACCGCGTCGGGTGCGCTGCGACCGTCTGCGCCAACCAGTCGTTGACTTCGCGGCATACCGCGACCGCAAGCTCGGCCTGCTCGTCGGCGAGGACCTGGATACCGGGTTGCACGTGCGAGAGCACCTGCACGTCGATGCCCGCGGCATCCATCAGGCGAATCCGCTCGGCTCCGACGTCGCTGAGTCGGGCGCAGACCGGCTGGTATTTCCGTTGCAGCGCTTCGGGAAACAGCTCCCACACCCGGGGATGGAGGAACGCCTCCTCCAGCGCGATTACTCGCGACGCTTTAGTCACGGCAAGGGCAAGGGCTTGGTGGCGGTGACGGCGTGCAGGCCGAAGAACGGCAGCCCCCACCAGGCGCGCCAGCCCAGATCCTGCCGGACGACGTTAGCCATGCCGCGTTCGGCCAACCGGTCGGCGTAAAGACGGGTCTTCGCGAGGTCGGCGATCGCGACGCGACCACCGGGTCGCAACACCCGCACGGCTTCGTCGATCGCCGCCCGCCGCGCGTCGTCGTCCGGCAGATTGTGGATCGCCAGGTTGCTCACGACCAGATCGAAGGACTGGTCGGGCAATTGGAGATCGGTCATATCGCGGGTGTGCAACTCGACCCGGTCCGAGACGCCCTCGGCCTCGGCGTTGGCCAGCGTCGCCTGCAACGAGTTTCCAGTCTGGTCGGCCCGCCAGATATCCACGCCCACAACGCTTCCGTGTCGCACCAATTTCGCCGCGATCAGCAGCACCGCGCCGCGACCGCAGCCGAGGTCGAGCACCCGCTCGTCGCCGCGCAGGCCCAACCGGGTCAGCAGGCGTGCCCACACCTCGAATTTCCCGCGCCGGCTGAACCGCCACACGCTGAGGCCGGCGCCGATCAGCACCGCGGCCACCACCGCCGCGACGATTCCGGGCAGTGTTTGTCCGGCCGCCAGCCACCGGGCGGCCAAAACCGCTGCGGCAGAGCATAACAACAGGTAGCCGGCAAGAACGACCGGCGCCGGTATCAGCCGGTAATCCCCGTCAACGCCGTACCGTCCGCGCGGACGGGTGAGTTCGGGTGCCAACTCAGTCATTCTCATCGCCTCCATAGGTTGCCGTGCGGTGGTCTCGGCCAATGCGCTCTAAGATCGGAATTGCCTTCGCTGCAGCGCGTTTCACGGTTTCGCGGCTCGGCTGTCCGGCGGGCTCGAATGCCCGGCGCACCGTGTCCGCGAGTTGATCAGCCTTGTACTCCAGGGTCAGCCCGATGGCTGGGTACAGAAACGGCTCCGCGGCGAAGAATCCGAACACCAGGGTGGGCAGGGTGTAGTCGAGGTCCTGCAGTCGCAGGTCCGGGCGCAGCATGGCCTCGGCGGCGAGCACGCCCAAGTAGTCGCGGTTGACCCCGAGCTTGCTTTCCTCCAGGTGTTGGTGACGCGCCGAGGCGAGGAACGTGTCGAGGGTGTCGGCGTCGCGGGTGTACAGCGCGCGCAACACCGGACGGTTCATCGCCTCGACGAAAATTCGCCGCAGGTAACGATGCAGCGCCACTTCGGCGGGATCGTCGCGAACCGCCTGGACGATCGCATCCGCCATCTCCGCCGCCTCGCGGGCGCTGACCGCATGGAACACGTCCTCGCGAGACCGCCAGTGCAGGTAGATGGTGCCCTTGCCGACGCCGGCACGACGGGCCAATTCGTCGATCGTCACCCGCCGATAGCCCCAGAGCAGCAACAGGTCTCGGGCGGTATCGAGGATCCGATCCGCCCTAACCTGGCGATCGACGCGAGAACGTTCCACCATGTCCCGACCTCTCGGCCCGACTCCGCTGACTGGTGACCAAAATACTATATTGGTCAACAGTCATCAAGAGGCCAATGGACTGCGGGTGTCAGCCCCTGCCGAGGATGGACGAAAGCGCTTGACGCAGTTCGTGTTCGGGGTCTGCCGGCAGCCCGTCGGCGCGCCAGCCGACGAATTCGTCCGGGCGGACGAGTAGTGCCCCGTCCGGCGCGAGCCCGGTATCGTGCCCCCATGCCTCGGACCCGACGCGATGGACTGCGATCGGCACGTCGAGCGCGTCCGAGACCGCCTCGGCCGCGTCGGCCCATGGGGCGCCGTCGTCGCCGGTGAGCAGGGCGAAGCCGCGGCCGAGCAGGTCAAGCGTCGACACTCGTCGGTCGCCGTCCTGCACCCAAACGTGCGGAACCCGGGTGCCGGGCTGGCCGCGCAACTCGTCCACCAACGACACGGCGTCCGGGTCGGCCGGCGCCGACTGGTCAGACACCACCGCAGCCGAGCGGTACTGGTACCCGACGAGTAGCGAGAACATCGATGCCTCTTCGTCGGGCGGCAATGCCGGGCCCTCGTGTTCGATTTCGAGCAGGCCCACCGTCGGCCCGGTCAGCGACTGGCGAGCGGCGAACCGTCCGTACGGATGCCGCTCCGCGTGATAGCTGGCTAGCAACGCGGGATCGGCCGCGCCGTCCAGCACCGCGGCCAGTTTCCAGGCCAGGTTGTCCGCGCTTTGGATCGCAGCGTTGGCTCCCCCGGCCTTGAACGGCGGCATCGTGTGTCCGCTGTCGCCGACGAGAAAGACTCGCCCGCATTGGAATTGGTCGGCCACCTGCTCGTGCGGTTGCCAGGCCGCGGCTTCGATGATCTCGATATCGATCGGTTCACCGACGGCCTTGGTCAGCACCTTGCGGCAGTACTCCGGGGTGAACTGCGCCGCGGTCTCCCCCTTGCCGGGAAAGTAGGTGGTGACGAACATCCCGATGTCGTCCTTGGCCACCAGGAAGATGCCATCCACGTCGGCGTTCTTGACCTGCACGGCATCGCCCTCGCTGAGGTGCGCGACGAACCTGCGCCACGGCGCCCGAAAGTAAACGAACACAACGTAAATCGGCAACGCCCCGTATCCCGACGTCGTGACGCCGAGCCACTCCCGAATCGGGCTGCGCACACCGTCCGCGGCGATCAGATACGCAGCGCGGACCGTCTCGGATTCGCCGGAGTCGACGTCGCGAAGCACCACCGTCACGCCGGCATCATCTTGCTCGAACGAACACAACTCCGTCCCATAGCGCACCTCACTGCCGCGCCGACGCGTTTCGGCGAGCAGCATCGGCTCGAGGCTGCTCTGCGGGCAGTACTGCACCGCCGGTTCGGGGCTCAGGCGATCCAGGCCGGTGAAGAAGGCGTCGATGTCGATGGCCAGCTTTTCTTCGTCGCTGTTCAGCGTTGGCTTGACGTACATGTCCGACACCCGATCTGCGACGGCGTGTGCCTCGTCGGCCAGGCCCAGACCGCGCAGAATCTCCAAACTGCGGAAGCTGATATTGCGCGCCTTCGGATAAATGAAGACCTCGCGGCGCTTTTCGACCAGCAGCGACCTGACCCCGTGCTTGGCCAGCAGTGCTGACATCGAGAGCCCACCGGCCCCCGCGCCGACGATCAGAACCAGGACGTGTGCGACATTCATGACGATTACCGCCTCCCCGCGTGCGCTAATAATCTGACAGTTACTACTATATAGTAGTAACTGTCAGATTCAAACGAGCAGTTCTGCGGCCGTGTCGACGGCCCTCGCCCGGTCCGCGGCGACCAAACCGATCCGGGTGCGACGGTCCACGATGTCGTCGACGGTCAGCGCGCCTTCGTGGGTGACCGCGTACTCGAATTCGGCTCGGGTCACGTCGATCCCGTCCGCTACCGACTCCGCGGGCCGATCGCAGGCGGCGGCGGCGAAGACGTTGGCCGCCTCGGCGCCATAGCGCAGCACCAGCGACTCCGGCAGGGCCGCCATCGGCGCCACCGTCGACCCGGGGTTTGCCGGCGCGCCGACCAACGGCAGGTTGCGGGTCCGGCAGGCCCCGGCTGACAGGCTGCGCAATTGGATGGCCCGGTTGAGCACGTCCTCGGCCATATACCGGTACTCGGTCAGCTTGCCGCCGACCACGCTGATCACCCCCGACGGCGCCTCGATGACGGCGTGGTCGCGGGACACATCCGCGGTGCGGCCCGCCCCGCTGTCGATCAGCGGCCGCAGGCCCGCATAGGCGCCGATCACGTCTGCGCCGTCCAGCGTGATGCCCAGCGCAGAGTTCGCGACGTCCAACAGGAAGCTGACCTCCTCCGACGTCGGTTGCGGCACATCGGGAATCGACCCGGGCGCCTCCTCGTCGGTCAGGCCGAGATAGACCCGACCCAGCTGCTCGGGCATGGCGAACACGAAGCGGTTCAGCTCGCCGGGTATCGGAATGGTCAGTGCCGCAGTGGGATTGCCGAGCGCCGCGGCGGCGAACACGAGATGGGTGCCGCGGCTGGGCCGCAGCTTCAATGTCGAGTCGATCTCGCCGGCCCACACCCCGGTCGCGTTGATGACGGCGCGTGCGGAGAGGTCGAATGATTCGCCGGTGCGCTGGTCGGTGAGCCGCACCGAGGTACCGGTGGCCTGGGATGCGGCGGTGTAGGTCAGGATCCGCGCGCCGTGCTGCGCGGCGGTGCGCGCGACCGCGGCGACCAGTCGGGCGTCGTCGATCAACTGCCCGTCGTAGGCCAGCAGGCCACCGTCGAGGCCGTCGCGTCGGACCGCAGGCGCCAGGTCGATCGCGCGTTGCGCGGAAATGCGTTGTGAGCCAGGCAAAACGGAGCCCGGTGTGCCCGCGGTCTTCCGCAACACATCGCCGGCCAGGAATCCGGCCCGCACCAGCGCCCGCTCGGCGCGGCGCATCGACGGCAGCAATGGCACGAGCTGTGGCATGGCCCGGACCAGATGAGGGGCGTTGCGCGTCATCAGGATTCCGCGTTCGACGGCGCTGCGCCGGGCGATGCCGACGTTGCCGGTCGCCAAATAGCGCAGCCCGCCGTGCACCAGCTTCGAGCTCCATCGGCTGGTGCCGAACGCAAGGTCGTGCTTTTCCACCAGCGTCACTCTCAGGCCACGGGACGCGGCGTCCAGCGCGATGCCGGCACCGGTGATGCCGCCTCCGATCACCACGACGTCGGTGGGCGCGCCGTCGGCCAGCGCGGTCAGGTCGGCGGTGCGGCGCGCGGCGTTGAGGGCTGTCGACGTCACGCCAGATATCCGTTCAGCGAGTGGGCGAGTTCGACGGCGAGGGCGTCGGCGTCGAGGATCGGGCGGACTATCTGACCCGACTGAATGGTCGACTGGGCGATCAGCAGGACCATCGCCGCCATCTGACGGGGATCGCCGGCCCGCACGCTGCCGTCGTACTGGGCCGCGCGCAGGCCCTCGGCGAGCGCGTCGATCAGCATCTGCTGGCTACTGCCGAGCCGCTGGGCGATGTAGACCAGCGCCAGCTCGGAGCGCAGCACGGCCATCACCAGGTCGTCGTGACTGAGCCGCTCGGCGACCGCGACCACCCGATCGACCAGCGCCGCACGGCCGCTCCCGCGCACCGGCACCTCGGCCACCGCGTCGGTGATGTGCCTGGTCAAGAGCGCTGCCAGCACCGAGCGGGTGTCCGGCCAGCGGCGGTAGACGGTCGGACGGCTCACGCCCGCGCGCCGCGCGATCTCGGCCAGCATCACCCGGTCGACGCCGAAATCGATCACGCAGCTGGCGGCGGCCGCCAGTATCCGGTCCCCGACATCCAGCTCGTTACTGATTGACAACATATGTAATACTGTAACGCATGCCTGACGCGTTGCTCCCACCCATGAAGTGGAATGCGTGGGGTGATCCCCACGCAGCCAAACCCCTCTCGGAGGGCATCCGCTCGCTGTTGAACCAGGCCTTGGGTGTCACGGCCGAACCCGCCGCGGAACTTAAACCCGACGAAGTCCGGTTGCGCCCGTCGGAGTTGCCCGGCGAGCACCGCGAGGCGCTGGCCGCCATCGTGGGTTCGGAGCACTGCCGCGACGGCAACCGGGACCGACTCTTGCACGCGGGCGGCAAGTCAACCCTGGATCTGTTGCGGCGCAACAGCTCCGGTGTGCAAGACGCACCCGATGCGGTCTTGCTGCCCGGCGCCGACGACGAGGTTGCGGCGATCCTGAGATACTGCTCGCAGCACGGCATCGCCGTCGTCCCGTTCGGCGGCGGCACCAGCGTGGTCGGTGGACTCGACCCGATCCGCGGCGACTTCCACGCGGTGGTGTCGCTGGATCTGCGCCGCTTCGATCAGCTGCTGGCCTTCGACGAGGAATCCGGGGAAGCCGAATTCGGTGCGGGTGTCACCGGGCCGCGGGCGGAAGAACTGCTTGGCGCGCAAGGATATTCGCTCGGGCACTTCCCGCAGAGCTTCGAGTTCGCCAGCCTCGGCGGTTACGCCGCGACCCGGTCGTCCGGCCAGGACTCCGCCGGCTACGGCCGGTTCGACGACATGATTCGCGGGCTGCGCGCGGTGACGCCGGCGGGCGTGCTGGATCTCGGCCGTGCGCCGGCGTCGGCGGCGGGCCCCGATCTGCGCCAGCTGCTGATCGGCTCGGAGGGCGTTTTCGGCGTCATCACCCGGGTCAGGGTGAGGGTGCACCCGGTGCCGCAGGCCACCCGCTACGAGGCGTGGTCGTTTCCCGACTTCGCCACCGGCACTGCGGCGTTGCGTGCGGTAACCCAGACCGGCGCCGGCCCGACCGTGATTCGGCTTTCCGACGAGGCCGAGACCGGGGTCAACCTCGCCACCACCGAGGCGATCGGCGAAACCCAGATCACCGGTGGCTGTCTGGCGATCACCGTGTTCGAGGGCACGGCGGCGCATGCCGAGAGCAGGCACGCCGAAACGGCGGAACTGATGACGGCCCACGGTGGGACGTCGCTCGGTGAAGGCCCGGCTCGGGCCTGGGAGCATGGCCGGTTCGGCGCCCCATATCTGCGCGACTCGCTGCTGGCCGCCGGCGCGCTGTGCGAGACCCTCGAGACGGCGACCGATTGGTCGAACGTTCCCGCGCTCAAGGCGGCCGTCACCGACGCGCTGACCGGCGCGCTGGCCGAATCCGGCACGCCGGCGCTGGTGTTGTGTCACATTTCGCATGTGTATGCCACGGGCGCCTCGCTGTACTTCACGATCGTCGCGGGGCAACGCGGCAACCCGATCGAGCAGTGGCGCACCGCGAAGGCCGCCGCGTGCGATGCGATCGTGGCCACCGGCGGGACGATCACCCATCACCACGCCGTCGGCGCCGACCACCGGCCCTGGATGCGCGACGAGGTGGGCGAATTGGGGGTGCAGGTGTTGCAGGCCGTCAAGTCGGCGTTGGATCCCGCGGGAATTCTCAACCCCGGCAAGCTGATCCCGTGACCACCGCCCGCCAGATTGGCCGGGTGACGGTGCTGACCAATCCGGCGTCGGGACACGGAAACGCGCCGCACGCGGCCGAAAAGGCCATCGGACGCCTGCAACAGCGCGGCGTCGACGTGGTGGCCATCGTCGGCAGCGACGCCGACCACGCGCGTCGCCTGCTGCGCGAGGCGGTCGACAAGGGCACCGATGCGCTCGTCGTGGTCGGCGGCGACGGCGTGATCACCGACGCGCTACAGGCTTTGGCGGGCAACGACATTCCGTTGGGCATCATCCCGGCCGGCACCGGCAACGACCATGCCCGCGAATTCGGTTTGCCGACAAAGGATCCCGTCGCCGCTGCGGACATCGTCGCCGACGGCTGGACGGAGACCATCGACCTCGGCCGGATTCGCGACCGCAACGGCGCAACCAAGTGGTTCGGCACAGTCGCCGCCGCGGGATTCGATTCGCTGGTCACCGATCGGGCCAACCGGATGCGTTGGCCGCGCGGCCGGATGCGCTACAACCTGGCCATGCTGGCCGAGCTATCGCAGCTGCGACTGCTGCCGTTCCGGCTAGTGCTCGACGGACGCGACGAGATCGTCACCGACCTCACCCTCGCCGCGTTCGGCAACACCCGCAGCTACGGCGGCGGAATGTTGATCTGCCCCAACGCCGATCACACCGACGGCCAACTCGACATCACGATGGTGCATTCCGCATCACGCACCCGGCTGATCCGCCTGTTCCCCACCGTCTACAAGGGCACCCACGTCAGCCTCGACGAGGTGACGACGGCACGGGCAACATCGGTTGACGTGGACTCGCCGGGCATAAACGCCTACGCCGACGGCGACTACGCCTGCGCGCTGCCCGCCGAAATCTCCGCGGTGCGCGGCGCATTGCAGATCCTCAGGGCACCAACGGAATGCGCCACGCCTGCATCCCGGAGTCGATGAACCACAGCCGAGTCGCGGTCAATCGAAGAATTCGCAACGCGCCGGTCATCAACAGCGCGGCGATCGGCAAGTTGAAAACGGCGGCGGTCAACATTGAGACCCACACTTGGTCTGGGTCGGAAGTCATGATGTCGAACCAGGCATCGCAGACCAACAGGACCCCGGTCGTGAACCCGGCGAGCACCACGATATGCCGACGCATCCAGCCCAGCACCGCGGTCGCGGTCATGAACGCGATGAGCAGACAGTCGAAGCCGATCCAGGTCGCCGGCCAGTTGTGCGCTTCGTAGTTCGCGGGCAGCGAGAGGCCGAGGTAGACCATCCACGGAATCAAACCGATCGAGCCGAGCGTCATCAAGGTCAGTCGGTTGCGCCGCATGCGACGCGCGAGCGCCGGTGGAAACACTTCGTCGCGCGGCCGCTCCAACCGCTGAATCAATTCGCGGCGTATGGCGGGCGGCAGCGCAGCGATGCGGTCATCCGACAGCACGTCGTCACTGATTCCAGTCATGAGCCTTGAGTATCCGCCCCGATACCCAGGCAGCGGAATGGTTGCTAGCCGACTCCCCGGCTCAGCCACGACACCTCGGCGCCATCGCCGCCGTCGCGATAGGCCTCGAGCGCGTCGTCCCACGCCGTGCCCAGCGCCGAATCCAGCTCGGCGGCCAGTGCGTCCGCGCCGGCGGCCATCATCGAGCGCAGCCGCATCTCCCCGACCATCACGTCGCCGTTGGCGCTCATCGCCCCGCTCCACAGACCCAGCTGCGGCGTGTGGCAGAACCGCTGGCCGTCGACGCCGGCGCTGGGGTCCTCGGTGACCTCGAACCGCAACACCGACCAGGAGCGCAGCGCGTTGGCCAGCCGGGCGCCGGTGCCCACCGGGCCGACCCAGTTCGTGACCGCGCGCAACTGGCCGGGCATCGCCGGCTGCGGGGTCCACTTCAGGTTCGGCTTGGACGCCAGCGTCGACGACAACGCCCACTCGACATGCGGACATACCGCAGCGGGCGAGGCGTGGACGTACACCACGCCTGTCGTCACGTCAGCAAACTGGTTCGACGCGCGCATCTGTTGCTCCTTCGGCTCCACGAGGGACGTCTTCCCCAACGACCTGTAGAGATCCGAACAAGCAATCAAGTAACGATTTATGTGCCTTGCGTGTCTATTGTGCCCTGTGAGGCCTATGTTGCGCTAGTCCGAGTTATAAGAGGCCAGCACGCTGTCCGACAGGGCCGGCCACAACGGGATCGCCCAGTCCCCGAAATCGCGGTCGGTGAGCACCAACAACGCCAGCTCGGCGCGCGGATCTGCCCAGATCAGCGTGCCTGATTGGCCGAAATGGCCGTAGGTGGCCGGCGAGTTGCGCGCGCCGGTCCAATGCGGCGATTTCGCGTCCCGGATCTCGAAGCCCAGCCCCCAGTCGTTCGGGCGCTGCACACCGTAACCAGGCAAAACGCCGTCGAGGCCGGGAAACTGCACCGTGGTCGCCTCGGCGTGCATCTCGGGTGACACTGTCGACGGGCACAACAGGTCACCGGCGAACGCCGCGAGGTCGGCGACCGTCGACGTCGCCCCGTACCCGGCCTCCCGCGCGCCGCCGTCGAGCCGGCTGGCGATCATGCCCAGCGGCTCGAACACCGCCTCTGTCAGGTAGCGGCCGAATTCGATGCCCGACGCCTGCTGAACGGTCTCGGCCAGCACGGCGAAGCCGTAGTTGGAGTAGATCCGGCGGGTGTCGGGCTTGGCCAGAATCTGTCCGTCGAGCATCGCCAGCCCCGACGCGTGCGCCAGCAGATGCCGCACGGTGGATCCGGGCGGCCCCGCGGGGGTATCCACGTCCACCGCGCCTTCTTCGATCGCGACCTGCACGGCCCGCGCGACGAGCGGCTTGGTCACAGACGCCAGCTCGAACTGCCGTTGGGTGTCGCCGTGGCTGGCCAGTACTCCGTCTCGTCCGACCACCGCAGCGGCTACGTTCGGAACCGGCCAGTCGGCGACTGCATCAAGGGCGGCCATCGCGCAGAGCCTACCTACCAAGCGCTAGGTTGAAGCCCATGAGCCAGACAGTGCGTGGGGTGATTTCGCGGAGTAAGGGCAAGCCCGTCGAAGTGGTCGACATCGTGGTCCCCGATCCGGGTCCGGGCGAGGTCGTGGTCGATGTGATCGCGTGCGGGGTGTGCCACACCGACTTGACCTACCGCGAGGGTGGCATCAACGACGAGTTCCCGTTCCTGCTCGGCCATGAGGCCGCCGGCACCGTGGAATCGGTGGGCGAAGGTGTAACCGCCGTGCAGCCAGGTGATTTCGTCATCCTGAACTGGCGGGCGGTGTGTGGTCAGTGCCGGGCCTGCAAGCGCGGCCGCCCGCAGTTGTGCTTCGACACCTTCAACGCCGAGCAGAAGATGACGCTGACCGATGGCACCGAGTTGACCCCGGCGCTGGGGATCGGCGCGTTCGCCGACAAGACCCTGGTGGCCGCCGGGCAGGCCACCTTGGTGAACCCGGACGCCGATCCGGCCGTGGCCGGCCTGTTGGGCTGCGGGGTGATGGCCGGTTTGGGCGCGGCGATCAACACCGGTGCAATCACCCGCGATGACACCGTCGCGGTGATCGGCTGCGGCGGCGTCGGTGATGCCGCGATCGCCGGCGCGGCACTGGTCGGCGCGAAGCGGATCATCGCTGTCGACACCGACAACACCAAACTGGACTGGGCGCGGAAGTTCGGGGCCACCCATAGCATCAACGCCCGCGACCTGGACGTCGTCAAGACGATTCAGGACCTCACCG
>Ga0335074_10007496_pt1 | contig 15139 bp, 12 predicted proteins | sample Lox_Sample_23_FD_206715 | JGI IMG/M metagenome (GOLD analysis project Ga0335074, IMG submission 206715) | Soil microbial communities from Loxahatchee National Wildlife Refuge, Florida, United States - Lox_Sample_2.3 | ecosystem: Environmental > Terrestrial > Soil > Wetlands | place: USA...
ACCCAGGCTCGTCCGGGATTTACTCCTGGCTGAGCCCTCAGCCAGCGAAAAGCCTCGGCAAAGTAGCCGAGGGAAAAGCCACCGATCACCTGAGGCAAGCCGGGGGCGTCGAAGTACGCCAGATCCAAGGTCGGGTAGCCATGGGAGGCGAGGAAGGCGCCGAAAAGGGTATCGACGCCACCCCCCGAGCCACCGAACTCGAGGACCCCGATGTGGTTGTCCAGGCGCGCAGGCGGCTGCCAGTACACCCCGTAGAAGCCGTGAGCGGCGACGGTCTCGACCGAGGCCGTGACAGGCATGGCGGGCGCCCGTTCGACGGTCACCGAGACGTGCATGCCCCCACTGGACGCAGTGAAGGTGAACGGGCGCGCCTTGGACCATGAACAGCTGGGCCCGGTCTTCCCGGGCAATTTGCAAGTGGCCCACGAGTAGGCATTTTCGTAACCGCTGTAGCTGCCGAAGGGCCAGGCTGAAAGGTTGAGCGTGGTAGAGAACATGCCCGGGTTCGTCATGAGGTCCACTGGCGCCATCGCGTCCGGGCCGACCGGGCCGCCTCTATCGGTGCCCCCTTCCAGGGCCGGGTCGACGGCTCCCGCCCGATTGGCTACGTAATCGATCGCCTCGCTCCACTCGAGGCCCTTGGCGTCGACCGAGGTGACCGACAGGGTCACCCGCTGGCCGGGCGCGAGCCCTGAGACCCGGATGCTGAGGGGGCTGTCGGCGGGCGAAACCGCAGGGCTCACGCTGAGGCGCAGGTCGCTCTTGGCAACGGCTGGCATGGCTGGCACGCCGGTGGTGCCCGCGAGCAAAATGACGACCGGGGCCAGCGCAAGCCAAGGTTGCCTCGCCTGCCACCTCGACATCGTCTCCTGCCGCCGCCATGTCGTCTCCTGCCGCCGCCATATCGTCGCCTGCTGCCGCCATATCGTCGCCTGCCACCTCGAGATCGTTGCCTGGGGCCGCCATATCGTCGCCTGCTGGCTCCAGGTCAGCGGGCGAGGGTGGCAATCGATCGGCCCGGTACCCATAGGCGTAAAGCTATTCAGAGGCCAGAGTTAGGGGCGCAGAGCCGCCGGCTCTTGGAGATGTATCCTCGGGCGTGACAGAGGCCAGGGCCGGCGTGCCAGTTCCCGAGCACGGGCGGCCGCGTATCGGGCAGGAAGAGCTCGCCCTCCGGCGGGCCAAGCTCACCGAGCTCCTCTCCGAGCGTGGAGCCGACGCTTGGCTCGCCTACGGTGACGATGGTGCGGTAGCCGGCCCTGACCACGTCCGCTACCTGACCAACGTTGCGCCCCACTTCGAACCGGTCCTCGTGGCTGGGGGTACAGCGGGGAGGTCCGTGCTGCTCACAGGGCCGGAGACGGCGGAGTACGCCCGGGCCGTTGTGGCCGGGGCGATCGAGGTGCTCTCGATCAGTGAGCTCGCCCACAGCTCCGAGGAATACCCGACGATAGAGCTTCGTAGCGGGCTCGAGCTGCTCCGCGATGTCGTGGGGAGGTCCGCTGCGTTGGCTTTGCTCGGTGCCGACCGTGTCCCGCACAGCCTTTACTCCAGCGTTATCGAGCCGCTCGAGGCGCACCACCGGGTCGAGGCCGTGGGAGAAGAGGCTTATACGCTCCGGCGGGTCAAGACGGCCGCCGAGCAGCTCGTCATCGACGAGGCTTATCGCATCGCCTTGACGGGCCTGAGGGCCGCCCTCGACGTCCTTTGGCCCGGTGCCATCGAACGTGAGGTGGCGGCCGAGGCCGAGTACGCCATGCGCCGCGCCGGGGCCGAGGGATTTGGGATCGACACGATGGTCGCATCTGGCATCAGCAACACCCGCCCCATCCTGGCTCGCTCGACTTTCCGGGAGATCGCGCGAGACGACCTCGTCTGCATAACCTTGGCGCCGCGCTACGAGGGCTACCACGCGGCCATGGCGAGGCCCTTCCTTTTCCAAGCTAATCCCTCTGTTGAAAGAGCCGTGGAGGTCGCCAAAGAGGCCCAGCGGATGGCCGAGGTTTCCTTGAGGACCGGGTCAGAGGGCCGTTCCGCCGAATCTGCGGCTCGGGCAGTGGTCGTGCGCTCAGGGGTCGATGCTGAGTTCCCTTATGTAGGAATACACACCATCGGGGTTATTGAGTTCGAACCTCCCATATTTGCGTCGGGGTCCTCTGCTCGCGTCGAGGAAGGCATGGCGCTGTCCATCGATATCCCTATGTTCCACGCTCCTTGGGGCGGTTTCAGGGTAGAAGACGGTTTCGCCATCAGGGACGGCCACGCCGCGCCGCGCGTGGACCGTTACCAAGAAGTTGTGCCCCTGCTTTTGCACTGAACGGGCAACTTCACGCCCTGTGGCAAGCGGCGGGCCAGCCCAGCTGTTGTTGCCAGACCGGCCCGCCGTGCGCAATGAGGACAACGGCTGGCCTAAGTACCGGCGATCGCGGCCACCGGCAGGTTGGCGCCGACACCGTTCGGCATGCCCCAAACCGGGGCATCACCGAAGCTGTAGACCATGCCGCCGGCGCTGGCCATGTAGTAGCCGCCGTCGTCGGGAGTAAGAGCGATGCCCACGATGTCGCTCGTGCGAACTCCTTCTCCCGGAAGAGAACCGTGGAACCGGACGCCGGTGCCGAAAGTGAAGGCACCGCCGTCAGAGCCGACGAGGATGTAACCCTGTCCCGTGGACGAAGGCAGTATCGCCCGGATGTCGGTGACATGCTTGCCCAGTCCCGGTAATGACCCGTAGAAACGGCTGTTACCAAAGGTGAACACGCCGCCGTCGGCCCCCACGAGCAGGTACCCGGCACCATTGGGGGACGACACCATGCCCACGATGTCCCTTACGTGGATCTTGGCCCCGGGCAGTGAGCCATGGAACTTGGCGTCCCCGAAGGTGAAGAACCCGCCGTCGGCACCGACGAGGTAGTAGCCCTGACCGTCGCTGGTGGGCGCGATGGCAACGATGTCCGAGACGTGCTTGCCCAAATTGGGCAGGTCGCCATAGAACTTGGCGTCTCCCAGGGCGGTCACGGTGCCATTGGCGGTCACGACCCAATAACCCTGGCCATCAATAGTGGCGGCGATGCCGACCACGGGCCCGGTAGCGGCCGAGGTGGGCACCGCCCCGAGCACCCGGGCGGATCCCATGGCGTAGACCTGGCCATTGCTCGTTACGAGCCAGTAGCCGGGAGCGGGCAAGTTGACTACTTGTTTGTAGGCACCGGACGAGGAAGGCTTGAGGTCCCCGTTACCTGAGTAGACCGCCTTCACCCAGATGTCACCGCTGGAAAGGTACGACGAGGAGCACGTGGCTGCTCCCGTCTTCGTACCGACGGCAATATTGGTGCAACCCGCGATGGCTGCCCCACCGGCGGTAAAGAAGCTCAGCGTGCCTCCGTTCGGCACCGGGCTGACCGTTGCGGTGTATGTGACTTGGTCGCCCACGGTCACCGGGTTGGCCGATGACGAAAGAGAGGTCGAAGTGGCCACCTCTCTCGTCGTTGTGCTCGTTGTGGTCGTCGGTGCCGGAGCGTTCGAGTAAAGGTCGAACTCGTCGATCGACCACCAGTAGGAGCTGTCGGCCTTGGTGAGCTCCACCCTCACGTACCTTGCCGTTTGCGCCGGGAACGCCACGATCTCCGCAGCGCCGTTCCCAGTGCAGGCCGCCACTGTGGTCCAGGACTGACCGTCGTTGGAAACGTCTACGTCGTAGGCCCTCGCGTAGTCGTTGGGCGAATTTGGGCTGAACATTGCCAAGCGGTCGAAGGTGCTCGCCGTGCCCAGGTCAACCTGGAAGAACAGGCCCGCCGCCTGGTCTTCGTTGGTACTGAACCGGCTCGCCAAGTTGCCGTCCAAAGCGTTGGCCGGCGCATCGGCTTGACTGGCCGGCGCGTTGGTGGCAGCCACCCAGCTCGAGCGACCAAGCTCGGTACCGCTCGCTGCCGCCGAGCAGTTGTAGGGGATTGCCGTCGTGGTCGTTGTCGTGCCATCTGCGGCCATCGCCGCGGGCGCGCCAGGAGCCAAGAACGCGGCACCGGTTGCGAGGGCCGCAGCCAGAGCGGCGCCGCTCGCCACACCCCACCGGTGCGGGTTCGCATTCCCATAGGTCACTTCATTTTCCTCCTACCTCGAACTACGTGTTTGCCACGCAACGAATTACGTGTTTGCCACACGATCTTTTTCCCAGAGTCCTTACGGTCTTGTTGATCGCTTTGTGATGAACGTGTGAAGCCTGCGAACTTTCCAACACACGCACTTGTACGCGTCATGCTTGCCCGCTCGTCCCGCGAGGTAGCCTGATATGGGCCTTGGGAACAAAGCCTCAGTGACAAAAGGAGCCGCAAACGAAGTTCGCATTCAGCACCCTTGCCTTCCCCTCGCGTCCGCTCGCCGACGTGCTGGTCATGGGTCGTGACTACGGTTACCAAGGAGTCGAGCTCCGGGTCGTCGACGGGGAGCTGATCGAGCCCACCATCGGCCCGGGGGACAGGGAACGCGTGCGTCGCACGCTCAAAGGAGCGGGGCTCCCGGTGGTGGCAATTGACAGCTCGGTTCGCCTGACTGCAGAGGAAGCCGCCGGCGAGCTGTCGGCTTTTCTCGAGCTGGCTCATGACTGGGAGGCACCGGTTGTCCGGGTGTTCGGGGGCGCGCTACCGCAGGAGGGAGAAAATCGACGCCGCGCAATAGGACGTTCGGCAAGGGTGCTCGAAAGAGCGGCCGCACGAGCAGACCAGCTCGGGACCAGCGTCGCCCTCGAAACCCATGATTACTTTGCCGCGTCGGCGGTAGTAGCCGAACTTCTCGCCCTCGTGCCAGCCCCTGCCGCCGGGGCTGTTTGGGACAGCCACCATCCGCACCGCGTCGGGGAAACGCCAGAAGAAGTGTTCGCCAACCTCGGCCCGCGGTTGAAGCTCGTCCAGGTAAAGGACGCGGCCCGTGACCCTGGCGACCCGAGCGGGTGGCGGTTGGTGCTCCTCGGCCAAGGCGAGGTGCCCGTGAGAAGGATCGTCCACATCCTCGTCGCGGCGGGGTACACGGGCTGGGTCTCGGTCGAGTGGGAGAAAAAGTGGCACCCCGAGATCGAAGAACCCGAGGTCGCTCTTCCCCAGCACAGGCAGCTTCTCGCGCAATGGCTGTCGTGGAGTGAAGGCCTCGCGCCCGGGGCCACCTGAACCTCTCAGCCGCTCCCTTCTTAGGGGTTGAGCGGGTTGGCCCAGGTGAGCCCCCCAAACGCCAGCTACGACTGCCAGGGCAACCCGACCGTGCGCGAGCCGTTGAGCGCCCCTTCGAGCATCAGGCCGGGCTTCTATTGTCGTCACCCATGGACAGCGCGCCCCAGAAGACCGCTCTTTTAGTCATGGACGTCCAGCGCGGGGTGGTCGAACGGTACCTCGGCGACCAAGCCATCCTCGACCGCCTGCGGCTGGCCGTCGATGCAGCCAGGGCCATGGGTGTGCCCGTGATCTTCGTGCGGGTCGCCTTCCGGCCCGGTCATCCCGAGGTGAGCACGAGGAACCGCGCCTTTTCGGCCATTGCCTCCCGGGCCGCCGCTCCCTTCGGTTTGGACGACGAAGCCACCGAGCTTCACCCGGCCCTCGAGCCGCGGGCCGAAGACCCGATAGTGCTGAAAAAACGAGTGAGCGCTTTTGCCGGCAGTGACCTCGAGGTCCTCCTGCGTTCCCTGGGCATCACACACCTGGTGCTCAGCGGTATCGCGACCAGTGGCGTGGTGCTTTCAACCCTGCGTGAGGCGGCCGACCGGGATTATGAGCTCAGTGTGCTGAGCGATGCTTGCGCGGACGCCGACGACGAGGTCCACCGCGTGCTCACCGAGAAGATCTTCCCCCGCCAAGCCGAGGTGCTCTCAGTGGCGGAGTGGGCGGCCCGCGCCCTGGCAGGACCGAGCGAATGAAGTGCGCGCTAGAACCGAGGGCCCGCCATGGGAACTGCGTTATTGCGGTTTACCAGTTCACCGTCCAGTTGCGTCTCGATGACCAGTTGCGTCTCGATGACCAGTTGCGTCGATGACCAGTTGGCGACCGCAGGCCCAGGGCGAGGCGAAGGCCCCCTCGCAGGCGCAGCGGCCTAGCGTGTGGCAGAGCTTCGCCAGTCCGGCCCCACCTGCCGGGGGCCATGAGGAGGAAAGATGAAAGTCACTCGCTTCGGGCTCCAGTTACCCAATTTCACCTTCCCCGGTGTCAGCGACCGGGAGCTGTTCGGGAAGGTCGCGGAGATCTCGGTGGCAGCAGAAGAATCCGGCTTCGACTCGGTGTGGGTAATGGACCACTTCTACCAAATCCGCAACATTGGCCCGCGAACGGGCGCCATGTTCGAGGCGTACACGCTGCTGAGCGCGATCGCCGCCCGCACCGAGAAGGCGAACCTTGGCGCAATGGTCACCGGGGTCACTTACCGCAACCCTGCTCTGCTCGCCAAGATCGTGACGACGCTCGACGTCGTCTCCGGTGGAAGGGCGATCCTGGGCATAGGGGCGGCTTGGAACGACGACGAGCACGCCGGCTACGGGTTCAGCTTTCCACCCGTAGGTGAGCGGATGGGGCGGCTGGAGGAGGCATTGCAGATTTGCCGGGCCATGTTCACCCAGGACGCACCGAGCTTTTCGGGGCGCTACTACCAGATCTCGGGAGCGCTCAACAACCCCAGGCCCTTGCGGCCCACCGGTGTCCCTGTCCTTGTCGGCGGTAGCGGTGAGAAGCAGACGCTGAGGCTGGTGGCCAAATACGCCGACGCCTGCAACATTTTCGGCGACGTTGCGACAGTGGGTCACAAACTGGCGGTGCTCGAACGCCACTGCGAGGAGGTAGGGCGGGACCCGGCCGAGGTCACCAAGACCCGCCTCGGCGGTTTGCTGATAGCGCCCACGGCGGCCGAAGCGGAGCGTAAGGCCCGCGACGCGGCGGAGGCCAGGGGCGTGGGCCCTGCGTTATTGCGGGGGTACATGATCGTCGGGGACCCCGGCTCAGTATGCGAACAAGTGGCCGAGTACTTGGGCACCGGCTTGGACGCGATGATCTTCAACATGGTCGACGCGCAGGACATAGACCCGGTGCGCCTTGCGGGCGAGACATTGACCAAGGAATTCGGTTCACTGCCACGCTGACCCGGCACGCAGAACTGGCGCGCTGACTTGGCACACTGAACTGGCGTGCTCAACTGGCGTGCTCAACTGGCGTGCTCAACTGGCGTGCTCAACTGGCGTGCTCGAGCGGGCTGGATGACCTCCGCGCGGCCTCAATAAGCTGGGGCCCTATGCCCGAGCCACCCGTCGCTGACGGGCGCGGCGCAAGAACGCCCGAGCACCCGGGCCACCATCCACAAGCGCGCACCGCCGCCACGCACACAGGGCTCGCGCTGGCCGTCGTCATGGCGGGTGTGCTCATCACCGCCATCGACACGACGATCGTCGTGCTCGCTCTCCCCGAGATCGAGCGGGGCCTGCACGTGGCCCTTAACTCGGTGATATGGGTTGTCATCGGCTATTTGCTCGTGATCACCCTGCTCGCCACTCAGGTCGGGCGTCTCGGCGACATGTTCGGCCGCGTGCGGATGTACGAGGCCGGCTTCATCGTCTTCATCGTCGGGTCCGCCCTCTGCGCGGCAGCCTGGGACCAGGCTGCCATCGTCGCGTTCCGCATCCTGCAAGGGGTCGGCGGGGCTCTCATGACCGCCAACAGCGGGGCGGTCATCGCCGACCTCTTCCCGCCCGAGCGGCGCGGCCGGGCCTACGGGTTCAACGGCATCGGCTGGAGCATCGGGGCCGTCCTCGGCATCGTCCTTGGCGGCCTCATAGTGACCTACGTGTCCTGGCGTTGGATCTTCTGGATCAACGTCCCGCTCGGGGCGCTCGGGGTCACCCTGGCCTTCCTGGTCCTGCGGGACAGTGGCAAGCGCGTCGAGCACCGCTTCGACATCTTCGGCATGGCCACCCTCGGCCTCGGGCTCTTCGGCGTCCTGTGGGCTGTCACGCGCTTGGCGACTTCCCCTTTCGACGCCACCACCACGGGCTTCCTTTCGGGAGGCCTCGTCCTCCTCGCCGCCTTCGGCCTGATCGAGCACCGCAGGGCAGAGCCCATGCTGGACCTGTCGCTGCTCTCGGTCCCGACCGTGACGCCGACGCTGCTCGCTGCCCTCTTCCAAGGCCTGGCGAACTTTGCCGTCCTTTTCCTCGTCATCATGTACCTGCAAGGCCCGCGTGGCCTTTCGCCGATCCACGCCTCATTGTTGCTCGTTCCCGGCTACGTGGTAGGCAGTGCCGTCGGCCCCACCGCCGGGCGCCTTTCCGACCGGCTCGGGCCCGTGCTGCCGGCAACTGTGGGTTTGGCCCTCCAGGTCGCGGCACTGGCTGTCTATTCCCGCCTCAGCATTACTTCGGGGCTGTGGGTCGTGGTCGTGGCGAGTGTCGTGAACGGTGTCGGCGCAAGCAGTTTCTTCCCTGCCAACACCACGGCGCTCATGAAGGCTGTCCGGCCGCACGTCTTCGGCATAGCCTCGGGGATGCTGCGGACGTTCTCCAATGTCGGGATGGTCTTCAGCTTTTCGATGGCGATCCTGGTCGCCTCCCGTTCCATAAGCCGGAGCCTCGCTTTTGCCATCTTCGTCGGCACCGCCAGGATCCATGGCGCTCTCGCCAAGGCGTTCACGACGGGCCTCCACACCGCTTTTTACTCCTCCATGGCCGTGATGCTCCTGGCGGCAGCCCTCTCGGCTACGCGGGCGGCCCGCAGCAAAAGGACCGCTCCCGAGGTGGCTACGCCAGCCCGGGCCTGAGGCCTGGACGGGAAAAGCTGGCTCCTGATAGAGCTCACGCTGTCAGGATCGCCTTGGCACCTTGGCACCCTTGGCACCCTTGGCACCCTTGGCACCTTGGCACCTTGGCACCTTGGCACCTTGGCAACAGCGCCTTTCGCGGGGGCCCGTGCGCGAGCGCTGTCTCGCGGACCTGGCGACGGTGGCGGGACACTCCCTTGGCCGCGCAGGCAGCGATGTAATAGCATCTGATGCATGCGCACCACCCTCTCGATCGACGACGATGTCCTTTTCGCCGTCAAGGAGCGAGCCCGGAGGCAGAAGAGGACCGTTGGCGAGGTGGTATCAGAGCTTGCCCGCGAGGCGCTCAACAATGAGCATTCCGGTGCGAAGGCAAGCGAGAAGAAGCCCTTCTACGGCTTCCAACCTTTCCCTCACCGGGGCGGTGCGGTCTCGAACAGCCTTATCGACGGGCTGCGAGAGGACGAAGGAGTGTGAAAAGAGCGCTCCTTGACGTGAACGTGTTGCTCGCCCTGCTGGACGGGGACCACGTCGACCATCAGAGAGCGAGGGCCTGGCTGGGGCCCGAGATCCGCTTTGGGTGGGCGTCGTGCGCCATCACCGAGAACGGTTTCGTGCGGGTCATAACCCAGCCCCGCTACCCGAGCCCAGTCCCTCCAGCTCGCGCGATCGACGCCTTGGCTCGGGCCGCGAGCACCAAGCACCATGAGTTTTGGAGCTGCGACGTGAGCCTCCTCGATCATGTCGTGCTGGGCAGGCGGCTGCTAGGTCCCCGTCAGGTCACCGAGGCCTACCTCTTGGCGCTCGCTGTCGCTCACGGAGGCCGGTTCGCCACCTTCGACGAGAACGTCCCATTGAGCGCCGTACCGGCAGCTCGGGCCGAAAATTTGGTGGTCATCTGAGGTCCTCGGCCGGGGACGGTGGAGGGGACGGTTTAGAGGCCCCGCTTCGGGTCAGCCGTCACTTGCTCATCCCGCCCAGAGAGCTCGAGTGGCGCTTCAGCGCAAGCGGTGGCCCCGGGGGTCAGCACGCAAATACCTCGAACACGAGAGTCGAGCTCATTTTCGACATCGAAGGCTCAACGGTCCTCGGCCCGCGCCAGCGCGCACGACTTCTTGCTCGCCTCGGGCCGGCGGTCCGCCTGACGGCCAGCGAGGAGCGCTCACAGCTGCGCAACCGCCAGGCCGCCCGCCAGCGCCTCGCACAAAGGCTGGCCGACGCGCTCCGCCCCGAGCGGCCTCGTACGCCAACCGCACCGACGCGAGCGTCTCAGGAACGGCGCTTGCGGGAGAAACGGCTTCGTTCGGCCCGAAAGCAAGAAAGGCGCGCTGGTGAAGACCCAGCCTGACCCTCCTTGTGCGAGGTGGTGCGAGTACTACGGCGTACTGCAGCGTGGTCCAATATCCCACGGCACGGCACGGCGCGGCGCGGCGCGGTTGCGGCATGGCTGACCACTCCCCTGAGCCCCCGCCCAGAGAGTGGACGAGGTGGAGAACTGCGAGAATTTGCCCGTGCTTCCCCGCATGCGACCTCGTTGGGGCCCGCGGCCCGCGGCCGTTCTGCCGCACACGTGTTAGCGCCGAAAGCCCCGCCAACGTAGCCGAACTTCACCTCCCCGCCCTGCGAACGGCCTAGCCACGGCCGGCGCTATTGGGCCTTGGTCATGGCCGAGGGCCCCCTGGGGAGCCTCCAGGTCCCTCAGCGAGGGCGGCGAGGCGGTCGAGCGAAGCCTGGAGCTTCTCGGCTGTGGTCGCCCGGGCTCGGGCAAGACGCGTCTCATCGGCCAGCTCGGACCAGTCGTAGGTATGGGTAACCAGCGTCTTTGAGGGGCCCAGCGGCTCGAGCTCCCAGGCCCAGAGGTGCCCAGGTGGCTCGTGGCCTGGCTCGGCCGGCCGCCAAGCGACCCGCCTGCCCTCGGCGAAATCGACCACGTGGTTTTCCCGGACGTTGCCCGAAGTGAGGCGCATGGTGAACACCTCGCCCACGGCCCGTACGCGCTGGCCGGGCGCGGCCTCCTTCAGGTTGTCGTTGCCGTCCCAGCCGGGCTGGTAAGCCGGGTCGGCGATGAGCTCGAAGATCCGCTCCGCGCTGGCCCCGATCTCACGGGACGCGCTGACTGTCCGTGAGGGCTCCTCTTGGCTGGTCATATGCATAGCCAACCACCTTGGCCGAAGCGTCTTCCAGTGCGGGCGACCAGTTCCAGCGCGGGAGACCAATTCAAGCGCGGGAGACCAATTCCAGTGCGGGCGACCAATTCCAGTGCGGGCGACCCACGACGCCGGCTACTGCGCTGGCAGCCAGTCGCCTACTCTTCGCCCGAAAATCGCTCCCATGCAGACTGGCGCGTCATCCCGAGGGCTTCGCCAATGCGCGCCCAGCTGATGCCCCGTGCCCTGAGAGCACCGACGTGGCGGCTAACTGCCCGGTCGACGTTCTCATGAGCGGCGTGGGCGCGGACCATCTCGGCTAGCAGGTCGTCGTCGGACAACCCGTCCCAGGCCTTGAGAGTCGGTGGAACGTGCGATCTGGGCCGCCGCTCCGAAGCGTCTGCCGGGCTGGGCTTGCGAGCAGCTTCCTCGGCGATGATCTGGTTGCAGAGCTCGATGCACTCATTGCAGATGAGGACACCGGGGCCCGCGACCAGCTTCACGACGTCGAACTGGCTCTTGGCGCAGAACGAACAACTCAATGCCTCAGCGCTTGCGGTGCGCGACATGCGTCTCCTCCTCGCGGCCACAGCTAGTCAGGATAAACCTGACCGCACAGTCAGGCTAAGCCTGACGACGTTCGGTGTCAAGACTGGACGTCCCCTGCTCGAAGCGGGCCGAGCGCTTCTTGCTGTCGTCATTTTGTGGTCTACCTAACTTCCAACCGTACGATTCATCGATGGTTGCCCCCGCCGCCGCCTCTTCCGCCCCGCTCGTCAACTGGGGCGACCGCGTCACCTCGTTCTTGTCTTCGCTCCGCCCGAGCTGGTCCCGGGTCGCCGCCCTCCGGGCGTTGCGGGCCACTCTCGTCGTCCCGACCCTCTTCGCGCTCTCCGTAAAAGTGGTTGGCAACCTCCAGATGGCCAGCTTCGCCGCCTTTGGCGGCTTTGCCACCTTGCTCCTGGCGAACTTTGGCGGCACCAGGCGTGACAAATTGCTCGCTCACTCCGTTTTGGCAGTGCTCGGGGGAGCATTTGTCGTCCTCGGCACCGCAGTCAGCTCGAGCTGGCCACTCGCTGCCGGCGCCGGTGCGGCCGTTGCCTTCCTCGTCCTCTTCGCCGGCATCGGTGGGCCCAACGCGGCCTCGGGCGCCACTGCGGTGCTCCTCGCCTACGTGCTCCCGGCAGCCTCGGTGGGGACCATGTCGATGCTGCCGGCGCGGGAGGCGGGTTGGTGGATGGCCTCTGTCGCGGGCACCGCCGCTGTCCTCTGGCTGTCGCCCCGGCCGGCCGGCGACCGCGTGCGAACCGCCGCGGGGGCCTGCGCTGCTGCCCTAGCCCAACAGCTCGATGCTGCCTTGGCGGGGACGACCTCGTCTGCTGAGAGCGAAAAGTCGTTAGCGGCTACGCAATCTTTGGTGGCGGCATTTGCAGCAGCCCCCTACCGGCCGACAGGCCTGGCCGTGCCCGACCAAGCGCTCGGGGCGCTCGTCGAAGCGCTCGAATGGGGGACCAGCGTCGTCGGAGACGCGCTCAAGGAGGGCGCCGACCTCAAAAAAGCGACCCCCGTGGACCGTTCTTTGCTCGCGGCGGCTTCCGCTGTCCTCAGCCAGACGGCGTTGCTCCTCTCGGGGGAGCAGGCAACGCCTCTCCTCAAGGACCTGGAGGAAATGGAACGCGAGAGCGCCTCAGCGCTCGGCGCGATATCTACCGAGGGGCCCGATGGCGAAGCGGCTATCCATTTCTCCTTTCATGCTCGCATGGTTGCCTCTGCCGCCCGTAGCGCCGCCATCGACGCCCTCCTCGCCAGCCGCAAGCTCGAGCCCGCGGCCGCTGCGGTCGAGCGCGCACGCTGGCACGGCGCCCCGCCCGACGAGGCGGCCCTGAGCTCGCCCCGGGACCTGGTGGCGACCTTTCGCCGCATCGCCGGCGGAAATGCCAACGTGCGTTCCGTCTGGTTCCTCAACAGCGCCCGAGGTGCGGTGGCTCTTGGGACCGCTGTCGCAGTTGCCGACCTGACCAATGTCCAGCACGGCTTTTGGGTTGTCCTTGGGGCGCTTTCGGTCCTTCGCACCAATGCCGCCTCCACCGGGGCGATCGCTCTTCGAGCGCTCGTTGGCACCGCTGTTGGGTTTTTCATTGGCGCGGGTTTACTTGCCGCTGTTGGCGGTGGTACCGCAGCGCTCTGGGTGGCGTTCCCATTGGCAATCCTTGTTGCCGCTTATGCACCGGGGACGGCGCCATTTGCTGTTGGGCAGGCCGCTTTCACGGTTGCCATTACGGTGCTCATAAACATCCTTGCACCGGTCGGCTGGAAGGTGGGAGCCGTCCGCCTGGAGGACGTCGCCCTCGGTGCAGCAGTGAGCGTCGTGGCGGGCATCCTGTTCTGGCCGCGCGGCGCCGCCAGGGTGTTCCGAGACGACTTGGCCGAGGCTTTTCACTCGGGCGGCGTGTACCTCGTCCAAGCGACCGCCTGGGCCCTCGGGAGCCGCCCGGCGCCCCCCGAAGCCGGTGGGAAGGCGTTCGAGGCGAGCTTGCGCTTGGACGATGCCCTGCGGGCATTGCAGGCCGAGCAAGGCACCAAACGCTTGTCTAAACAGGAGGTGTCCAGCTTGGTTGGCGGCGCCATGAGAGTCCGCCTGACAGCGCAATCTCTTGCCTCGGTCGCTTCACCGGCCCCCGCGCCGGGGCCGGAAAAGCGTTCTCTTCTGGAAGAGTCAGTTGTTGTAGCCGGAGCCTGCGACGAGCTCGCCGAGCGCGTCGGGCGCACCGCTCCCACCGCGGCGCGCGAACTTGCCGTGGTCCTTTCCGAAGACAGCGACGTCGTCACTCCCAACGAGAGCCCCTATGGCCTTTGGGCGCACGAACATCTCAGGCATATCAGGTTCTATCTCGCCGCTCTCGAGGGCCCTGTCGCGGCGGTGGAGACAAACCGTCACAGCCCCTGGTGGCGCTGAGCTCTCAGTTCCCGGGTTTTCGCCCTACCAGACATCTCCCCGGAGATATCCCGAACAAGCAGGCGGGGTTGCGCTTGGGGGCGCCCTGGGGCAGCCGGGCCAGGAGAGCAAAGAGGCGCTCCGCCTGCCGACAAGGGAACTTCGGCCCTAGTGAGCATGTGCGGGCGGGTTGTCATATACCTCGTGATGGGGCCGCGCTTATCGGCATCAGGGGCCCCGTCCTCTCCACCCGGGCCGCTTCGGCCGGGGAGGAGCGGCCTTGTGTGACTGCTGAACGAGACAACACTGGTAGGTGAAAATGAAGCAGGCGACCACTACAAAAGCTCTTGCTCCGCTCGAGAGGGCCACACGGCCAGTAACGGTGGGCCTCATCGTGGGCAATAGAGGTTTTTTCCCGAGCGCACTGTGCCGGGACGGGCGCGTCGAGATGCTCGAAGTGCTCAGGTCGAAAGGGCTCAACGTAGTCGCCCTCGGGCCGGAGGAGACCGAGTACGGGTCGGTGGAATCACTGCATGACGCCGGCAAGTGCGCCCAGCTCTTTCGCGACCACGCCGACGAGATCGACGGCATCGTCGTCACCCTCCCGAACTTCGGCGACGAACGAGCCCTGGCAAACGCAATAAGAGGCTCGCGCCTCGAAGTGCCCGTGCTGGTGCACGCTTTCCCAGACCAAGCGGACAGGTTGGGGATCACCCACCGTCGTGACAGCTTCTGTGGGAAGTTGTCGGCCTGCAACAACCTGTCCCAGTACGGGGTCGCTTTTTCGCTCACGTCGCGGCACACGTGCGCGCCGAGGTCGGCTGAGTTCGCCGCGGACCTTGACCGTTTTGTTCGCGTCTGCCAGGTAGTGCGCGCCGTCAAAGGGATGCGCGTGGGAGCGATCGGGGCACGGCCTGCCAATTTCAACACCGTGCGGTACAGTGAAAAGCTCTTGGAACGAGCGGGGATCTCGGTCATCACGCTGGATCTGTCCGAAGTGCTCGGGAGGACCGCTCGGCTGAAGGACGACGACCCCGACGTCAAGGAGAAGTGCGGGGCCCTCACGGGCTACACCTCGGTGGAGGGAGTGCCCAGCGAGGCGCTCGTGAAGATGGCCAAGCTTGGCGTAGTGATCGACGAGTGGAGCGAAGCCGAGCGGCTCGACGGCTCGACGATCCAGTGCTGGACGGCGATCGAGGAATTTTATGGGGTCGTCCCCTGCAGCGTTATGAGCATGTTGAGCGACAGCTTGCGGCCCAGCGCCTGCGAGCTCGACGTGGGTGGC
>Ga0335074_10007497_pt1 | contig 15137 bp, 14 predicted proteins | sample Lox_Sample_23_FD_206715 | JGI IMG/M metagenome (GOLD analysis project Ga0335074, IMG submission 206715) | Soil microbial communities from Loxahatchee National Wildlife Refuge, Florida, United States - Lox_Sample_2.3 | ecosystem: Environmental > Terrestrial > Soil > Wetlands | place: USA...
TTCGGCCGCCCGCAGCGTGACACGCAGCAGCGACTCGATCGACTCGTCATCGAGCCCGGCCTCGCGCGCGCCCCGCACCCACTGGGCCAGCGTGCGGGCCAGCCGTGCGTGCGTGCCCGGAGGGGGACCGGACGGGCGGCCCACCACGAACGTGCCATGACCGGCTCGCGGCTCGACCAGGCCATCGCGCTCAAGATCGCGGTAGGCCTTGAGCACGGTGTTGGGGTTGACCGCCGTCGCCGCCACGACCTCCCGCACTGTGGGGAGCTTGTCTCCCACGTCGAGCACGCCCATCCGGAGGGCCTGCCGGACCTGCTGCACGATCTGCAGGTACGGCGGCACGACCGAACGGCCGTCGAGCCGGAAACTGATCACGTCGCGTCCCTTCAAAGTACTATGGCGTTAAGACTTTAGGGCCAAGGCTCAGGGCACGTCAACTGATAGCGCCGGGTGCGGGCCAGGCCGGAAGTTGCGGGAGACGCCGGCCGAGACAACGGGTGACCTGCCGTGCTGACGGGGCAGTGAACGGAGGGTGCCGCTATCAGCCGGCGTAGACAGCCGGGTCGAGTCCGCCCAGCCGGTCCGGGTCGATGATCGCGTCGATTTCCACGATCTTGCCCCGCGCGACAGTGAAGCCGAGGATCGCCACCGGCCGGTCGCCCAGGATGATGACCACGCCCGCTGCTCCGTTCACCAGGACCGGCCGCTTCGGCGCGGTGGGCAGCGCGATCTCCAGTGTCCGGCGGGCCACGGCGGCCGCGCCGCGCAGCACCATCGAGGCAGCTGGCAGAGCTGTGCCGCCGTCGGAGCGCAGCACGACATCCGGGTGGAGCACCGCCACGAGCGCGTCGAAATCACCGTTGTGCGCTGCGGCGAAGAACGCGTCTACGGCCTCGCGCTGGCGGCTGATATCGGAGTCCGGCGCCTGGACGTCAGCGCCGCGCACCCTCCGGCGGGCTCGGCTAGCCAGCTGCCGCGCAGCCGCGGGAGACCGCCCGACCATCGGGCCGATCTCGTCGAACGGCAGGTCGAACATGTCATGCAGGACGAACGCGAGCCTCTCAGCCGGAGCCAGCGTCTCCAGTACCACGTTCAGGGCGAGTCCGACCGAGTCCGCCAGCAGCGCCTCGTCCTCCGGGCTGGGCGTATCCGCGCGGCTGACGACCGGGTCGGGCACGTGCACGCCCATCGGCTCCTCCCGCCGCGCGTTACGTGAGCGCAGCGCGTTGAGGCAGACCCGCGCGACGATCGTGGTTAGCCATGCGCTGAGGTTGTCGACCCCGCTGGCATCTGACCGGCTAAGGCGCAGCCAGGCTTCCTGAACCGCGTCGTCGGCCTCAGCGACGGAGCCGAGCATCCGGTACGCCACCGCCCGAAGGCGCGGGCGGTTCTGCTCGAAGCCCTCAGTCAGCCAGTCCGCCTCGCTCATCGGTCACATTCCTTCGCAGCGACGTGTCATAGGAGTGACACTTCAAATCCGTCCGATGTGACAAGGAACAATCATGCAGGAAGCATCAGGGCCGCCAGCGTCGGGAACGCCAACCTCAGGAGAACGGAACGCGCCGCCGCTGCAGGTGCTGCTGGCGGACGGGGAACTGGCCGGCGAGTGGCTCCTTGACCCGGCCAGGTCGACGATCCGCCTCGGCAGCACAAGCATGCTGGGCCTCGTGCGAGTGGCCGGCGTCTTCCGGGAGATCAGCGGGTACGGCACCGTTGCTCCCGGCGGCGAGGTCACCGGCACGATCACTATCGCCACGGCGTCGGTCGACACGCGGAACGCGCGGCGCGATGCGCACTTGCGCTCGGCCGACTTCTTCGACAGCGAGACCCACCCGGAGATCATCTTCACCGCTGAGTCGATCAGGCCAGCTGGTCAGGGTGTGGCGGTGACCGGAGCCCTGACGGTGCGCGACCGGACCGAGCCGCTGGCCTTTCCGGCAGCGGGGTCCGTCCGGGACGGTGCGGTGTGGCTGGACGCGGAGGTCGTGATCAACCGGACGGACTTCGGCCTGACCTGGAACTTCATGGGTACAGTCGGGACGAACACCACCGTCACGATTCGGGCCGTGTTCACCCGGGCAACGTTTCCAGGAAACGAAGCCCGGGGGGCCGGTCAATGAGCGAGTTTCAGGCCATTGCCGATCGCGTCGGGATCGCAGCATTGCGCGGTGACGCGGCGATTCCGGCGAGCCAGTCCTCAGTCTCTAGTAGCCGGTAGTGGGCCATTCGCGGATCATGCGCCCCTCGTCTCGCTCCTCGGCCGGACGGGTGTCTTCCTCGCCGTCGATGAGGTGGCTGTGGCTCAGGGCAGAGACACCGGCGACCAGCAGGGCCAGGGCGAGCGCCTCGAGGAACAGGTCGACGGTGCCTGCCTCGAAGTGCTCGCCGAACAGGAACAGCCCGAGCAAGCTCGCGGCGAGCGGGTCGAGGATCGTGAATCCCGGCTGCGAGGCGGCGAGCGGCCCGGCAGCGAGGGCGTGCGACGCGAGCAGCAGGCTCGCGGCACCCGCGCCGATCAGCGCGTACACCGACCAGTTGGTGAAGATCCCGGTGAGGCCGTCATCCAGGTGGTAGCTGAACTCCTTGATAATCGCCGCCACGAAACCCCAGGAGACGCCGGTCAGCGCACCCAGGATCGCGGCGCGCTGCGGCGCGGAACGAGGCGAGCGGCGGCCGAGGCCGAATGCCACAGCGAGGCCGCCGACGACAACGGCGAGCGTGATCAGCCCGGCGAGAAGCCACAGCGATGGCGGGGCATGCTGCCTGCCGCCGGAGGGTGAGGCTGCGAAGAGGAACAGGCCGAGGCCGGCCGACATGCTCGCGGCGGCGAGCCAGTCGCGGCGACGAACTGTCCGCGAGCCAAGGAATGCCATGTACCCGAAGACGAAAAGCAGCTCAAGCGCGAGGATCGGCTGGACGAGGGCAAGCGCTCCGTAGTGGAGCGCGGTCACCTGGAAGACGAAGCCCAGGATCATGCTGCCGATTCCGGCTAGCCAGATCGGCCGGCGGGCGAGCCGGAAGACCAGCCAGGGATCGACACCCTTGGGCTGGCTGTCCCGCGCTCCGAGCCGCTGGCATACTGACGACGTGGCCGTGCACAAGCTCGCCAGGAGCGCGAAGGCGATGGCCTTGTCCATGTCCTCCTGCCGTCGTCCTTGCCTCACCGCCGTAACGCGGTGAGGGCCAGGTCATCGGTGCCGGTCCAGCCCGCCGTTTCGGTGTCTGCCAGGCCCCGTTCCAGCGTTTCTCTGCTGCCCTTCAGCTACAACCCTGACGTCAACGTTAGATTCCCGAATCCAGCCTGTCATTTCCGGGTCCCCGGTAACCGCGGCCACGGGCTTCGCTGACGTGTTCCCCCGCTAGTGTCCTTCGCGACCTATCGTTTGCGCGAGTCAGTTGGCCTACGCCACGAGAGAAACAGTCCGGGGACCGGTGGCCAGCTCAGACCCTGTGCTGCACATGGAGGAGATATTCCTCGCGGCACAGCGGGTTGTGGTCGGTCCGGGGCCGCATGGGCGGCGTGCCGCGCACCCCCTGGTAGCGGCTGAACCACGACTCCAGCGTGCCTTCGCCGCCCGTCAGGCCAGGCAGAAGGTGCTGAAGCTCATGCACGCGCCCGGCCGGGATTTCACCCTCGACGACGCAGGACGCCCCGTCGTCGCGCGCGGGCGCTGATCGGGCGGCGAGCCGTCCGAGCGCGCTCAGGACGGCCGGAAGACTGACCGCCGGCAGCTCGAGCCGGAAGCCGCTGACCGGCTCGCACACCACGGTCCCCGCCTGCTGGAGCGCTGCCATGAGAACGAGCGGTGTGAGCAGCCGGAAGTCACTGGCGGAACTCGAGTGCTTGCTCCACCCGTACGGTGGCGGCGGCACGTAGCCGGAGTGCGTCAGGGTGACGACGCAGTCGGGCACCTGCCAGCCGAAGATTCCCTCGGCCAGGGTCTGGCGCACGGTGTCCTCGACCGCCTTGAGGAAGGAGTTCGGTAGTGCGCCGCGCTCGATTCCCAGCCGGAAGTCGACAGCTGTGCCCGGTGCCGTCGGGCCGATGCGCAGTCCGACCGTCGCCCTGAACGGGTTGGTGCCAGTGTCCATGAATTCGGCCGCGGCACCGGTGCCCACCACGCGCTCGGTGCAGATGACTGTCGTCTCCCGGAAGGCGACCTCGAGCCCGAACTCGTCGGCCAGGGTCGCCTGGATCACCTCCTTCTGCACGTCGCCGTACAGCGAGACCAGGAGTTCCTGCCGGACGTCGTCATGCCGCAGATTGATGAGCGGGTCCTGCTCGGCGATCTGGACGAGCGCCGCATGCAGGGCTGGCCGGTCGGCAGGACGAGCAGGATCGACAACGGCCTGCAGAGTCGGCGGCGCGAAGTACCGGGTGCCAGGCGGCGCCGCTGCGTCCCCGTGCCCGGTTGTGTCGCTGTGTGCTGCTGTGTAGCTGTGTGCTCCTGTGTTGCCGGGCCCGGCGGATCCGCCGCGCTCGCCGGCGACCGCGGCGTTCCGCTGCTGACCACATTCCGTGACGATCTTGTCGCCGATCCTGACGTCGGCCAGTCCGCGCAGCTTGGCGATCTGTCCGGAACTGGCGGTCAGCGCCGGAGCTGCGGGCCCACCGTCAAAGGCGGCGATCGCCGTCAGCTTGCCGGCCTGACCGTTCCCGTACCGGACCGGCTCGCGGACTCGGAGCGTGCCGGCGAAGACCCGCGCGTAGGCGACTTTGTCGCCGGCCATCCCGCGCTCGACCTTGAAAACCGTCGCCCGGCCCGGGCCAGCAGAGTCGCCGGCCGCCGCGGGCAGCAGTCCGGCGATTCCGCCGGTGAGTGCCTCCAGCCCGGCACCGGTGATCGCGGATCCGCCGTAGACCGGGTAGACGAGCGCGCGGCGTGTCTGCGCGGCGAGAGCGGACTTGAGGCGGCCATAGGGTACGCGTTGATCGTCGAGGTATGCGGCAAGCAGCGGGTCGTCGCGCTGCGTCAGCTGGTCGGCGAGCTCATCGCGGAAGGCCGCATCGTTCTCGCCGTACGGGGTCCAGCCGGCGTCGCGAGTTCCGGCCCGGCTGGCGGTACCCATTGCGATCGCAGCCGGGCTCAGGCGCGCGGAAATGCTCGCCAGCACGCGCTCGAACCCGGCGCCTCCGCGGTCGAGCTTGTTCACGAAGATCAGCGTCGGGATGCCGAGCCGCCTGAGCGTCCGCATAAGGACGCGTGTCTGGGCCTGAACTCCCTCGACGGCCGAGACCACCAGAACAGCGCCGTCGAGCATGCCGACGGTGCGCTCGACCTCCGCGATGAAGTCGGGGTGGCCGGGAGTGTCGATCAGGTTGACAGTCACGTCCCCGATCTGGAACGAAACGACAGCTGCCTTGATCGTGATGCCGCGCTGTCGCTCCAGCGCGAGAGAGTCTGTCTGGGTACTGCCGTCGTCGACACGGCCGATCTCGCCGATGACTCCGGCGTTGAACAGGAGCCGCTCGGTCAGGCTGGTCTTGCCGGCGTCAACATGTGCCAGGATTCCGAGGTTGAGCAGGTGCACGAAGCGTCATGTCCTTCGAAGGGGCGGAAGTTGCCATCTCGGTGAACATGAGCGCAGCCCGCATCTCGCTCTCTCCTGTCGTCGATCTCTCTGGCTGCGCGGGCACGGAATGGTGCCAGGCGCACATACAGCAGAACAGTAGATCAGGCCGGTGCATCCGGAGGCAACCAGTAATACGGCTGGCTAGCCGTCCGGTCGCTGTGCGCCCATCCGGCGGACCTGACTATTCCTTGAGCATCTGAGTTCGGATCTGAGCGGTCGCCGTCGCCACGGCGACGATCGCACCTTCTTCATCCAGCAGCTCTCCGGCGAGGAAGGCGACGTCGCGGCCGCGTCGCACAACCCGTCCTCGTCCGAGGAGGCGACCTGGCCGGGCAGGCCGCAGAAACTGGACATGCAAGTCTGTCGTGGGGGCGAAGTCACCGGGATCAAGGCCAGCCACCAGCGCGGGTCCGAGCGTGTCGTCCAGCATGGCGGCAAGAAACCCACCCTGAATGGCCCCGGCTGGATTCAAGAACGCCTCAGTAGCGGCGAACGCGACCTCGATCGTTCCTTCCTCCGGGTTGATGGAAACCAGTTGCCAGCCGAGCGTGACTGCCGCTGCCGGCAGCGGCGCCCTGCCTTCCATCGCATCCCAGAATGGGCCTTCGCGTTCCATGGCTCCTAGCTTGGCAGGCACTGCTGACAGTCCGGCTGGCAGGTGCTTTGCTGGGTCGTTGAAGCGTTCTTGCTGAAAGGCGTTCGTGGAATGGCTGTTTCCGCCAGCGGTACTGGCATCGAAGGCTGCCTCCTCGCGCGCTTCGACGGAGTGGTGCCGCCGCCGTGGCTGCTGCAGTGGCTGGACGACGGCCTGGCAGGCGTGCTCCTCTTCGCAGGGAACCTGAGTGGCCCGGAGCAGACCCGCTCGGTTGTCAGGCAGCTGCGCTCGCATAACCCGCACGTTCTCATCGCCGTCGATGAGGAAGGCGGGCTCGTTACCAGGGTCGAGGCCGCAAGCGGCTCGTCGTACCCGGGCAACGCTGCCCTCGGTGCCGTGGATGACGTGACCGTGACCAGCGCGGTGGCGCAGAGCATCGGAGCCATGCTGGCCGAGTGTGGCATCAGCCTCAATCTTGCGCCGGTTGCCGACCTGGATGACAATCCGGTGAACCCGGTTATCGGGGTGCGGTCGTTCGGCGCCGATCCCGCCCGCGTTGCCGCCCATACCGCGGCATTCGTCGCGGGTATGCAGGCCAACAAGGTCGCCGCCTGCGCGAAACATTTCCCTGGCCACGGGCGCGCTGGCGCCGACTCGCATGTGACGTTGCCGTCGGTCGCCGCGACCCTGCCTGAGCTGCTGGCGACCGACCTGGTGCCGTTCCGCGCGGCGATCGAAGCCGGAGTCCGGTCTGTGATGACCGCGCACGTAATGTTCCCGGCGATCGATGAAGTTCCGGCCACGCTGTCGCGCCGGCTGGTCTCCGAGGTACTGAGGCGCGAGCTCGGGTTCGACGGCGTGGTCATTACCGATGCGCTCGGCATGGCCGCCATTGGCGACAGCGCGAAGACGGCGTCCGGGACCATCCGGGCGATGGCAGCCGGCGCCGATCTCATCTGCCTGCCGGCCGACGAGGCAGCGCAGCAGCGGGCCAGAGACACGCTGGCGGCTGCCTTCTACGGCGGAGTGCTGAGCCCGGATCGGGTAGCTGAGGCCGCGGCGCGCGTCCGGGCACTCGCCGACTGGGCACATCCGGACCCGGTGGCGGCTCCTGATCCAGCTCTTGGCGCCGCGGTCGCCAGGCGAGCCATGCTGGCGGAGGGAGCAGTGGCGCCGCTCATTGCGCCGCCCTATGTGCTGGACGCGGGCGGGCGGATGAGTGCTCAACTCGAGGACTCGGCTGCGAGCCTGCTCGGGCTGCTCCGGGCACGGCTGCCAGGAACGGAGGGTGTCGTGCTCCGCGGCGCCGCTGACCTGGCGGCACTGGACGAGCGGATCGCGGCCGCAGTAGGCCGCCCGCTCGTGGTGGTCGTGCGGGATGCGCACCGGCACGACTGGCAGCGCGAGCTGCTGGTTCGGTCGCTGGCGGCGCGCCCGGACGTGCGCGTGGTGGCCACTGGCGCCACGCACGACCGTGCCCTGGCCGGCCCCTGGTATCTCGGCACCCGCGGCGGTAGCCGGGCCAGCCTGATTGCCGCCGCCGATGTTCTGACGGGCGAGCCGGCAGCCTGAGGCCTCCGGCCGCCTCCGGAAGGATGAGCGCTCGCACCAGGGGCATCAGAAAATTCTCGCGCCGTCGCGTAACGGCAGCTGAGTTGCCGGCCTTAAGCGGGTTGAGCGACGAGAGCCACAGGGAGCCGGCGTTGGAAGAAGCAGGACCGGAGGCCGGCTTTTCCGCGACTTTCGGCACGTACGCTCCCGCGGTGCTGCGGTTTGCCCGGCGGAGGCTAGAGTCACAGGACGCCGCCTGGGACGTGGTCAGCGACACCTTTACTGCTGCCTGGCGGCACTGGGGACGGCGGCCGGAAGCCGATCAGCTTCTGCCGTGGCTGTATGCCATCGCTGCAAACGCAGTCCGCAGCCGCCAGCGCGCCTCAGGCCGCCAGGGTCGGCTCGTCACCCGGCTTTCCGCCGGTGAGCTCCACCAGGTGCCCGATCTGGCCGACGGTGTCGTCTCGCGGCACGCTGTCGCGGATGCGTTCTCCCGTCTGTCCGAGGCCGACCAGGAGGTACTCAGGCTGGTGGCCTGGGAGGGACTGACCGACGCCCGCTCAATTGGGCTGGTGCTCGGTCTTAGCCCGGGCACGGCCAGGGGCAGGATCCACCGGGCGAGGCGGCGGCTCCGGGGCCTGCTGGCCCAGGGCGACGAGCCGCCAGGTGAGCCGGCCCAGCCGACCGCACCATCCGCGTCGTGGAACCAGATTTCGGAGATCTGAAATGTTCCGCAGAACTAAGCCGCACCATGCGATCGCGGACGTCAGCGATATCCGCCAGCTGCTGGCAGGCAGCGATCCGGCCGCAGGCGATCTCGGCGCGACGGCACCGGCACGTCTGGCGCTGATCCGCGAGCAGATCAGCCGTGAACCCGCTGTGACGCCGGACAGGCGCACCTGGTGGCCGAGTCGTCACCAGCGCCAGCGTCGCCGGGTCGTCATCACGTGCATCGCCGTGCCCGCGCTGCTTGCTGCAACCGGTGCCGGCTGGGCTCTGGCGGCTCAGCCCGCGGCCAGCCGGGTCACCGCGGCAGTGGTCTGTTACTCCCTGCCGCACCTGCCTCAGAATGGGGTGTCTGAGAACGCAGGGGGCGGAGCCGATGACGGGGTGGCACCTGCTGTGATGTGCGCGAGGCAGTGGGCCGCGGGCGACATAATTCCTGGCGTCCACCGGGTGCCGCATCAGCTCGCCGCGTGCGCTGTGTCGAGGCTTGGCGTGATCGGCGTCTTCCCCGACACCACATGCGCGGCGCTGCACCTCCCCGTCGTTCCCGCCGGGTATGACGCTGCGGCCAGACGGTTCTTCGCGCTGTCCAGCGCCCTGGGAACCGGCCTGGTGGGAAACGGCTCCCGGCCGCGCTGTGTGGCCGAGCCCGCTGCGGCCTCCTACATCAGGCAGACGGCGCGCAAGCACGGCTTCGGCAGCTGGCGGGTCATCCTGCCTGCGGTGGTGGAGCCCGGACTGTGCTGGCAGGCGCAGGAAGATCCAGCCTCGCACACCATTTCCGTCGTCCCGCAGGAGGGCGTTTACGCACCCGGCAACGGCCCGGCGCGGATCATCCAGCAAGTGATGGACCCGCTCGAGAGCACGGCTCGCTGCCGCGCTGGGAGTAAGCCGGAGAGCACGGCCGCGATCAGGCGCGAGCTGCGTACTCGGTTGCGCACGGCTGGGTACGGAAACTGGACGGTCACGGTCGCGGGCCTGCCCGACAGCAGGTCAACTCCCTGTTATGTCCTTGGCGGATTCTCCGCCGACCGGCGCGTGATCTACATCAACAGCGTCGGAATCGGTGGCTGATCGGAGATGCCTTATGCCGCGATCACACTCGGAGTGGACGCCCCGCCAGAGTGTCGAGTTCGAGTGCGCGCGTCGCGGGGAATCCGCGCTGGTGGCCGGCTGCGTTGCCCTGCTGCGGGGGCAGGAGGCGGACGAGGGACTGCTGTTCGCGCTCGGCGGCGCGAATGCCTCGATCGTGATCCATGATGGGCCGCGGCAGCGCAATCAGTACTGGCGCCGGGTCTGGGGAGCGCGCGGCCTGCTCTACGCCTGGGCCCCAGAGGCGTCCGAGGCCGTCATCGCCGCGCTGGCTGACGAGCACTGGCGGGTACGGGAGATGGCCGCGAAGGTCATCGCGAAGCGCAGAGTCGGCGACGCACTGCCCGAGCTGGCGAACCTTCGGGACGATCCCGTGCCCCGAGTGCGAGCGGCGGTCGAGCGTGCAACTGTCGTCCTGACCGCGGCGGGCAGCTGACGCTGGGCATCGGGCCGCCGGGTATCGGGGAGCTCATAGCCCTTTCACGCCCTGGTAATACCCTGGTTTAGCTTGCGGGTTGTGCTTTATGGGCCGGGTTACCGTGGCTCGTGCGCACTCTTTCTGTGGCGGCGGCGCCCGCGTGGCGGCCGTCTCCACGGCAGCTGGCAATCGCCGGGGCACTGGCCTCCGCTATCACGATTGCCTGCTACTGCGCCTTCATCGCCACGCACCCGGCGGCCCGCTGGCTGGATGCTGTCGACCTGCATGTTTACCGGCTCGGCGGGATGGTCGCGCTGCGAGACCGGCCGCGCTACAACCCACGGCTCGCCGCGCCGCTGTACGACTGGCCCGGATACGGTCTGCAGTTCACCTACCCGCCGTTCGCGGCGATGCTGTTCACGGTACTGGTGCTGCCGTCCTGGGTCGTTACCCAGGCGATCTGGCTGGTCGTCAGCATTCTCGCGGTGGCGGGCGCGATCTGGGCGACGCTTGGCGGCCTTGGCTACCGCGCAGGCCTGACCAGGGTCGGCGCGACGTTGCTGCTGGCCGCGGTGCTGTTCTGGATCGAGCCCGTCCAGCGCACGCTCTATCTCGGCCAGGTCGAGCTTGTCCTGATGGCCCTGATTATGTGGGATCTCAGTCAGCCAGATCGCCGGTGGTGGAAGGGCGCCGCCGTCGGCCTGGCTGCCGGGATCAAGCTGGTCCCGCTGGTGTTCATCCCGTACCTGCTGCTGACCCGGAGATTCCGCCAGGCCGGTGTCGCCGCCGGGACCTTCGCGCTCACTGTCGTCCTGGGGTTCGTGGTCCTTCCGGCCGACTCACGTGCCTGGTGGCTGAACGGCCTCTTCCTGCAGGGCCGCCGGACCGGATTCGTGGGCTGGGAGGGCAATCAGTCACTGCAGGGCCTGATCACCCGGCTGTCGGGCAGCATCGCCAGCGGCGAACCGGTCTGGCTGGCGGTGGCCGCAGTGACCCTGATCGCCGGGCTGGCGGCGGCGGTGATCCTCGACCGTGCCGGGCACCGTACGGTCGCGGTGCTGACTTGCGCGCTGACGGGGCTGCTGGTTTCGCCGGTCAGCTGGGATCACCACTGGGTGTGGCTGGTGCCGGGAGTTACGGCGCTGGTGGTCTACGGCGTCCGGGCCAGGGGAGTAGTGCGCGGTGCCTTCCTGGCGGGCGCCGTCCTGGTGGCAGGACTCTTCGGGGCATGGCCCGGCTTTCTCTGGGGTCAGCCTCTCGATCTTGGCGGATTCTCCGAGGGCCTGATCTGGATCCCGCCGAATACTAATCCAGGGGTTTTCGCGCGGTTCGGGGATCGTCCTTCCTACGCGGAGTACCACTGGCACGGCTTTGATCTCCTGTTCGGCAACCTGTATGTGCTGACTGGCCTGGCGCTGCTGATCCTGCTCGTCGTGCTGGCAGCGCTGGCCGAGCGGACCAGGCGCCGTCGCAGGGCGGCGGAAGCCACGCGCCGCCGGAAACTCGAACCCGCCGCACGCAGTTAGGCGCTTCACCTGGCGATGCCGGAGCGGTGCCACGTGCGGGCTGGTCAGAGCCGCTCAGAGCGGGATGTCTACGACCAGGGTCCCTTCGCGCCAGTCAGGCAGGCGCGCCGCGACTTCTCCGTCCGGGCCCACGAGTGCCGCCAGACCGGGAAAGTCCTCGTCGGCAGTCGTGCCGGCCTGACCAGCCAGCGCGATCCAGAGCCCGAGGCGACGGGCGTGGCGGCGGGCGTCGCCGAGGCTGCAGCCTTCCCACCAGGAGAATCCCTCGCGCCACGAGGCTTCGTCGGTGCAGCGCCTGTACAAGCCCGGTGCCGCCGGAAATAGGATCAGCCGCGCGCCGGCTGCGGTCGCCGTGTCGAACGGCGAGTCGAACCCGGCCTCCGCGCAGATCGCCACGCCGAACCTGACCCCGGCGTGCTCGAACACCGCCGTACCGGCGGCTGCGGTGAAGGACTCCTCGCCCTCGCCGAGGTGGCGCTTGCGCTGCACGCCCGTCACCTGACCGGCCGCCGCGCAGATCTGGGTGATGTGCGGGCGGCCGCCTGGTCCTTGCTCGGCAATGCCGAAACAGATCGCGACCCCAGCCTCCTGCGACGCGCGGACCAGCCGGCTGACGGCCGGGTCATCGACGCGCATCAGCCGTCCGGGGTTAGCGGGCAGATCAACTGATCCCGTCAGCGACATCTCCGGGAGAACGGCCAGATCACAGCCCGCGGACGCGGCGTCAGCCAGGATCTGCACATGCCGGGCTAGGTTCGCCTCGACCTCGCCCTTCCCGCACCGGATAGCTGCTAGCAGTGCACGCACGCCCACATCGTGCCATGCGACTTCAGTGGCGCGACAGCGACGAGGCCCAGGCGGTTGACCGGCAGATGCTATTGGAATAAATTCCAATGGATGGAGGATAGTTCAACGGTGCTGGGAGAGCAGCCCGTTCCCCGCAGAGGCGCGCCGGGCAAGTCCTGGCACGGGATGCACAAGGCGCTGGCCGACCCGCTGCGGATCCGGCTCTGGCAATGGCTGGGCGAAGCGCCCCGGTCAGCGCGGCAGCTAGCCGACTGCGCGGGGCTGCCGGCTGACCGCCTCTACTACCACCTCGGCCAGCTGGAGCAGGCAGGGCTGATCGAAGTTGCCGAGTACCGGCCGCTGGCTCGCGGCAAGGTCGAGCGGGTTTACGCGGTTGCGGAGACCGAGCCGCCCGGCGATGACGCCAGCCCGGAAGAGACCGCCGCGTTCCTCGGTTCGATGCTGGAGGCCACCGCGATGGACATTACGGCGGCTTACCGGGCCAAGCAGGCGGGCAGCCGCCGGGAGGTCGATCTGCGGCGCGGTGCCCTCCGGCTCACCGATCAGGCGCTGGCAGAGCTGCGTGGCTACATCGACCAGCTCGCCGCCCGCTTCGCCGATCCCGGTGCCGACGGGACGTGGACCGGCGTTGTCCTGGCGCTCGTCGACCTGCAAGACCGGCCGGATGCCGACCCCCCGCCACGGAGCCCAGCATGAGCGATACCACTACGCGCCACGCCGACCTAGCCGTGCGCGCCTCCGACGCTGAACGGGAGCAGGCCGTGGCGCTGCTGCGCCGCAGCTTTGCCGACGGCCGGCTGACCCAGGCCGAGCTCGAAGAACGAGCCGGCGCCGCTTACGCGGCGCAGACACGGCTGCAGCTGCGCGATCTCACTGCCGACCTGCCCGCCGCCGAGCGGCAGCCTGCGCGGCCTGGCATCGTCCTGGACCGGCGCCTGCTCTGCATCCTGCTGTGCGTCCATCCCCCGGCGGGCCTGGTCTACTGGCTGCTCTGCCGGGTCTCCGCGCGCAAGCAGCAACCACCGGTCCGGGACGGCCGGCAGGCTCCCAGCACAGAAACGGCCGATATCAGCACAACCGTCCCGGCAGCGGTCACGGCCAGTCGCCCGTAGGCAGGCAGACCGGTCCGTTCTGGCGGGCTGGGACCTGTCAGGTCAGCTTCCCGAGCGCAGGCTGGGCTGCATCTCCGCTGATGTCGGCCGGAGGCCCGGAACGCCGCTCGTGGCGCCGTTCCCTCAGGCATCCAGCGACCAGGGCGACGACAACGCCGAGCAGGATGATGGGGACCGTCAGCCGCAGATTGTCGGCCGAGATGTGCGCGAGCAGCCGTGACGGCAACGGTCTCGGGTTGCCGGGATCGAGGGCCACTGTCGCCGCGGTGAGGCGGGCGAGCACCAGCCAGTCCAGCCAGGTGGCAGGCACCAGGATGAGCAGACAGATGATCATGGCTTCGTAGGACGGCAGCTGGTACTGCCAGACGAACAGCCAGGACATGCTAAGTGCCAGAGCCGCGAAAATAGCCGGCTGTGCTGCGGCCCGGCCTGGCAGGTGTGACACGACCACGAGTGCAGTCCCGGCCACGAGCACAGCCGCGATGACACCGACATGCTCTATCAGGAACCCGTGCTGGGCGCGCCCGAACAGCTGGTAGAAGTTGTCCGCCGTGGTGCGGTCGCCGCGATTGGCGATGGAGCGGATAGCCGGCGCACCGAACCAGGCGTAGCTCGGCAGCAACACCGCGAGCATCCCGGCGCCTGCCGCCGCGCACAGGGCGGGGCGCCGGCGAAGTGACCAGGCAAGACCAAGGCCAAAAAGGGCAAACGTGATCTTTACATCGGCTGCCAGGCCGATGAGCGCACCGCCAGCGATCACGTTGCCCAGCGTGTTCTGGCTGCTGGCCCGCCGGGCGGCCTGTGCTGGCCAGCCGCCGGCCAGAACCAGGCCCAGCATTCCGGCGGCCGCAGCGAGGACGTCGAGGTGGGCGGCCGCAATGAGCTGCCAGATCAGGAGCGGGTTCACGGTCCACAGCAGGTGTGCTCGCAGCCGCGCCGCGGGATCGGAGCGCAGGAGCCGGTCCGCGACGTAGGCAACCAGCCCGAACGCGACGGCATTCGCCACCTTGAGCCAGAACACGATCCGGGCTGCCGAGGTGCCGCCGAGCCGGGCGGCGATGAACTGCTCGATCGTGGCTGCTGGTCCATAGGGCGTCGTTACCCGGCCCCACTCCCACGGGATGGACCTGGCCACGGCGTCGTGAGCGTGCACGAGGTCCCACGGGACCATCACGTAAGGACTGTGGCCGAGAACCACCGTGCGGCCGAAGGCCATGTAGTCCAGCGAGTCTGTGGAACCTACCGGGGGCAGCACCATGAGTGCGAGCACCGCCACGATCGCGGTGATGACGAGCAGGCGGACCGGCGGCCGCGCTCCGCGCCGGACAGCGACGAGACCGGCCCCCACGCCGACTCCGCCGGCAATAGCCGAAAGCCACAGAGCGATCGCAACGTCGTCCAGCGGAAGGTGCCAGCTGCCCAGCTCGAACGGCGGGCCGATTCTCGGCATCGGCAGCGGTGGCCCCATCCAGGACTTGTGCGCCAGGGACACCGCGATGGCAACCAGCAGAGACGTGCCGATGCCGGCGGCCGCGACAAACAGGTAGCGCCGCACCGGCTTGTGGTGCGGCGCAGACAGGGGCAATTCGGACGCGGTCGGGCTCACCCGGCCGCGTGCAGGCACGTCAAAGCTCATGCAGTCAGCGTCAATCTGCCGTAACGAGAAGCTGGCTAGCCCTGAGACTCAGGGAAGTGGTCGGCCCCGTGACCCCCGGCGCAAGCCCGTGACCCGCAGA
>Ga0335074_10007498_pt1 | contig 15137 bp, 11 predicted proteins | sample Lox_Sample_23_FD_206715 | JGI IMG/M metagenome (GOLD analysis project Ga0335074, IMG submission 206715) | Soil microbial communities from Loxahatchee National Wildlife Refuge, Florida, United States - Lox_Sample_2.3 | ecosystem: Environmental > Terrestrial > Soil > Wetlands | place: USA...
CGGACCAGAAGATCGTCGGGAATCAGTTGGTCTGCCTGCCAGCACTGCAGGCGGACCGCATCGCTGCCGCGATCGATCGCGATTACGAAGGTACTGTCGAGGTACTCGGCACCCAGCTCGCGCGAGCGGCGCCGATAATGCTCCTTCAGCAAATTTGAGTTAACGAGCCCATCGCGGGGCGAAAAAGTCGCTCCGGCGATACCATCGAGGCGATCGATCTCGGGTACGCGGCGGTTCACCTGGCTCGCGGTCAGGGTTTCGATTGGATGGCCGAGCTCGCGCTGCAGCGGCAGATGCTCGAGCGCTTTCGGCCAGGTCTCGCCGTCATACAGCCATAGGTAACCATGCTGGCGAAAGCCGATGTCGGCCGCGATCCCCTCGTAATAGCGGATCGATTCGCGGCACAGCCGGATGTTGACCGGTTGCCACCAGGTCGCACGAACGCCACCGGCATTCTTCTCGCTGGAACTCAGGCGTCCGCTCAGGTCGAGATCGACCACCAGCGGTTTGAGTCCGCGCTCGGCGAGGCCCATCGCAGTCGCACTACCCACCACGCCCCCGCCGATCAGGATGACGTCATATGATCGATCGGGAGTCACCGCTTCAAGATTAGCAGGAAGCGCCCCGCGAGGCTCTTGTATCGGGCGTGGCCGCGCTGCCAATTTAAGTTGGATGTGCACGCTCGCGATCTATTTTCAGCTCTTTCGCGATTACCCGGTCGTGATCGCCGCCAATCGCGATGAATATCTGGCGCGACCGGCAACTTCACCGGAGATACTGGCGGAGAAGCCGCGGGTAATCGGTGGCAAGGACCTGAAAGCAGGCGGCACCTGGCTCGGAATCAATGAATACAGCCTGGTCGCCGGACTGCTGAATCGGCACAACCAGGGCGCTCCCGATCCGGCCCGTCGATCGCGGGGGTTGCTATGCCTGGAGGCGCTGCGCTACCGAACGGCCGGCGAAGCGCTGGACTATGTCCGGCGCCAGAATGGTAGCGCCTACAATCCGTTCAACCTGCTGCTCGTCTCGCGCGGCGAGGCGCTGGTCGCCTACAACCAGAGCGGCCTAATCGCGACTGCGCGCCTCGAGCCGGGGTTGCATCTGCTGACTAATCTCGACGTCGACGACTTCGAATGCCCCAAGATCAGCCGCGCCTACGATCGCTTTGCGGCTCTCGCCCGCGACCCTGAGTTCGCCGCGAATCCGCTCCAGGAGCGCGCGCGGCTGCGCGAACTGCTTGCCGATCATGCGACGCAGCTCGATTCGCGGTCGGCAGCACCCAACGCGATCTGCCTCCATCTCGACGGCTACGGCACCCGTTCCTCGAGCATGATCTTTTTCGGCGCCGGCGGCCAGGTTGCGTCGTACCTTTTCGCGCCGGGCCCGCCATGCGTGACTGAGTATGCGCCGGCCGCCATTCCGACCGCATAGCTGATCAACGCGGTCTCCGCGCATAGCGGGTCGGATCGGCAACTCGCGCCGCACGGAAAGCCTCGACCCGCTCAGCGCACTTAGTACACTGCCCGCAGTGGAGCAGTCCGCGCGGCCGCGCGCACGAGAGCGTCAGTTGCAATGGCAGGCCGCGGGCGCGCCTGATAAGCGTCGCTTTGGTCATGCCGAGAAATGGCGTGCGGATGCGAAGGCGCAGGCCGACGCCGAGGTCGATCGCATCGGACAGCGCGCGAAAAAATTCCGGGTGCGCGTCCGGAAACGGATTTGCCTCCAGCGGCGCCATCGCCAACTCGCCGATCCGATGATACGCGCAAAACACGGCGGCCTTGGTAATCAAACTGAGATTGCGGCCGATGATGTAATTGGATGAGACCGGAGCCTGGTAGCCGGGGACGCTGCGTCCGGTGACGCTCCAATGCTGCGGCGCGACGTCATCCATCGGCATCCGCAGTTCGGTTACCGGCCGCACCCGGCCCGAGCCGAGCGCGCGGATAAAGCGTTTGAGTGCCGCGATTTCCTGTGGCTCCCAGCTAAGGCCGGCGCGAACATAAACTGGATAGACCTCCCGATCTTTCCTGGCGAGCAGCGCCAACAAGACCGAGCTGTCGAGGCCGCCGCTCGCCAGCACCGCTATCCGCGATCGAACCGGAGTTATCCGGTAGGCGGCGACGTCAGGCTGCCGATGAGATTTGCGCAAGAGAATCAGCCGAGCAAGCGGCCGCCGTCGAGCAGCAGCGTCGAACCGGTCGCGAAATCGGTGCCCTCGCACAGGAACAGCACCGCCTTCGCGACATCCCGCGGCGAGCCCAATGCTTTGGTGAGGGTGTGCTTGCGGAGCCGCTCGATCTCTTCGACACCGTAGTCATCCGGCGGCAGCACCGGGCCGAGAGCGATGCAGTTGACTTGCACTTCCGGCGCCAGCGCTTTCGCGAGCGCCCGCGTCAGTCCAATCAACCCGCTCTTGGCGACCGTATAGGGCAGATAATTCTCATAAGGCCGGATGGCGGCCCAATCCCCGATGTTAACGATTTTGCCGGCGCCCTGCCGGCGCATCGCCGCGCCGGCGAACTTGGCGGCGAAAAATGGTGCCTTCAGATTAACGTCGAGATTCAAATCCCAATCCTGCTCGGTCAGATGCTCCAACTTCTTGCGGTAGAAGACCGAGGCCGAGTTGATTAGCACGTCGATGCGGCCGAAAGTTTGAAGCGTCCCGTCGACCATCGATTCGATTTCGGCGACATGCTCCAGGTTCGCGCCGAACACCTGGGCCCGGCCGCCGCCGCGTTCGATCTCGGCCGCGAGGCTCTCGGCCTCCGCGCGCGAAGTTCGGTAATGCACCGCGACCGCCATCCCACGCTCCGCCAGCGCCAGCGCAACCACACTCCCGACCCGGCGGCCGGCACCGGTCACGAGCGCTACTTTTCCCGCCAGATCCATCGGCTGATCAGAGCGAATCGCGAATCGCGCGCAGCAGCGCAAGATTGTCGGAATGGCCGGTACGCTGGGCCTCGACATGACCGAGGATCGGCCGGCCCAGCAGGTAGAGGTCGCCGATCAGGTCGAGCACCTTGTGACGGGCGAACTCGTCGGCGAAACGCAGCGTGGTATTCACGATTCGATCGTCATCGAGCAGGATGACGTTGTCGAGCCGGCCACCGCGCGCCAGTCCCATTTCGGCGAGCTTGCGGAACTCGCGCACGAAGCCGAAAGTCCGCGCCGGTGCGATTTCGCGCATATATGCTTCCGGCGAACTGAGCTCGAAATGGACCTGCTGGCGGCCGATCGGAGCCGGGTAATCGAGCGCATAATCGACGATCAGACAGGCGGCCGGCGCGATCCGGATTGACTCGCCGCCGCGGCGTTGATCGCCGACCACAATGGGCTTGCGTATCCTGATGGGCTCGACCGCCGCGGCCTGCTCTTCGATTCCCGCCTCGATGAGTTGGCGGCAGAACTCCAGTGCCGAGCCGTCGAGCGCGGGGATCTCGTCCTCGGTCTTGACCAGCAGGTTGGTGATTCCGAAGGCGTGCAGCGCCGAGAGCAAATGTTCGACGGTTCGTACCGAATGCCCCTCGGCGGTTAGGGTGGTGTTGTAACCCGTATCGCTGACATGCTCCAGCCGGGCCGCGATTGCCGATTGATCGGCGAGCGAGGAAAAGACGATGCCCGAACCGGCCGGCGCAGGATGGAGAATCACACCGGTCTTGAGCCCGGAATGGAGCCCCTGCCCCGCCATCACGATCGATCGAGCGATAGTGCGCTGCGCGCGGGTCATCTTACCCGCCGGTTCGGCGTGGCCGTTACGGGGTCCCGATTTCACCTGGGCTTCGGGGCTGTCCGGGCTGCCTTCCTCGCTGCCCATCACCCGCGTGATCGCTGCCAGCAGGCCGCTCACGGAAAACGGCTTCTCGATGAAGTCCTCGGCCCCGAGCTTGGTCGCGGCCACCGCGTTCTGGATGTTGGCGTGGCCGGAAATCATGATGACGCGGGTCGCGGGACGCTGCGCCTTGATTAGCCGCAGCAGCTCGATGCCATCGAGCTCGGGCATCCATATGTCGAGCAATACCAGCTCGGGGTTTTCGCGCCCGATGATCTCAAGTACGCCGGACGCGACGCCGGTATCGAGTACGCGGAACCCTTCGTCGCTCAGAATTCCGCGCAGTGACGATCGAATCCGCTCCTCATCGTCCACCACCAAGACCGTCCCGTTCACGTCGTGCTCCGATTGTGAAGCCTGCAGCGCCCCGACTTATCAGCCCTGAAGCTTCGCAAGTTGCTGCTCCTTTACCGGAAACTCGAGGATGAATCTACATCCGCGCGGCGGATTCTCGCGCACGCGGACGAAGCCATGATGATCGGTAACGATCGCCGAGACGATCGCGAGGCCTAATCCGGTGCCGCCTTTCTTGGTTGAGAAATAGGGCTCGAAGATCCGCGTACGCAGGCGCGGCTCGATGCCCGGACCGTTGTCGGTCACTTCAAGGGCTATCACGCCGCTGTCGGCATCGAGCCGGGTCCGTAAACCCACGCGGGGCCTCGCGCCGTTATGGTTGGCGCTGACCGCGGCGGCAACCGCATTGTCGAGCACGTTGAAGAGCGCGCGTCGCAGCGCCTCGCGATCGATCGCGATCATCGGCAGTGCGGGCGCGAGGTCGAGATCGAAATCGACGCCGGCATTAGCGGCGCGAAAATGCTCGAAGGTCTCCTCGGCGAGCGGATTCAGATTGCCAGGCACGGGATTGAGATGGGGCATCCGCGCGAAGGCCGAAAATTCGTTGACCAGCCGTTTGAGGTCTCCGACCTCGCTGCTGATTGCACGCGTGCATTCCTCGAGCAGCGCGGCGTCGGCCTCGGAGTGCGGCGTGAGTTGGCGGCGCAAACGCTCGGCCGAGAGCTGGATGGGGGTAAGCGGGTTTTTGATTTCATGGGCGATGCGGCGCGCCACTTCGCGCCATGCTTCCATCCGCTCAACCTTGGCAATCTGACTCACGTCCTCGAGAAACAACACCGTGCCGAGATCGCCGGCCGCACCCGATCCGTCGTCGGCGTCAACGCCCAGCGGGCTCGCCGTCATCATCAGCTCGGTACCGCCGCCCTCGTCGTCCAGCGTGATCGATGCGCTTGCCTCCTGAGGCCGCGGCTGTCCCGCGAAGACCTCGTCGAGGACGCGGACCAGGGCTGACGGAAATACCTGCGCATACCGCCGGCCGACAGTATCGGCCGCCCGCAGCCCAAGCATCCGCTCCGCGCAGGGGTTAATCGTCGTCACCCGGCCATCGGCATCGAGTCCCACTACGCCTGCAGAGACATTGCGCAGGAGGGTTTCGATATAGCGGCGCCGCTGCTCGAGTTCGGCGCGAGAGGAGCGAATATCGGCGGTCATCTGGTTAAACGATGAGACCAGATGTCCAATTTCGTCATCGCCGACCTGCGGGATGCTATAGGTCAAATCGCCGGCTGCGATCGCGTGCGTACCTTCGGCCAGCAGGCGGATCGGGCCGGTGATGCCGCGCGCCAGATAAAGCCCGAACCAACTCGCGAGCATCACGACCACCAACCCGATCAGGATCAGAGCGAGTACGTAACTGTGAAAGATCGGCTGATGGAGAATACGTAATTGAAAATAATCCTCGAAGGTTCGCGAGATTCCGGCGGCGCGCTCCGCAAGGCTCTTGGGCAGGTAGTAATCGACCACCACCACCCCATCCACTACGTCGGAGTCGGGCGAGACGAAGATCGGCGCGCTGCCGCGAATCACGTCGGCCTTGCCGAAGCGATCGGTACGGGTCATCGCATGGCCTGCGAGCGTGCTGGTAAGCAATGGCGAATACGGCGATACGCCGATCCCGGTGGGCGTGCGCGGACTCAGCGCCAGCACCAGCAGGCGCCGATGGCGTGAGAATACCTCAATGGTGCCGAGGCTGTACTCCTGCTGACGCTGGGCGACGAACTGCTTGAGATCACTCCGCTGCTGGGGCTGCAGCAGTTGGCGGGCGGCGATTTGTTGGGCCAGCACGCGCGCGAATCGGGCCGCGTTGTTGGCGGAATTCAGATAGTAAATCTTGGCGATTTCAAGCGAATCTTCGAGCACCTGCTCGTATTCGGGATTGAACCAGCTATCGACGTTGTTATGCAGAAACACTCCCGCCACGTAGAGCAGGAACAGGGTCGGTACCAGGGCCACCGCGACGAACCCGAACACCAGCCGCAACTGGAGGCGTGAACCGATAAGTCCTCGGCGGCGCTCGAAAATCGCCTTGGCCAAATTTCTTCCGACCAGGAAGAGCAATAGCCCCAGCAACAAGAAACTCAGGTCGAACAGCAGAATTACGACCAGGTTCGAGACCAGCGAGGTATGTCGGGTCAGCGGGGGAAGATGGGTCTGGGCCAGCACGAAGGCCAGCAGTATGACGATCGCAACCCCAACCGCGAGTAACTCGCGCCGCCGGCGCTTCCCCTCCGCCTCGCGCTGGATCGCGCTCAACTTGTCGTCGCCGTGATCGCTCACGCCGTCAGCGCCTCAGAAGCGACAGCACTATCGTCAGCACGATGCTCAGGATGATCGAGGTCATGATAGGAAAGTAGAAGACGAAATTGCCGCGCTTGACATAGATATCACCCGGCAGGCGACCGATTCCGGGAAGGTACGACAAGCTCCACAGGATGATGCCCACAGCCGTCACGGCCAAGCCGGCCGCAATCAGGATTTTGGCCACCGCCGCCATCATCTTAGATATTACCTGTCATCCTGCCGTCCTGCTTGCAGCGGAGCGGCCCGAAGCGGCGTATCTATAGCCCGGTTGTGGTTGGGCCGGGTGGTCTGGGCGTGCGGATTCTCCCGCGTCGGAGCAATCCCGCTCAGGCGTGGGCGCGCTCCTTGGTGGCCTCGCGCGCCTCCTTCGCCTCCTTGATGATTTTCTCAGCGATATGCGCGGGGACTTCCTCGTAATGTGAGAACGCCGACTCGAACGAGCCGCGCCCCGAGGTCATCGAGCGCAGGTCCGGCGCATATTTGAGCACCTCCGACATCGGCACGAGGGCTTTGATCACCTGGCTCTGTCCCTTGCGATCGACTCCGAGCACCTTGCCGCGACGCGCATTGAGATCGCCGATTACGTCGCCCATCGATTCTTCCGGACAGCTCACTTCGAGCGTCATTACAGGCTCCAGCAGGATCGGCTTGGCCTTCTCCAACGCCGCCTTCAAACCCATCGAAGCCGCGATCTGGAACGCCATGTCGGAGGAGTCAACGTCGTGGTAGCTGCCGTCGAAAACCGTCGCCCGAACGTCAACCATCGGATTACCTGCCAGAAAGCCTTCGATGAGCGTGTTGCGGAGCCCTTTTTCGATTGACGGGATGAACTGGCGCGGGACCGCCCCGCCGACAACCTCGTCGACGAACTCGAACCCGCCGCCGCGCGGCAACGGCTCGATCTTGAGCCAGCAATCGCCGTATTGGCCGCGGCCTCCCGATTGGCGCTTGTACTTGCCCTGCGCTTCCGCGCGCCCCTTGATCGTTTCCTTGTACGGCACCTTGGGCGCCTGCAGATCGACCTCGACGTTGAACTTCCGCTTGAGCTTTTCGATGGTGGTCTCGATATGCGTCTGGCCCGTGCCGGAGAGGATGATCTCGTGAGTCTGCGGATCGCGATGCGTTTCCAACGCGAGGTCCTCCTCGATCAGCCGATGCAGCGCGGTCGAGGCTTTTTCCTCGTCGGCGCGGCTGCGCGGGCGAATCGCAAAGGAGATGACCGGCGCCGGCTTCTTGAGCGGCGGCAGAATCAATGAGGCCTTCTCGTCACACAGCGTGTCGCCGGTAATCGTATCCTTGAGCTTGGCGACCGCCGCAATTTCGCCCGGCAACGCGATCGGAAGCGGCGCCTGCTTCTTGCCTTCCAGGCGCAGCAATTGGCCCAGCCGCTCGCGGCTTTGATGGGTCGCGTTGAGCACGGTCGCATCGCTGGCCGCCTTGCCGGAGATCACGCGGAAGATCGAGAGCTTACCGACGAACGGATCGATAACCGTCTTGAAGACATAAGCGCAGAACGGCGCATTGGGATCGGCCTTGCGCTCGACCCCCTCGCCATTGTTGGCCGCATGGCCGGTGACCGGCGGACGCTCACTCGGCGCCGGCAACAGAGTGACGATCGCGTCGAGCAGCGGCCCGATGCCGATGTTCTTGACGCCGGAGCCACAGAGCACCGGCGTCAGCTTGCCGGCCAGCACTGCGGCGCGCAGAGCAGCACGCAGCTCGTCGTCCTCGAGGGTTCCCTTATCGAGGTATTTTTCGAGCAACGCATCGTCGGTTTCGGCTACTGCCTCACAGAGCTTGGTGCGCGCTTCGTCGGCACGCTGCTTCGCTGCGCCGCTGAGCTCTTCCTCCTTTGGTTTGCCGGAACCGTCGGCATAGATGAGCGCCTTCATCGCCAGCACATCGATCACGCCATTGAACGCGGTTTCTTCGCCGAGCGGCAGCGTGATCGCGATTGGATGTGCACTGAGGGTCTTTTCGAGGTCCGCCATCGCGGCATCAAAATTGGTGCGCTCCTTGTCGAGCCGCGCCACGAATGCGATGTGCGGCAGATGCAGCTCCTCGACCTGCTCCCAAATCTTTTCCGACTCGACCTTGAGGTCGCCGCCGGGAGTTGCGACGAAAACCACCGCATCAACCGCATGCAGCGTATTGAAGGTATCGGGGAGAAAGGCACTGTAACCCGGCGTATTGGCCAGGATGACCTCGACCTTTTTCCAGTTCAGATGATGAAACGAGGAGCTGATCGAGATGTGGCGGCTGAGCTCCTCGGGCTCGACGTCCATCAACGCCGTGCCGTCATCGGGGCGTCCCAGCCGGGTCGTCGCGCCGGCCGAAAACAGCATCGCTTCGGCGGTCTGCGTCTTGCCGGCGCCACCCTGGCCGACAATCGCGATAGTTCTCAAGCGTCCGATTTCCTCGACAGCCATAAGGGATTACCTCTGTCCATCGTGATGCGGAATTTAATGGTACGCGCCTTCCAGCCTTACGTCACCCGCTATGATTCGCCGCAGCTCGCCGCGATCCTCGATTAACAGCGCGCCTTCCGGGTCGATGCCTTTTACCACCCCGCTTTGCCGCCCTGCCCCGCTCACGACCGTTACCCTGCTTCCGGTCAATGCCGAGTAGTTTTCCCACAACGGCTTGATTGCGCCGAAGCCGCGGCTCTCTGCCTCCATATAGCGATTGTTCAGCCGATAAAAAAGCGTTGACGCCAATGCAGTTCGGTCGCATTTCGCGCCGGTCGCGGCCCGAATCGAGGTTGCCGTCTCGCGCAGGTCGGCCGGCAGATCGTCGCTCGCGAGATTCACGTTGATTCCGATCCCGAGGATTACGGCTGCAATTTGGCCTCGTTCCGTGACGGTCTCGGCGATAATCCCCCCGGCCTTCTTCCTGCCCAACCACAGATCGTTCGGCCATTTGAGTCCCACCATTCCGGGCGCGAAACTCTCGACCGCCTCGGCGAGCGCGAGGCCGGCCACCAGACTCAGTGGCGGCAACGCCTCGGGCGCCATCCGCGGACGCAAAATGATGCTGATGTAGAGATTGACGCCCGGCGGCGAATGCCAGTGGCGATTCATCCGACCGCGCCCGGCACTCTGACGGTCCGCGATCACAACCGTCCCATGCGAGGCGCCGCGCGCTGCCAGCTCGGTCGCCTGCTCCTGGGTCGAGCCGATGCTCTCGAAGTAATGAATCCGCCAGCCGATTTCACCGGGACCACCCCGTTCTATCGCCTGGTATGGATTTTCTGGCATCGCTGAAAGCGCCCGCTCTTGGCGGTTAATCGTCAGGGGGACTCGATGCGCATGCTGAGATCGATGGCGCGCACCGAATGCGTCAGCGCACCGACCGAAATGAGATCAACCTCGGTCTCGGCGATTTCGTGGACCGTTTCGAGCGTGATTCCGCCCGAGGCCTCGAGCTGGACTGCCGGCCCGGCCATCTCCCGTGCGCGGCGCATCGTCTCGATCGGCATGTTGTCGAGCAGTATCACCGTCACGCCCGCCTTGAGCGCTTCTCCGACCTGCTCCAGGGTTTCGCATTCAACCTGAATTTTTACCGTATGGGGCGCCAGATGGCGCGCGTGCTCGACCGCCTTCGCGATCGAGCCGGCCGCGGCGATATGGTTGTCCTTGATCAGCACGCCGCCATCGAGGCCGAACCGATGGTTGAAGCCGCCGCCTACGCGCACCGCGTACTTCTCGAGGGCGCGCAAACCCGGATGGGTTTTGCGGGTATCGATGATGCGGGCGTGGGTGCCGGCGACCGCCTCGACGTATTGGCGCGTGAGGGTCGCGATACCGGAGAGCAGTTGCAGAAAATTCAGCGCGGTGCGCTCCGCGATCAGCATGCCGGCGAGCAAGCCCTCGATTTCGGCCGCCGATTGCCCGCGCCTCAGCTCGGCGCCCTCGGGCGCCAGAAATTCGATTTTCGGTTCTGCCCCGACCATCGAGAAAAGCGGCTCGATAAGGCTGCCGCCGCAAAAAACCAAACGTTCTTCCTTGGCGGTAATCTTTGCCCGTCCGGGTTGGCCGGGCGCGACGGTCGCAGCGGTGCTGATGTCGCCATGGCCGATATCCTCATTCAGCGCGCGCCGCAGAAGGTCGGTGAGATCGAGCTGGCGAAGGATTTCCATGAATTATGCGCTCTGGCCCAGTTGATTGAGTTGAGCTTTCAGCCGGTTTTTTTGGGCTTCGAGCTCGGCAACCTTTTCTTCCGTTTCTTGCCGTGCTTCAGGCGACGCTTTGGCTTGGAAGTCGACGCTATCCATTCGGGCAACATGCCTTTCCAGATGAGTGGAAATCTCTTGGAGCTTTTTTTCCAGCGCAGCCCAGGTCCGCTGGAAATTGAATTCAGCAGGAGTTTCTATTCCGGCTTCGCCCCAAGCCATTTGGGTAAAAATAACTTGTCCCGGTGGCGGATTTTGCTCACCAAGGATCGTGAGTCCGTCGAGCTTTCCTAGCGTCATCGCGTAGGGTTTCCAACTTTCGAGATCCAGATCACCGCCGGAAACGATCTTGAGCAGCGCGCGTCCATGAGCGCCCGGATGGAATCCCAGCAGCGAGCGCATCGAGTTGATCGCGCCAGTCACTTCGATACAGCGTTCCATCGCGTGCGCCTCGGCTTCCGAGAGCTGCGCTTTCGTGGCGGGTTCGGGAAATCGCGCGATTGCCAGATGCGGCGCGAGGTCGGCGTCGTCGATGTATGGCCGCAGCACCTGCCAGATTTCCTCGGAGATGAATGGCATGAACGGATGCAGCAGCCGCAGCAGCCCATCGAAGACTCGCACCAGCACCCAGCGCGTCGCCGCCTGCTCCTCGCCGCCGCCCTTCAACGGCTCCTTGGCCAGCTCGATATACCAGTCACAGAATTCGTGCCAGATGAACTGATAGATTCTCAGCGCCGCGACGTTGAACTCGTACCCATCGATGGCGCGGGTGACATCGCGAATCGCGCCGTCGAGCCGATCGAGAATCCAACGCTCGGCAAGCCGCAGCTCGTCAAGCTTGGGTGGCGGAAGCGGCTGCGACGCGCCCTCGAGGTTGAGCATCGCGAAGCGTGCCGCGTTCCAGATCTTATTGGCGAAAGCGCGCGAGGCCGCCAACCGGTCGTCCGAGAGAACCAGATCGCGTCCCTGCACCGCCAGTTGGGTGAGCGTGAAACGCACCGCGTCGGTGCCGTAGCGTTCGATAATTTCCAACGGATCGACCACGTTGCCGCGCGACTTGGTCATTTTCTTGCCGAACTGGTCGCGCACCAGCGGCGTGATATAGACGTCGCGGAACGGTACGTCGTCCATGAACCGCAACCCCAGCATCATCATCCGTGCGACCCAGAAGAAGATGATGTCGAAGCCGGTGATCAGCAGACTGGTCGGATAATAGGTCTTGAGGTCGGCGGTCTCATCCGGCCATCCCAGCGTCGAGAACGGCCACAGGCCCGAGCTGAACCAGGTGTCGAGCACGTCTTCGTCCTGGCGCAGCGGCCCTCCGCATCGCGGACACTTCTCGGGCGGTATCGCGGCGACGATCGGCTCCGGGTTCTCGCCATTCACGCACCAGTAGGCCGGAATTCGATGGCCCCACCATAGCTGGCGCGAGATGCACCAATCGTGCACGTTCTCCATCCAGCCGAAATAGGTATTCTCCCAAAACCGCGGATGAAACGTCGTGCGCCCATCACGCACCGCCGCGATCGCGGGATCTGCCAGCGGTTTGATGCGTACGTACCATTGCGGCGAGAGCATCGGCTCGACCACCGTCTCGCATCGCGAGCATACCCCGATCGCGTGCGGGTGCGGTTTGATCTTTTCGAGCAATCCCTCGCGTTCGAGATCCTCGACCACCCGCTTGCGGGCTTCTTCGCGCGTCAGCCCGCGATAGGGACCGGCCTGCTCGTTCATCCGCGCGTGCTCGTCCATCACCGCGATCTGCGCCAGGCCATGCCGGCGGCCGATTTCAAAGTCGGCGGGATCGTGGGCCGGAGTAATCTTGAGCGCGCCGGTGCCGAACTCGCGATCGACGGCCTGGTCGGCGATGATCGGAATTTCGCGTCCGAGCAGCGGCCGCCGAACTTGTTTGCCGATCATCGACGCGTAGCGCGGATCGGCTGGGTTCACCGCCACCGCGGTATCGCCGAGCATCGTCTCCGGCCGCGTGGTGGCGACGGTTATCGAACCCGAGCTGTCCGCGAAGCGATAGCGAATGTAGTACAGGCGGCCATCGGATTGCTTGTGATCGACCTCCAGGTCGGAAAGCGCGGTCTCACAACGCGGGCACCAGTTGATCAGGCGCCGGTCGCGATAGATCAGACCGTCGCGATAGAGACGGACGAAAACCTCGGTCACCGCGCGCGACAGGCCCGGATCGAGCGTGAAGCGCTCGCGGCTCCAATCGCATGAGGCACCGAGGCGGCGCAGTTGGTTCAGGATCCGGCCGCCGTAGGTCTCGCGCCATTGCCATACGCGCTGGAGGAAAGCGTCGCGCCCGAGCTGATGGCGATTGAGACCTTCCTTCGCGAGCTCGCGCTCGACCACGTTCTGAGTCGCGATGCCGGCGTGATCGGTGCCCGGCAGCCACAGCGTATTGTAGCCCTGCATCCGGCGCATCCGCACGATCACGTCGTGTAGGGTGACGTTGAGCGCGTGGCCGAGATGGAGCTGGCCGGTCACGTTGGGCGGCGGGATAACGATCGAGAAGACCTTGCCGCCACGGGCTGGATCGGCTTTGAAATAGCCCAGCTCCACCCATTTATCGAACCAGCGCTCCTGCGCGGACTTAGGATCGAATGTTTTGCCGAGTTCCACCCGCTGCCTTTGCGCTCAGAATTGGTAAGCAAGAGGGCGCACAACGCGCGCCCTCGCGCAAATCATATTGACAGCTATGAAGGCGTTGCAAGCCGTGCGGTTTGATTGCCGCGGCAGCCAGATCGTACGGAAGACCGCGTCTGCCCTCAGGTGCTGAGGTTTAGCCGCAGGATGGTGCGAGAGGGGGGACTTGAACCCCCACGGAGTTGCCTCCACAAGGTCCTGAGCCTTGCGCGTCTGCCATTCCGCCACTCTCGCGCAGATGCAACATAAAGGGTTTAATCGGCAGGGCGCGGCAATTCAAGGCAGCAGCCGAGCGCGACCATATCGGCACGCGCCGCGATGAGAGAGAGGTCGAAGCTTTTGCAAGCTAGTCCGAATGGAAGCCCGTCGCCGATCCGCAATGCTGTGCCCGCGGCGCCGCCTATGAGTTCCCGGATCAGCGGCGCGATCGAGCTCACTCCCGCAGCGCCGGCCGGCGGCGTCGCGCTCGATATCAGCGCGGGCGACGGAGCTTCGAGCCGGATGCTCAAGGCACGCGGCTGGCGCGTGGTCTCGACCGAGCGCCGCGCGACGGCCCACGGATGGGTCAGTGCCGACCTGCACGACCATCTGCCGTTTCGCGCCGCGAGCTTCGACCTGGTCGTGATGCTCGAGGTCATCGAGCATGTCGCGGACATCCCGCGGGTCTTCGGCGAGATCGCGCGTGTGCTGAAGCCCGGCGCCGCCGCGATTCTGTCGACTCCAAATCGCCTCAACGTGACCTCGCGAATCCATTACCTGCTGAGCGGCTTCTACAAAGGACGACGCGCGCCGCTGCCCTATCGCTATACCGTCGACGACGGGCGCAACTGGCACGTGATGGGACTCAACGATCTGCACTGGATCGCATATGGCGAAGGCTTGCAACTCGAGGCGCTCGGTCGCAGCCGTCGCAAACTGCGGGCCTATATCTACGCGCCGATCCTCTATCTCCCGATCAGAGCGTTCTCCTGGATGCTCTATGTGCGCGGCGTCCGCGAGCCCGAGCAGGCGCGAATCAATCGCGAGCTGTACGCCCTGATGACCAGCGCGCCGTTGCTGATGGACGAAAACCTGGTGATGCGCTTCCGCAAGGCCGGCGAAAACCATCGCCTCAGCCGAGGGCCGGATTGAGACTTTCGGTTATCATCGCGACGTGTGAACGTCCCGCCTCGCTCGCGCGCCTGGTCGAGAGCCTCACCCCTCAGCTTGGCGACGATACGGAATTATTGATCGCCGAAAATGGCAGTGCTCGGCAAACCGCGATTCCCGAAGTTGCGGGCGCCCGCGTGATCCATTTCTATGAGCGAGCGCCCGGCAAATGCCGCGTCCAGAATCATGCTATCGAGCAGGCGCGCGGTGAAATCCTCGCCTTTCTCGATGACGACGTGACTGCGTGCGCTGACTACATCGCGCAGGTCGGACATTTTTTTGCTCGTTATCCTGAGTTCGCCGCGATGAAAGGGCGGGTTCGCGCGCAGGAAGACCCAGTCAAGGTTGCCGGTCGCAACGCGGTTTATCTCGATCTGCCACTGGTCGACCATGGCGATAAGGTAATCGAAGTGCCGGGCGTGCTTGGCGTCAACATGGCATTTCGCGCCGCGGCGCTTCAGCGCGTCGGTCCCTTTGATGAACGGCTGGGTCCAGGAGCGGGCGGCCACGAAGAAGAAACCGAAATGTCGGCACGGCTGCGGCGTGCCGGCTACCGGATCGGCTACGCACCCGGCGCGATCGTTTTTCACGAGGTCGATCCGGCGCGCGCCGATCCTGCGCGTTATATCCGAATCGCGCACGAACGCGGCCGCTGCCGCGTGATGCACGAGC
>Ga0335074_10007499_pt1 | contig 15136 bp, 11 predicted proteins | sample Lox_Sample_23_FD_206715 | JGI IMG/M metagenome (GOLD analysis project Ga0335074, IMG submission 206715) | Soil microbial communities from Loxahatchee National Wildlife Refuge, Florida, United States - Lox_Sample_2.3 | ecosystem: Environmental > Terrestrial > Soil > Wetlands | place: USA...
CGGCCGGCGGCACGTCGGCCGCTCCCGCGGGCCTGCAGGTGTCGATCACACCGGCCAACGGCAGCAACGTCACGCCGGGCAAGGGCATCACGGTTACAGCCGCCAAGGGCAAGCTCACCAGCGTGACCGTGAGCACCGGCGGCGACCAGGTCACCGGCTCGATGAACGCGTCCCGCACCGTCTGGCACAGCACCTGGGCGCTCGACGTGGCCCAGAGCTACACGGTCACGGCCAAGGCAGAAGGAACCAGCGCCGCCGGGACCTCGGGCAAGACGGTCACCCGGACTTCCTCGTTCAGAACGCTCAACCCGTCGCAGACGTTCACGACGCAGATCTACGAGGGCGCGGACCAGACCTACGGCGTGGGAATGCCGATCATCCTGTACTTCAATCACCAGATCACCGATAAGGCGGCGGTGGAGCGCGCCCTGCAGCTCACCACGTCGAAGCCGGTCGTGGGGTCCTGGTACTGGGACGACCCGTGCAACATGGCGACGGTCTGCCTGTACTTCCGGCCGCGCAGCTACTGGCCGGCGGACACGACCGTGAGCCTTACCGCGCACCTGAACGGCGTCGAAGGTGCGCCCGGCGTGTACGGCTACCACACGCTCACCCAGACGTTCAACATCGGCCCATCGCTGATCGTCGTCGCGAGCACAACCACGCACCGCATGGAGCTCTACCAGAGCGGAAAGCTGATCGACACGTGGCCGATCAGCACGGGCCGCCCCGGCGACAACACGCCGAACGGCACGTACCTGACCATCGACAAGGGCAACCCGGTCGACATGAAGGGGCCCGGCTACAACCTCGAGGTGCCGTGGTCGGTCCGGTTCACCTGGTCGGGTGACTACCTGCACGACGCGTTCTGGTCCGTGGGCGAGCAGGGGTTCACGAACGTCAGTCACGGCTGCGTCAACATGGCACCCGCCGACGCCGAGATCTACTACAAGATGGAGATCCCGGGGGACCCGGTGACGGTCACCGGCAGTCCCAAGGCTGGCACCTGGGACAACGGGTGGACCATGTGGTTCCTGCCGTGGAGCAAGTACGTGCAGGGCAGCGCGCTGAGCGACGCCGTCGAGGCTGGGCCGAGCGGCAGCACGTTCGTCAGCCCCTCGGCCGTGCCCGCCTCGACCGCGACCGCTCCCATCGGCACCGCAGACCCGGACAACTGGAACGCGTCCTAGCCCGGCGGCGCCACCGGCACCGGTATCGCATTAACTCGGGCCGCAGGCCCGCGCTGAGGGCCACGGCCACGGCCTCGGTCGCACTCTGCGTGCCGAGCTTCGCGGCGATGTTGCGGATGTGCGTCTTCACCGTGTCGGGCGAGCGGTAGAGCCGGGTCGCGATGGTCTTGCGGTCCAGCCCGCTGACCATCAGCCGCAGCACCTCCCGTTCCCGGTCGGTCAGCTGGCTGAGCGGCTGCCCGAACGGCTCGCCGAGCGGGCCCTGTGACGTGGCGAGCATCACGCCGAGCAGGCCGGACGGGAACCATGTACCGCCCAGCACCGCAGCCCGGACGGCGGTCACGATGTGCTCGGCGGGGCCTTCCTTGGACACAAAGCCCATCGCGCCCGCACGGATTGCGTCGGCAGCCGTTCCCGCGTCGGAGTAGGCGGTCAGCACCACCACCACCGGAGGCGTCGGCAACGCGGCCAGCTGAGCCGTCAGCTCAATGCCGTTGCCGTCGCCGAGGTGAACATCCATGATCACCACGTCGGGGACCTGTGCCCGCACGACGGCGACGACCTGGGCAGGATCGGAGACGGATCCCACGGGCCCAAAATCCGGCTCCGCCCGGAACAGGACCTCGAGCCCCTCCGCAAAGACCTGATGATCATCGACGACGAGCAGCCTGGCCGGGCTCATATACCCACCGCCCGCTTCTCTCGCTGCCAGCCGCTGGTGTCGATCAGTCCCTCCCTGACCGCGTAGGCCACGGCCTCGAGGCGTGAGTGGGCGCCCAGCTTGCTCAGCACCGCGTCGATGTGGGTTCGCGCGGTCGACACGCGCACCCCCATCGCCCTGGCCATGCTCGCGGTGCTCTCCCCGCGCACCAGCCGGCCGAGCGCCTCCCACTCGCGCTCGGTCAGGAACTGGGAGGGCCCCGCGGTCACGCCCTGACCCGCCCGGAGCGCTGCCCTGGCCGACCTCGACAAGACGACCTGCGCCGCAGGTTTCGGCCCGGCGCCGCGTTCCTGGCTGGACACGGTTTCCCTTACCACGCGCAGGAACTCACCGAAGTCGTCTCCCTTCAGCGCCAGGCCACCCGCCCCGGCCGCGGCCGCCTGCCGCAGCGTGGCCGCATCGGCCGACGCGCTCAGCGCGATGAACGCGGTGCCGGGAGCAGAGCGCGTGGCCTGCTCGATGTCTGGCCGCCGGCCCGTTCGGGTTGGCCGCAGGTCAACGACGCACGCGTCGGCCCGCGCCGGGCCGCAGATCTCGGCCGCGTCCTCGAGGCTGACCACGCTGCCGACCACCTCATGGCCCGCTCCGTGCAGCAGGGACGCCAGGGCGTCGGCGAACACGCGGTGACCATCACAGATGACGATCTTCATCCCGCCGCTCCCTTCGCCGAGGCGAGGCTGGGCGCTTGGCGATCCGGTTCCGCGCCGGGCAGGGTGACGGTGACGGCGATCCCGCCAAGGTCGCTGGCGCCCATCCGCAGGCTGCCGCCGCCGCGGCGCACCATGGCCGCCACGATGCTCAGGCCGAGCGACGCCTTGCCGGATTCGGCCTGCCCAAAGCCCGGGCCGGAGTCCGCGATCACCAGCCTTGCCTGGTCGCCCTCCCGCCGCACGGTTACCTCGACCCGTCCCCCGGGGCCAGCGGCGCGGCACGCGTTGTCGAGCAGGTTGGTCAGGATCCGGACCACCACGACCGGATGCGCGGCCACGGTGATCGGGTCAGCGCTGACGGTGATCGCGCCCGAGTACCGCCAGCGCATGCTGTCGGCCGTCTCCGCGGCCAGGATGTGCAGGTCGGCGGGGCCGTCATCCGCGGGCGGCGCGCCCGCGTCCGCCGGCTGGTCGAGGAAGTAGCTGCATATGTCGGCGATCCTGCTGGCCTCATCGGATATCTGCCGCAGCCGGGCCAGCATGGCCGGGCCGGGATCCGATTCGGCGGCGGCCACGTGGGTAAGCAGCCTTATCGCCGTCGCGGGCACGGCCAGGTCGTGACACAGCTCACGCAGCGTCCGGAGGTCGATCGCTCCGGGGTCCTGCCAGCGTCGCTGGGATTTCGCGTTGGATTTAGGGAACATGTCAGCCTCGTGATGGTCGTTGCTCGGGGTGCCGGGGCCGTCAGGGAGGGCTGAACGACGTGGCTGCCTGAGACGGGGATGGCCCCCGTTTCTGGGAGACAGCAAACCTGTGACGCGGCCCGGTCAGACGCCGAGCTGGACTCGGGTCCGCGCCACGCTTTAATCACTTGGGGAATCGCGCCGGCCGCCTAGCGCAGCTTGGCTCGCTTCCCACCGACTGGTTCTACGCTAACTCAGCGTATGAGGCTGCGTTTAGAAAACGCAGAAATAACTCTCAAGATTTTCCACCCCCGCGGAACAAACTTTGTCGCCACGTTGCGACAGGACGAGCTCGAAACTCGTCGTGAGTTCATGTATTTAAACAGCGATTCAGGGTCGTGTCAAGCGGACAACTCCGCAGTTCAGCACCGGTAAATTAGGGCTAGCTCCGGCTATCTTGTGTGTTGACTCACGATGTCATCCTTTTCATGATTTACCGCTCATACCGGGCGCCGACAATCTGGCTATAGGGGTAGCCGATTTCGTCGTACGGCCCCGAAACCATGGCGGGCGCATCCTCCGCTCCAGCCCGGGACTCAGCGTTCAATGCGATATTCTTAATTTTGTTTCTGATGCTTTAGCGGCAGCGATTCTATGGGCCCGGCCGCCGGCCAGCGCGCGGCGCGGATGCGCCAGCGTCGCTCGGACTCCTGCGCCGCGCCCCCGCTGCATGCGGTACAAAAGATGCCCATGGAGAGCTTCCTGACGCACGCGGGCTACGCTGCGCTCATCGTCTTCGGGTTTCTCGAGGCGTGCTGCATCCCGATCTCCTCGGAGATCACCTTCGGCTTCGCTGGCGTCCTGGCCTACCAGGGCCACCTCAACCTGGCGCTCGTGATCATCATCGGGTCCCTTGCGGAGCTCGCCGGCTCGTACGCCTCCTACGGTGTCGGCCGGATCGGGGGGCGTCCCGTGGTCGAGCGGGTCGGAAAGTACGCGCTGATCACCACGAAAGACCTCGACCGGGCCGAGCGGTTCGTGGCCGGCCGCGGCGCGTGGACGGTGACCGTCGGCCGGATGCTGCCCGTCATCCGCGCCTTCACGTCGATCGTGGCAGGGCTCGTCGAGGTACCAGCGGTGCAGTTCGGGCTGCTCAGCCTCGTCGGCACGGTCCTGTACGTCGTCGCGTTCTCGCTGATCGGCTACGAGCTCGGCAGCACGTGGCACAGCATCTCCCGTGACGTCTCGATCGGCGGCTACGTGATCGTCGTCCTTGTCGTGCTGGCGGTCGTCGGTTTTGTCGCGTACCGGCTGCGCGAGGTGAGGAAGGAGTCGGCCGCGCGCGAGGTGCGCGGGCCGAACGCCTGAGACCTCAGCCGGTCAGGGCCTGGTAGACCAGCTGGCGCAGCTGTGGCCGGATCCGGTAGGCGCTCGACGGCATCAGCTGGGTGAAGAAGCACGCGGTCAGCTCCTCGGCCGGGTCCACCCAGAACGCCGTTGAGGCCAGGCCGCCCCAGGAGCACTCGCCCTCCGAGCCCAGCAGCTTGCCCGCGGCTGCGTCGATGACGACCGCGACGCCCAGGCCGAACCCGACCCCGCGCTGCGGCGCCTCCGCGTTGAGCGGCCTGCCGAAGGTCTCCAGGTCCGCCCCGCCCGGCAGGTGGTTGCGGGTCATGTAGGCGACCGTGCGCGGGCCGAGCAGGCGCACGCCGTCCAGTTCCCCGCCCGGGCTGCCCGGCCGGTCCAGCAGCATCTGCGTGAACCTGTGGTAGTCCGCCGCGGTGGAGATCAGTCCCCCGCCGCCGCTCAGCACCCGCGGCGGGCGGTGGGCCACCCGGCCCATCTCGTCCAGCCGGCGCAGCGATCCGGCGGCGCCAGGCGTATAGAGCGCGCCCAGCCGGGCCTCCTCGGCCTCGTCGATCCAGAAGCCGGTGTCGGTCATGCCCAGCGGGCCCAAGATCCGGGAGGAAAAGAACTCGTCGAGGCTCTGGCCCGAGGCCACCTCGACGACGCGGCCGAGCACGTCCGTGGCAACCGAGTAGTTCCATTCCGCGCCCGGCTGGAACAGCAGCGGCTGGGCCGCCCAGGCGTCGCAGCACGCGGCCAGGTCCATGCCCTGCGGCCAGCCGAACTCGAACCCGGCCTGGCGGTACATCGCGTCCACCGGATGCGTGCGGTGGAAGCCATAGGTCAGGCCGGCGGTGTGGGTCAGCAGGTGCCAGATCCGCACCGGCTCGGTGGCGGGCACCGTGACCGGCTTCACATCCGATCCTCCCGTGTACACCCGGACGTCAGCGAACGACGGGATGAACGCGCTCACCGGTTCGGTCAGCTCGAACGCGCCCTCCTCGTACAGCATCAGCGCGGCGACCGAGGTGATCGGCTTGGTCATCGAATAGATCCGCCACAGGGTGTCGGTCTCGACCGGCAGCCCCGCCTCCAGATCCCGGGAGCCGTAGCTGGACGCGTACGCGAGCCGGCCCCGCCTGCTCACCGTGATCAGCCATCCGGGCAGCCGGCCGTCGTCCACGTAACGGCGGAAATGCCGGTCGACCCGGTCCAGCCGCGCCGGGTCGAAACCCACGTCCGCCGGGTCCGTGTCAGCCTTGAGCTCGGTCATCGACAGTGCCTCCTGGGCAGGGTTGCGGGCGGTCGGCTTGTCCCGATCTTCCAGCTTCGCGGCGTCGCGAGTCCAGCCCGCCCCGGCCGCGAGGCCGGCCCCGGGCCGCGAGGGCCGCCGCGGTGGCCCAGTACGATCCGGCACGTGGGTGCTGAGCGAGAGCGCGTGGCCGGATTCGGTCATCTGGAGGACGGGCTCCGCCAGGCTGGTGACTGGTACCGGTGGGGACCATACGTCAGCGAGCGGCAGTGGGGCACGGTGCGGGAGGACTACAGCCCGGACGGCCAGGCGTGGGATTACCTGCCGCACGACCACGCCCGGTCCCGTGCCTACCGCTGGGGCGAGGACGGGCTGGCCGGGTTCTGCGACATCGAGCAGCGGCTGTGCCTGGCGCTGGCCCTGTGGAACGGGCGCGACCCGATCCTGAAGGAACGCGCGTTCGGCCTGACCGGCGAGCAGGGCAACCACGGCGAGGACGTGAAGGAATACTGGTGGTACCTGGACGCCGTGCCGAGCCACGCGTGGAACCGGTGGCGCTATCACTATCCGCAGCAGGCCTTCCCCTATGACGAGCTTGTTTCCTTGAACGGGAAGCGCGGGCGGACCGAGCCTGAATACGAGCTCATGGACACCGGGGTCTTCGACGGCGACCGCTACTGGATCGTCGAGGTGCACTACGCCAAGGCCGGCCCGGACGACATCCTGATGACGATCCAGGCGACGAACGCCGGGCCCGACGCGGAGAGCCTGCACGTGCTGCCGACCGCGTGGTTCCGCAACACCTGGTCCTGGGAGATCGGCGCTCCCAGGCCGCTGCTGTCGGCGGCCGGTGACGCAGCCGTGAGCATCCAGCACCCGTTCGGCACCGAGCTGCAGCTGCTGGCGGGCGCCGCTGCCGGCGGCGTGGCGCCGGTCCCGTTGTTCTGCGAGAACGAGACCAACGTCGCCCGGCTGTTCAGCGCGGCGCCGGCGACGTCATATCCCAAGGACGGCATCAACGACCACGTGATCAGCGGGGCCGCGACCGTCAATCCGGACCGCCGCGGCACCAAGTGCGCGTTCTGGTACCAGGTGACGGTCGCGCCGGGCGCAACGGCGGAGCTGCGTCTGCGGCTGCGGCCGGCCGGCGCCGGCCCTGGGGCTGCGACCGCACTCGGCGCCGATTTCGACCGGGTGGTGGCGCTGCGCCGCGCGGAGGCGGACGAGTTCTACGCCGACCTGACGCCGCCGGGCACGTCGGCCGACGAGGCGATGGTGATGCGGCAGGCCTTCGGCGGGCTGCTGTGGGGCAAGCAGTTCTACTACTACGACGTTTCGCGCTGGCTGGACGGCGACCCGGCGCAGCCGCCGCCTCCCCCCGGCCGCGCGTCCGGGCGCAACAGCCGGTGGCGCAGCTTCGACGCCTTCGACATCATGTCGATGCCCGATAAGTGGGAGTATCCCTGGTTCGCCGCCTGGGACCTCGCGTTCCACTGCGTGGCCCTGGCCCACGTCGACCCGGCGTTTGCGAAGTACCAGCTGATCCTGCTGTGCCGGGAGTGGTTCCAGCACCCGGACGGCGCGCTGCCGGCGTACGAGTGGGACTTTGGCGACGTGAACCCGCCGGTACAGGCGTGGGCCGCGCTCGAGGTGTTCGCCGTCGACGGCGGCCGCGACACCGGCTTCCTCAGCCGGATATTCGACAAGCTGCTGGTCAACTTCACCTGGTGGGTGAACAGGGAGGACGCGTTCGGCAACAACCTGTTCGAGGGCGGATTCCTCGGGCTGGACAACATCGGGCCGCTGGATCGCTCGCACCTCCCAGTTGGCGGCACGCTGGAGCAGTCCGACGGCACCGGGTGGATGGGGTTCTACGCCATGGCGATGGCCCAGATCGCCGTGGCTCTGGACCGCTCTGGCCAGCGGCCGGGAACCGACCTCGTGCTGAAGTTCCTCGAGCACTTCGCCGGCATCCGCGACGCGATCGACGGCCAGGGCCTGTGGGACGACCAGGACGGGATGTACTACGACCGTCTGCTCACCCCCAACGGGACGGCCGTGCCCGTGAAGGTTCACTCGATGGTCGGGATGATCCCCGTGCTCGCCGTGGGCGTGGTCGACGAGAGCGTGCTCCGCCTGGCGCTGACCGTGGGAAAGCAGTTCGCCAGCCTGCTCGGCTCCAGGGGTCTCGCCGATCCGGCGAAACTGGCTGCGGCGGGGCAACTGCGCGGGACCCCCGGCGATCAGCGGCTGCTGCTCAGCGTGGCCGGCCCGGACCGCCTGCCGCGGCTGCTGTCCCGGCTGTTCGACGAGGGTGAATTTCTGTCCCCGCATGGCCTGCGCTCGCTGTCGGCCTACCACCGCGAGCATCCGTACCAGCTGGACGTGGAGGGAGTCCACGCGACCATCGACTACGAGCCGGCCGAGTCGACCACGCCGATGTTCGGCGGGAACTCCAACTGGCGGGGACCGATATGGTTCCCGCTGAACTACCTGGTGATCAGCATGCTGGAGCGCTACCAGCGATTCTTCGGCGACGATCTGACCATCGAGTACCCGACCGGCTCGGGCCGGCGTCTCACGCTCGCTCAGGTCGCCTCGGACCTGCGGGACCGCCTGATCTCGATCTTCGTGGCCGGCGCCGACGGGCAGCGGCCCTGCTTCGGCGGGGTTACCCGGCTGCAGGACGATCCCGCCTGGCGCGACAACCTGGTGTTCAGTGAGTATTTTCACGGCGACAACGGAGCCGGTCTCGGTGCCTCGCACCAGACCGGCTGGACCGCCCTGATCGCCGACGTGATCCGGCGCCGCCACGGCGCGATGCCCAGCACCGGCGAGGTTCTCGCCGGCATAGCCACCAGCGCCGGGAGCCGGTGAGCCAGCGACCCTGCTGTCTGCCCGGCTCGGCTCGGCTTCCTGTCCCGTCTGGATCGCCCATCTCGAAGGGCTCCCCGCCGGATGCGTACCTCCGGCCGGGGAGCGCCACATCCGCTAGGCGTTTTCGGTGATCTCCTGGGCGCCGTGCTGGCCGCACGTGCCGCCCACTGTGTGGTGGTCCTGCGCCGCGATGAGCAACGGGACGACCCCGATCACATCGTCGCGGCCCTGTTTGCGGCCGGCCGTCCAGGTCTCTTTGTCCCGGGCGAGCTGGGCTGCGTGGGTCCGCGCCCGCGCCGCCTCGTCCTTCCAGTGCTGGATTTCCCTGCGCGTCATCTGCTCGATCCGGACGATCTCGTCCCTGAGTCTGGAATGGCGCGAGGAGACGAAGACCATCGTGCATCCCCAGGCGATGACGGCGGCCATGATCATCAATGTGGCCACGGTGAGGCCGTTCACGGTCCCACCTCGCTCGCTCGGATCGCCGAGATTGCTCCATCCGTCGGTGCAATCCCGCAGCTAGAACGGCTGACAGGGCTCTTGCATTGAGCGCGAGCCGAGGTAATGTGTGAAGTCACAACTGACTCCGTTCCGTAGTCGATTCGGGTGGAGATTGGTTTGCCTGGGCTGGCGGTGGCACCCGCCGGCCCAGCGCCGTGTCTGGGGCCGTTCATCTTTCCGCCGACACGGGGGAGATCGTGAGCGTCGCGGGGGTGCGATGCACACCGGATGCGAGAGATTCCTGGCCGCGAGCGGGCGCTGAATGTAGGCCGATCCGGAAGAGGCACGCGGCGGTTCCACGATCTGGAACCCCCACCAGCCGATCATGCCTAGCCTCCCGGCCTCCCGCCCCCACGATGACGATTGGCCTCTCTTCGAGTACAAGGCATAACGGGTAAGATCGCAATACCCGGCGGGAATTGCACCGGGAATTCTCCTAATGGCCTTCTCAAGACACCTCTTCCGCCTCTAGACTCATACCGAGTCACAGTGGCTGGGGATCCCTAGATCCCAGAAGGAGCCGAGCGGGGTGACCGGTTACGGCAGCCCGAACGTCCGTCGCCGTCGGCTAGCCGCCGAACTGCGTCGGCTTCGCGAGCGTGCCGGTTTCATCGGCGAGGAAGTCGCCCGCCGCCTGGAGTGGTCTACCTCAAAGGTCAGCAGGCTCGAACGCGGCCAGAGCGGAGTCAAGCGGACAGACCTGCGAAGGCTGCTCGACCTGTACCGCGTTGAGCCGAAGCGTCGCGAGGAACTGCTGGCGCTCGCTGAGGAGTCACAGCCTTCCGGCAGGCTGAAGGCGATCAGTGCGGGTCTTCCCGAAGAACACGCCCAGTTTCTGAGTTTCGAGGCCGAAGCCGAGTCAGTCCGGAACTGGGAACCGCAAATCGTACCCGGCCTGCTGCAGACAGAGGACTACACACGGGCCGTGCTGCTCGGCTGGCACTCGATGTTCACCGAGCCGCCAAGTGAGCTTGAGCGCCGCGTTGAAGCGCGACGCTTGCGTCAGCAGGTCCTGCAGCGCGATCCGCCTCTGCACCTGTCCGTTGTGATGGACGAGTCAGTGCTGCATCGAAAGCTGGGGGAGGCTCCGGTCATGCGGACACAGCTTCAGCACATCATCGACGCTTCCCGCCTGCCCAACATAAGGGTGCGGATTCTCCCGCTGAAGAGCAATAACCCCGTGGTCACCGGCGCATTTTCTTATCTAAAATTTCCGCAGCTTCACGACGTCCCGCTCAACGACATCGTCGCATTTGAGCACTTTACTGGAACAGATGTAGCCGAAGACCAGGACGAGACCTATAAATACGCCGTGGCGTTCCGAACTCTAGAGGAGAGTTCGCTTGGCTTCGATGAGTCTCGCGATGAGCTAGTCAGAGTGGCGAGAGAAGAGTGGGGCTAGCCTCAGCAGGAGAATCAGGCAGAGTCAAACTCACCATTCTTGGCACCCGCCAGAAAGGCGTCCCATTCAGGCTGAGTAAAGATTAGGGCCGGGCCGGTCGCCCTGTCTTTGGTGTCCCTGACAGCTACGTGGCCATCTTTGAGGTGCGAAACCTCTACACAATTACCGTTGTACGCGGAAGCGGAACTCTTGTACCACGAAGCCATTGCAATCTCGGCAGAACTCACGCCGTGAGATCTGTAGTACGCCCCGTGCCGTGGGTTAAACGAGACCAGCCTGCCAAACCACATCTATTCCTCAGATCCCGCCCGGCTTGTCCTCGCAAAACAGGCTGCGTCCTGATGACCACCGAGCGCTGCAGTCGTTAGAGGTTGTGCAACCTCGGTTGGTAACGCAACGGTTGCCAAACCAGGCACGCTACGACGACCCGCGGCGGGCGGACGGACGAGCGGGCCAGCGTCACGCGAGCACAGTAATACCTGCAGAAGGCCTCCGCCGCGATTTTCGATCAGTTGGAGCCCGTGTCGCCCCAATCCGTTACGTTGGTCACCGCGGCTCAACATGGGCGGCCACGTCTTGACGAAACCGCAGGTCAGGGACAGCATCCACCACGGTCCAGATCAAGCCAGACCGCTTGCGGCGGATACGTGTCAGCCCTTGCGACCGTGGCCGGTGTGGAAGTCGCCAGGTACCGCGAACTCAGCAAGCCGGGCTCGCCCAAGGCTCAGCTCGGCCCAATCGCTTGGGAACGCAAGGACCGCGATCGCGGCCGTTGGGTACTTATCCCGGACACGTCCGAGCGCCTCTGCTTCAACGTCATCGTACTGTTCGCCAGCCAGCTCAAGCGTCAGCCCTCGCATCGCTGGATCATGCCCAACGATGAGCAGCGCATGGACGTCCGCCGACGTCTGGTGCGCCAGGTCCAGCAGTTCTGCACTCGACGCTCCGTAGACCCTGTCCTCAAAGACAGTCTGCGGATGGGCGCCCAGCTCCTCCTCAACGAGCTGCCAGGTCTCGCGGGTGCGCCTAGCCGTGGAGCACAGCACTCGGTCGGGCACGTAGCCGGACTTGCGAAGCCATCTGCCTGCGGCGGGAGCATCCCGACGGCCGCGAGACGCCAGAGGCCGATCATGATCAGGGACGCCATCCGGCCACGCCGACTTTGCATGCCGCAACAAGATAAGGCGCCTTCTAGAATCACTCGCCACGGTCCCAGCTTGTCAGAGCACGACCCGCCCGTTCCAGCAGGTCTTGCTCGCTCAGGTGACCCGCGCGGCCACCAGGGTCTCGAAGGTACAGGGCCGCAGCCCATCGGCACGGCCGGCGAAGTACCGCTGCTGGAGGTCTGCACGTGCGGGATGGTCCACGACCTTTAGCCCGCACCGGCTGATCAGCCTCTCGATCTCGGATACCGGCCAGCCAGGCTGAAGAGGCTCGCCGACAGAAGCCGCGATCGGCGTGTAGGTCCGGGCGTATTCCGTCCCCACGTCGTCGAGCACACAGTCCTCGGCCCGGTAGGAGAACACCACCTCAGACCCGGGAGCAGCCGCCGCGAACACCGTCAGCGAGCCGAGCAGATCCGGCCGCCGCCACGCGAACGAGTCAAGCCCTGCGCCAAGAATCACGTACTGCGTGAAGCCATCAGCAGCCAGCCGGTCCTCGGCGTACCGGCTGCGGGTGCAGACAGCCGCGCGGGCCTCGCGACGGACCGGGCCGGGGAACAGCGGATCGAACTGGTCTCGCAGCTGCTGCCATACCGGGCCGACAAGCACCAGGGCCAGCACATCGTCCAGTACCCACGGCGACGGCGTCTCCAGGCGAAACAATCCACGCGACACGGCCGCAAACATCGCCGTCCTGCTCGGCGCGCTTTCCATGCATTCCTCCTCGCCGGCCAGAACCCAGCATGCTGGCCACGCGCGCCCACTCTGCGCACTTCACAGGATGCGCCTGAAGCGCCCTGACGGCCATGGCCAGATCGCCTAGCAGCCAGGACCCCCGAGACCTCCGACCCGACCCGGCATGAATAAAACGGATATAACGTGACTATGCCGAAGCCTTGGGGCCGTGACCACGTCCGGGCGACCCGATCCCGGCCGCCGGTAGAATTGGATCACGGCGATGGGGCTCGCCGACTTCGCCTCAGTGGCTGATGGCTCCTACTGCCCGGCTAGCAGCCGGCACGCAGGAGGAGGGGCCATGGCGCAGTTGACCCGGCCAGCAGATGAGCCGCTTGCGGGACAGCATCCGTGCCTGCTGTTCGAAGAGGCATCGGCGGCTGAGCACGAGACAACCGAGCGGCCCGACGACGAACATGACCGCTCCACCGCCCGGGATCTGAACTTCGACCAGATCGTGGCGTCGATCGCGGGAAAGCGCGAGCAGGGCGAGCTGATCACGAACGTCCTGTTCAGCCGGCTGCGCGACGCCGAGACGGTGCGCTACCGCCAGGAGATCTTTGCCGACCTCGACGATCCGGCGCTGTTCGCCCACATCGCGAGCTTCGCCGAGCAGATGAACCGGGTGCGGACCCACCTCGATCAGCTCGCGAAGATGCGGTACCGCTACTACAGGGAAGGCTGGTTCCTGGACGCGGCGTCCATCTACTGCGACGCGGTCCAGTCCCTCGCAGAGCAGCTCGCCCCGGCGCAGATCGCGTCGCGCGGCCTGCGGGCCTTCCGGGAGTACGTGGCTTCCTACGCGGCTTCGGCCGGGTTCACCACGCTCGTGAGCGAGACACGCGCCCGCCGGGAGGCGCTCGACAAGATCCGTTACTGCACCCGCATCCGCGGCAGCCGGGTCGACGTGACTCGCTACGAGGATCAAGCCGATTACAGCGCCGAGGTGCTCAAGACCTTCGAGCGGTTCAAGCAGGGTGCGGTGGAGGACTACCGGGTGCGCTACCGGTCGTGGCCGGGCATGAACCACGTCGCCGCCCAGATTCTCGAGCTGGTGGCCAAGCTGTTCCCGGGGGAGTTCGCCGCCCTGGACGAATTCTGCGGCAAGCACGCCGCGTTCCATGACGAGGGAATCCGGCGTGCCGACGAGGAGCTCCAGTTCTACATCGCCTACCTCGACCACATCCGGCCGCTTCGCTCCGCCGGGCTGCACTTCTGCTACCCCGAGGTCTCCGCGAGCTCGAAGGATGTCCTGGCCGCCGGCACCTTCGACATGGCCCTGGCGGACAAGCTCGTCCCGGCCGGCAGCCCGGTGGTCACCAATGACTTCCGGCTGGATGGCCGCGAGCGCATCTTCGTCGTGACCGGGCCCAACCAGGGAGGCAAGACCACCTTTGCCCGCACGTTCGGCCAGATCCACTGCCTGGGTAGCGTCGGCTGCCCGGTGCCCGGCACCTCCGCGAGCCTGTTTCTCTTCGACCGCGTCTTCACCCACTTCGCGAGGGAAGAGGACCTGACCAAGATGAGCGGCAAGCTCGAGGACGACCTGGTGCGGATCGGGGACATCCTGCGTCAGGCCACGTCCGCGAGCATCGTGATCCTGAACGAGATCTTCAGCTCCACGACCTTGCACGACGCCCGGTTCCTGGGAACCAAGCTGATCACGAAGGTCATGCAGCTCGACGCGCTGTGCGTCTACGTCACGTTCGTGGACGAGCTGGCGTCGATGGGCGACTCCGTCGTCAGCATGATGAGCACGATCGTCCCGGAGAACCCGGCCGAGCGCACCTACAAGGTGGTCCGCAAGCCAGCGGACGGCCTGGCCCACGCGCTGGCCATCGCGGAGAAGTACGGCCTCACCTACGAGCGGCTGCGCGGAAGGGTCGCCTCGTGAAGGTCTACCTGCTGCACCGGGACCGGGATTTTGATTTCGGCGCCGACCTGCCGTCCTGGCACGAGGACCTCAGCCAGGACCTGGAGCTGACCACGCTGCGCAGCGCGATGGCCGACGGGGACCGCTTCCTCTTCGACGTGTCCGGGCAGGTCCTGCTCACCTGGCTGACCGACATCGACGCCATCCGCTACCGGCAGCGCGTCCTGGCCGACTGTCTCGCTCAGCCCGAGGTGATCCGGGCCATGTACGCGGTGGCGGTGGCTGCGCTGCAGGACAGGCGGAGCCTGTTCGCCAGCTACGGCGGCTCGTACCAGAGCCCGCCGTCCAACCTTTCGGGCGCGGTGGGCCACCTCGAGGCGTACGTGGCCCGCCTCAGGCAGCTGCGCAAGCTCGTGGACGACCACGGCGCGGCATTCGGCTCCGACGGGATGCGGACGCTCTGCGCCACGCTGCAGCGGGAGCTGAGCGACGACTACTTCGGCGAGGTCGGCCAGCACCTGAAGCAGCTGCGCTTTCACCCGGGCGTGCTGATCAGCGCGCAGCTCGGGCGGGACAACAGCGGTATCGGCTTTGTGCTCCGCGATCCCGGAGACACCCGGCCATGGTGGAAGGACCGCCTCCCGATCGGCCCGCGTTCGGCCTACTCCTTCAGCATTCCGCCGCGCGATGAGGCGGGCGGCCAGATCCTGGAGGACCTCACCAGCCGAGGGCTCAACCTCGT
>Ga0335074_10007500_pt1 | contig 15136 bp, 13 predicted proteins | sample Lox_Sample_23_FD_206715 | JGI IMG/M metagenome (GOLD analysis project Ga0335074, IMG submission 206715) | Soil microbial communities from Loxahatchee National Wildlife Refuge, Florida, United States - Lox_Sample_2.3 | ecosystem: Environmental > Terrestrial > Soil > Wetlands | place: USA...
GACTAGGTCCAGCAACAGCCGATCACGGGATGGGGTCGACGTGAATGACGTGCCGCGTGCGCAGGAGGCCTGGGCTTCTGCGTACGTCGTCGCCCCTGGCTAGGTTGGTTCGTGAGATTGACGCACTTCATGCCCTCCGGTCGGCTGAATATCCAATGGCACGCAGGGCAGGTGTGCTCGATCATGGGACAGGTGTCGAGGAGTTTCCGCAGCGATCCGCGCCGTCTTCGTGCTGGGCGACGCGCATCGTTTCCTGCTGTCCGGACGCACCGCGCTGCGCCTGGCCGGCATCACCCTGCCTCTGCGGCCGATGTCCGTGCAGCCCTCACCGCCTTCGGCACACCGGCCTGCTACGGCCTGCGGCTGGTTGAACTGGTCCCGGCGCCTGAGATGCCGGGCAGGCTCACGCTGGGCCGCCTGGCCGCGCCCGGCCACGTGCAGCTTTATGACCAGCCACTGTCACCCTGGCGGCTAGGAGCCGGAGTCGCTGAAAGCGAGCGCGCCTGGCTCGCGTCCGCCGGAGCGGACACCACGACACAAGGCGTCGTGACCTGGCCCGGTGACTCGCTACGGCGGTTCATGCTCGGCTACGTCCTCGCGCATGAGGTCGGCCATCACGTGCTCCAGCACGAACGGCGACTGCGCCGAGAGCGCGCCGCCAGGACCCGTGATCACGAGGCGCGCGCCGAGGTCATCGCCGTGGGCCTGCGCCGCCGGCTCGCATGGCCCTGAGGTTCCTGCCAGACGGCGTCGAGAACGCCGCCAACCGGGACCGGATCGCGGATGCGGCCGACGTGCTTGGCGGCTCGTGCACGGCCACCCCCGAGGGGCGCCTCATCGCGGTGGAGAACGCCCCGCAGGCCTGGCCCGTGTATGGCCGGCAGCCGCTTCGCGGCATGGCCACGCTCGTGCTCGGGAACGAACGGCGCGGCGTTTCCCGAGCGATGCTCGCGGCTGCGGCGGAGACCGTAGTAATCCCGACTGCGCCGCGCACGATCACGACACTGAACGTAGCGGCAGCGGCCGCAGTGGCCGGATGGTACATCCTGCACGGCTCCGGCCCGCAGGCCCGCGCCACCCATCCGGCCAGCCGAAGGCCCGCCGTACTGCTGTCAGGAGACGACCACGTTGAGGTCGGGTCGAGCCTGCGCTCCGCGGCGGCGTTCGGTATCACAGAACTGTTCCTCGACGACCGCGGCGCCGGCTGGTTCGACGGCCCGCACGCGCAGCGCCGCGAGGCGCGCGCCGCCGCCCGCTGGCATAAGAACCCGCTGCGCGTCCACCGGGCTCTGCCAGGACTGGCGGAACGCTTCGACGAGATCGTCGTGATCAGCCCCGGTCAGCCCGGCCGGCCGCTGCGCCGCCAGCGGCTGACCCGCGGCCGCCGCCAGCTCGTCGTCATCGGCGTGGCACCGGAGCAAGTTGAGGCCACGGCAGGCAGCCGTACGCAGCTGACGACGCTCGGCCTCGGCCACCCTGAACGCGCGCCGCTGCGGCTCTGGGCCTCCATCGCCCTCGCCGAGATCGCCCGTCAGGCCGGGCGCCCGCCTGCCCAGCAGCCGGCACCCAGCCCACGCCCCCCCACGTATGACCGCGACCTCAAGCTTGCAGCTGACGGCGATCTGCTGATCCTCGACCCGGATCTCCTGCTGAGTTATTGAACGCAGCTCGGCTACTCAGCGAACAGCGCGCTCCAGCCCGACGTAGTTCTCGGCCAGTGACGTCGACGCGGCATCGGAGCTGCAGACGTAATCCAGGTAAGACTCCTGCAGCCTGCGGTCGTAGGCGTCGTAGTGCTCGAACGTGTGCAGCAGCGTGGTCATCCACCAGGAGAAGTGCTGCACCCGCCAGACCCGGCGCAGGCAGGTCCGGGAGTACCCGTCGAGCAGCGCGCTATCGCCGCTGGCGTACCACTCAGCCAGCGCCTCGGTCAGCACCGTGACGTCGAAGGCCGCCAGGTTCAGCCCCTTGGCGCCGGTCGGCGGGACGATGTGTGCAGCGTCCCCGGCCAGGAACAGCCGGCCGAACTGCATCGGTTCGGTCACGAAGCTGCGCATCGCGGTGACGCCCTTCTCGATCAGCGGCCCGGTCGACAGCTTCCACCCGGGCACCGTCTCAAGCCGGGCCGCGAGCTCGTCCCAGATCCGCTGGTCCGGCCAGGCCGCGATGTCCTCGTCCGGCGCTACCTGCAGGTAAAACCGGCTCACCTCCGGGCTGCGCATGCTGTGCAAGGCGAAGCCGCGTTCGTTGCTGGCGTAGATCAGCTCGTCAGACGACGGCGCGACGGCGGCGAGCGCACCCAGCCAGCCGAACGGGTACTCCTTGTCGAAGAACCGCAGCACACCGGGCGGGATCGCGTCCCGGCAGACACCGTGAAACCCGTCGCACCCGGCGATGAAGTCAGCCTCGATGGTCGTTCGCCCCGATGTGTTCCTGAACGAAACCGCCGGCCGCTCCCCGTCGATTCCGTCAAGCTCGACGTCCGAGACCTCGAAGCGAATGTCGCCGCCCGCTGCCAGCCGCGCCGCGATCAGGTCCTTGACGACCTCCTGCTGGCCGTACACGGTGATCGCCCGCCCGGGCACGAGTTTCTCGAACGCGATCCGGTGCCCCGCCCCGCCGAACCGCAGCTCGATGCCGTGATGCACCAGGCCCTCATGCAGCAGCCGCTCCCCTGCGCCCGAGTTAACGAGCGTGTCGACGGTGCCCTGCTCAAGGACGCCGGCGCGTACCCGGTGCTCGACGTACTCACGACTGCGGGCCTCCAGCACCACCGACTCGATCCCGCGCAGATGCAGGAGATGCGACAGGAGCAAGCCAGCAGGCCCAGCACCGACGATCACGACCTGGGTTCTGGCGGTAACCGGGCTCCGCGGGCTGGCCACTCAGCCACTCCTTCCGCCATGGGCCGACGGGGTCCATGGCCCCTGCCACTGTGAGGATAGGGCCAGCCGCGTTGCGCACGATAGTACGCATGGCGCAACCTGCGCAGAGTGGTAAAGTCCTCATATGGCTGAGGAGTTGTCGGCGGGGCTCGCCGGCAAGCTGTCGGCGGGGCCCGCCGTGGCGTTGTGGGCGGGGCTGACGTGGGGCTGACGTCGCTGCGGCGCAGCCCGCTGGCCGATCTCGCGGTGAGCCAGCTTCGCGAGCAAGTGCTGTCCGGGCAGTGGCCGGTCGGCAGCCGCCTGCCCGCGGAGACCGAACTCGCCCAGCGGCTGGAGGTGGGCCGCTCTACCGTGCGCGAGGCAGTCAGGGCGCTCGTGCACGCGGGCCTGCTGGAGACCCGTCAGGGGTCCGGCACCTACGTCCGGTCGGTGACACCCGGAGCCGGCTGGGAGCCCCGGCTGCGCCGGGCGGCGGTGCTCGACGTCTATGAGGTGCGTCAGGCTCTGGAGATGCAGGCCGCCCGGCTCGCCGCGCTTCGGCGCACCGAGGCCGACGTCGTAACACTGCGCAAGTGCCTGGCCGAGCGCGAGCACGCCCGCGCCCACGCCCGGGACGCCAGCTTCGTCGAATCGGATCTGGCATTCCACCGCAGCGTGGTCGCCGCGGCGCAAAACCCCCTGCTAGCCGAGATGTTCGACTCGTTCGGGGCGGTGCTGCGGGAGGCCCTCGCTGCGGTGATCTCCGACAGCGATCTCGACAACTTGAGCGCAGACCCGACACATGGCCGGCTGGCCGCTGCCATCGAAGCCGGAGATGCCGCGGCGGCCGAGCAGGCGACACGTGATCACCTTGATCCGACGGCCGAGGCTCTGCGGTCGCTGCTGGGGCGGTGAACAGGTATGGCCCGGTCGTTTGCACTTAGGCGGACAAGTCATCAGACATCTGAAAGTCTGTCTGAACGGGTGCCGGTTCGGCGCCTGGCCGCCAGCGCACCGAGGCTGCTGCTGTTCGGCGGGACTCATGCGGTCGACGACCTTTACCAGGGCGCGGTGCCGGCACTGCTGCCGTTCCTCGCGGCCGACCGGCATTACACGTATGCGGGTCTCACCGGCATCACGCTCGCGGCGACCTGCCTGTCCAGCGGGATCCAGCCGGCGTTCGGCGTACTGACCGACCGTCAGCGCCGGGGCTGGCTGATCGCGGTTGGCCTGCTCGTCGCTGGGGTCGGCGTGGGCCTGGCCGGCCTGGGGAACAGTTACCTGCTTACCTGGCTGGCCATCGCACTCTCCGGCGTGGGCGTGGCTGCTTATCATCCCGAGGCGACCCGCACCGCCCGCGGAATTGCCGGGGACTCGACGCAGGCGATGAGCTGGTTCTCGGTCGGCGGCAACGTCGGGATCGCGCTCGGACCTCTGGTGGTCAGCCCGGTCCTGCTGGCAACCGGCCTGCGGGGCACGCCACTGCTCGCGATCCCGGCTGTCGTGACCGCGCTGCTGCTCGCGATCTACCGCCCATGGCTCCGGGCAGGCGCCGACCAGCGGACGCGCCCGCCCCGTCCCTCCGGGCAAGCAACAGTGGGACGGGATGACTGGCGCAGCTTCGGGCGGCTGACGGTCATCGTCATCTGCCGCTCGATAGCCTATTTCGGCGTTGTGTCGCTGCTGGCGCTGTATGTGATCCGGCGGTTCCACGAGCCGACCGCAGTCGGCTCGGCGGCGCTGTTCGCGTTCGCTGGGGCCGGGGTGGCAGGCTCGCTGACCGGGGGCTGGCTGGCCGACCGCTGGGGACGCCTGCCGACCATCCGCCTCGGTTACGTGGGCGGCGTCCCCGCACTGGTGCTGCTGGCGATCGCGCCCGATGCCGGGGTGGCTTTCGTTGCCGCCATCGTCAGCGGGTTCATGCTCTTCATGCCGTTCGCTGTTCAGGTCACCCTCGGCCAGGACTACCTGCCCAACCGGATCGGCACGGCCAGCGGCGTCACCCTTGGCCTGGCGCTTTCGGTCGGCGGCCTGGCCGCCCCGCTGTTCGGCGTTCTGGCCGACAGTCACGGGCTGCCGGTGACGCTGGCGGTCCTGGCGGTGTTCCCGGCAGCATCGGTGGCGCTGGCATCCCGGCTGCGCGAGCCGCAGTTGCGATTGTGACCGGCGCTATCGGGCACCTGCATCGACCGCGCGCAGGGCGTCGATCAGCAACCCCAGACCTTCCTTAGCCTCGGCCTCGGTGACCGTCATCGGCGGCGCCATCCGCAGGGCCTGCCCGTACAGCCCGCCCTTGCCGATCAGCAGGCCGCGCTCCCGCGTCGCCTCCAGCGCCCGCGCCGCCAGCTTCGCGCTCGGCGCGCCGGTGGCCGGGTCGACCATGTCCACGGCGAACATCAGCCCCTTGCCGCGGACCGAGCCGACCGCGGCCAGCGGCTCAGCGGCTTCCCGGAGCCCGCCGATGATCAGCGGGCCCAGCAGCGCCGCGTTGCGCTGCAGGTCGTGGGAGAGCAGATAGTCGAGGGACGCGTTCGCCGCTGCTGTGGCGAACGGATTGCCGCCGAACGTGGAGATGCTGTTGGCGGGCACGCTGTCCATCAGGTCGCCGCGCGCCACCACACCGCCGATCGCGAACCCGTTGGCCAGGCCCTTGGCGAACGTCATCATGTCCGGCACGACGCCGTGCGCGCCGATACCCCAGAAGTGCTCGCCGGTCCGGCCCCAGCCGGTCTGCACCTCGTCCGAGATCAGCAGGATCCCGTGGGCGTCGAGCACCTCTTTGTAGGCGCGCAGCAGCCCATCCGGGGGCATCGTGACCCCGCCGATGCCCTGGATCGGCTCGGCGATCAAGCAGGCCACATCGCCGGCCGCGGCGGTGGCGAGAACGTGCCGCAGGTCCGCAACGGCGGCGGAGATGTACTCGGTATCGGACATCCGGGCAAAGGCGGGCAGCTCCCGGTCGGTGCCATGCAGGAAGTGCACGGCGAACGGGGTCAGCTGGGAACTGCGCCAGGAGGCGTTGCCCGTCAGCGCGATGGCGCCGAACGAGCGGCCGTGGTAGCCGTTGCGCAGCGCGAGGATCTGGTTCGAGCGGCGGGCCGCGGTGGCCAGCAGCAGCGCGGTCTCGTTGGCCTCGGTGCCGGAGTTGGTGAAGAAGACCTTGGCGCCTTCGATGCCAGACAGCCGCGCGATCTTCTCGGCCAGCTCGACCTGGCTGCGGATCAGGTAAAGCGTCGAGGTGTGCACGACGCCCTTGGCCAGCTGGTGCTGCACCGCCTCGCGCACCTCGGGTATGTCGTACCCGAGCATGTTGGTCAGGATGCCGCAGAAGAAATCGAGGTAGGTGTGGCCGTCGGCGTCAGTGACCCGGCTGCCGGAACCGCTGACGATCTCGATTGGCTGGTCGTAGTTCAGTGCCAGCCAGCGAGGCATGACCTGCCGGTGCCTGTCCAGAAGCTCGCCCATGCAGCCAGTGTTACACGCGCGGGACGTCATAGGCCGCGCGGGCCGCGACGACATCCCCGCGGTGCTCGCGGGTCCAGGTGACCAGGCTCTGCACAGCGTCAAGCAAAGTGGTCCCAAGCGGCGTGAGCTCATCATGAAGGGAACCAGCATGGGCGTGCCTGAGATCGGGGTGTTTCTGCCCAGCATGGGCAAGCCGGGATTGCTGACCGGCGCGGCCAGGAACGGGGACGATGCCGGGCCTGCCGGCGGCAGTGGGCTCCCCGGCGACATGGCGGCCACCGCCGGGCATGCCGAGGATCTCGGCTTCGATTCGGTGTGGGTGGTCGACCAGCTGATCGCTGGGCATGGTGCGCCGTTCCTTGAGAGCTCGATTGCGCTGGCGACCGCGGCGGCGGCTACTACCCGGGTGCGGCTTGGATTCGGCGTGCTGATCCTGCCGCTGCGCCCGGCGGCCTGGGTGGCCAAGACGGTGGCGTCGCTGCAGTTGGTGTCCGGCGGCCGGGTGATCCTTGGCGTCGGCGTTGGCGGCGACCGGCACGACCAGTCGTGGGATGCCGTCGGAGTGCCGCGGCGCGAGCGCGGCCGCCGCACTGACGCCGCGCTGGGCGTTCTGCCGGACCTGATCGCTGGCCAGGCAGTCCGGCTCGGCGACGATGCCGACGGGCCGGTGGTCCGGCTGTCGCCGCCAGCGCCCGTGCCGCCCATCCTGGTCGGCGGCATGTCCGATGCGGCGCTGGCCCGGGCCGCGCGCTACGGGGACGGCTGGTTCACCATGCTGCTGCCGCCGGAGGAACTCGCCCGGTACAAGGCCAGGCTGGCCGGGCTGGCGGCCGAACGCGGCCGTCCCGCCCCCCGTGTCACCGCCACCATTCTGGTTGCGTTCGAAGGCGACCCGTTCCTGCCTGGGCCGGAGGTGCTGACCGGGACTGTCGTAGCCATGTGCGAGGCTTCGGACATGGATGAGCGGAGCGGCCCGTTCTGGGATTTCGTCAACGGCAAGCGCGCGGCACCGCCGTGCGCCGACACGCTGGGCTGGCAACTGTCGTGGGTGGCTCCCGAGCGTGGCGAGATCGAGGTCTTCTTCAGCGCCCCGGAGTCGTTCACGAACCCGATCGGGGCCGTGCAGGGCGGTTTCCTCACGGCGATGCTCGACGACACCATGGGCCCGGCGCTTGTGGCCACGCTGCCCGACGGCGAGTTCGCGGTGACGCTCGAACTCAAGGTCAGCTTCTTGCGCCCGGCTTCGCCAGGCAAGATCATCGGCGCGGGCCGCGTCGTCCACCGGGGTGGCTCGATCGCCTTCCTCGCCGGGGAACTGCGCGACGAGTCAGATCAGACGCTGGCCACAGGGACAGCGACCGCGAGGATCATCCGCGGCGCCTGGACGGACGAGCGCAGCCGAGGTGCCGCGCAGGCTCATTGACCCGTGATCACGCCGGGATGTCGGCGTCCAGGCCGGGGAGGGTGAACGTGCCGCCAAGGAAGGCCGATGCCGGGTCGGCCGGATCGGGCTCGCCGTACTCGGCGATGAGCTCAGCGGCGTACTGCTCGGCGTCGTCGCGGGGCTCGTAACCGAGAGAGCGGGCCTCGTCCAGCGACACCCAGCCGCCGCGGGTGTTCGCCGACACCCCGAAGATCACCCGGAATCCGGGACTCGGCGCGGTCAGGCACGCCCCGAACAGCCGTCCGGCGTCGTCCGGGGACAGCCAGGTGGACAGCGCCCGCGCGTCCGGGGGGCGCTGCATGCAGCTCAGGATCCGGATGCAGACCACGTCCAGGCCATAGCGGTAGTGGTACAGGGCGCCGATCGCCTCGCCAGCGGCCTTGGACACCCCGTAGTAGGTGTCCGGCGCCGGGAAGGCGTAGTCCGGCACCGGGAACTGCGACCGGGGGGTGAACCCGACAGCGTGGTTGGACGAGGCGAACACAACCCGGCCGGCGCCGACCCGTCGCGCGGCCTCGAACACCGCGTAGGTGCCGTTGATGTTGACCTCCAGGATGCCCGGCCACGGGGCCTCGCCGGCGATCCCGCCCAGGTGGATGACGGCGTCGGCGCCCTGGCAGACGGCGGTCAGGGCATCCAGGTCGGTGACCGACGCTGTGACGGTCTCCTCGCCAGGCCCGGCGGTGAGCGGGACTGTATCCAGCAGCCGCAGCGTCCGCCCGGGCGCGGCCAGCCGCGGCCGCAGCATCGACCCGATCCGGCCTGCGGCTCCGGTGATCACGATGATCGGCATGGCAGAAACGGTAACGCGCGTAGCCTGCTGCCATAGCAAAGGCTTGGAGGACGCGATGACGACAGTGCCGAGCACGAGCCCCAGCACCGTGGCCGACCTGCAGGCGGCAGCCAAGCGGCACCTGTGGCTGCACTTCACCCGGATGTCGTCCTACACCGGCAAGGAGATGCCGGTTATCGTCCGCGGCCTGGCCCAGTACGTCTATGACGAGCATGGGAAGCGCTACCTGGACGGCCTGTCGGGCCTGTACACCAGCCAGGTCGGGCACGGCCGCCACGACCTGGCCGAGGCGGGCGCACGGCAGGGCGGCGAGCTGGCCTACTTCCCGATCTGGTCGTACGCGCACCCGCGGGCGATTGAGCTGGCCCAGCGGCTGGCCGCGCTGGCCCCCGGCGACCTGAACCGGGTGTTCTTCACCACCAGCGGCTCGGAGGCCGTGGAGTCGGCGTGGAAGCTGGCCAAGCAGTACTTCGCCGCCCGCGGTGAGCACGGCCGGTACAAGGTGCTGAGCCGGCAGACCGCCTATCACGGCACCTCGATGGGGGCCCTGGCGATCACCGGCGTCCCGGCGCTCAAGCAGCCGTTCGAGCCGCTGCCGCCGGGTGGCGTCCGCGTGCCCAACACCAACTTCTACCGGGCGCCCGGTTTCGCGGCCGACGACCTGGCGGCGTTCGGCATGTGGGCGGCCGATGAGATTGAGCGGGCGATCCTGCGTGAGGGGCCTTCGTCGGTGGCCGCGGTGTTCCTCGAGCCGGTGCAGAACTCCGGCGGCTGCTTCACCCCGCCGCCCGGCTACTTCCAGCGGGTCCGCGAGATCTGCGACCGGCATGGCGTTCTGCTGGTCTCTGACGAGGTGATCTGTGCGTTCGGCCGACTGGGTTACTACTTCGGGGCGCAGCGGTACGGGTTCCAGCCCGACATCATCACGTTCGCCAAGGGTGTGACGTCCGGCTACGCCCCGATGGGCGGCATGCTGGTCAGCGACCGGCTGATGGAGCCGTTCGCCGAGGGCTCAGCTGCCTTCCTGCACGGGATCACGTTCGCCGGTCACCCGGTGAGTTGCGCGGTCGCGCTGGCGAACCTGGAAGTGTTCGAGAAGGAGGACCTGCTCGGGAATGTCCGCGCGAACGAGACGGCGTTCCGGGCCATCCTGGAGAAGCTGTACGACCTGCCGATCGTCGGCGACGTACGCGGCGACGGGTATTTCTACGCGATCGAGCTGGTGAAGGACAAGGTCACCCGCGAGTCGTTCTCCCGCGCCGAGACCGAGCGGCTGATCCGCGGCATCGTGGGCCCGGCGGTGCTCGAGGCCGGCCTGATCTGCCGGGTAGACGACCGCGGCGACCCGGTGGTGCAGCTCGCCCCGCCGCTGACCTGCACCAAGGAGCACTTCGACGAGATGGAACAGGTGCTGCGGCAGGTGCTGAGCCAGGCCTGGTCCAGCCTCTGAACTGCCCTTCGCACCCAGCGCCCGGAAGTTACCCAATCGTTATTGCCTGGGCACCCAACGAAAGCGGCCTCAGACGTGTCTTATATGACGGCGGGCATCGGACACGAGGAAATGGGGACGCCCATGTCCAGCGACAGCGACTGGAGTGCACTGGCAAGTCACAACGAGCGGCTGGTGGTTGGCCCAGCCCTGCAGCCAGCCGCAGAACCCTGTCAACGGCGGCCGTCTCACGCGTTCGGATCCCGTATGGTGACCCATCCGGTCAGGGCGCGGCTGCGGCTGCGGAAGCGCGCTCTTCGGACAGGGTATCCAGCACGCGGCTGACTGCCTGGCCGACCGGTACCCGTTGCTTCTCGCCGGTCGCCCGGGTAGCGATCTCGACGAGGCCGTCAGCTAGGTCCCGGCTGCCGACGGCGACCCGCAGCGGGATGCCGGTCAGCTCCGCGTCAGCGAACTTCACGCCCGGCCGCTCGTCCCTGTCATCGATCAGGACGTCGGCACCGGCGGCTCGCAGCTCACTGTAGAGCGATTGGGCTGCTTCCCGCGCGGCCGCGTCCTTGGGCGACACCAGCACCACGGTCACCTCGGCCGGCGCTACCGGAACTGGCCAGGCCAGGCCGGTGTCGTCGTGGTGCACCTCGGCGACGGCTGCCATCGCGCGCTCCACGCCGATGCCGTAGCAGCCCATGACCGGGACGATGCTGGCCTCGTCCGGGCCGGACACTGAGACGCCGAGCGAGGCTGTGTACTTGCGGCCGAGCTTGAAGATGTGCCCGACCTCGATCGCCCGGATGATCTCGATCGGGGTGCCGCACCGCGGGCACGGCTCGCCCGCTATCACTTCGCGCAGGTCGGCCCAGCGGCTCACGGTGATGTCGCGGTCGACATCGACGCCGGTCAGGTGCTCGCCGTCGGTGTTAGCCCCGGTGGTCATCTCGCGCCGCCCGCGCAGCGCCAGGTCGGCCACTACCGGGATGCCGGTGACACCGACAGCGCCGAGGCTGCCTGGCGACGCGCCGAGCGCCTCGCGGATCTCGTCGGGGTGAGCTGGCCGGACCTCCCCCACCCCGAGAGCGTCGGCAAGCTTCTGCTCGGCCAGCGGGTGATCACCGCGCAGCAGCACCAGAGTGAGCTCGCCGCCGGCGATGTAGATCAGCGTCTTGATCTGCCGGTCGGCTGGCTTGCCATACTGCGTGGCCAGGTCGTCGATCGTGCGCACTCCCGGGGTGGCGAGGCGTTCCGGTGCTCCGTCGCTAGCCGGCCCGTCCAGCACCGCGGCCACCGCCGACGTCGCCTTCTCCAGGTTGGCCGCGTACCCGCAGCCCGGGCAGCGCGCGACGAGGTCCTCGCCCGCTTCCGCCGGGCACATGAACTCCACCGAGTCGCTGCCGCCCATGTTCCCGCTTGACGCCTCGACCGCGATCGCCGGGATGCCGAGCCTGGCGAAGATCCGCTGGTACGCGCGCCGGTGGGCCTCGAACGACACGTCGAGACCGGCCTCGTCGCGATCGAAGCTGTAGGAGTCCTTCATCGTGAACTCCCGCACCCGCAGCAGCCCGCTCTTCGGCCGCGGCTCGTCCCGGAACTTGGTGTGGATCAGGTACCAGATCTGCGGCAGCTGCCTGTAGGAGGAAAGTTCGCCCGCGACGCTGGTCATGACCTCCTCGTTGGTCATCGCCAGGACGACCTCGACTCCCTTGCGGTCAGCGAACGCGAAGATCTCCTCGCCCATCACCTCGAGCCGGCCGCTCTTCTCCCAGATCTGGGCAGGCTGCATGTTCGGCAGCAGGAATTCCTGCCCGCCGATCGCGTTCATCTCTTCCCTGATCACGTTGATGATCTTGGCGCGGACCCGCACCCCCAGCGGCAGCAGCGAGTAATGACCGGCCATGAGCTGGCGGATGAACCCCGCGCGCACCAGCAGCCGGTGGCTGGCGGCGTCCGCGTCAGCCGGGTCCTCGCGCAGCGTGGGAATGAAAAGCTGTGACCAGCGCACGGTGCTGGTGCCCCCTGTTCAGATTCGGGAAGCGGAGTGCGGGGCATCACCCGCAGGCCAGAACATACCCCCTCGCCCGGTCAGCCCAGATTGATTTTGAACGCTCGTCAGCCCGCTCCCTGGCCGCAGCGCTCACGAGCCCGGTGGCACGTACTCGGCGTTGCGGTCGACGGCGAGATACATGTCCATGCCGAGCGGCCGGCGCTGCTCCTCGGCCAGGTGACCGAGCAGCCCGGCCGTCCTGGCCAGCAGCGCGAACCCGCGCAGCAGACTGGGCGGCAGGCCGAGGTCAGCGAGCGCCGCCCCGCAGGTTCCAGCGCCGTTGAGCGGCAGCGTGCGCCCAAGAACCTGCGGGTGGACCCGGCCTATCGCCTCGAACAAGCGCAGGTGCGGGCCACGGAGCCCCTCCTGTTCGGCCAGCGCGATCAGCACAGGCGTGCGCGGGTCAGTGACCTTGTGCACCGGGTGGCCGAGGCCGGGGATGAGCCGCCCGGCCGACCGCGCCTCCTGGACGGCGCTCAGCGCGAGCGCGTCCCAGCCCGCGTCATCGGTGGGCAGCGGGGAGGGCGCCGCGGCCAGCGCGTCGGCCAGGAACCGGCCGGCGTCCTCGGTCACGCCCAGGAACCGGGACCCGCCGCCGAGCAGCCCGGCGGCGAGGGCACCCTGGACCGAGTCCGGCGCGCTCAGGTAGGTAAGCCGGGTCGCGATCGCCGTCGGGGTGAAGCCGTGGTCGGCCAGGGCCACGAGCACCGCCTCGAACACCCTGACCTGCTGCGGTGTCGGCCGCTGCTGCGTGACCAGCCACAGCGCGAGTTCGCCGAACGTAACTTTGCCGATCAGGTCGGCGGTCAGGTTGTGCCCGAGCAGGCTGATCGTGTCGGCGTCCGAGGTGCCGAGCGAAGTCGGGAAGCGGGGCAGGCGGGCGGGCTCGGTCATCGGATGGCTCCCGTCAGGTGACGTCCGGTCGGCTAGCCAGCGTAGGCCGATCTCGCTGTCCGGCCGAGTTTCGGGGGGTGCCGATCGGGGAGGCATCAAGCATGGCGACGGACGGGTCAGCTCGCCGGGTGCTCTCCGCACGCCTGAGTATCTCCGCGATACTCGACCTGACCGGCACGACCGTCTTCAGGCTTGTCCGCCCGGTCCTGCCTGACCCCCCTCCGCCCGGCTCCCGGCCCGATCCGTTCCGGGCGGCCATGGACACGATCATGGCAGCGCACCGCGAGGTGGTCGTGCACCCCCCTGACGAAAGCGGTGTGACTAACCCGAGTGACCCCCAGAGATAACATCTCAGGCGACGGACGCACGTCCGACCCGCTTAACTCAATGCCGAAGCCGCCCGTCCGGGCCGAGGCACCGCCCGCCGAAGCGGGCATATCGGTCGAGCAGGCAGTCAAGGTGCGCGAGCAGGCGCCCGAGCTGTACGACTTGTGGCTGAAGATCGCCCAGGAGAAGGCCACGACCGCTACATATGTAGACCGGGCGCCATACGAGGTTCCTGAGCGGCTGGCGCAGAGCGGCCGGCCGCGCGCCCTCGCGGCGCTGATCGTGCTGCTGTCGTTCTGTGCCTACCTCGCCTGGCTCGGCGGCCCTGGTCCCTACATCGCGGGCGTGATCGCGATCTTCGACTTGATCGCGATGCTCGGCATCTTCTTCGGCCTGCGGCCTGACCGGCTCAGTCAGTCGCGACGGCCGGGACCGAAACCGTTAAGCGTGACCTGATTCACTCGCCGTTGCCGCGGCCTGGCGTCTGGCCGTAGTGGATGCGCTGCATCTCGGCCGACACCTCGGCCAGCTCGGCCTCGGTCAGTATCCGCGGCTCGGGCCGCCCTCCCCGCCCGGCGAGCGACCACGCCAGCCGGTGCACCTGCGCCAGCCACTCCAGCAGCAGCGCCCGATCGTAAGCCTCGGCCAGGGTCGAGCCGTAGCAGACCGCCCCATGGTTGCGAAGGATCGCGGCTGTGCGGCCGTCCATGGCCGCCACGGCCACGCTGGCCAGGTAGTCCGAGCCAAAGCGGGTGTAGTCAGCTACCCGGACCGGGCCGCCGAGGCTCACGATGGCGTAGTGGATCGCCGGGAGCTCGTCGTAGACCGCGGACAGCGCGATGACCTCGGGTGAGTGGGTGTGCACCACGGACTGGGCCCCGGTCGCGGCGTAGACGGCCAAGTGCATCGGTGTCTCCGACGACGGCACAGGTGCCGCCTCCGCCTTCACCTGCACTTCTCCCTGGAGGCCAATCACGCAGATGTCGGCGTCCCGCAGGTCACGGTAGGCGATCCCGGACGGCGTGATCAGCACCTGGTCACCGGTCCGGATGCTCATGTTCCCGGCGCTGCCGGTCGCCAGCCCGTCGTCGAGCATGCGGACGCTGTACCGGACGAGCTGCTCGCGCTCGCCCGGGTGCCCGCCACTGTCACCGTGATCCATGACGGGGATGGTAGACGGGGCCGGCCGCGATTTGAGCGTCGCCCGGTGGGTACCGCAGGGACTGATGTCCGCAACGGGGGAAACCGTGGGCGCCATCGGCAGCTCACGGAACGGGGGGACCGTGGACGGCGCCAGGCGGCTTGCCCGGCTGGCGGCGGCCGGAATCATCGTCTCTATCCTGCTCATGCTGATCGCGGGCCTGCCCAGACACAGCGTGACGGCCCCGAAGATGCCCGCGCCACCCGGGCCTCTTCCGCTGGAGCTTCCGTTCAGCGCCCCGGACCTGGCGATTACGTTCATGCTGTGGGTGGCCGCGGTCCTCGGCGGCGCTGGCATCATCGCCGGCCTGGTGGCGATTCGCCGGGGCGCGCGGTACCCGGCCTGGCTGATGCTCACCACCGGGCTGGTCGGGACCGCGCTGTTCACGGTGCTGCAGCCAGCCGGCTCGTTCGACACTGTCAGCTATGCCGCGTACGGCCGGATGGCGGTCCTTGGTCATAGCCCGTACCTGATGACCCCGGCCAAGCTGGCGAAGATGGGCGATCCGGTCGGCATCGTGGCAACGCACCAGCCCTACTGGCACTACCGCACATCGCTGTACGGCCCGGTCGCCACGGCCGAGCAGTGGGCGGCCGCCCGTCTCGGCGGCACCTCGGTGACACAGATCATCCTCTGGCTGAAGCTGTGGAACGGCATAAT
>Ga0335074_10007501_pt1 | contig 15136 bp, 13 predicted proteins | sample Lox_Sample_23_FD_206715 | JGI IMG/M metagenome (GOLD analysis project Ga0335074, IMG submission 206715) | Soil microbial communities from Loxahatchee National Wildlife Refuge, Florida, United States - Lox_Sample_2.3 | ecosystem: Environmental > Terrestrial > Soil > Wetlands | place: USA...
CGGATTCGAATACAGCATCGAACGCTAGCGGGCGGCTACGACAGTTCTCGGACGGCCGCGAGAGTCGCTGAGCCCTACACTTGGTGGCGCCATGACTGTCCAACTCGCGCCCAGCGTGCTGAACGCGGACTTCGCCAGGCTAGCTGACGAGGCCGCGGTGGTTGCGGATGTCGCCGACTGGCTGCATGTCGACGTGATGGATGGGCACTTCGTGCCGAACCTCACGGTCGGCCTGCCGGTGGTCGAGTCGCTGATCAAGCATGCGACCCTGCCGATTGACTGCCATCTCATGATCGAGGAACCGGACCGCTGGGCGCCCGGCTATGCGGAGGCCGGGGCGGGCAACGTGACCATCCACGCCGAGGCGGCATCGTCGCCGGTGCGGACGCTGCGCGCGATCAGGGCTGCCGGTGCGCGCGCCGGCCTGGCCATCAACCCGGCCACCGCGGTCGAACCCTATGCCCACCTGGTGGGCGAGTTCGACATGCTGCTGCTGATGACCGTCGAGCCGGGGTTCGGCGGCCAGCACTTCCTCGACCTGGTGCTGCCGAAGATCCGCCGCGCCCGCGAGCTGGTCGGCGGCAGGGACAGCTCGATCTGGCTGCAGGTGGATGGCGGGGTCACCGAGGAGACCATCGCGCGCTGCGCCGAGGCCGGTGCCGATGTCTTCGTCGCCGGATCCGCCGTGTACGGCGCGGCCGACCCGGCGGCGGCGGTCACAGATCTGCGGAAGATCGCCGCCCGGGCCTGGGGGCCGTCCGAGCCGGGCTGAGCGGCTACCGGGTCAGTTCGCTGTGCCTGCTGCGGCGGCGCATCGCGGCGACCAGGTCGGGCGGAGCCAGGCCGGGGGATCCGGCGTTCAGCGGCGGGCGCGGGTCGTACTCGAGCATCAGCTGGATCGCCTGCGCCGCTGGCGTTCCCGCGATCCGCCGGGACAGATCAAGGGCCATGTCGATGCCGGCCGACACGCCGGCCGCTGTGACGTACTTTCCGTCGATGACCACGCGTTCCCTCGTCGGCTGGGCCCCGAACGCCTTGAGCCGGTCCAGGGCGAGCCAGTGCGAGGTGGCCCGGCGGCCCTGGAGCAGGCCGGCGGCGGCCAGGATCAGCGACCCGGTGCATACCGACGTGGTCCAGCTGGTGACCGCGTCGCATTGGCGCAGCCACTCGTGGGCTGGACCATCGTCAAGCTGTGCCTCCTGGCCGGGGCCGCCGGGCACCAGGACGATGTCGGGATGCGCCAGCTCGCCGAGCCCGGCGTCGGCGGTGATAGCTACCATCTGGGTGTCGGTGCGCACGGGGCCAGGCCGTTCGGCGGCGAAGATCACCTCGGCGTGTTCCAGCCGGCTCAGCACCTCATACGGCCCGATCGCGTCGAGCGCCGTGAACCGGTCATAGAGCAAGATCGCTATCTGCACGGGGCTTCCTCTCGGTGGGCGGCAGCGCCGCGGGGTGGGGGGAATGGCCGGTCTGGCCGGCACGGCCGGGGTGGCCGCGCAGCCCCGGGCGGCCGGGCGCCTGGAACCGCTGCCGGTATCCGGCCGGTGAGACGCCGAGCGTGCGGATGAACGCCCGCCGCATCGCCTCGGGTGTGCCGTAGCCGCAGTTCCTGGCCACCTGCTCGACCCCGTGCCCGGTGTCCTCGAGTTCCCGGCGGGCTGCCTCCATCCGCACCCGGTCGACGTAACGGCCGGGGGTCACGCCGGTCTCGGCGGTGAAACTGCGGGCGAACTGGCGCGGGGACAGGCCCGCCCGGGCGGCCAGGCTGTCCACGGACAGGTCAGCGCCGGGCCGCTCGCTGATCCAGTGCTGGACCTCGCGCACGGCGGGCCGCCGGGCTACCTGCGCCCGCAGCTGGGCACTGAACTGAGCCTGGCTCCCGGGCCGGCGCAGGAACACCACCAGATGCCTGGCGACGGTCAGCGCCGCGTCCCTGCCGACGTCCTCCTCGACCAGCGCGAGGGCCAGGTCGATGCCCGCGGTCACCCCGGCAGACGTGACGAACGCGCCGTCCCTGACGTAGATCGGCTCGGGGTCCACGGTGACTTCGGGGAACTTCCGCTGGAGCTCATCGCAGAAGGCCCAGTGCGTGGTCACGCGCCGGCCGGCCAGCAGCCCCGCCCCGGCGAGCAGGAAGGCCCCGGTGCATACGGAGGTGATCCGCTCGGCCATCGGGGCACGCCGCCGGAGCCAGGCCGTGACGTCCTCGTTGCCCGATCGCGCTCCCTCGCCGCCGGGCACCACCAGCGTGCCGGGGGTGACGGCCCCGGCCAGATCGGCGTCGGGGACCAGGGTGAGCCCGCTCGACGTGCGTACCGGCGCGCCTCCCGGGCTCGCGACGGTGATCCGGTACGCCGGGCCGTCTGCGCCGTGGGCCACAAGGTAGCGGTTCGCCCCGGCGAACACCTCGAGCGGGCCGGTCACGTCGAGGCTCTGCACCTCGTCGAACACGACGATCAGCACGGTGTGCGGGGACATGCCCCCATCGTCGCGGCGCGGGAACGTGTCTGCAATGACGAAAATCCCACCTTTTCCGCCATCGCGGCGGGCCGGGGCATCGGAGAGAATCTTTCCGGGGGCCTGTCGATCCCGGGGCGGGTCGTTCGTCGTTGAGGTATCGGACCGAACCGAGCGAGCGAAGGAGACAACACGATGAGCCAGTACCTGATCCTCATTTACGAGCGCGAGAGCGGCTACGCCGAGGGCGGCCCAGAGGTCTGGGAGGCGGTCGGCAAGGCGCACGGGCGATTCGCTGAGCAGGTCGGCGAGAAGGGCGGCCAGATGCTGGGCGGCAACGCGCTGCAGCCGACCCAGACGGCCACCACGATCCGCGACGACATCGTGACCGACGGCCCGTTCACCGAGACGAAGGAGGCTCTCGGCGGCTACTACCTGATCGAGGCCTCCGACCTGGACCAGGCCCTCGAGATCGCCAAGCTCTGCCCGGCGCCTTTCGGCGGCGTCGAGGTGCGGCCGATCATGGACATGTCCGGCTCGGCCGGGTGACCGCTGGTGATCCCGGGGTGGCCGGCGACCAGCCGCAGGCCGCGGACCCCGAGGTCAGCGCGGCCATCGCGGACGCGCACCGTCGCGAGTGGGCCTTCGTGCTCGCCGCGACGGCGCGCGTCGCCCGCGACATCGACGTGGCCGAGGAGTGCGTTCAGGATGCCTACGTCGCCGCGCTCGACGCCTGGTCCCGGCAGGGCGTGCCGCGCAATCCGGGTGCCTGGCTGACCACCGCGGCCCGCCGGCGCGCGCTCGATGTCCAGCGCCGCGACCGCACCCTGCGCAGCAAGCTTCCGCTGCTGATCGAACCGGGTTCACCGCCCGTAACGCAAGCCGGCCCGGCTGGTGAGCCGTCAGCGGCCGGCCTGGCGGCGGGGGAGGGCGACGTGATCCCGGACGACCGGCTCCGGCTGGTGTTCACGTGCTGCCACCCGGCGCTGGCGCGGGAGGCCCAGGTGGCGCTCACGCTCCGGCTGGTGTGCGGCCTGGCAACGGCCGAGATCGCGCGGGCGTTCCTGGTGTCCGAGCCCACGATGGCCGCCCGGGTCACCCGGGCCAAGAAGAAAATCTCCGCCGCCCGGATCCCGTACCGGGTGCCGGGCCCGGCGGAACTGCCCGACCGGCTCGACGCTGTCCTCACCGTGATTCACCTGCTGTACACGACCGGGCACACCGCGCCGACCGGCCCGGAACTGGTCCGCGCCGAGCTCGTGGACCGGGCGATCGGTCTGGCCCGGATGCTGTGCGAGCTGATGCCGGACGAGCGCGAGGCACGTGGTCTGCTGGCCCTGCTGCTGCTGACCGACGCCCGCCGGGCCACCCGCACGGGGGCCGATGGGCGCCTGCTGCTGCTCGAGGAGCAGGACAGGTCGCGTTGGGACCGGACCGCGATCGCCGAGGGAACGGCCCTGGTCACGGACGGGCTTCGGGGGCGGCCAGGGCCGCCGGGGCGGTTCCTGTTGCAGGCGGCCATCGCCGGGGTGCACGCGGAGGCGCCGAGCTATGCCGGCACCGACTGGCCGCAGCTGCTGCTGCTCTACGACGAGCTGGTCAGCGCGTGGCCCACCCCCGTGGTCGCGCTGAACCGGGCCGTTGTGCACGCGATGACCGACGGGCCGGAGGCGGGCCTGGCCGACATCGAGGCCATCGAGCGCGAGGGCCGGCTCTCGGGCTACCGGTACCTGCCCGCAGCCCGCGCCGATCTGCTGCGGCGCCTCGGGCGCCACGAGGATGCGGCCGAGGCTTACCAGGCCGCGCTCGGCCTGACCGAAAACGCCGCCGAGCGCGCGTTCCTGGCGGGCCGGCTCGCCGAGGTGCGCAGCGGCGCCGGCGCGCCGGAATGACCGGAGGAACCTGGGTCACCCGAGATCAGCGGCACGGCCCAGGTGGTGCATAGCCGGAATGACCGTCACAATGTGCCAATGAGCGCTGCCGCAGCGGGGGACGTGCCCGAGTCTTCCTGGCCGCTGCTTTCGGTGTCCGGGCTCGCGGTCCGGTTCGGGCCGCTGCGCGCCCTGGACGGCGTCGACTTCGCGGTCTGGCCCGGCGAGCTCGTCGCGCTGGCGGGCGAGAACGGCGCCGGCAAGACGACCCTGGTGCGCTGCATCGCCGGGGACGTGCGGCCGACCGGCGGGAAGATCATGCTGGGCGGCAGGGCGCTGCCGCACGACCCGATGGCCGTGGCCCGCCAGGGGGTCGCTGTCGTCTGGCAGGACCTGGCGCTCTGCGACAACCTGGACGTCGCGTCGAACCTGCTGCTCGGCCGCGAGCGGCGCAAGCTGCTGATGTCCGACGTCCGGTTCCACGCCGCGGCCGCTGGGGTGCTGCGCAACTACGCGATCCCGCTGCCGGACACCACCCGGGCGGTGCGGCAGCTGTCCGGCGGCCAGCGCCAGATGGTGGCCGTGGCCCGTGCGATGGCCCGTCAGCCCCGGCTGCTGCTGCTCGACGAGCCGACCGCCGCACTGGGCGTCAACGAGTCGGCCCAGGTCGAGCAGCTGATCACCCGGCTGCGCGAGATGGGAACCACGATCCTGCTCGCGTGCCACGACATCGATCAGATGTTCCGGCTGGCCGACCGGATCGTCGTGCTGCGACGTGGCCGGGTCGTCGGCGAGGTCCGTCCCAGCGAGGTGCACCCGGACGACGTGGTGGCGCTGGTGTCGGGCCAGCAGATCGACTCCTCGGCGCGCGGCCAGCTCACCCGGCTGCACGGCCTGGCCGACCGCCTCGTGTCGGCCGACCCCTCGTCCAGCCTCTCGCTGATCCTGTCGGCGCTGGGGGCCGCGCTCGGCAGCGAGCGGCTGTGCATCCACCTGCTGACCGGCGACAGACTCGTCTGCGCGGCCTCGTTCGGGCTGCCCGACGCGCTGCTCGCCGCGTGGTCCCGGCTGCCGTGCGGGCCCGCCGGGGGACCGCCCGGCATGGCAGCGGTCACGGAGAAACCCGTCTTCGACAACGTGCGAGCCGGGACGGCCTGGGCGCCGTTCAGCGACCTGGCGCGGGCGGCCAAGGTGACGAGCTCATGGTCGGTTCCGGTGCTGGGGCCCGGCGGCCTCGCCGGGGTGATCACCGTGTTCCGCAGCGTGACCGGCCAGCCGCAGCGCGACGAGCTCGACCTGGTCACCCTGTACGCCGGGTACGCGGCCAGCGCGATCGAGCGGGACCGGCTGCTCGACGAGGTCACCGCGCGCAACCGGGTGCTCGAGACGATAAGGGAGATGCTGGAGACCCTGGCCGGGCCCATCCCGGTGGCCAACGGCCTGGTGATCGCGCTGCAGGCGCTGCGCCGGGGGCTGCAGGCCGACCAGGTGGCGCTGATGACCCGCGCGCCGAACGAAGCGCCAAGCTGCAGGGCGTTCGCGACAGCGGCGAACCGCAACGGTGCCGGGCGCCCGGCCCGTTCCGCCCCCCCGGCGGCGCTGCTGGAGGCGGCCGACAGCCTGCTGGCGATCCCGGGCCGCAACGACGTGGCGAGCCAGCTTGAGGTCGCGGGCCAGCAGTTGCTCGCGGTGACGTTCGCCGCACCCTCGGGACCAACCGTGCTGCTGGCCGGGTGGCGGGCCGGGCCGGCCGGCGCCGACGCCACCGCGCTGATGGAAGACGCGGCGCACTCGCTGAGGCTGGCCCTGGAGCGGGAAGAGGCCGGGCTCGCGCACCAGGAGGCCACGGCGCTGCGCCGGTCACAGGAACTGCAGCGCGGCTTCCTGTCCCGGCTGAGCCACGAGCTGCGGACCCCGCTGACCGCGATCCGCGGGTACGCCTCCAGCCTGATGCAGCCGGACGTCACCTGGGACGGGGACTCGCAGCGGCGGTTCCTGCAGCGGATCGCCGCCGAATCCGCCAGGCTCGGGCGCCTGGTCGGCGACCTGCTCGACTTCTCTGCGATCGAGTCGGGAATCCTGCGGCTGCAGCGGGACTGGTGTGACCTGTCCCTCGTCCTTGACGCCGCCGTGGCCTGCCTGCCCCCGGCGGCCGCCCCCATGGTAGCGGTGACGTGTGAGCCATCCCTGCCGGTCGTCTGGGCCGACCATGACCGCCTGGAGCAGGTCTTCGTGAACCTGCTCGACAACGCGCTCGGTCACAACCCGCCGGGAACCCGGGTCAGCGTCAGCGTCGCAGCGGCCGGGCGGGACGGCATCTCGGTCAGCGTGCTCGACGACGGTGCCGGGATGCCGGGGGACATCGCCAGCGCTCCGTTCGAGCCGGCCCGCCGCCGCCGCTCGCCCACTGCGGGCGCCGGGCTCGGGCTGAGCATCGCCAAGGGGATCGTGGAGGCGCACGGCGGCCGGATCGAGCTGGAGCAGCCGGCGCAGGGAACCCGCTTCCAGATCCACCTGCCGGTCGAGATGCCTGCCAAGGACGACACCTCCGGTGAGCCCGCCGCGGGCGTCGCCGCGCTCACGGTGCGCGGTGGCCACGCCGACGGGCAGCCCGTGGAGGTCCGCCGTGTCTGACTACCCGGAGAACACCCGCGCGCTCGTGGTCGAGGATGACCCGAACATCGTCGACCTGATCCGGTCCAACCTCGCCGTCAGGGGCTTCGACACCGTGGTCTCGGTCGATGGGGTCCGCACCCTGCAGCTGCTCGAGACCGAGGAACCCGACATCGTCCTGCTCGATCTGATGCTGCCCGAGGTCGACGGGTTCGAGCTGTGCCGCCAGATCAGGGAGCGCTCCTCGGTGGCGATCATCGTTGTGTCGGCCCGCGGCGGCGAGCGGGACAAGGTGACGGCGCTCAACGTGGGCGCGGACGACTACATGACCAAGCCATTCAGCATCGAGGAGCTGCTGGCCCGGATCACGGCCACGCTGCGGCGTACCCGCCCGGCCGCGGCCACGGAGCCCGGGCCCGCGGCGATCATCATCGGCGAGCTGGTGATCGATCTCGCCAGCCAGCAGGTGACGAGCGCCGGCCGGCCGGTGCACCTGACCCCAACGGAGTTCGCGCTGCTGCGTGAGCTCGCCACCAACCGCGGCAAGCTGCTCACCCACGCCCATCTGCTCCGGCGGGTGTGGGGCCACGGCTATGAAACCGAGACCGAGTATGTGCGGGTATATGTCCGGCGGCTGCGGGCCAAGCTGGAAGGTGCTGGCGCGACACCGCTGATCCTGACCCAGCCCCGGGCCGGATACCGGATCGCTGCCGAGTAGCGCCGGGCGGTGCCCCCTGCTAACGCCGTGCAACCTGGCAAATGCGTCATCGCTTTGGGACATCGCCGTGACCTTTTCGGGATTTTCCCGTGGTTACAGGCACTTGCGGGCCGCCCTGTTAACTCTATTTTAACGTCGGCGGCGCGATGTTTACGGCCGCGTTAATTCGCTGAAGTCTACGGTTAACGTCACAGGCGCCTTACCGCACCATGGTCCGCGATGTCCTATTTGCGCGTGCACGTCGAGTCCACAAAACGAGGTGGTTTCGTTGGTCTTTCTTTCTAGGCGAAGACTCGCACTAACATCGGTCGCCGCCTGCGCGGCCCTTGCCTTGGCCGCATGCGGCAGCAGTTCGTCGAGCACCCCGAAGTCGACCTCGGGCGCCGTGCCCAAGCTCAGCTTCTCGTCATTCAACCTCAGCTTCTCGGCGATGAAGGAGCTCAAGGCGATCGCCGGGCGCGGCAAGGGAAACGTGGCGGCGATCCTGCCGGACACGGTCTCGTCAACCCGCTACGTGGAGTTCGACGCCCCGTACCTCAAGAAGTCCATGGAGGACGCCGGCCTCAAGCCGTCCCAGATCGTGATCCAGAACGCGCTGGGCAGCGACGCCACCGAATACTCGGACGCCCAGGCCGACATCACCAAGGGCGCCGACGTTCTGATCATGGACCCGCTCGACTCCGGCGTCGGGGCGAAGATCGAGTCCTACGCCAAGTCACACGGCGTTGACGTGATCGACTACGACCGGCTCACCCTCGGCGGCAGCCGTAAGTACTACGTCAGCTTCAACAACGTCTACGTCGGGACGCTGCTCGGCAAGGGCCTGGTCAGCTGCATCGCATCCTGGCACGTCGCCAAGCCGCAGGTCATGGTCATGCACGGCGCTCCGACCGACAACAACGCCACGCTGTTCGCCGACGGCTACGACGCCGTGCTGGCTCCATACTTCTCGTCCAAGAAGTGGACCGACGTGTCCAACCCGGCCGGGACCTGGACGCCGGACGTCGCCCTGTCGGAGTTTGAGGCCGCTTACACGGCGCACCCCAACATCAACGCCGTGCTGATGCCGAACGACGAGAACGGCGCGCCGATCATCCACTACCTGCAGACCAAGGGCATCAAGCCGGACACCTTCCCGGTCACCGGCCAGGACGCCACCCTCACCGGGCTGCAGAACGTAATCTCCGGATACCAGTGCGGCACCGTGTACAAGCCGATCTACCTGGAGGCCCAGGCGGCCGTGGCGCTGGCCATGTACCTGCGGGCAGGCCTCACGCCACCGTCGGCCCTGGTCAACGGCACGGTGAAGGACATCACAACCGGCGCCGAGGTGCCCTCGATCCTGCTGACCCCGGAATGGGTCACGCCGGGCTCGGTTCAGTCCACGGTCATCAAGGACGGCTTCGTCCCAGCATCCCAGCTGTGCGCGGGCTCGTTCGCCTCGGACTGCACGAAGTACGGTATCTCGTGACGATCAGCAAATACGACCCAGCGGGAGCATCGCGTTGGTAACCGACCGCTCCGGTGATGGCACCCGGCCCAGCACGGGCCGGGTGCCATCCGGGTCGGACCTGCCAAATGGCAGCCCGGCCGAATCAGGTGACATACCGCTGCTGCGGCTGCGGGGGGTCAGCAAGAGCTTCGGCCCGGTGCAGGCCCTGACCGACATCAACCTCGACATACCGGCGGGCCAGGTCACCGCGCTGGTCGGCGACAACGGCGCGGGCAAGTCCACGCTGATCAAGACCGTGGCCGGGATCTGGCAGCCGAGCAGCGGCGAGCTGATCTGGAACGGCAAGCCGGTGCACATCCACTCGCCAAAGGACGCCACCGACCTCGGCATCGCAGCGGTCTACCAGGACCTCGCGCTCTGCGACAACCTGGACATCGTGCAGAACATGCTGCTCGGCCACGAGGCCGACCGCTTCGGGCTGCTCGACGAGGTCGGCATGGAGCTGACCGCCAAGAAGACGCTCCAGGATCTCCGGGTCACCACGGTCCGGTCGATCCGCCAGCTTGTCGGCTCGCTGTCCGGCGGGCAACGGCAGGCGGTCGCGGTGGCCAAGGCGGTGATGCTGGACGCCCAGCTCGTCATCATGGACGAGCCGACGGCCGCGCTCGGCGTCAGCCAGACCGAACTGGTGCTGAGCCTGATCGAGCGGCTGAAGAACACCGGCCACGCGGTCCTCGTCATCTCGCACAACCTGAACGACGTGTTCCAGGTGGCGGACCGGATCGCGGTGCTCTACCTGGGCACCCTGGCCGCGGTGGGGCCGGCCGGGGAATTCGACCGGCAGTCCGCGGTCGACCTGATGACCACCGGCGCGTCGACCCGGCTCGGCAACGGCACCGGAGCCGGTCGTGCGGACGCGCCCGGCGTGAGCACGGGCGCGGAGGGCTGAGACATGACAGATGCTGAGCGCGACGAGGCGCGGGCGGAGCAGCCCGGCGCGGTGGCAGTGGCCGGCCAGCCCGAAGGCGCCGCCGGTGCAGCCGAGCACATCGCGCTGACCGGCGCTCCCGAGGTGATGGCCAACTCGCTGAGCGAGTACACCCGGATCTGGCTGCGCCGGGTCCGCAGCGGTGAGAGCGGCGCCCTGCCGGTCATCATCGGTCTGGTCATCATCGGCGCGTACTTCCAGATCTCCGAGCACGCGTTCCTGTCCGCGGGCAACATCGCCAACCTGATGACGCAGGCCGGCTTCCTGATCACGTTCTGCATGGCGCAGACGTTCCCGCTGCTGCTCGGCGAGATCGACCTGTCGCTCGGCTTCAACGCGGGGATCGGCGGGACCATCACGCTATGGATGGTCTCGGTGCACAGCCCGTACCCGACCTGGGCCGCGATCATCGTCGGCATAGCGGTGTGCGCGGCGATCGCCGGGATCGAGGGCCTGCTCATCGTCTGGCTGCGGATCCCGTCGTTCGTGGTCACGCTGGCCGGCCTGCTCGGCCTGAACGGGGTACTGCTCTGGCTGTTCGACCAGACCGGGGCCGTGGGCAATGGCGGGGTCATCCAGAACCACAACAGCTTCATCAACGACCTGGTGTCCGAGAACATGAGCCCGGCGGCCGGGTGGATCGTGCTGATCGCCGCCGTCGTGGTCACCGGCACCTACATGATCGTCCGGGACCGGCGCAGGCGGACGCACAACCTGGTCGCCCCGCCGATCAGCGTGACGCTGCTGAAGATAGCCACGATGGCCGTGGTGGGCCTGGTGCTGGTGCTCGTGCTCAACCACAACCGCGGCGTGGGCCTCACCGTGCTCAGCGGGGTGCCCTGGGTGGTGCCGATCGTGCTCGGGCTGTACGTGGTGCTGAACGTGCTGCTCGGCCGCACCAAGTTCGGCCGCTACGTCTACGCGATCGGCGGCAACGCCGAGGCGGCCCGGCGGGCCGGCATCAACCTGCGCCGGATCCGGGTAGTCGCGTTCGCGCTGTGCGGGGCGATGGCCGGCGTCACCGGGATTCTGTACGCGTCGTTCCTGGGGTCGATCTCGAACGACATCCAGGGCGGCCAGTACGTGCTGTACGCGGTCGCCGGGGCGGTGATCGGCGGCGTCAGCCTGTTCGGCGGGCGGGGCCGGATGCTCGGCGCCCTGCTCGGCGGGTTCGTGGTCGCGGTCATCTACAACGGCGTCGACCTGCTCGGCCTCAGCGCCGCTGCCCAGTACATCTGGACCGCGCTGGTGCTGCTCGCCGCCGTGACCCTGGACGCGCTGGCCCGCCGGGACGCGGCGACCTGAGCCGAGGGCTCGGCTGGCCCGGGCCGGCCGGGTGTCGCGGGCGGAATACCCGGCATGGCACACTGGTTCACCAGTTACGTGCTCCGGGGTCGGTGAAATTCCGAACCGGCGGTGACAGCCCGCGACCCGGCCGACGCCATCGGCCGGCTGACCCGGTGAAATTCCGGGGCCGACGGTAACAGTCCGGATGGGAGGAAGCACGTGCCCGGCCGGGAGGCCGTGCCTGCGCATCCAAGCGCAATCCGCGCGATGAGCGCGATCCCCGGAGCCCATGGCAGGCGGGCTGGCTCCGAGGAGAACGAGGTGCGCGCGGTGTTCACCGGGATCGTCGAGGAACTCGGCGAGATTGTCGCCATCGAGGAATTCAGCACAGCGGCGCGGCTGACCGTGCGCGGCCCGCTGGTCGCGGCGGGCGCGGCCAGGGGCGACTCCATCGCCATCAACGGCGTCTGCCTGACGGTCACCGACTTCGCCGACGGCACGTTCAGCGCCGATGTGATCAGCGAGACCCTGAGCAGGTCCAGCCTCGGCGCCCTCGCCGCTGGCTCGCCGGTAAACCTGGAACGGCCGATGCGGCTCGACGACCGGCTCGGCGGCCACATCGTCCAGGGCCACGTCGACGGAACCGGCACGATCCTGGCCCGCCATCCCGGCGACGTGGTGCGGATATCGGTTCCCCGGCAGCTGTCGCGCTACGTGGTGGAAAAGGGCTCGATCGCCATCGACGGGATCAGCCTGACCATCTCCGCGCTCGGCACCGGGCCCGATCCCGGGGCGCACTGGATCGAAGTCAGCCTGATCCCGGAGACGCTCGCCCGCACCACCATGGGCCGCAAGCAGCCGGGAGACACGGTGAACCTGGAAGTCGACATGATCGCGAAGTACGTGGAGCGGCTGCTCGGAGCGGAAGGGCCAGAGCGATGATCACAGACGAGACCGCAGACGAAACCGCGCCACACGGCGCCGACGGCCTGGACACCGTGGAGCAGGCGATCGCCGATATCGCCGCGGGCCGGGCGATCGTCGTTGTCGACGATGCGAGCAGGGAGAACGAGGGCGACATCGTGTTCGCCGCGAGCAAGGCCACGCCCGAGCTGCTCGCGTTCACGATCCGCTACGCCCGCGGGCTGATCTGCGTGCCGATGCTCGGCGCGGACCTGGACCGGCTGCAGGTGCCGCCGATGACCAGCGACAACCAGGAGCACATGGGCACCGCGTTCACGATCAGCGTGGACGCACGCGACGGCATCACCACGGGGATATCCGCCGCTGACCGGGCCAGGACCATTCGCACCCTGGTCGACTCGGCCACCGAGCCGTACGAGATCGTCAGGCCCGGGCACGTCTTCCCGCTGCGTTACGCCGAAGGAGGCGTGCTGCGCCGGGCCGGCCACACGGAGGCAGCCGTCGACCTCGCCCGGCTGGCGGGCCTGACCGCGGCCGGTGTGGTCGCCGAGATCTTCAACGACGACGGCACCATGGCCCGGCGCCCGCAGCTGCGCTCGTTCGCCGACGAGCACGGCCTCACGCTGATCTCCATCGCCCAGCTGATCGAGTACCGCAGGCACTCCGAGCGCACCGTGCGCCGGGTGGTGCAGACCAGGGTGCCGAACGAGTACGGGGAATGGCGCGCATTCGGCTACCTGAACTCGGTGGACGGCACCGAGCACGTCGCGCTGGTGCTTGGTGACCTTGCCGAGCCGGGCGGCGCCGGTGCGCTGGTCCGGATGCACTCCGAATGCCTGACCGGGGACGTGTTCGGCTCTCAGCGCTGCGACTGCGGTGCCCAGCTCGACGCCGCGATGGCGGCCATCGCGGCCGAAGGCCGCGGAGTCGTGCTCTACCTGCGCGGTCACGAGGGCCGCGGCATCGGGCTGCTCAGCAAGCTGCGCGCCTACCAGCTGCAGGACAACGGCGCCGACACCGTGGACGCGAACCTGGAGCTCGGCCTGCCCGCCGACGCACGTGAGTACTCGACCGGCGCGCAAATGCTCGCCGACCTCGGCGTGGGCCCGCTCCGTCTGCTCACGAACAACCCGGACAAGGTCCGGGGCCTGTCCGGATTCGGGATCGAGGTGACCGGCAGGGTGCCGCTGCCCGTCGCCGCTACCCCCGACAACCTGCGTTACCTGATCGCCAAGCGCGACCGGCTCGGCCACCAGCTCGGTGAGCTGTTCCTGCAGAACGGGGCGCCCCGGCCGGTGCCGCCGCCCCGGCCGGCCGATCCGGCGGCGCCAGCCGCGGGGTCCGCGTGAGCGGCGGGGGCCGCCCGCAGGGCCCGGTCGTGGACGCGTCCGGGCTGCGCCTGGCCATCGCCGCCACCCGCTGGCACGCCGAGGTGACCGACTGCCTGGTCGAGCGGGCCGAGGCGGCGGCAAAGGCCTGCGGCATTGAAGAGCCGCTGGTCGTCCGCGTACCCGGCGCGGCCGAGCTGCCGGTCGTCGCCGCCGAGCTGGCCCGGCGGCACGACGCGGTGGCCTGTCTGGGCGCGGTGATCCGCGGCGGCACACCACACTTCGACTACGTCTGCAACTCCGTCACCTACGGGCTGTCCCGGATCCCGCTCGACACCGGGACCCCGGTCGGCAACGGCGTGCTGACGTGCGACACCACCGCCCAGGCCGTTGACCGATGCGGGGGCGAGGGCAGCAGTGAGGACAAGGGCTGGGAGGCCGTCCTCGCGGCGCTCGAGACCGCGCTGGTGCTCCGCGGCCTGCGCGGCCAGTGACGGCCAGTGGGCTCGGCGGCAGAGCCTGAGCCGGGCTTCGCCGCGCTGTTGCGGCAGCTCCGGGGCGAGGCCCGGCTGACACAGGAGGAGCTGGCCGAAGCGGCTGGCCTCAGCCCGCGGTCGATCAGCGACCTGGAACGGGGTATCAACCGCACCGCACGCAAGGAATCCGCGCTCCTGCTGGCCGAGGCGCTGGGCCTGGACGGCCGGGTGGGAGAGCTGTTCGTCGCGGCGGCGCGCGGCCGGGTCCCGGCGCGGGAGGTGCTCGCGGCAAGAGAGGGCACGCCGCCGCCGGCGTCAGCAGTGGCGGGCACCCGGTCGCTGCCCCGCGACATCGGCAGCTTCACCGGCCGCGAGCCCGAGCTGGAGCGCCTGCTGGCCGACGTGGCCGCCGGCGGCCTGGGAAAGATACACACGATCGACGGGATGGCCGGGATCGGCAAGACCACCCTGGCGGTGCACGCCGCGCACCGGCTGGCCGCCCGATTCCCCGACGGGCAGTTTTTCCTTCCGCTGCACGCCCACACCCCCGGCCAGCAGCCGGTCAGCCCGGCGGACGCGCTAGCTGGCCTGCTGCTCACGGCCGGCGTCGCCGTGCATAACATCCCGCCCGGCGTCGAGGCCAGAGCCAGCCGGTGGCGCGACTACGTCGCGGGCAAGAAGATCCTGCTGATGCTCGATGACGCGGCCGGGCACGAGCAGGTCCGGCCGCTGCTGCCGGGCACCGCCGACAGCCTGGTCCTGATCACCAGCCGCCGGCGGCTGACCGCGCTCGAGGACGCCGAGGTCATCAGCATCGCCACGCTGTCACCCGATGAAGCGGTGGCGCTGCTGGCCCGGCTGGCGGGACGCCCGGACCTGGCCGCCGCGGCGGGCCCGGCCGCGGAGATAGCCCGGATGTGCGGGTATCTGCCGCTGGCCATAGGGATGCTCGCCAGGCAGCTGCGGCACCACCCGGCACGCGACGGCACCGAGCTTGCCCGCCAGCTGGCCGCGGCGCACG
>Ga0335074_10007502_pt1 | contig 15134 bp, 21 predicted proteins | sample Lox_Sample_23_FD_206715 | JGI IMG/M metagenome (GOLD analysis project Ga0335074, IMG submission 206715) | Soil microbial communities from Loxahatchee National Wildlife Refuge, Florida, United States - Lox_Sample_2.3 | ecosystem: Environmental > Terrestrial > Soil > Wetlands | place: USA...
TCGAGGGTTACCGGCTCCACTACGACGAGCCGCTGGTGGTCCGCCCGCACGACGAGGACCTCGCGCTGCTCGTCGGCGACCAGCTCTATGCCCTCGGCCTGGCCCGGCTGGCTGAGCTCGGCGACCTTGACGCGGTGGCCGAGCTGGCCGACGTGATCTCGCTCGCCGCCCAGGCGCACAGCGCATCCGACCCCGGACTGGCGCAAGCGGTGTGGGACGCGGGTGCGGTATCCGTCGGCTGGGGCTCGAGCGAGCACCAGCGACGCGCCAAGGAGCGCGCGCGGGCCCATGCTCCCGACGCTCCCGACGCTCTCCGAGCGGCCGCGGCATCCCGTCGCGAGAGCCGCTTGTGACGTTGGTAGCGAGGTTGTTAGGCAACCGCGTACCGCTTTCCTGCTTGGTGACCTTTTCGTGGCCGTGGCGGTACGCTGTCGGCGTCGAGTCGCTGTAAGGAACGCGAGGCGCTGTGCCAGACCGTCACAGGGAAATCAAGCCGAAGTACACGCTCGAGCGCGGGATGCCGGGGGCGTTCGAAGGCGAGACGGTCACCCGCCGCCGGCTGATGAACCTGTGGGCCAACGGGGTCGGTGGCATCGCCGCCGCCGCCTTCACGCTGCCCGCGCTCGGGTTCGCGATCGCCCCGATCTTCAAAGAGGCGCCCGTCATGTGGCAGCCAATCGGCCCGCCGGACGACTTCCCCGACAACACCTACATGACCAAGGTGATCGTGATCACGCCGGGGATCGGCGAGGCGGGTAATTCGATCGCCTACGTCCGGGCTCGCAACCCCGCGATCGACACCGAGCCCGAGGACGCGTACAACCACTGGGTCGCCCTGTCCTCGCGCTGCATGCACCTCGGCTGCCCGGTGCGCTACGTGGCCGCCGCCGAACGTTTCATCTGCCCGTGCCACGGCGGGGTCTATGACTTCCGCGGGATGGTCGCCGGCGGGCCGCCGGTGCGCCCGCTCGACCGCTTCTACACCCGGCTGAACGACGGCCTGGTCGAGATCGGGCCGCGCTACTCGGTCAACAGCGAGCTGCAGCGCTTCTCGCCGCGCTTCCCGGGTGAACCGATCGACGGCATCGGCCAGTACCTCTATCCCTCGCAGTTCGACACCACCGACCGGCCCCCGTACCACTAGCGCAAATGCCTCGCCTCCCCGCGCCGCCGCTCCCCAAGTCGCTCCAACCCCGCCCCAAGCGGCCAGGGGAGAACAACGACACGGGGGCGCTCGGTCCGGTCGAAGCGGGCGTCACCGTCGTCGACTGGCTCGACGAGCGCACCGCCCTGTCTCCCGGCCTCCGCTGGCTTCTGTGGCGCAAGGTCCCGCGTGGCATCAATTGGGCCTACACGCTCGGCTCGGCGACGCTGTTCGCGTTCCTGAACCAGGCGGTGACCGGCGTGTTCCTGGCCATGTACTACCGCCCGGACGTGTCCGGTGGTGCCTACGAGTCGATTCGCAACATCAACGACAACGTGTTCCTGGGCCAGCTCGTGCACGGCATGCACAAGTGGGGCGCCTCGGTGATGATCGTCCTCATCTTCCTGCACATGGGGCGGGTGTTCTTCTACGGCGCTTACAAGTACCCGCGGGAGTTGACCTGGGTGATCGGCGTCGTGCTGCTGATCCTCACTCTGGCCATGGGCTTCACCGGCTACCTGCTGCCGTTTGATCAGCGCTCCTACTGGGCGACCGTCGTCGGCGTCAACATCAACGCCGGCGGCCCGTTCATCGGTCCGTTCCTGTCGAGCTTCCTGCTCGGGGGAGCGGACTTCGGCGCGACCACGCTCTCGCGCTTCTACGCGATCCACATGCTGATCATCCCGGGCGCGATGGCGGCCCTGATCGGCGCCCACCTGTACCTGATCACCAAGCTCGGCATCGCCGCGCCGCCCTGGATCAAGCCTCACGTCGAGCAAGACGGCGACCACGCGCTAGTCGAGTCAGAGGTGTGAGCGCCATGTCCGCCCGCCCGAACGGACCTCGCGCATGAACCAGGCCGAGAAGGAGACCTACCTCCGCGAGTACTCGCAACTGAAGAACGAAGGCAAGCCGTTCTTCCCCTACGCGGTGGCCAAGGACGGCGCGATGGCCTGCATCGTGATGGCGGTCATCATCTTCCTGTCGCTGATGTTCGGAGCCGAGCTCGGCCCCAAGGCGGACCCGACCACCACCACCTACGTCCCGCGGCCAGACTGGTACTTCTTCTTCCTCTTCGAGGTGCTGCGCGTGATGCGCAACGTCCCGAAGTTCACGCCGATGGCCACGATCGGCGTCCCGACGATCTGCATGATCCTGCTGTTCCTGCTGCCGTTCTACGACCGCAGCCCGGAGCGCCGGATCGAGCGGCGCCCGGTCGCGCTGGCCGCGGGCATAGCGACGATCGCCGCGATGGCGTATCTGACCTACAGCGGGGCGCACACCGGATCGCCCAACAACCCGCCGACCATCCAGCCGCCGGCGAGCTTGTCGCCGGCGCAAAAGGCGACGTTCCAGGCCGGGGAGTATGTGGTCGGCGAATCGGGCTGCCTGGCGTGCCACACGATCGGCGAGAGCGGCAACAACGGGCCCGGCCCGATTCTGACGCATATCGCCAACACCGTTCCGGCGCAGCAGATCGCCTCGACGCTACGCAACCCGACGCCACCGATGCCGTCTTTCAAGAGCCTGCCGGCGAACAAGTTCAACGACCTCGTTTACTTCCTATCGAACCTGCAGTAGCCGTTACCGGGGACCATGGCGAATGCAGACGTCGCGCCCGCCGCGCTAGATAACCAGCCGGACCACTCGCCGGACGTGGCCGCGCCCGGCGCGCTCGACGAGCCCGAGGTGCGCGCGATGTTCGATCGCATCGCCGGCCTTTATGACCGCATGAACACGGTCATGACCGCCGGCCTGCACCACCAGTGGCGCCGGCGGGCCACCGAGCTCGCGGCGCTCTCGCCGGGCGGTCGCGCCCTCGATGTGGCCACCGGGACCGGTGATCTCGCGCTCGAACTTGCCGGTGCGGTGGGACCCGGCGGGGAGGTCGTGGGCATCGACTTCTCGGAGCGGATGCTCGAGCTCGCGAGCGCTAAGGCAACCGCGCGAGCGGGGTGCCTGCACGGCGCCTCGGTTCGCTTCGAGCCCGGTAACGCGCTGGCGCTCGCCTATCCGGACGATGCCTTCGACGCCGCCACCGTCGGCTTCGGGGCGCGCAACTTCAGCGACCTGGAGCGCGGACTGTCCGAGATGACCCGGGTGGTGCGTCCGGGCGGCCGCGTCGTCGTGCTCGAGATCACCACTCCGCACCGGCCGCCCCTGTCGACCTTCTTCGACCTCTGGTTCGATCACGCCGTGCCCGCGATCGGCCGGGTCGTTGACTCCCAGGCCTACAGCTATCTGCCCAGTTCGGTCAAGCGCTTCCCCGGGCCCGAGCAGCTGGCCGCGCGCATGTGGGAGTCGGGTCTGCGTGAGATCCGTTACGTGCTCACGGCCGGGGGCATCATCGCCTTACACGTCGGATTGGTACCCACCTGATGAGCACTGGCGCGCAGGCAGTGGTCGACGCCGGGGGAGAGGCGCTGACACGGATCATGGACCGCGTCGAGCGGCGGATGGCCGAGCTGGCCGCCGGCCACGGGCCGCTCCTCGGGCGCTACGCCGGCGACACGATCGCCGCCGGCGGCAAGCGGCTGCGGCCGCTGTTGGTTTGCCTGGCCGCCGGCGCCCCGCCCCCCGAGACCGCTCGCCTCGTCCGCGCTGCGGTGGCGGTCGAGCTCGTTCACGGCGCTACGCTCGTCCACGACGACGTGCTCGACGGCTCCGCCCTGCGCCGGGGCCGTCCCACCGTCGTCGCGACCGGGGGCCGCGCGGCTGCGACCGCCACCGGCGACCTGCTGTTCTCGCGCGCGTTCGCCGAGCTCGCCGGCGGCGGATCGGTCGCCGCGGTCACGGTCCTGGCCCGGGCCAGCCGTGAGCTGGCACTCGGCGAGCTGACCCAGCGCGAGGACGCATTCCAGACCTACGTCAGCGTGGCGCGCTATCTCGACCGCTGCCGGCTCAAGACCGCCGTCCTGTTCCGCGCCGCCTGCGAGCTCGGCGCGCTGGAGGGGAAGTCCGATCCCGAAGCGCTCGCCGCCTTCGGCGAACGGATCGGCCTTGCCTTCCAGATCCTCGACGACGTCCTCGACGTGTCCGGGCCCCCGGAGCGCACGGGCAAGCCCCGCGGGGCCGATCTGCTCGACGGCACGGTCACCCTGCCGCTGATCCTGGCCCGGGACCACGATCCGGAGCTTGCCGCTCTCCAACTCCATTCGGTGCGCGCCCCCTCGGACGCCGCCGCGGTCTGCGACCGGATCGCCGCCACCGGTGCGCTCGAGATCGCACGGTGGCGCGCTCGGGAGCTGGTGGCGAAGGCCAAGTTGGGCTTACCGGTGGCGCTGCCCGAGCGTCAGCGTGAGGCTCTCGAACTGGCCGCCGACGTGATGGTCGAGCGTTACGCCTAGGGGCTTCGCTTCGCTCAGCGTCCGTGGGGCCGGGTGCCCCGTCCGGACAGCTTCAGAAGTCTTCGGGGAGGATCTGGTCGGCGTGCAGGGCGGTCACGAACCGATCGATCTGATCGGCCATGTTCGCCTGGCTGAGGCGCTGGAGGTCGCGGAGCATGTCGGCCAGGCCCTCGTCGAGCCGGTCCTCGAGCTCGCGCACCTGGTCGGCGGTGAAGAGCCCCTCGGTGTACCAGTCGCAGTTGGGGCAGTTCAGAACCAGGTTCCAGCGGTCGTCCGGAGCCTCGGACCAGTCGATCGGCTGGACGAGCTCCGAGCTACAGTCGGGGCAGACGTGGAGGCCGCGTGTGGCGTGGCTGTTCTCGCCAAAGCGGACCACCTCTATGCTGCGACCACTGGGCAGCACGATGCGGCGGACTGAGGGCTGTTCTTGCTCGGGATTCATGGTGCCTCCGTGCCATTAATCGGCCCGAGCGAAGGGCAACTTGAGGAGCTTTTTCGCGACTGGCCGAGCGGGGGTAGAGCAGCCCCGCGAAGTACCTGTAACCTTCGAAAAACCCCACCTGGAGGGCAGCTCCAATGTTCATCAAGAGTCCATCCACCGACCTGATCATCGTTTTGGTGATCGTGCTGCTGATCTTCGGGCCCAAGCGCCTTCCCGGCCTCGGGCGCCAGCTTGGCCAGGGCATGCGCGAGTTCAAGGACGGGATCACCGGGCATTCCAAGGACGACGAGGCCGAGTCTCGGCCCGAGCTCACCGCGGCCAGTGGCTCCTCAGCGCAGCAGAGCGCGCCGGCTGAGCGACAGTCCGCCGAGGTCGGGTCCCAGCCCCGCGCCTAGCAGTCCCCTTCCGAAGATTCGATCATGGCGCAGGTCCTGCGGCCCATCGGCCATGAAGATCGGCTGAGCATCGTCGATCACCTCGACGAGCTGCGCTCGCGGCTCATGGTATGCCTGGCGGTGCTCCTGGTCGCCTTCGGCATCTGCTTCTGGCAGAACCACGCGCTGCTCACCCTGCTCAACCGGGCCCTGCCCCACAACTCGAGCGTGACCACGCAGCAGGGGCTGGGCTCCGTGGCCTCCCAGTCGGCCCTACAGCGCAACGCCGACCTGGACCAGGCGGCCGCCGACAGGACCGAGGCCGACTCGCCCGCAGCATCGGCTCAGGCCCGGCAGCTGGACCTCGAGGCCGCCGCCGCCTTCGAGCGACTCGCCAAGAACCTGCCGAAAGCCGCGCCGACCCAGGAGAAGCCGATCACCATCGGCGTCGGCGAGCCGTTCACGGTCACGATCACCGTCGCCGCGTACTTCGCTCTCCTCTTCTCGCTACCCGTGCTGCTCTACGAGGCCTACGCGTTCGTGCTCCCGGCGCTCAATCCCAAGGAACGCCACGTGGTGACGCCGCTGATGATGATTGCCCCGGCGCTGTTCCTGACCGGGGCCGCGTTCGCCTACTGGATCGTCATGCCGCCCGCCGTGCACTTCCTCCAGGGCTACAACCACGATCAATTCGACGTGCTCGTTCAGGCCAAGTCGTACTACTCGTTCCAGGTTCTGACCATGCTCGCGATCGGGCTTGCCTTCCAGCTCCCGCTCGGCCTGCTCGGGTTGCATCGGATCGGCGTGATCGACGGCCACACCCTCACCAAGAACTGGCGCTACGCTTGTGTAATCATCGCCGTGATTGCCGCGGCGATGCCAGGAGCCGATCCAGTCACCACCGGGTTGGAGACGCTCCCTCTCGTCATCCTCTTCCTCGCCAGTATCGTCATGCTCAAGATCGCCGACCGTCGAGCCGCGGCTCGCGCCGCCGCCGAGGCGCAGGCCTCGTTGAGCGAAGGTCTCGATCCCACCACCTAGTCCATGCTGTTCGACCTTCGTAGCCGCGGTCGCCGCCGGACCGTGCAGGTGCTTTACCTGTTCCTCGCGTTGCTCATCGGGGGCGGCCTCGTCCTGTTCGGCGTCGGCGCCGGCAACGGCAACGGCGGCATCCTCAACGCGATCACCGGAGGCGGATCGGGCTCCAACCAGAGTTCGGCGGTAAGCCAGGCCGAGAAGACGGCGATCAAGGCGACCCAAACAAGCCCGAACAACCCTCAGGTCTGGGCCAGCCTGATCCAGGCGCGGTGGAGCAACGCGAGCTCCAACGGCGCCGACTTCAACTCCAGCACCGGCCAGTTCACCTCCACCGGCAAGCAGGAGCTCACCAACCTCACCCAGGACTGGCAGCACTACCAGCAGTTGGTCAAGCAACCGGATCCCACCGTGTCGATCCTCGCCGCCCGGGCCTACGAGTACCTCGGCCAGTACTCCAAAGCCGCGGCCGCCTGGCAGGCCATCACGGCCGCCGAGCCAACCGAGGCGACCGCTTTCGAATGTCTCGCCGCCAATGCCTACGCCGCGGGCAACACGCGGATCGGCGACCTCGCCTCAAACAAGGCGCTCAGCCTCGTTCCCAGCGCGCAGCGCACCCTGCTCAAGAGCAAGATCAGCCAGGCCAAGACCGATCCCTCCGTCGCGGAATCCTGCTGATCCGACGCCGCGGCGCCCCGCCCCGGCCTGGCGCGCCCGGCCCGCCCGGCGCGGGCCTCCTCAAGCGCAGGACGCGGGGTAACATCGCGCCCAGGGCCGTTAGCTCAACTGGTAGAGCAGGGGACTCTTAATCCCAAGGTTGGAGGTTCGAGTCCTCCACGGCCCACTCGAAAAGCCCCGCACAGCGGGGTTTTCTCGTTCTCGGCCCGAAGGCCGATTTCGAAATATCTCCCCAATCTGTCCCGAGATCGGCGTCGGATCTGTGCGTCCTCAACCCTCCAACCGGTCATGTGTTCCGCGTCGAGCGGGCGCGGGGCCCGGCCTGGTACATGAAGTGCCGCCCGCCCGATGGGCGCAGGTCCAGAAGAAGCTGGGGCCGGCGTGGACGGAGCGAGGGCGGCCGAGGTCGAGAAGTTCTCCCAGCGCCCGAGCGGTGAGATCGAGGTGTTCTCCGCCGAGGAGATGTGGGCGCTGCTCGCGCTGCGGTGGCGGGACGTCGATTTCGGCGGGTCCACGATCCGGGTGCGTGCCAGCTATTACCTCGGTCAGCTCACGACCCCGAAGTCCGGAAAGGTTCGTGCGGTCCCGTTGGCTCCCGACGTCGCCAGCGCGCTCGGGCAGCTCGGGCGGCGCGAGCATTGGGTTGGGGACGACGACCTGGTGTTCGCCGGCGAGGGCGGCGACTATCTCGACGGTTCGGCGCTGCGCCGCCGCTACAAGGAGGGCCTTGGCTCGAGCCGGGCTCCGCGCGCTCCGCTTCCACGATCTACGCCACAACTTCGGGACTCGCATGATCGCCAAGGCTGACATCCGAAGGTTGCAGAAGTGGATGGGCCACGCGGACATCACGACGACGATGCGGTACCTGCACTACGGACCGCGCGACGATCGGCCGCGCTACCAAGACCGCGTGGAATCGAGCCGAAACAGTCTGCGCAAGACAGGCGCTCGCGGTAGGTTGCATGGATGGCCGAAGGTGTCCGGATCCGAGATATCGAGAACGAGAAGGCGCGTCGTCGCGCGGCGCGTCAGATGATCGGCGCGTATCACGAGGAGCAGTTGCGTCTCCTCCTCGATCACGTCCGCGATGGTTTCGCGAAGATGGACGCTGGCGAGATCGACCCGTTCGACCTGGACGATTTGATCCATCACTACAAGCGCTCGGCGCAGAAGCTGTGGTCGTTCTGTGGCTCCGCCGGGGGCGCGTGGGAGCGGGCGGCGTTGACGCTCGAGTGGGAGCGCGAGCAGGGCGAGCCGGAGATAGATTGGTGGGAGGTCGGTCGTCCGCGCCAGCGAGACGACTGAGGCCCAGGGGTCGACCGGCTGGGGCGGCACCATCCGGTGTCGTGCCGACGATTTGCCGCTTCTTCGGGATCGTGATCGCGAAGTACTACGACGATCACGGCCATGCGCACTTCACGCTCGCCATGCTGACGGGCAGGCGAAGGTCAGGATCGACCGGGTCGAGGTCATCGAAAGCAACCTCGACGTCCGGCAACTGCGGCTCGTGCTGGCGTGGGCCGAGCTGCATCGGGAGGAGCTCCTCGAGAACTGGGGCTCGGGCGGGTGAGACACTGCTGGAGATCGAGCCACTTCGATGAACGGACTCACGCCTGACATCACCGCCGTCTCCGTCGTCCGTCACGGCGTGCTGCGCCTCACTTTCGCCGATGGGCTCACTGGCGAGGTCGATGTCCTCGACCGGATGCGCGGCCCGGTGTTCGAGCAGGCCGTCACGCTGGGCGGGTTCGCCGAGGTGACCGTGGACAGCGAGAGCGGGACGATCGTTTGGCCCGGTGGCGCCGACCTCGCTCCTGACACGCTCTACGAGCGCGTCAGGACCGGCCTCTGGCCCGACAAGAGCGCCGCCGCCTGATGGATGAGCCGGCGGCGAGCGGCACAACCGGAAACTGTCCCAGCGGAGCCGCGTAAGCCCGGCCCATGGAGTCCGCCGATCGGAGTGTCGGTGTTAGCCCAAAGGAGAAGGTTGCGCGGGGCCGCTGAGTGTCCGCATCGTGGTCTCAGTCGGGAGGTATCTGGCGCGACGCGGGTTCGCGGTGGCCGTGTTCCTGGGCCTGGTTGTTGGGACCGCTGGAATCAACCGCGAAGGTGCCTCCGCTGCCTCTGGCCTCTCACACGCCCCGCATGCGGCGCCGAGGACGATGACGCTGCCGACGAGGATGAACCAGGTTAGGAAGGTGAACACGACGCCGATCGTGCCGTACGTCTTGCTGTCGTCGATGACTGTCGTCGAGAAGTAGAGCGAAGAGAAGACAGCGAGAGCGACCCAGAGCAGCGCGGTGACGAGGGCTGGCCGGACGAGACGGCGCCAGGGCACCCGGCCGTCGAGCAGGAAGTGCATCGTCCAGTAGAAGAAGATCGTCGCAATCACGAACGTCAGGAGTGCCTGGACCACCGGCCCGGCCGCCCTCCGCTCGGGGTGTTCGATGATGCCCTCCGCGGCCAACAACCGATCACGACGACCGCCCACAGGACGTACCGCGGGAGGTCGCGCCATCCCCGGTGGTCCTGTCGAAGAGGCGCTCATAGACCACCTGGAGCGAGGCGACCACGGCCACGATGCCGGCGAACGAAAAGAGCGGTCCGGTCACGGTTGGCACGACGGCGTGCGACGGCGTATTGCGGAACAGGGTCTCAACGATGTGGGCGCCATGGCCGTTGAGACCGATGTGGCGGCTCAGGTCGTCGTCGATTCGCTTATTCGCGAGCGAACTCAGAACGATGATGAACGGAAGCGCCGACCACAAAGCTCGGCACCGAAGATCGTCGTCCAATCGAAGAAGTGGAGCGCCTTCAGTTGCGTGACGATGTCCCCGACCCACGACCCCTCGTATCGAGCGCGGGCAGCACCGACCTGACGGCGCGCCCGGTCTTTAACGGTGCGTTCGCCGCGACGCGCGGGAGGCGGATGACTTGGACCAGCAGACGGAGACATCCGAGTGTCCGACCACGGTACCCAACGCGAGCGCGGGACCTCCCCGCAAAGCATGTCTGAGACAACCAGCCTGGCCGGGTCAAGCTTCGAATCGAGGTCACCCGGAATGATCGAAACCGGCAAGGACGTTTCCGCGGAAACGTAACTTTACGGTTGCGCGTGTGTTCGCGCCGTCTCCTCCCCCCGCGGTACTGCCCCTCCTGGATCAACCCGGCAGCCAGCCCTAGCAGCTCGGCGTGGGGCGGCGTAGGCTCCGACGCGCAGCCCGCAATCCGACGAAGCGAGGGGGATAGCCGTGATCTTCATCACGACGTACAAGGTCAAGCAGCTCAGCAAGGATGAGACAAAAAAGCTCATGGGCACCTTCTCCGATAAGGGTGTGGCGAGCACCGTGAAAGCGCATTACGTAGCTGCGGACGGCAGTCAAGGCTTAGTTATCTCGGAGGCTGACGATCTGGAGGAGGGCTACCGGAACATCCTGAACTACTCCGAGTGGATCGAGTACGACACCAAGCCTTACCTGACGATCGAGCAGGCCGTGCCCCTGATCATGGACTACCTCTCTTGACGGCCCGTCCGCGCTGCGCTACAGGAGCGGTCGGAGCGCTCGAGCGTTCGCCGGGGCAGCCCCTCCGCATGGGTCTCGAGGCAGCGTGACGTCCGATTGAGGGCGCTGCCCCAGATGGGTGCCGGGGGATCTCGACGCTTTGAGACTTTGAGTCTCTGACACCGCTGGGCTATTGGGGAAGCCGCGCCGTTCCCGCAGGCTCGGGTCCTGCTGCTTCTCGATCAAGGCGGCACTGTGACCGTCGCACTGGTCGGCACTTTCTCAGCCCGACTGCTGCATTCGCCCGTCCGTCGTGCCGAGGAGCGATTGCTCGCCGAAGGCTCAGCCGGCAGCGGAGAAGCGGATCTGACCGCCGGGTCCGCCGCACACCTTCGCCGCGCGCTGGAAGGCCGGCGAGCCGGAGTCTGCCGTGACGACCTTGCCGAGGCCCTTGCTCCCAGGATCGGGGAAGTTCGGCACTCCGTTGCGGCGCATGCATTCGGCGACGGCGAGCTCCTGATGTAGCTGTGCCGCGGTCGGCGCCGGTGGGGGACCGCTGGGCGGCATGTACTCGTTGCACAGCTTCTCGGCGTGCGTGAACGCTGGTCCCGCAAAGGTGATTCCTTCCACCGTCAGCGTGCCTGGCGAAGAGGTAACCATCGGCAGCCCCACGCCGCCGCCCGGTCCTTGGACAGGGTCGGGGAAGTTAGGCACCCCGTTGGCGCGCATGCATTTCGAGGTCGAGACCGGGTCGTTCGGCGACCCGTACGGGTAGTGCGAGTTGGAGGAAGTCGTCGCGCCCGAGCTGCCGCATGCGGCGAGGACGACCGCGCACCCAGCGGCGAGCAGCGCGGCGGCGTGCATGCTGCCGGTTGTAACCGATCGGCCATAACGCCTGCGTAACGGCGTCAGGTCGCGTTTACCCGTGATCGCCGAAGAACTGGACGAGCGCGGCTCGAGGACCTTCCGCTTTGGGCTAAACGCAGCAGGCCGTCAGCTGCGGTCCTCCATCAAACCCAGCCACGGCGGGAGGTGGCTCATGCTTTTGGTGTGGTCAGGTGTTCATGCAGCCAGTCCGCGGTGCGTGATTCGTCCCACGTGCCAGCGGCTATCGCGAGACTGCCTGCTCGGCGTGACCGACGCTCGGCATTGGCTCCCAGCGCCAACCGTTGATCTCGATGAACAGGCGAAGGGCGACTCGGGTGATCGTCTTGACGCTGAGCCCGGTGACTTCGACGGCGATGGCGAGGTAGTCGACGAGCTCGAGGTGTTGGACGCTCATGCCGTCGTGGTAGCAGTGCACCAACCCACCGCGACTACGGGTTCGGGCCAATTCGACGCTTCGAGCTACGGCGATCGGCCGACCGTGGCGATCCGGCGAACTCGGGGGTCGGGCACGGCGTAAGCGTGTCCCGAACTCAGCAGTTCTGACCCGCTACAACCTCACTCAACTGCACTCAGACGCCCGTATCTACGCCAAAAGCCCTGCAAATGACCGGCCCACTCGAAAAGCCCCGCACAGCGGGTACGAGCGCGCTTCCTCGGAGCGTGCCAGCGATGACCGAAAACACTCGCCCGCACCTCCGACCGCCGCTCGTTTGCCCGAAGAGCAGCACAAAAACGTTTCCGCGGAAACGTAACCTTTGAGTTGCGCGGCCGTTAGGTGCGCCGGAGTTCCGCTCCTCATCGCTGCGGCCGCGCACCGCAGGAGTAGGAGCGTTCGGGCGGGCACTGGTCTGTGAAACGTGCTCCAAGTGAGGCAGCAGCCGGTCGGTCAGTCCGAGAGATCTGATGGCGCCCGGAGGCCCTTGATCATCCAGCGCTGATTGATCGAAGAACAGCCGCGGAGACGTTTCCGCGGAAACGCAACCTGTGGGTTGCGCGGGGGGCGAGGCCGTGGACTTCCTCTCACGCGCGAGATCGTTGTCGGGCGGGCGCTTTTCATGACCGCGTTGGCCCGAGGATCCGGGTCTCGCCAACCAGGAGGATTCCTAGCCTGATCGAACCGCCTCCCGACGGCCTCAATGCGGCGATTCGGTGCCCGGTGGCGCTGGGATCATCCGGACATCCCTCGCCCTCCCGCTACCGCTCCGAGCGTACACTTGGTCCCATGCAAGATGACACCAAGGACCACTTCAGGCTTCTCCACGAGGCACTCGAAAAGACCAACAGCGCGCTCGAGCACTTGCACACACATGTGCTCAAAGACGACAGCGAGGCCAAGGCGGGTTTCCACGAGAAGCTCACGGCTGCGAAGGAGTCGCTGGACAAAGCGGACGAGGATCTCAAGAAGCACGCGTAGCGCGGCCTCTCAGAGCTCACCTTCGCGGACGGGGCCCAGCGGCGCTGACCTGGCATCGGATACGCCGTATCCCGGTCGTCGGCACACGCCGGATCGTGGCCGGCCGGCGTATGGAGTGCGTCGCTCTCTTTGCCTAGCCTTCAAACGATGAGGAGGGTCCTCGTGACCGGATGTCGGGAACTGGGAAGTCCAGCGCACTTGAGAGGCTGCGGCTGCTCGGCTTTCGGACGGTCGATACCGACGAGGACGACTGGACGGAGTGGTCAGAGGCCGAGGGCGGTTATCTGTGGCGGGAGCGTAATCAAGCTCGCGCAACTCGGTCGCGATCCTTCGGCCTAGATCCAAAGGCAGCCGCGGGACGGCTCCGCATGCAGGCCGCACGTGTGACCGTTTCCCAATCGGCGGTAGTGCTCGAGCGGACCCAACGCTCCCGAGGAGGCAGTCAAACGCCGAGACCGCCGGCTCCCACCCCGCCAATGGGCACGACGTCGACCCGGTAGATGCTTTCGGACTCACGCCTCATGCTCGATTCGATACCTCGCACGAGTGACTCGACTTGCGCGCCGCGGAGGTCAGCGTCGATGTCAACGCGTGCGATAACCCATACTCGCCCCGGACCGAGGAAGTTGACGAGGAGTTCGCGAATGCCGGTCACTCCAGGATAGGCAGATAGGAGAGCTTGCATTCTCTGCGCTTCAACGGGCCGGATCGGCTGTGTGAGATCACCGGCACCGCCGTCCTGGAGCGCAGGAGTTAGCACCCAGACGCCGACCAGGAAATCGTGGCTCCGTTTGATGAGGCGGAGGCTGATACGGATGAGCACTACTCCGATGAGCACGGCGGCTACTCCTTGAGGTACCGACGAACCCGTGATCTGATTGAGGGCCAAGGCGACAAACGCGATCACATCTCCCGAGACCGACACCGACACCGCGTCCTCGACGAATACGGCCCGCAGCGTCGGGTCGGACGTGACTTGGGACTCCTCAAAGAGGCTTCGCCGGTAACGGCGTCCGCGGGCGATCATCTGCCCCGCCGATTGGCGAATGGAGACCAGATCAAGGACGGTCGAGATCGCGAGCACGACGTAGGCGACCGCGAACGATGAAGTGACGCTGGGGTGGATCAGCTCATCGATGCCGTCGCGCAAGGAGAACGCCGCACCGGCGACAAATGCGGCGCACGCCGCGATCAGTGCCCAGAAGTAGGCTTCTCGCCCGTACCCCAACGGATACCGGTCGTTGGCAGCGCGGGTGCTGCGACGCTGAGCGACGAAAAGAAACACGTCGTTGCACCGGCTCGGCGGTCCATGTCTACCGAGCCGCGCCGGCGTGAGGCGCTACTGGCCTTCCATCTCGTCAATGCACGCCGCGACCGTCAGGACCAGGGCATCGTCCTGGCCCGGCGCGACCTCGATCCCGTACGTCTCGCGGACGCGGAACCAGCGCTTGGATACCTCGGCGACCATGTCCCCGTCGCGCTCGATCTTGTACTCGTGGTTGACGATGTTGCCCTTGGCCTTCAGCTCGGTGCCATCGGCCAGTTCGATCGAGAAGCGCTCTCGCAGCGGGGTGATAAGCGCCTTCTGGATCGTTGCCGCAGTGTCCCCGTCGCGCTCGATCTTCATCGTGTCGCGGATGTGGAGCTTCTTCGCCTGGGCCTTGAACAGGTCCCCGCCGCCGGCGTCTTTGAGGATGAACGTGTCGCGGATCCGCAGCGCCTTGCCGTCGACCTTGAATGCGCGTTCCCCGCCCTCGGTCTCGATCCAGAAGTCCTCGCCGATCGCGAACAACTTCTCACGCATCCGGTAGCGGGTCGCGCCGCCGCCGTCGTGTCTGTGGAGGAATCCCACCGCTGCTCCCTTCAGATTGTGCTCGGCCGACGATCAGACCACATCGGGCGCGAATGGCCATCACCCAAACCAGGTGAACGGTCGCGGACCCGCGGGCTCGCGGTAAGGACTGTCAACCTGCTACCAGCCACGCTCGGCCGCCAGGCCCGTCGACCTCACACCCGCCAACCCGCTCGCACGGGAAGAGGAAGCTAGCCGCCTACATCGCAGTTGCTCGTCTAGCTCCCGACCAAGGTGTCGCCGGTCTCGAGCAGCGTCTTGAGATTGGAGAGGATGTGCGGCCACCCCTGGCTGATGGTCTCCAGGACCTCGCTCCCGGGCTCGAAGCCGTCGTGGATCACCGTGAGCTTTACGAACTCGCCGAGGTCGTCGATCTCGAAGGCCACCTTGGAGCGCGGTTCGGTGGCGATGCGCTCGAGGAACTCCCTGGGGAAGCCGACGCGCTCGGCCGCTTGCT